>Ga0075434_100002296_pt1 | contig 16724 bp, 20 predicted proteins | sample RhiMethybrSRZTD3_FD_75298 | JGI IMG/M metagenome (GOLD analysis project Ga0075434, IMG submission 75298) | Populus rhizosphere microbial communities from Tennessee, USA - Rhizosphere MetaG P. TD hybrid SRZTD3 | ecosystem: Host-associated > Plants > Roots > Rhizosphere > Soil | place: USA... | reverse complement strand
GGATGAGTTTGCCGTGGCCGGTGCATTGCGTGGCGAGCCCGTTGATCTCGTGCCGTGCGAGACGGTGCCATTGGAAGTGCCGGCAACCGCTGAAATTGTACTGGAAGGAGAGATTCCTCCCAATGCGGCTGAACCGGAAGGACCGTTCGGCGAGTATACCGGCTATATGGGACCGGCGGGCAATGAGCCTTTTTTTAATATCAAATGCATGACCTTTCGAAACAAGCCGCTTTACCAAGCATTCATTAGCCAAATGCCCCCCTCGGAATCCAGCTGTATTCGCGGTGTCGGCCGCGAATGGCCGCTGTTCAAGCATTTAAAAGATACGCTCCGCATCCCGATCCGGGATCTACGATTGAAAGAAGCAGGCGGAGCGGGCGCGTTTCTGGTCATCGCGCTGAAAAAGCAGTTCGAAGGTCAAGTGCGACAGCTCATGTACGGCGCTTGGTCGCAACGAACCGGCTTCGGCAAAATCACCGTCGTGGTCGATGATGATATCGATGTATGGGACGACTTCGCCGTCGATTGGGCGCTTAGCTGGCACGTTCGGCCGGAAAGGGATATTTACATCGAGCGCGATGTTCAAGCTGTCGGTCTTGATCCATCGCAAGCTCCCGCCGACGTATTGCAGCATCATCCCAGCCGGTACGTTGGGTCGCGAATCGGCATCGACGCGACCAGAAAACACAAGTATCCCGCGATTTCCCTACCGCCCAAAGAGCACTTGGATTTAGTGGCGAGCCGCTGGCAGGAATATGGGATCGAGGACTAAGCGAGCCTTCAAGCCGTTCGAGCAGTTCAAACCGTTGAAACGATTCAATCAAGATACTGCGAAACGTCTTGAGCGCTTTGAACGGGTCTAACTGCTTGAACCTTGTCCGCCGGATCTCATCGTCTTCGCCGCTGCCATGATCGATTCGATAATTTTTTTATAACCGGTACAGCGGCAAATATTGCCGTGCATGAAATGCTTGAGTTCCGCTTCGCTCGGGTCGGGGTTTTCGTCCAACAGAGCCTTGGCTGCCAGGATCATTCCCGGCGTACAGAAGCCGCACTGAAACCCGCCATGTTCTATGAACGCTTGCTGCAAGGGATGAAGCTTGCCATTTTCCGCCAGCCCCTCAATGGTGAGGACTGAACGGCCGCGAACTTCGAAGGCCAAAGTCGTGCACGCGCTCACGGGTCGTCCATCGACGAGCAAAGTACAGGCGCCGCAAACTTGCACGTCGCACGATCGTTTGGCACCCGTAAGTCCCAGCCGCTCGCGCACCACATCGAGCAAAAGTTCGTGCGGTTCGACGTCGATTTCCTGCAACCGGCCGTTCAGAGTGAAAGAGATTGGGATCAACTGTGCTTCGGATGCCCTGCTCATTGGTTTCGCCATGAATTCTCCTCTTCGATCCGCCGCCTCAGCTGAGCGCGCTCAGAAAAGCCCGCTTCAAAAGAATTCCAACGATGTGTTCTTTGTAATCCTGCGAGCCGTGCAAATCGGTGATCGCCTGAGCCGCTCGGCCGGCAAGTGCGCCTGCCTGGGCGAGATTGCGCTCCGCCTCCTCTCGGCTTTTTCCTTCGAGCAGTGCTTCAGCCTCCGGGACTCTGCGCGGCGCCGGTCCGGCACAGCCTACGGCGATCCGCATTGAACTGACCTGCCCATTTAAGTTGAACGCCAAGCCGACGCCGACGCTCGGCCGCTCGAGATAGCCGAATTTGAGGTAGGCACTACGCCCGGCCGCGCCGGGAACGGGTATGACAATCTTGGTCAACACTTCGTCGGGTTCAAGCGCTGTTTCAAACGCGTCGACAAAGAACTTCTCTGCATCGAGTTCTCGTTGAGAGGAAGACTTTTCAGCAATCATTTTAGCGCCGAGCGCGATCAGCAGGGTTCCCGGATCTGCATGAGGTTCGGCAAAGCAAAGATTTCCGCCGAGGGTGCCCACTTGGCGCACGCGCACATTGGCAACGTTGTGCTCAAGCTTCGCCAGCGCCGGCAATTTCTCCTTGATTGTCTTTGATGTTTCCAGTTCACGATGGGTAGAGAGTGCGCCGATCGAGAGCGCGCCATTTTCCAGAGTGACATCCCTGCAGTTGAGGTTTTTCACATTGATCAGCCGCTCGTACTGAACCAATCCTTCTTTCATCGCCAGCAGCAGCTCTGTTCCGCCCGCATAGATTTTCGCGCTATCACCGAAGCGGCTGAGCAGCTCAGAAACTTGCGACACATGTTCCGGCTCTTCCAAGCGAAACCTTCTGAGCATTCTATGAATCCCCTTCCAACTGCTTCTTTACCGCCTGCGCAAACTCGTCTAAAACTTGATCCGCTTTGCGCTTGATGATCCCATGTCCCAAAGCCGCCAACTTACCTAAGATATTCACGCCGGCAACAAATCCGAGAATGGTATTGTCGCCTTGTTCCCGTAGATTTACATCGAGGTCAATCTTCATCCGACTACCGATCTTATTGTCGGCACCGGATGCCTGCGCTTTGATGCGCGACATTTCCTCGCGCTCGAGCACCTCGATGTTAGTAGGAAATTCGACCTTGAATGGTCCAACTTTCTCGACCATGGTCGCTGTGTAGCGCTTGCCCTGTTCGAGCGTCTTTGCTTCCTTGCATCCGGGAACGCACGCAATGAAACGATCGACATCCCAGATGAACTGCCAGACTTTTTCCCGTGACGCGCGAATTTCTACTTCCTTTTGAAATTGCAATGATCATCCTCCGAATCGAATATCCTCTTTTTGCTATCAAAAGCCTCCGAACGGCGCAAGCAACACGCCGGCTGAAGACACGTATGACTGGCAAGCGCGACCAGCCCAGAGGCCGAGTCGAAGTAAGCGCGCAAAATATTAGCGAGCGCCGGATGCGCCGTCGACGTTTCGGATATCTTTGAGGTAAGTCTTGAGCTTTTTTTTCACCCGCTCTTCGATTTGGCGCACGCGCTCGCGACTGATGCCGTATTTTTCCCCGATCTCGCGAAGTGTTACAGGATCTTCATTTAAGAGTCGCTCGCGATAGATCGCCAGTTCTTTGTCCTTCAACGTGTTTGCGAACTGCTCCATTTTGTCGCGCAATAACTCGCGATATTCGGTTTCGGCAATCTCCTCTTCGGGCGTATGCTTGGTGTCCTGCAGAAAATTTAGCAGCGTCGCTTCATCGTCGTTGCCGATCGGTACGTCGACGGAAAGGTCGCGGTTGGCGAGCCGTTGTTCCATTTCCACGACTTCGTCTTCCTTCACCTGCAAGCGCTGAGCTAAGAGTTTCGGTCCGGGGGTGAGACCCTCGGCTTCGATTTTTTCCTTTTCTTTCTGGAGATTGAAAAATAGTTTTCGTTGCGCTTGCGTCGTCCCGATTTTGACCATGCGCCAATCATTCATGATGTAGCGGATCATATAGGCGCGAATCCACCATACAGCGTAAGACGGAAAGCGCACACCGCGGTAAGGATCGAAATTTTTGACTGCCTCCATCAACCCCATGTTCCCCTCCTGAATCAGATCCAGAAGGTTTTTGAAGGCTTTCTGATACTCGCGTGCAATCATCACGACAAGCCGTAGATTGGCGGTCACCAATTTGTACGCTGCCTCTAGGTCGCCATACTCCTTATATTGTACAGCCAGTTCGTGCTCCTCTTCTCGGCCGAGAACCTTGAATCGGCGAATTTCAGCGAGATAGCGTTGTAGCGGATCGAAAGGAACAAGAGCTTTACCGTTCGGCTCCGTCTCAGCATCGTCCTCGCGCACCAGCTCGGGAAGATTGATCTCGGGAAACGGGAAAGGACTTTCAGTATTTTTGTCGTCGGCCATGGATGGAGTGAGCCGTCTCCCTGCCGAACGTTGCCGCCACGAGCACAGAACGGCCGTTCAGCAAAGCAGGCGGTTTGTTGGTCAATGAACCGGTGAGAAGCCGCAGTCGCCGAGCGTTCTCACGATGGAGCTGCGGCTTTTCGAACTTTTCCGTCGGCGATTTCTCGGAGTGCGACCACAACCTCGCGGTTATCAGATTCAATTAACGGGTTCGCGCCTTTAAAAAGCTGACGTGCCCGCCTGGATGCTAGCATGACTAGCTCAAAGCGGTTATTAACCCGCTGCAGGCAATCTTCTACGGTGATCCGTGACATGAACCCCCCAAGAGACTGGGGCGATTCAATCAAATTTTGGCACGGGAGTCAATGCGAAGAGAGTTCTGTGAAAGCAAAAATAACGCGGAGAAAACTGTGTCAAACGATCTTAAAAGCTAATTTATCAGTGCTCAATCTGCTTGCAACTCTTGGTTTTAGCGAACGCCATGTCGAGCGCGATTCCCGTCACAACCGCTTGCCAAGCTTCATCTTCCGATAAACCGCGTCCTTTGATTGACCGCCAGAGATAAATGATCTCTTCTTCGGTCACCGTCTCAAAAAGGTCCTGATCTCGTTCCCTGTCTAGTGCTGCAAGAGTGTTCATGTTTTTTGTTCCAACCGCCTCTTGTTTGGTACTCTCGCCATAGAGCAAGGACGATGCCACGAATTCAAGTCTTTGGAATGACTCAGTTAGAGGCTGTTCGGAGGGAAATGGATGTGGGTAAATTGTGCAAAGATTGTCTAGTGGCACACCGTTTATGGCGCAATACTCCGGAAATCTCCTCCACCGAGGTTTTCAATCAATTACAGCAATCCCGGAAATCTCGATCATGCAGTCGGGATTGTAAAGCCGTTTTACCTCAACAAGCGTAATCGCCGGAAAATATTTCCCGAACACTTCACGGTATGCCGAACCTAAAAGCTTTGTATTGCTCCAATATGCCTCTAAACTCGTCACATAAATTGTCAAAACCGCGTACTGAGTGGGCCGACCACCCACAGCTTGAATCGCTATGTTTAAATTTCGGACGACTTGGCGAAATTGCGCGAAAAAATCATCCTTGCCGACAACTTCGCCACGCTCATCGAAAGGAGCTTGCCCCGCCACATGAACAATGGTTCCACCGGTGATCTTCGCAAGATGAGCATAGCCGACTGGTTTTTCCAGCCCTACCGGGTTGATTAGTTCGAATCCCATACGGCCTCAGTTAAAACGATCCGGTCGTTGCCGGACTCCAGTACTCGATAAAATTCTGCATTTCACCGACGATATCTTCCGAAGCCGCGACGTACGGCAAAATGACTCGTGTCGCTCCAGCTTGAGTATAGGGTTTAATCTGTTCCATTACTTCTTTGGCGCTCGTCGCCGCAACCAGCGGCAACGAATCAAACATTCGGTCGGTGACGAGTTTTCGGGCCGCGTGAAAGCCGCCCGCCTTCCAAGCTGCGCGCATCGCTTCGACTTCTTCGCCGAAACCCATACGGCCTAACAAATCGCGATAATAGTCAGCCAAAGCATAGTAAGTCAGTGCATGACTTAACGCCTCGCGCGCAACGCTGTATTGAGTCGCGATCGAACAACGGATTTTGCAGATTATTTCCAACTCGGCCGGATCTTTGCCCGCCTGTTCCGCGCTCGTTCTTACTTCGTCCGCGATGCGGCGAATTTCGCTGGGGTTGGCCATGTTGATGAGAACGCCGTCGGTCACACGGCCCGCGAGTCGCACCATCTTCGGACCGAATGCCGCGAGATAGATCGGAATCACTCTGCCCGACGGTTTGAAAGCCATTTTAAAATTTTGCGCAGAAAAGAACTTACCTGCAAAGTTGAGTTTTTCGCCCCGCATCGCCGCCCGAACGATTTCGATATATTCTTCTACGCGACCTAAAGGCCGATCCAGACTCTGGCCGTGCCATTTGGCTATTGTGGGATTTGATGAACCGATGCCGAGCAGGAATCGCCCGCCGGAAAGCTCGTCCAATCCTACGGCTTGGAGCGCCAGCGTGGCCGGTGTGCGGCCGAGAATATGGTAAATCGCCGAGCCTATTTTCAATCGGGAGGTCACAGCGGCGATCGCCGACAGCATCACTGTCGGATCCTTGTTGTTGGCTTCGCCCCCCCAGGCGCAATCGAAACCGTGGCTTTCCGCCAGCCGCGCCAACCTGGGAATTGCGTTCATCGGCAACTGCGCGCCAGAGTTAAATTCAATATCGATCTTCATCCGGAAGGAATTTACCTGCCTTAGCTGTAACTCGCCGGTAAATTGCCTTTGAGGATGGCGAGTTTTTCTGTTCGCTCGACATAGCGAATGAAGCGGTACTTGTTTTCAACTTCGTCTACCGGATAGGGCGGCACTTCGGCTCTCTCCGTAGAGACCTTTGCGCCGATGAAGCACATTTTATTGCCGCGGAGAGCCGCACCGACGGCATCGGCAAACTCTTCTGGGGAGTTCGCCCAACGCGCGTCCTTTACGCCCGCCGCACTGGCAATGCCAACAAGATCAGTTCCAGTGCCGGTGGCGGTTTTTTTGCTGCCCGATGCTTCATAGACCTCGTTGTCGAAGACGATATGCAGTAGGTTGTTGGGATTCATCCGAGCGATCGTCGGCAGCGAGCATAAGTTCATCAGTAAAGAGCCATCGCCATCCAGAGCGATCACTTTACGATGGGGCAAACCCAGCGCTATTCCCAGCGCGATCGACGAACACAGTCCCAAAGTGCGCACGCGAAAATTGCCGTCGCTTGGACGCAAGCTGTTCCATTCCAGAGTCATGGCGCCCGCCGAGCTGACCACCAGCGCATCCTCGGCAACCTGAGCCAGCGCTTGCAAACAGGTAAATCGTTTCATCGATAGAGCATCTGCGAAGAGCGGTTTAGGATCACAATGAGGGCACTACCGAGCGGCGGCCGAGCCCTTCCTTTGTCAAGAGTATCGCCACGGGCCGCCTGGCGTCTTCAGCCAGAATTTGCGCGCGCTTGATCAGCTCCAGAGAATCTACAGGGTCGCGGAGGATGTAGTAGCGAATCCCCAAGGCTTGCAAGACGGGTTCGGTCATCGCGCCAGACGTGCTGAAGGTGCGATCGCCGATATCTCCGGCGTAATAGACAAGCAGCAGAACGGGTATCTGATATTGCAGCAATGTGCTCACGATGGCGTTACAGCTATTGAAAAAACCGCCATTTTGCATAATCGCGGCGCACTTTTTTCCGACCAAATACGCCCCGGTACAAATTCCTATTCCCTCTTCTTCACGACAGAGCGGAACGTGTGTCACCTCGGCGTCGCTTTCCACCTCGGCGAGTAAGTCGGAAAGGTTTACATCCGGAAGCGTTGCAACCAGATTGATACCTGCATTTTTCAAACCATGTAAAATGGTTTGCGCTGCTTCCGACGAGTTCAAAACTGACGCCCGTTCATGATGGTGCTATCCGCTTAACATCAAAGAACCACCAGATCAAGTTTTCCTCGACAATAACGCTTTTACTTTAACTAAAATCTTAGTATAAGCTGCGCTTGAAATTGCTGAAAGGAGCACGTCCGTGATCAAACTTTATGATTTCAAGTCATCGCCTAATTGCCAGCGTGTCAAAATCGTCTTGGCGGAAAAAAATCTGCCCTATGATATTGCGCCTATCGATCTTCGGGCCCACGAACAAAAGACACCTGCGTATTTAAAACTAAACCCCTACGGGAAAGTGCCGGTGCTCACCGATGACGCCACGGTGCTTTACGAATCTCTCATCATCAATGAGTATCTTGATGAGAAATATCCCAACCCGCCGCTCATGCCAAAGGACCCCGCCAAAAGAGCCAAAGCGAGAATTCTCGTCGATTATGGCATGGCGCACTTCGATGCTCCCTATCAACGCCTCCGTATGGAGCTGCTGAAGGATAGCAAAGAGCAGAACCCGCAAGTGATCGCGGACGCCAAAGCGGAGTTGAAAAAACTTTTGCAACGTTTCGAAGGCGAGATCGGCGAGCAAGACTATCTGTTGGGCGATTTCTCGTTGGTCGATGCCGATCTGTTGCCGCGCTTTACCCGCCTCGAAGGCTTCGGAGTTTTGCCGGATGCATCGTTGCCCCGCCTGGGAAAATACCTCGAAAGAGTAAAAGCCCGGCCCTCGGTCAAGGCGCTTGTCTAACGCTGCGGCATTTTTCGTTCGGATTTGCCAATCGAACTGTTCGCGACGTCATGGTTAGGCGAATTAAGAACCCTCGCGGGATGGGTTCAGCTTCGCCTCAACACAACATCGCGAGATCCTTTCGGTAGCTTCGATGGACTTGCCGAAGCGAGGATTTTTCTCCAAGCTTTTTTCGGCGCTCCTTCGCTCATCCATCCACGTTCTCGACCGTCCCGCTCTGCCCGCTCACAAAGGAGAATTGCATCTGGCCGGTGTGAGACGGCCGGTCGAAGTGCTCTGGGATCACCACGCCATTCCCCATGTCTCCGCGTTCGACGAGCATGATCTGTTCTTCACGCAGGGATACCTGCACGCTCAAGAGCGGCTTTGGCAGATGGACACGAATCGGCGCTTTTTGAGCGGTCGCATGGCAGAAGTGTTCGGTGATTTCGCGTTGCCCTGGCGTGAGATCTCGAGCCATTTTCGCAATCGCACATCTGTTGATTTCGATTACTTCATCCGGCTCATCGGTATTCGCGCGGCCGCCTCGGCGTCGCTCGCGCTCTTGCAAGAAGACGATGCGCTTCGCCTTTACTCCTACTGCGATGGCGTCAACCGCTACATTGAGAAGTGTGGCAAGCGCTTGCCCTGGGAATTTCGCTTGCTGCGGTACGAGCCGGAGCCCTGGCGACCCGAAGATACATTGACGATCGGCAAAGGTTTCGCCTTTCTGCTTTCCACAGCGCTCTACACTCGCCTTAATTTCATTGCCGTCGCGGCAAGACTTGCCGATGAACCCGCCAAGCTTCGGAGCTTGTTTCCAAGCTATCCTGATGATGCTCCCGTGAGCGCCCGTGCGGCGTGGGACGCGACTCGCGAAATGTGGCAATTTTGCGGCGGGGTTTTGGCAGAGACGGAGTGGCATCCCGCAGGGAGCGGTAGCAACTGCTGGGCGATTGCACCGGCGCGGTCGGAGAACCGTGCCGCCATTCTCTGCAATGACCCGCACCTCCGGTTGGCTCTTCCTTCGGTCTGGTACCTGGCGCATTTAAGGGCTGAGCCCAACTCGCCGCGGCCAAACGCATACGAGGCTTGGGGTGCCTCGATCCCCGGCGTGCCGTTTATACAAGTCGGCCATAATCTACACGTCGCGTGGGGAATCACTGCGGCGCTCTGCGATGATGCCGAGATCTATCGCGAAAAGGTGCACCGTATCGAGCCGGATCTTTATCTTGCCGGAGAGCGCTGGGAAAAATTTCAAACTCGCAAAGAGCGCATCGCGGTCCGCGGTAAGTCTGCCGTTGAAAAAATCATCCGCTTTACACGCCATGGCCCGGCGATCAGCGATTTTGCCGACCTGCCGAGCGGGAAAGAAGTTCTGACCGCGCGCTGGAGCGCTCAAGAGCCGAGTCAGGAACTGCACAGTATGTACGGCATCAATCGCGCACAAACCTGGAGCGAGTTTCTCGATAGTTTGCGCTACCACACGGCGCCGAGTTTGAACTTCATTTATGCCGATCGCGGAGGTAACATTGGCTACGCTCTCGCCGGCAAGATTCCGCGCCGTCGTGGCGTAGCTTCTCTGCTCCCTGTCTGCGGTTGGAACGACGATAACGACTGGCTGGGTTATATCGCTTTCGAAGAGCTTCCGCATGTCTACAATCCACCGGAGGGAGTAGTCGCGAACGCCAACAATCGCATCACCGATCGTTTTTATCCGTACTATCTTTCGCAATTTTTCGAGCCGCCTCACCGCATTCGCCGGATCGAGCAGCTACTGGATGCGCGCTCCAAGTTCACGTTTGACCAGTCCGCCGACGACCAGTTCGACTGTTTGTCGCTTCACGCCGTTGAACTGATCGCTGAACTTGCCGGCGAATTGTCGCGCATTTCCGCCGAAGAACGCATGATTAAGGCCGCCGCGCAGCGACTCCTCGCCTGGGACGGTCGCTGTGATGCCGGTAACATCGACGGCTCGATTTTTCATTTGTTTCATTACCGCCTGTTGCGAAATCTTCTGCTGCCGACGCTCGGCGAAGAACTTTGTTGTGCCTATACTGAAATTTTAAACCAGTGCATCGTTCCCACTGATCGAATTTTGGCCGATCCGAGCTCGATCTGGTTTTCGCGCCAGTCGCGTGACGCACTGGTTCTGACTGCGCTGCGAGAAGCCTGTGATGAGCTTCAGGAAAAATTCGGCAGCGACATCGAAGCATGGCAGTGGGGAAAAATTCATCAGCTCCACATGACGCACGGGTTTGGTCGCAAACGCGTTTTTAAACACCCACTGGGAATCGGACCGCTTCCAACACCTGGCGATGGCATGACGATTAATCTTGGTTTTTATCGTCATTCGAATCCGTTCACTCAGACGGTCGGCTCGTCCTTGCGATTCGTCGCAGTGCTCGGCGAGACGATCAGATCTGAAATGGTGTTGCCGTCAGGCCAGTCCGGTCATCCGTCGACGGTTCACTATAGCGATCAAACAGGTTTATGGATCAAAAACAAACGGCTTTCGCTCACCGATAGATCATCACAGACCCGCTTGCTCCTCAAACCTGTTTCGGCCAATATTGTGCCGATGGCCGCTCGAGGATAATTCAAAGAGCGTCATATCAGTTATGTCCATAAAGCTGCTCATTGCCGATGACGAAAGGCTCTTCCGCCAGAGCCTAAAAATTCTCCTGGAAACCGGGACGGACATTCGAGTCGTCGCGGATGCCGCCGACGGCCAGGAAGCGGTAGCCGGAGCAAGAGAGAATTTGCCCGATTTGGCGCTGCTCGATGTCGATATGCCGAGGATGAACGGTATTAAAGCAGCTCGGCTGATCAGCGCCGTTTCGCCCCGAACCAAAATTCTCATGCTCTCGGTCCATCACGAGGATGATAAAATCGCCGCCGCCATTCGAGCCGGAGCGATTGGCTATATTTTAAAAGATACAGACCGCACGGACTTTATCGAAATCATTCGCAGGACTCACGCAGGAAAGATCGCATCCTCTCCGTATCTCGCGCAACTCGCTTTGGAACAGCCCTCCAGCCGCGCGTCGAGTTCCAATCAACAACGGGTTGTTCGCTTTGCCGAGCGGTTCGGTTTGACTGAAGTAGAAGTTAAAATCCTGCGCCTTATGACCGAAGGCCTAAGCAATGAGGAAATTAGTGATTGTACATGCCTTGCGCGCGAAACTATCAAAGGCCATTTGAAAGCTGTTTTCCGCAAGCTCGATGTCAAAAACCGCACCGAGGCCGCTGTTCTGGCGGTTCGTGAAGGGCTGGAGTGACCCGTTTGGGGTATTTACATCGCTCCCCTTTGAGGTATTGACACAGCCCCGCCCCGTACGAGATAAAGCTTTACCTCGTCTAGAATATTTTTTCCGCGCTTTCGTCAAAAGGAAAGAACATGAAGCAAAGCACAACATCACGTTTATTGGTTTTGCTGCTAGTGTTTTTGTTTCTCGCGCTGCCTCGTTTGGTTCTCGCGCTTCAGGTGGGCGACAAAGCTCCAGATTTTGAGCTCGACAGCACGAAAGGGGGCAAGCTCCAGCTCAGCAGTCTCAAGGGCAAAAACGTTCTGATAAATTTTTACGTTCTCGATTTCAGCCCAACCTGAATCAAGGATCTCCAGGCGTCCGGTTCGGACAACTATTCGCAATTCCAGGCCGAAAATACTGAAGTTTTGGGGATCAGCGCGAACGCACCTTTTTCTCAGAAAGCTTTCGCCGATTTCGCCAAGATCAATTACCCGTTGTTGAGCGACCGTGACGGTAAGGCAATGCAGGCATACGGCGTTTACGATGAGCCGCGGCGGATCGCGAAGCGGGCGTATGTGATTATCGACAAACAAGGCGTGGTTCGCTATCTCAATATTCGGCCCAGCAATTCGGAAAAAGACCTGTTGTCAACCGAAGAATTGCTCAACGAAGTCAAAAAGGTAAACAAAGGCGGTTAGTCCACAAATTCACAATTGAAAGGAGAACTGATGAATCTACAGAAATTTTTAACGGGCGCGATCTTCGGTGCACTGACACTGGCGGTTTCCACCCAAGTTTTTGCACAGGCCGACGTGATCGAGAAGCGCCAGGCAGCGATGAAAAGCAACAATGCTAACGCTAAGGCGATCAAGGCAGCTATCGAAACGAAGGATTACGCCACTGTGGAGACGAAGGCGAAAGACATCATGGGTACAGCCGATAAAATCCCCAGCCTATTTCCGAAAGGCAGCACCGCGGGCAAGACCAAAGCCAAACCCGAAATCTGGGAAAAATTCGATGACTTCGCGAAAAACGCGAAAAACTTAAACAAGGCCGCGGGCGAATTGGCGAGCGCCGCGAAAGCCGGGAATGACGCGGACATCAATGTAAAGGTGAAAGCGCTGGGCGAGGTCTGCACCTCGTGTCACAAGGAGTTCCGAGCCGACAAATACTCAGAATAACGATTTCGACTCATTCTTATCCCCGCACAAGGAAGCCCCGGTCGTTCGACTGGGGCTTTCTTGTTTCTATCCTCGGCGTCCGATACTATTCGCTCCAGGAGCAAAGAATGAGGAAGATGTGGTTCGCGATCATCGGCGCACTGTTGTTTTTCGCTTTAGCAGCGGGCTCTGACGCGCAGACAACCCGTCTCAATGTCGGTTACAGCGCCGCCAGTGCCGATCAGTTGCCGGCGTGGGTTGCGAAAGATACAGGACTGTTTGCCAAAAACGGTCTCGATGTTCAGCTGATATTTTTCACCGGCGGCACTACGGCGATTCTCGCTCTCGTTTCTGGAGATGTCCCGATCACCCAAGTTTCCGGTCCGGCTTTGATCAATAGCGCGTTTGCCGGTTCTGATGGGGTATTTGTCGCGGCCGGAATCACATCGCTCAATTACGTCCTCATGGGCAAGCCCGGGATCAGGAGCGCTGAGCAACTCAAAGGCGGTACGGTAGCGATCAGCCGATTTGGTTCCGCCACGGATACCATTGCTCGATTTGCACTAAGAAAAATCGGTTTGAATCCCGGCAAGGACGTTACTCTAGTGCAGGTCGGAAGCGGTCCCGAGCGGCTGAGCGCGGCGCTGACGGGGCGAGTCACCGCATCGGTCATCAATCCGCCCTCGAGCTTCATTGCCGAAAAGAAAGGTTTGGCGATTGTTGCCGACGTAGCCAAAATGGGCTTGGTTTTCCAACACACCGGCGCAGCCACAACCCGGAAATATATCAAAGAACACCCCGACGTCGTACGCCGCTATGTGCGAGCGCACGTCGAGGCGGTGCACAAGATGTGGACCGATAAAGAGGCTACGATTAAGGCCCTCAGTCACTATATGGGCAGCGGTCTCGACCGGGAGACATTGGAGAAAAGCTACGAGAACGTAATGACGGAAGCGATGTACCCGAAGAAGCAGTACCCCAGCCTCGAAGGACTGAAAACCGTTCTCGATGATATCGCCGAGCGAGACCCCAGAGCCAAGAGCGCCAAACCCGAGCAATTCGTCGATATGACCTTTATTCGGGAGCTTGATCAAAGCGGTTTCATCGACGGACTTTACAAAAAGAAATAACGCTTCGCTCATCCCCTCGCTTCATGTTGAGCTCGCAACGAGGCGACGCCGCGGCCGCCGACATTGAGCGGTGGGCCAGCGCAATCGCCAAGCCCATCGATTCAGAGATCGGCATCACGGTCGCGTTCGATGCCGATTCCAACACCTTCATTCTACGGCTGATCAAATCGTCCAGGGTTTTGATTTTTCGGTTTTCCGAAGCACAAGTCCACACCGACGGGCGGGAGGCGGAATGCGAGCGCACGTTAAATCGAAAAATCAAGGATTTGTGGAATCTACTTTAGCAGCCGAAAATGGCTAGCCGTCCAGCAGTCGCGCAGCATCTTTCGCGAAATAGGAAAGAATCATGTCCGCGCCCGCGCGGCGGATCGCAAACAAGACCTCCATCATGATCCGGCTCTCTTCGATCCAGCCGTTCTGCCCCGCCGCCTTGATCATCGAATATTCGCCGCTCACATTGTAGGCGGCCAGCGGGTAACCGAACTTTTGTTTGACCCGGTAGATGATGTCAAGGTATGCCAGCGCCGGCTTGACCATGACGATATCCGCCCCCTCGCGAATATCGAGATCCACTTCGCGCAATGCTTCCTCGGCATTGGCCGGATCCATCTGATAAGAGCGGCGATCGCCGAATTGCGGTGTTGACTCAGCAGCCTCCCTGAACGGACCATAAAAGCCCGAAGCATATTTCGCCGCATAGGCCATGATGGGGGTGTGCTGAAAATTATTATCGTCGAGTGTTTTACGAATGGCGCCGACCCGTCCGTCCATCATATCTGAGGGCGCAACGATATCGGCGCCCGCTTGCGCATGGGACAAGGCCTCCTTGGCCAGTAATTCCAACGTGCTGTCATTATCCACATCACCGTTTTTCACTACGCCGCAATGACCGTGGTCGGTGTACTCGCAAAGGCAAACGTCCGTGATCACGAGCAGCTCGGGAACTTTTTCTTTGATCGCGTAAATTGCCTGCTGCACAATCCCGTCCGCAGCATAGGCTTCGCTGCCCAAAGCGTCCTTCTGTTTTGGAATACCGAATAGAATGACCGCCGAGATGCCCAGCGAATTGACCTCCTGTGCTTCGCGAATCGCTCGATCGACGCTCAACTGAGCCACGCCCGGCATCGACGAAATCGGCTCGGCGTTATCTCTGCCGGGTCCGATAAACAGCGGATAGATGAAATTTTTGGGGTCGAGCGCCGTTTCTCTGATCAGAGATCTGAATCTTTCGTTGCGACGTAGCCTTCTCGGCCGGTAGATTGGGAAGTTCATACGATGCTCCGACCTGATACAACTCAGAACTTGTCGTGCCGGCGAATGCCGGCATCCAGGTTGGTAATCGATTGATTTCGAAAAGCCTGGATTCCGGCCTGCGCCGGAATGACGAGCTATAATTTAATGCATCAGTAAATTCAAAAACCCACAGTTAACCAGTCTTTACTGGGCAATGTTCAATCTACCCCTCTGAAGTTGGCCTGAAAGTGCGTCACAATGGCCCGCAACATGTCTGTGACCGTAAACTGATCCGCTACGATATCGGCGCGGCCGCCCAGCTCCTCGATTGTCGCCGCAGTGATCGGGCCGATGCACGCAATCGTGCTTCCACTGGCAATTTCGCCAAGATTTCTGCCGCCGAAAAGCCGGACAAAATTCCTCACGGTGCTCGAGCTTGTGAAGGTAATGACATCGATTTTGCGTTCGCTGAGCAAGACCGCGAGTGGACGGACATCAATGCACGGCATCTCGGTGCGATACGCCACAATCACATCAACCACCGCGCCCCATTTTCGTAAAGTAGCAGGCAAGATTTCGCGTGCTTCGGCCGCTCGGGGGATCAGTACTCGTTTCTCGTGGATTTCTTCAGGTGAGAGCGCATCCAAAATCCCTTCGGCCTGGTAGCGTTCGGGGACGAGAGCAGCGTGGATCCGTGCGCGTTCCAGTTGTTTTGCAGTTTCGGCGCCGATTGCACCGACTTTGTGCGCGCTCAGAGCTGCAAAGCCTTTTCCTTTGAGCTGCAGACGGTTCAGAAATGGTTCGACACTATTGACGCTCGTAAATATCACCCAATCGTAAGTATCGAGCTTGTCAATGGCGGCATCGAACTCGACAAAGCTTTCCGGCGGACAAATTTCAATCGTCGGAAACTCGGTGACCGCACCGCCGAGCTCCTCAATTGAACGGGCCAACGCTTCGGCCTGTCTGCGCGCTCGGGTAATGACAACTCGCTTGCCGGCAAGCGGCATATTCAAGGAAGCGGTTTGCGTGGCTCGTTCTTGACCGTTCGGATCCTTCATAGTCTGACCGCTGCCAGCAGTTTATCCGCCCCTTCCCCGATCAGCCGGTCAGCGAGGCTTTGCCCCAGTTCCACCGCCTCACTCATACGACCGACGATCTCGCCGCGGCAGATTTTTTTTCCCTCTAAACTGGCGACCACAGCAGTGATATTGAGCTCCGTGCCAAGAACGCGTGCGCGGGCGCCGATCGGCACATGGCAGCCGCTGCCGAGGCAGTCGGCAAACGCACGCTCCGCAGCCACTTCCGTAAATGTCTGCGCATCGTGCAGGAATGCCAAGCGCTCGCGCAGGTCCGTTTGATCGCGTCCTTCGATACCGAGCGCGCCTTGCGCCACCGCGCTGACACATACTTGGTCTGGCAGGAATTCGGTGATGTAATGCTCGCACCCAAGGCGCCGCAGTCCGGCAGCCGCCAGAACCAGCGCATCAAAGTCACCCCTGTCGAGCTTTTTTAGCCGCGTATCGATGTTGCCCCGCACTGGCGCGATCTTCAAATCAGGCCGGTACGCGAGCAACTGCGATCTCCGTCGCAAGCTCCCCGTCCCGATAGTGGCATTTCGCCCCAAGTCCGCAAGGTTAGCGTGGCTTCGGCTGATCAACACGTCACGGGCGTCTTCTCTCTTTGGCACAGCGACGAGCGCCAGACCGGCCGGCAATTGGGTCGGTAAATCCTTGAGCGAATGAACCGCCAGGTCAATTTCCCCGCCGCTCAAAGCTTCTTCGATTTCTTTGGTGAAAATTCCCTTGCCGCCAATTTCTTTGATGGGCGCATCGAGAAAGCGGTCGCCGCTGGTCCTGATCGTGCGAAGCTCGACCTGAATCTCCGGAACGTGCTCTTCGATCTGCCGTTTCACCCAGCGTGCTTGCGCCAAGGCCAGCGCGCTGCCGCGGGTACCGATCCGGAGTCGGTTCACGGCTTCTCCAGATT
>Ga0075434_100002295_pt1 | contig 16729 bp, 15 predicted proteins | sample RhiMethybrSRZTD3_FD_75298 | JGI IMG/M metagenome (GOLD analysis project Ga0075434, IMG submission 75298) | Populus rhizosphere microbial communities from Tennessee, USA - Rhizosphere MetaG P. TD hybrid SRZTD3 | ecosystem: Host-associated > Plants > Roots > Rhizosphere > Soil | place: USA... | reverse complement strand
GTCCCGGCATCGGGGAAAGCGGCGCCCTCGCTCCACAATGGCAAACGGCCGCGCGTCAGAGAGTCGTAGCGCGCCCGCGTCGACGCGAGAATGATACGGATCGGACGATCACCCGGCATCGGACCAATGCCGGGAAAGTCGCCTGCATTATCCGCCACCTCCGCCAGCGCCGTCGCGAGGCCCTGCTGGCTCGGCCAGGAGATCGCGGTCACACGCCCAACGGTGATGGCGACGGGGGTGGATGAAGGCGGGGACGACAACGCCTGCAGCAGCAGGGCCAAATGCGCTATTCTCGCGGTGGCTCCTCGCCCTTAGCGACAAGCTCCAGCATTTCCTGGCACTTCTTGCCCCAGGGATTGAACTTGTTGGCTTTGAATCCGTCCTGCCACGTGGCCTTGGCTTTGTCCTGATCGCCCGCGAACCAATGCGCGCGCCCCAGCTCATAATACGCCTCGATCAGATTCGGACCCAGTGTGAGCGTCTTCTGGAAGAACGTCTCGGCGTCCTCATACATCTCGCGTTGCAGGTACACGAGCCCGAGATAAAAGTGCGCGTACAACGTCGCCTTCTTGTCATTGTCCAAACGGATCGCCTTGGACAGATGCTCGATCGCCTCGCCGAAGATCCGCTTCTTGAGACAGATGTAGCCGACGTTGATCCGCGCGAGTGAGTTCGCCGGCTCCTTCATCAGCACCTTCTGGAACGTGCCGAGCGCGTCATCGTAATCCTCGTGCAGCATCTGCGCCCAGCCGAGCAGCGACTCGGCCTGCGTCTCACCGGGCGAGAGCTGGAGTGCCTTGGTGAGCGCCTGAATCGCGCCGGCATGGTCGCCGAGCGAGATGAGACTCCAGCCTTTTTCGATGAACGTCGTCGCGCCGATGTGATCGGCGTGCAACGCAGGGCGCTCGCCGGTGAACACGGGCGCCGCGGCCTGCTTGGTATCGGCGGTGAGTTGCTTGTAGCGCTCGACGAGCTGGCGAATGTCTTCCTTCAACTGCGTCATCTCGCCCAGTTGTCCATCGACCTTCTTGAAGAACGCGATGATCTCGCGCTTGGCCGCCTCGCGCTCGGCATTGCCGGGCGCGCCGTCGAGCTGCCGCGCGATCGCGTCGTATTCCCGGCGCAGCGTCGCGACGGGTGAGTCGTTCGTCATGTTGCTCCCTGCAGCGCCAGTTTCTCTGTCGAGTTGAGCAGCTTGTTCGTGTTCAGCACTACGATCGTCCGGCCATTCTGCACGACGAGGCCGGCGATGTATTCTGCGGCGAGCCCGCGGACGATGCCGGGGGGCGGCGTCACAGCCTGGGCCGCTACCTGCATCACTTCGGTCACCGCATCGACGATCACGCCGATCTTGCCGCCGTCGAACTCGAGAATGACCGTGCGGGTGTCTTCGCGGAGTGGCGCGGCCGCGCCGAGGCGCTTGCGCAGATCGACGAGCGGGACGGCGCCGCCCTGGTACTGCAACACGCCTTCCAGAAACTCCGGCGCCTTGGGCAAGGGCGCCGGCGCCTCGTAACGCAGAATCCGCTCGACTTGAAAGATATTGAAGGCGAAGTCCTGACCGGCCACCTTGAATGTGACGAGTTGGACGTCGTCGCCGCCGGCACTGGTGATCGTGCTCACGTGATGCGATCGCTCAGGGCATCAAGATCGAGAATCGGGACCAGACCGCCCTCCTGCTCGGCGACGCCGGCGGCCCATGGCAGCGACTGGCCGCGCGGCACCGGGAGCGGCTGCTCTCGCACGACGGCATCCGCGTCGTCCACTTCGAACGCGACCTGGCGGCCCCGTGTCCCGAGCTCAACGAGCACGATGGTTCGCGAGCCGGGCTCAACCGCCGGCGCTTCGCGCCCGGCGAGAAACGCGCCAAGATGAATAAGCGGCACCAAGCGGCCGCGCAGCGGCGTCAACCCGCGCACTGCGGGCAGCGTGCGCGGGATCGCGAGGACTTCGGCCGTGTCACCCACTTCCAGGACACTCGCGACGGGCAGACCGTAGCTCTTGCCTTCAGATCGCACGAGCAAGTAGCCCTTCATCGCGTTCCTTTTCGCATGAGCTCGGCCGCCACACGCTCCGCGATCTGCCCGAGCGGCAACACGGCATCGACGCCTCCCGCCTGCACCGCCGCGCCCGGCATGCCATGAATCACCGCGGTCTCCCGGTCCTGAGCGAAGCCGCTGCCGCCGGCGTCTTTGATCGCGCGCAGGCCGCCGGCGCCGTCGCGACCCATGCCGGTGAGGACGACACCGACACTCCGGGCGCCGTACACCTCCGCAATGGAGCGGAACAACGGATCGGCCGCGGGCCGCACACCCCACAGTGGCGCCGATTGGTCGAGCGCGATCACGGGACCGTCGGGAGCGGAGCGCACCCGCATATGATAATCGCCCGGGGCCACATACGCCGTGTCGGCGACGATCGGCGCTCCGTCATCGGCCTCGACGACTCGCAGCCGACTCATCGAGTCGAGCCGCTCTGCGAGACTGCGCGTGAACTTCGGCGGCATGTGTTGCACGACGAGCACCGCCGCGCCACGACCCGTCGGCAACCGCGGCACGACGTCCGCGAGCGCGCGCGGCCCTCCGGTTGAGGCGGCGATTCCCACCGCGACCAAGGCGCGTCCACGCAGACCCAACTCGGGTGGGTGAACGACCGGCGCCGGCGGTCGAGCCAAAACCTTCACGTGGGACACGTCCGCGGCGAGCGCGCGGCGCACCGCGGCGATCAACTCCGGCGCGAGCGCCTCGAGCGCGGCGCGCGGATGCCCAAAACCCTCCGCGGGGAGCGGAGGTTTGGCGACGATTTCCACCGCACCGAGCTCGAGCGCGCGGATGGCGGCCTGCGTGCCGGGACCGGCGTGCGCGCTCACGACAACGATCGGACGCGGTGCTTCGGACATGATGTACCCGATGGCGCCGAGCCCGTCGAGCTGCGGCATTTCGAGATCGAGTGTGACCACGTCGGGTTTGTGCTGATGGACTTTGCGGATGGCGTCGAGTCCATCGCGGGCGGTCGCCACGACCCGAAACTGCCCGTCCTTCGCGTCACCACCGCCCAAGACGTCGCCGAGCACGCGGCGCATGAGCGCGCTGTCATCGGCGACCAGGACGGTGGGCCGCTGATCAGATGACCTCGACATTCGCTCCCACCGACCGGATCTCGACGCGACCGTCCGTGAGATGGAACCGCACACTGCGGCCCCGTTCTCCCCCGACAGACTCGCGGGCAATAGGAACCGCCGCCGCGCGCAGCGCGCTGCGGCACGCCATGACGTTGCGCTCTCCCATCTGGATGGTACCGGGCGTGACGAGCTGGCTGAACATGCTCGCGCCTCCGGCGAGCTTGGCGACCAGGCGGCGCGGGTCCGCGCCCAGCCTGGTCAGTCGCTCGATGAGCATCGGCACGGCGGTGTCGGGAAACTTGGCGCGATTGGTGATGTCGCGCGCGAGACTGGTGGACGGCAGCAGCACGTGCGCCATGCCTCCCGCCTTCGTCTCCGGATCGTGCAGCATGATCGCGACGCAGGAGCCGAGGCCGAGGGTCACGAGGACGGCGTCGTCGCCGCGGTCGGTTGCGAAATCGGCCACGCGGACGATGGTCTCTTTCATCCCGGCTTCACGTAAATCCGCTCGCGCGGATCAACCAGCTTCAGGCGCTCGCGCGCGGGCCCGAACAGCGTCTCGACTTTGCCGAGCAGCAGCACGCCGCCGGGTCGCAGCGCGTCGACAAAAACCTGAAACAGGCGCTCCTGCGCCGCACGCGCGAAGTAGATCACGACGTTGCGGCAGACGATCAGGTCGTATGACGTGCGGGGTGGCGGCTCGCGCGTGAGGTCGTGCGCCATCACATGCACCAACTCCCGCACTTCCTGCACGGGTTGGCCATCGCGGAAGTAGCGGCGCCGCAGCTCCGCGGGCATTTCGGTGAACGCGCTATCGGGATACTTCGCCTGGCGGGTGCGCTCCAGACTCAACCGGTCGATGTCCGTGGCGTCGATCGTGCCTGTCGCATCCGCCGCCGCAAGCAGCACGGCGATCGTGTACGGCTCCTCGCCGGATGCGCATCCCGCGGACCAGATCCGCAGCGCGCCGCGCCGCGCGGCCCACAGATCCGCGAGATACGGCCGCAGCGCGTCCCAGGTCTCCGGATTGCGGTAGAACTTCGTGACGTTGATGGTCAGCGCGTCGAGCAGCTCTTGATACTCGTGCGGGTCGCGGTCGAGGAGCTTAGCGTAGTCGTCGTAGGTGTGGATGCCACGCGCGCGCATGCGCACGGCGATGCGGCGCTTCAAGCACTTGTCCTTGTACGAGCCGCAGCTCAATCCCCGCTCGCGCGAAATCTTCTTGGTCAGGGCTTCGAAGGCCCCTGCTTCGCTCACGACAGACTGCTCAGCGTATCCAGATTCGCCTTGACGAGCTCGTGTTTGGGATTGAGCTCCAGCGCGCGCCGCCACAGCTCGCTCGCCTGCTCGCGATCGTTTCGCTTGTACGCAATGTTGCCGAGCTTGAAGTAGACGTCGTCGCCGAGCTCCGGGGCGAGATCGATCGCGCGTTGGTAAAGGTCCCATGCTTCGTCATAGCGCGAGCTGCGATACGCGAGGTCGCCGAGATTCTTGGAGAGCTGCGGCAGCGAAGGCTCGTCCCGCAGCGCCGCGCGAGCCAGCTCCTCGGCCTTCGTCAGGTCTCCCGCGAGCTCGTGCAACACCGCGAGGTTGTTGCGCAGCACGCCGTGGTCGGGATGGGCCTCGACGGCCTGGGTGGCCACCTGCTCCGCGGTTTCGAAGTCGCCGGCGCCCGCGGCGGTCAGCGCGCGCGCCCAGAACCAGATCGGCGGCACCTTGTCGGCAAACAGCTCCTTGGCGCGATCGAGCCGTCCGGCAGCCCCCGCGTGATCACTCTGCTTGAGTGCGACGATCCCCCAGCCGAGATAGACCCGCGGGTCGTTCTTCGCGCGCGACGCGGCTTCGGAGTAGGCGGCCTCCGCGTCCTCGAGCCGGCCGAGCTGCTCGTACGCGAGGCCGAGATTATGGAGCACGGCGGGGCGTGAGCCGCCCTTTTCAGCGGCGAGCCGCAGCGCTTCCATCGCCTCGCGCCAGCGCGCCTGCTTGAGCGCCACCAGGCCGATGAAGAAGTGCGCGTTGGCGTCGGTGGCGCGCAGCTCCGCCACGCGCCGGAATTCGCGCGCCGCCTCGTCCAGCATCCCCGTCTTGTAGAACGCAATGCCCAGATTGCGGTGCTCTTCCACCCGGGCATCGGTCATCTTGACGTCTTCGGCGCTGGTGGTGCGGCCGGCGCGATGCAGGAATCCCGCGGTCACGAGGCCGTACAGCGCCTTGCCGACCTCGAACTCGCCGAGCCCCGAGTCTTCGATGACTTGGTTGACGTCGCGCGAGCCGTCGAGCAGGGAGAGCAGCCGGTCCTGGACATCGGTCAACTGGGCGTCGCTGATCGCCAGGCGGTCGCGGTCCACGAGGAAGATCAAGTCGAACGACGGAATCTTCTTTTCGATCAGCCCCCACTCGTCGACGCGCCGCGCTCCTTCCAGCAGGAGCGACTCGGGATTGATCGAAACGAGAAAGTCCTGCTGCTCCGGCCGGACGTCGGCCTCGAAATTGAACGTGCCGGTCGTCCACGTGAACAGATAGTAGACCGATTCTTCGATCTGCATCCGCATGTAGCGCTCGAGCTCTTGCTGCGTGAGCACGTTCTGGATGACGAGGATCTCGCCCAGCTTCTTGTCCCGCTCCTTGGACTGGCGATGGATCGCGGCGTCGAGCTGCTCCTGCGTGATCTTCTCGTGCTTGACGAGGATGTCGCCGAGGCGGTCGCGGCGGTTGACGATCGAGGCGTAGGCAATGCGGCCCCTGTCGAAGTAGATGTAGCCGAAGTTCGAGCGGTCGGCGATCGACAAGCAGCCGGTCTTCTGCCCGAGCGCCAGCAGCTGCAGCACGTCGGGAAGCGAGGCTTCTTTGAGCGAGCCTTTGATCGCCATCTAGCGCAGATCCTCGATCACGCGGTCCGCCGATGTCGGCCAGTCCCAGACCATTTTTTCCCGGCTGCGCACGCCGCCCGCGCTCGACACCACGATGCCGCTGGTGCGAAGGCCGGTCGTCCGCCGCGGCGCCGGTGCGCCTTCCAGCACTTCACGCGCCAGACCCGCCGTGACCGGAGCATCCTGCGCCGCCGCGGCCTCGATGATCCGTTGCACGATGCCGGTGAGTTGCCGTACCGATTCGATCGGACGGTCGGCCAGATAGTCGACGAGCGCGGGCTCCAGGGGAATGCGATGCTGCGTGAGGATCCGCTCGAGCATCCCGCGCCGCAATTCCTTGTCCGGTTCGGCGATCTCGGCAACGAGCCCGCCCTCGAGCCGGGAGACGATGCGCTCCTCGATGCCGTCGAGCGTGTTGGGATGCGCCGGCGCCGTAAAGATGAGCTGGCGATCGGCGTCCACCAGGTGATTGAACAGGTTGAACAGCTCTTCCTGCGTCCGCTCCTTCCCCGCGAGCAGCTGGATGTCGTCGAGCAACAGCGCCGTCGCGCGGCGGTAGCGCGCGCGCCACCAGTCCACGCGGTTGCCGTCGATCGCGGCGATCAGCTCGTCGACGAACTGCTGGGTCGAGAGGCAGGCGACGATGGCATGCTTCTTCTTCAGGAGCTCGAGACCGATGGCGTTGAGCAGATGCGTCTTGCCCAGTCCGCTGCGACCGACAATCACGAGCGGATTGTATTTCTTGCCTGGCTTCGCAATCACGTCGCGTGCGGCATTCAGCGCCACCTCGTTGGACGAGCCGGCGCCATAGGTGTCGAGCGCAAAGGCGGCCGACGGCGCGGGCGGAGGCGCGGCACCGTCGCGCACCTTGGCGGCCGCGGCTTCCGCCGCGTCCATGTGGTCGGGATCGCGAAAGACCTTTTCGCCCGCGGCCTGCGGATCGAGCACCGCGACTTCCGCCTCGAGGGCCTTGAGCCGCTCGACGTCCTGCGCGTACGCCGCGATCGCTTCATCCACGGCGGCCGGGGTTTCTTGCTCGAGCAGTTTTTCGAGCCGGCCGGTGCGGTAGCCTTCGCCTTCCCAGCGCATCACGGCTTCGGCGACGCGGGCTCGCCACGCTTCCACAGCCTTCCCTACTGTGACCGTGACGTCGCTCAAGAACTGAGAGAACTCGTCGCCCCCGCCGGAAGACGCCGGAGTAGCCGGCCGGGAAACACTCTTCCCGCGTGCTTCGTCCCCCGTCCCCGGGATTCCGAGCACCTTCCGGACATTCTCCTCATTGAGCGGCGTGTCGTTGACCGCTTGGAACGCAATCAAGCGATTCAACGCGCCCATGAGCTCACGCACGTTCGGGTACTCGACTTTCGCGACCGCCTCGAGCACGCCTGGCTGGAACCTGCTGCCGCGTTCCTCGGCCTTGCGGCGCAGGATCGCGACGCGCGTCTCGTAGTCGGGGATGCCCATGTCCACCACGAGCCCGCCCGAGAACCGCGAGATCAGCCGCTCGTCCAGATCGGCGATCTCCGCGGGCGGGCGATCGCTCGCGAGCACGATTTGGTGGCCGGACTGCTGCAGCGCTTCAGTCAACCGCAACAGCTCCGCTTGCATCTCCTTGCGATTCGTGAGGAACTGAACGTCGTCCACGAGCAGCACGTCGACGTTCTGGAACCGGCGGCGGAATGCGTCGCCCTGCCCCGCCGCAATCGCCGCGTGAAAGGCCTCGACATACTCGTCGAGCGTGAGGTACTCGATGTTGAGCTGCGCGGCGATGGTCTTGGCGGCGTGACCGATCGCCATGAGCACGTGCGTCTTCCCCAGCCCAGAGCCACTATAAATGAAGAGGGGGTTGTAAGCGGAGCCGGGATTCTCGGCCACCGTGCGTCCTGCCGTGACGGCGAGGCGATTGGCCGCTCCCACGACAAAGGTCTCGAACGTGAAGCGGGGATTCAGCGAGCTGGTCATGTCGTGGGACTCCCCGCCGCGAGCTTCTTGAGCACCAGCTCCGACACCGACTTCAGCGTTTCGAACACGCCTTTGCCGTGGAGTGCGTCGGCCGCGAAGCTCGGCACGCTGCGGAAGTTGAGCGCGTCGTCGAGCTCGGGAGGTGTGAGAATCAATTCGGGCGGCAGGTCTTGCTTGTTGTACTGCATGACGAGCGGCATCGCGCGCACGTCCACACCGTGCTCGAGGAGATTGCTCTGGAGATTCTGAAGACTCTCGATATTTTCGTCGAGCTGCCGAGCCTGGCTGTCGCCCACAAACACCACGCCGTCGGCGCCCTGCAGTACGAGCCGTCGCGTGGCGTTGTAATAGACCTGACCCGGCACCGTGTAAAGCTGAAACCGCGTCGCGAAGCCGGAAATCTGGCCGAGATCGATCGGCAGGAAATCGAAGAACAGGGTGCGGTCGGTCTGCGTGGCGAGCGAGACCATGCGCCCGCGCCGCGTCTCCGGCACGCGCCCGTAGATGTAATGAAGATTGGTCGTCTTGCCGGACCGGCCCGGTCCGTAGTAGACGATCTTGCAGGTGATCTCGCGAGTCGTGAAGTTGACCAGCGACATGGGCCGCCTATCTCCCAAACAGCGTGTTGAGGCTGTCCGTCAACTCCCGCTCGAAATCCGCCGCCAGCACCTGCTTCGGTACCACTCCTTTGGGACTCGCCGCTTTCAAGTCCGCCGCAAGTTGCTCATAGAATAATTGAACAATGCCGAGCGATGAAACATCGAGATCGTAGACGGCAAGCACGGCGAGCGTGCCACGGTCGGTCATGAACGTCGCGAGAAAGAATCCGGTCTTGGGACCTTGATGACTCAGCGCCCCGAAGGGCGGCTGGCGGAGCTGGCGCGCGAGCTCGCTGGTGGACGCGACGATGGCAGCGGCGAGCGCCGCGGCAGACATCACATCCACGGCGCGCGAGAAGCCCGACTGCGCGAGCACCTGGCCCGATGAGGTGAGCACCAGCACCAGCCGAGCTGACGCTTCGCGCACGAAGTCGGTCAGCGGCTGCAGCGTCCAGTTCTCGACGGCGCGGGTCGACGGACTCATGCACCCGCCTCCGCCGCGCGCAGCAACTCCAGGCGCACGAGACCAATATTCACGTCGGGCTCGGCGACCGCGACGACCAGCAGATTGCCGGATGCCTCGCCGCTGGGCACGACCAGCAGCGCGCCCTGCTCGGCCTGGAGGTGCCAGAAGACGCTCGTGCCGGTCCCCGCGGCCTCCATGGCGCGACGCAACCGGCCGGCCAGGCTCGCGGCGAGTGCGGCGACCGCGCTGCCCTTGATCCCTTCCATCAGCTGCTCGGCGACGACGAGTCCATCCTCGGCCGAGACGAGCATGGCGCCGCGCACCCCGCGCACTCGCGTGATCAGATCGAGCGCCTTGCTCATTGCTGGTCCAGCCAGCGCCGCGCCATCAACGTCGCGCGCTGCGCGAGAATGGCCAGGCGGCCGAGCGGCATCCCGCGCTCGCGGACCACCAGCAGCATGGCGTCTGGAGTCGGGTGGGCGAGGTGCACGTTGCCATGCTGGCCTTCCGCCGAGAGGCCGTTCCAGGCGCCCAGCCCGAGCAGCTTGGCGGTACGCGCGGCTTCCTGAGACACACCGGCCAGGTACGCCGCGACCGCATCGGTGACGTCTTTTCCTCCGCCGTCTTTCAACGCGCCACCCAGTACTCGTCCGGCAGCATCAATCAGGAGCAGCCCTTCGTTGGCGCCCTCTAAGCCCGCGAAGACTCTGGTTTCATCCAAGGCTCCGCCGGAAACTGCGGCGGTCGATGCGGCGACGGTCGCTTCCGGCTCGGCGGTTGGCGCCGGTGCCGGCGACGGCGGTCGGTGGCCGCCTCGAATCATTTCGAAGGCTTGCTCGATGGTCGGATCATCGGGCTCGACGCGCTTCGCGGCCGCGAGATGTGCCTCGGCCTGCTCGATGTCGCCGACCTTGAAATAAAGGAAGGCGAGTCCCTTCAGCGCGCCGGTGTGGTGCGGCGCGATGCGCACCGCCATGTCCCATTCGTCGAACGCCTTCTCGTAATCGTGCTTGTCCGTGAGGATGCGGGCGTACAGGTCGTGGGCGTCGGCCAGATGCGGATGGCGCTCCAGACCGTTTGTGGCGACGCGCAGCGCGGCATCGAGCTGTCCCTTGCGGCGCAACGCCTCGCCGAGCCGCAGGAAGACGAGGCTTTGCGGATCCTGCGCGAGCTGCGCCGAGAGTGCCCGGATCTCATCCATGCGCGAACACCTTGGCCGCCTGGCGGGCACGCGCCACTTCCTCGCGCTGCGCCTCTTCTTCGGGACTGCGGCTCGCGAGACGATCCCACTGATCCCAGCTCTCCACCGCTTCGCCGAACCGTCCCATCGCCACGAGCGCAAACCCGAGCTGGCGATGCGCGGCCGCCTGCAGCGGGTCGAGACGCAATGCACGGCGCAGCTCTTCCGCCGCCGCGGACGCGTGCCCCTGCGCGAGATGAATGCGTCCGAGCAGCGAATGGATCGTGGCATCGTGCGGCTGCATGCTGCCGGCCTGTTCCGCCGCGGCGCGGGCCGCGTCGAGATCCTTCGCCTGCAGCGCCCGCTCCGCCTTGGCGACGAGCTCCGCCAGGAGCTCGGCTAGATCGCCGGACGCACCGGGGCGGGCGCGGCGGGCGGTGCCGGGATCGACCAGCACGATCACACCGGCGCTCTCGAGCCCGAACAAGGTCTTCGCGACCTCGAAGTCCGAGCGGCCGAGCTCGGTCGCAAGACCACGCACCGAGCGCTCGCCGTCGATGAGCGCGAGCACCTCCCACTCGGGCGGCAGCAAGTCGAGCTCGCCGCCCCCACCTTCCGGAGGTGGAGCGAGCGAGGGTACGACGCCGACGTGCGGAATGCGGTTCTCGATGCGCGACCACTCGTCGATGCGGCGCGCGCCTTCCATGAGGAGGGCTTCCACCGGAATCCGAACCGTCAGCTCGGTCGGGACCTTGCTCTCCGTTTGCTCCGCGAACGAGAAGTAGCCTTCGTTCCAGCTCATGACTTCAAAGACGACTTCCTCGATCTGGAACCGCACCTGGCGTTCGACCTCGCGCTGCGTGATCACGCCAAGCGACACGAGGATCTGGCCCAGGCGGCGCTTGTCGCCCTGGCGCTGCTGCATGTCGCGCGCACGCTCGAGATCGGCCTCGGCGATCTTGCCGGTGCGCAAGAGCAGCGCACCGAGCGGATGCGGGTTCGAGCGGATCTCGGCCGAGACGACGACGCCGTTGTCGAAGTAGATCGTGCCCTCGTTGTGCCGCAGCTCGGACGTGACCTTTAACGCCCCGGTCTTCCGGCTCAAATCGAGCAGCTGGAAGACGTCGTGAATCCCGAGCTCGCGCAGCGGTCCTTCGATGGCCATGCGCTACGCCGCGTCCGACGTCGAGAAAATGTGCTGCAGGTCGAGCGCGGTACGCGCGTGCATGCGCGCGCGCTGTGCAAACGGTCCGCCGGGATCGATCCGCGTCACGCGCTCCCACGCATCCACCGCCTCGCCGTAGCGCTGCAAACGCGCGAGTGTCGCGCCGAGATAGAACAGCGCGCCGGTGTGCTCGGGGTCGAACTTGAGCGCGCGCTGGAAGGCTTCGAGTGCTTCGGCGGTGCGCTTGTCGTCGAGCAACGTCCGGCCCAATAACAGTAGCGCGTCCATGTCGTACGCATCCTGCTCGAGCATCTCGACGAGCCGCACCACAGCGCCGCGTGGACTTCCCGTGCGACGCAGCAGATCCGCGAGGGCCAGCGCCGCTTCGTGGAAGGTCGGCAGCGCATCCAGCGCCTCCTCGTAGGCGCGCCGGGCCTCGGGCCATTGCTCGTCCTGTTCGTGCAAGCGCCCGAGGTCGAGCCATACCTGCACGAAGCCTCTGTCCAGCTCGAGCGCGGCGCGGTACGCGGTCCGGGCACCCTGCCCGTCCCCCACCTTGAGCGCGATGTCGCCCTGCAGCTTGTGCAGATCGGCGCGCGCCGGCGCGCGCGTTTGGGCCTGGCGCAGCGTGGTCAGGGCTCCCGCCGCATCGCCGGTGGCGGCCCGCGCCTTTGCCGCGGCAACCAGGATCTCCACGTCCTCGGGCGCCTTGGCGACGAGGTGTTCCGCGATCGGAAGCGCTTCGGCCGCGCGATGCAACGCCAACAGACTCTTTACTTCGCCAAGCGCGGCGCCGGCGTTCGCCGCGTCGAGGGTCCGCGCCTCCCGGTACCGCTCCAGCGCCTCGCCATGAAGCCCGCGGCGCGCGTAGATGTCGCCGATCAGCGTGGCAGCCTGACCCTTGTCGGCGCCGCGCTGCACCGCCCGCATCGCCTCCGCGACCGCGAGATCCATCATTCCTTTGCTCACGTAATCGCGGGCGAGCGCGAGCGGATCGTCGGGCTTCTTCGCAAGACCGGCGGGAGCGGGCTGCGCCCCTCCTCCCATGGTCGCCGGCTGCAGATCCTGGAAGATGTGATCGAGCAGCCGCTGGTCGAATGCGAATTCTCCGACCAGGCTCTCCGCGGCGACGTCGGCTGAAATTTCCGGGACAACCCCAATCGCGACGGTCTCGTACTGGAGATCGATCGCGAGCGCGAACTTCTGCGACACGTAGTACGGGTCGAGCTCGAGCGCGCGCTTGGTCGCGCGGAGCGCGCCGTCGTAATCGCCCAGGTTGGAAAGCGTGAAGCTGAGGTTGTAGTGCGCGCCCGCGTTCTGGGGATCGGCTTCGACCGCACGCACGAATGCGTTCCGCGCGTCGGGGAATCGTTTGAGCTCCACCAGGACCAGTCCGACGCCGTTCCACGCCGCGGCGGAGTTGGGCTGATCGGCCAGCACCTGGCGATACGCTTCGAGTGAAAGCTGGAACCGTCGCAGATGCGTCAGCAGCAGCGCGAGATTGAGCCGCGCACCGACGAATTGCGGCGCAAGCTGCAGCGACTTCCGGAAGGCCTCGATGGCGTCGTCGGTGTTGCCTTGATGCGCGAGGACGACGCCGGCGTTGTTCCAGGCCAGCGCGTAGCGCGCGTCCACTTCCGTGGCCTGGCGATAGGAGGTCAGCGCGTCCGCGGTCCGGCCGGCCTGATGCAGCACGACACCGCGCTCGTTCCAGAGCTTCGGTGATTCCGGGGTCTCGTGGATCAGCGATTCGTACAGCTCGAGTGCGTGGGTAAAATCGCGCTTGAGCAGATGGACCTCCGCCATCGCCTGACGCACCAAGCGCCGGTCTTCGCCGCGCTCGATCGCGAGCCGGTACTCGCGTAACGCCTCCGTGTAGTAGCCCTTCTGCCGGAAGGCGAGGCCCAGGTTGTAATGGGCCAGCTCGCTGCCTTCGGCGATTTCCGGCGCCGGCTGTTCGCGGAGCCTGTGCTCGGCCGACTGGCGCTCGGCGCGATAGCGCTCGAGCGACAGGTTCGTCTGCGCCCGGGCAAGCGGGGGATTGAGCTGAATCGCGCGCTTCGAGGCGGCGCGCGCGTCCTGATGCCGTCCCATGTCGCCCAGGACGAACGCCATCAGATAGTGCGCGTTCGCGTTGTCGGGGTTGAGCGCGACGGAGCGCTCGAGCGCCGTCAGCGCCGGCTCGTTGAGCCCGCGGTTGTAGTAGACCTCGCCCAGGTAGAAATGCACGACCGACGAATCCGGGTCTTGCTCGACCGCGCGCACAAACCACTCCGTCGCGACTTCCAGACGACCGCGCGACTTCTCGGCGAGCCCGAGCTGGATGATCGCCGCGACATCCTTGGGTTTATGGGCGAGCAGCTCCTCGAACTCCGTGACCGCTTCGTCGAATGCACCAAGAATCGCGTACGTGCGGCCCAACTCCCAGCGCGCGTCACGCTCGTCCGGGGCGCCGCGCAGCTTTTCCTGGAGCTCGGCCACGCGACGGTCGTAGTAGCCCGTGTTGTGGTACGCGATCTCGAGGTTGCGCTGCGCGACCTGCATGCGCGGGTCCAGCTCGAGCGCGCGCGTGAACTGCTCGATCGCCTCGGGGACCAACCCTTTCTGGTAATAGAGCACGCCTAGGTTGTTGTGCGCGCCCGCATCCGACGGATCGATCCGGCGCGCGAACGAGCGCAGGACCGCGAGATCGCGTTCGGAAACCGGCGGCGACGGAGCGGGCGGGGCGACTGCTGAAGCAGGAGAGGAAGGCGTCGCTTGAGGCGCCGTCACCGTTCAGCTCAACCGGATGGCGTCGAAGATCGCTTTGAGAGACGCCAAGTCGGGCAAGAGCAGGAAATGGCCGCGCAGGCCATCCCGGGCATCGATGTTGAACTCCGTCTCGACGCAAAACACGAAGTCGCGGTCGTGCCCGAAATTCAGATACGTCGTCGTGAGGACGGCGGCCGAAAGATCCACGACCAGGCTGGGAACGGACGGCAGCAGCAACATCCCCATGAACTCCGACAGCGCATTCATGTAGGCGCCCGAGAGGATGTTGCCCGCTTCCTTGAGACACGACTGCTCGAGCGTCTCAAACGACTGCGTCGTGCCGATCGGCCGCTTGAGCAACATATCGCACAGCTGCCGGGCGACCGGCTCCGGGAACAGCAGCAGCGTGCGCCCGGTCAGGTCGCCGAGCATGTGCATGAGCACCGCGGCGACGACCTCCTGCGGATCGCCGATCAGTCCCGGCACCTCTTCGAGCCGCGCGATGTTGATCTCGGGCACGGAGATCATGATGCGCCGGTGGGTGAGCTGCGACAGCGCCGTCGCGGCGTGGCCCGCGCCGATGTTGGCGACTTCCCGGAGCGCGTCGAGCTGCAGCGCTTTTAGATCGCGGACGTCTTCCATGAGTCTCCCTAGACGAGCCCGGCGGCGTCGAGAATCAACGCGGGCACCCCATCGCCCATGATGGTGGCTCCGCTGAACACCGGCAATGTCCCTTGGGGCGCATCGAATCCCTTCACCACGATCTCCTGCTGGCTCAACATCCCGTCCACGATAACGCCGGCACGTCGCTCGCCCATTTCCAGGACGATGACTGGGCGGCGGGGGGGCGGGGGCGGGGGCGGCGAAGCGGCGGCGCCATCCGTTCCGAGAAGTTTTCTCAGATCCACCAGCGGCACCACACGGTCGCGCAAGACGATCGCATCGCGCCCTTCCATTGTGGTCGTCGGCGTCGTGCCGTACTCCACCGTCTCGGCGACGTAGGTGAGCGGCAGCGCATAACGCTCCTGTCCCACCGCGGCAATCAGCGCCCGGACGATCGCGAGTGTGACCGGCAACCGGAGCACGAATGCGGTGCCCTTCCCCGGCTGGGTGCGAATCTCGACCGAGCCGCCCAGCGCGCGGATGCGCGTCATGGCCACGTCGATGCCGACGCCACGTCCGGAGACGCTCGTCACCGACTCCGCCGTCGAAAATCCCGGACGCGCCAGCACGCGCAGGAGTTGATCGTCGGAGAGCGACTCGACGTGCGGCCCCACCACACCCTCGCGCTTTGCCTTGTCGAGGATTTTCACGCGGTCGATACCGCGGCCGTCATCCGAGATGCTGATCGCCACGCTCGAGCGCTCGCGCACGGCCGCGAGCACGATCTCGCCCTCGGGGTTTTTCTTGTGCCGTTTGCGCTCGGCCGGCGGCTCGATCCCGTGATCGACGGCGTTGCGCAGCAGGTGCACCAGCGGATCGCCGAGCTCGTCGAGGATCTCGCGATCGAGCTCGATCTCTTTCCCTTCGACGCGAAATACGACTTGCTTGTCGAGCTGGCGCGCCACATCGCGCACGAGCCGGGGAAACCGGTCGAACACCTGCCAGACCGGCGTCATGCGCGCCTGGATGATTTCATTCTGCAGATCGGCCGAGAGTCGCGAGATCTGAATCGCGACCTCATCGATCTCGGGATCGCCGCCGTGTCCCAGCCAACGCGCCGCGAGCTCGTTCAGGCGGCCGCGCTCGGTGACGAGCTCGCCGATCAGATCCATGAGCGTATCGAGCCGGCGAAGATCGACGCGGATGTGACGGCTGCGCGCGACACTGCTGGCGGCGACTGCCGGACCAGTCACCGGAATCTCACCCGTCGTGACCAGACCCTCGTCGAGGGCGACAGTCCCGACCACGACGCGCTCGACGTCGCCGACGGCGCGCAGTGCGTTTTCGATGTCGCCGGGGACGGCGGCAGTCTCGAGGTCGAACTCCAGGCGCCCGTCGAAGTCGTCGGATTCGAACGCCGCGGACGGCGGTTGCAGGCGATGCACGGCTCCGAAGCGCTCGGCTTTTTTCACCACGAGCATCGCCCGACCGCCCTTCAACGGCGCCTCGGGTCGAATCGTGACGTGGACCGTTCGCGTGCGTCCTGCCGGGGATCGGCCGGCCGGCACCTGAGGTGCTGACGGAGGCTCTGCGGCGGGCTCGGGTCGGAGTCGAGCGAGCGCGCTGGGCTGCGCCGCCGGCCTGAACTGCAGCGCGGCGTCGTCGATGGCCTCGAGCACGCTGAGGTCGGCTTCGCGCTCGTGACCCGTGACAGCCAGCATCACCGACTTCTCGAGCGCGTCGGTCGCGCGAAACAGGAGCTGGATGATTTCGTCGCTGGGAGTCCTGCCACCGCGACGGAGATGATCGAGCAGGTTCTCCATGCGATGCGCGAGGTCGGCGACGCGGCCGTAGCCCATCGTCGCGGCCATGCCTTTGATCGTATGGACGGCGCGGAAGAGGCCGCCGACCGGCTCCAGCGCCGCCGGGTTCCGCTCCCACTCGAGCAACAACTGATTGCAGGCGCTCAAGTGCTCGCGGCTCTCGGCCAGGAACAGCTCGGCGTACTGCGA
>Ga0075434_100002291_pt1 | contig 16747 bp, 17 predicted proteins | sample RhiMethybrSRZTD3_FD_75298 | JGI IMG/M metagenome (GOLD analysis project Ga0075434, IMG submission 75298) | Populus rhizosphere microbial communities from Tennessee, USA - Rhizosphere MetaG P. TD hybrid SRZTD3 | ecosystem: Host-associated > Plants > Roots > Rhizosphere > Soil | place: USA... | reverse complement strand
AAAGCGGATCCTAGGTGGACTGAGGGGGATTCCCAGGCTCCAGGCCCGAATCCCCGTCAAAGATTCCGCCTAGAGCCTAAGTCTCAGCCACCTCGCAGTCAGTACATTTATCAATCATGTCTGGACCACCTCCTTTCCCTGCTGGCTTTCAGTTTACGAAAGTGATTTTCAACTGTCAATGGAAACGCGAGGATTTTGCCGGGAGAAAATTTTTTTGCTCGTCGTTCTAACTCGTTTTATTGCGCTTCGTTTGGATCGCTGCACGAGCGCTCGCATTGCACACCACTGACGAAGAGAACGACGCCAGAGCTATTTTGTTTCTAAAGTCATTACTCCGGAAACAGGCCGAAGCTTTTTTTGCACGAACTGTTCGAGACCCGGGCGCCCGCCATGTTCGCGAATAGTCCGCTGCGAAATCAAATTCGAGATTTCAAAGGCGACATCCGGCGGCGAATACCAGCTGTAATACCAGGCTTCCTTCACCGCCTTGAGGGCCAACGGGCTCTTTTCGGCGAGGCATTTCGCGAGTTCCGCCACTTCGTCATCCAACGTCGCGCGCGGCACCACCCTGGAGATCAAACCAATACGCTCCGCCTCGTGCGCCGTCATAATTTTACCGGTGAGCGCGTAGTACAGCCCGTGTTTTGGCTGAAGGTGTTCGGTCAAGACTGCGGTTGTTTCGCCGGCGGGAAAATGACCGAAGTTGACTTCTGGCAACCCGAACTGCGCTTCCTCAGAGGCGATCGCGATATCGCACCCCGCGGCGACCGTCAACGCGCCACCGAGGCACCAGCCGGTGATGCGAGCGATGACCGGCTGTGGCAAAGTCCTAAGCATCTCGTTGCGCCAGCGCCGCACCTTGTCGCGCAGCTCATCACGCACTCGCTGCGGCTGACTTTCCATATCCAGTGAATACTGCTTCAAATCCTGCCCCGCACAAAAATTTTCGCCGGCTCCGGTCAGCACAATCACCCGAGTCTCCGGGTCATAGCGCAAATCCGTCAGCAGCTCGAACATTTCGATATGCAGCTGAGGACTCATCGCGTTGCGCTTTTCCGGACGATTGAAAGCGACGGTCGTGATGCCGTTTTCTTTCGTCACCAGTAATGTCTCGTAGTTTATCGCCATGTCTTCATCTCCTTTTTGGTTTGTGATGTGTTGATGTCGCGCTGGATTAATTGACATAGCACTCCGTTATTGAATATTGCTAACACGATTGACTGCTTCGCGGAGCCAAAATGAAAATCTCGCTGATAACCGCTCTGATGGTTTGGCTCACCATCGGCACTGGGTGGTGCCAAACCGCACGCACCATGAGCGCGGGCGAGTTGGCAAAGTACATGGCCGCGGATCGCGAGCGCGTGCTTTACGATGGCGCGAAAAAGGAAGGCAGAGTCGTCTGGTACACATCGCTTACGATCTACAAAGAAATGGCAAAGGCCTTCGAAGCCAAATACCCCGGAGTCGGCGTGGAACTCTATCGTGCGACGGCCGTCAATCTCGTGAGCCGAGTACTGAGCGAGGCGCAAGCGAAACGCTACATCGTCGATGTCGTCGAAACCACGCCGGGCTCGCTGATGCTGGTGCGCGACAATCAGCTTCTGTTGCCCTACAACTCGCCTCACCTGAGCTCGTATCCGGAAGGCTCCAAAGATAAGGCGCCCGGCGGTCTGTTTTACACCAGCGTCGATCGCGAGTCCTACGCCGGAATCGGCTACAACCGCAACGCAATCGCCAGTGTCGATGTGCCGAAGAGCTTCGATGACCTGCTGAAACCCTCATTAAAAGGAAAAATCGGTATCAGCAACGAAGAAATCGCAACCCGTGTGATCGGCGCGATGCTGAAAGAAAAAGGCGAAGGCTTCATCAAGAAATTAGCCGGACAGGAGATCAAACAGTATAGCTTGCCGGCGCTTGGCTTGAACGAATTGATCGTTTCAGGCGAGGTGCCGCTCTCGTTTACTGCAGTCGACAGCAATGTCAGATTGGCCGCGAGTCGGGGCGCTCCGGTCGCTTGGGTCCCCGGTGACCTGGTTCCCGCCAATGCGGGCAGCTTGGGCGCGTTCTTATATACCCAGCATCCTCACGCTGCGCTGTTGTTCATCGATTTTATGATCGGTCCGGAAGGACAAAAGTTGTTTGCAGAAAAATACGGCTATGGCAGTCCGCGAAGGGATTACGGTTTCAAACGCTGGTATCCCGAGCAGGGATTATCGACTTACGAATATGCGAACTTGATCGACAAATGGAACAAGATTCTTCTGCAGATCTCGCGCAAATGAATCGCCGCATAGAGAATTGATGAGTATCGTAAATCAGCACATGAACTTTTATCGCACTTCAATTCGACCACGACCAAAAATTAATCGCCAGCGATCCATTAGAAAAGTCCTGCTTGGCGCATTGGTTTCGCTCTTCTGCGCGGGCAATCCGGCGCCAGCCCTTGAGGCTCGGCCCTATTACGCCGGAAAAAATATTACGCTGCTGATTTCGACATCACCCGGCGCAACCGATGTCGCTGGACGGCTGGTGATGCGCCACCTGGGCAGATACTTACCCGGTCAGCCGAACTTTATCGCGCAAAATATGCCCGGAGCCGGCGGGATTGTCGCAGCGAATTATCTGTCGAATATCGCTAAACCGGACGGCCTTACGCTGCTTGCCGTGAATCGGGCCAATTACCTGGAACAGATGGTCGGCCGGCCCGAAGTGAAACTGGATTTCCGCCGCCTCAATTGGGTCGGCAGTTTCAACCGCGCGCCGATGATGATCGTTTGCCGTAAGGACACGCCTTATTTCGGCATCGACGCGCTGCGTTCAGCAAAAACTCCCGCGCGTTTCGGCGAGGGTGGTACCGGAAGCATTAGTTTCGTTTTTAGCAGTTTGGTTGGAGAAATTTTGGATTTCAAAGTGAAACACGTCACGGGCTATGGGTCGGCGCGCGAGATCGATCTCGGCTTGGAGCGGGCGAAGTGGATTGCCGTGCAACCTCGGACATCACGTTGGTGCGACCACCCTGGCCGACCTGGGCACAAGCCGGCTACGTCTCATTTCTGCTACAACAGGGGCCCGTAAAGAGCCGGCTGTTGCCCCAAACTGTTCCGACCGTGTATGAGCTGGCGCCCGCGAGCGCAAAGAGCACGCTCGATCTGATGGATATTATGGTGGCATACACGGATTTCGACCGGCCCTTTGCGACGGCACCGGGCGTGTCACAAGAAACGGTTGGATTATTACGGCGAGCTTTTCAAAAGATGCTGGCTGATGCGGAATTCGTTGCGGAAGCAAAAAAACTGGTGGACTGGGACGGCGCGCGTTTTCTCACCGGAGGCGATTTGCAAAAGCGTATCGAAACGATCGTAAGCCAACCACCGGAGGTCATCAAACGCATTAAAGGAATTTTGAAAGAGACAGAATAACCCCGGACTCGGTAGCGTCGCACGGACTTCAGGACCTGACCTCACCTGTTTATCGGCTTACCAGTCCGGCCGCGACGGTTTTTGTCTCGGTAAAAAGTCCGAGCTTGGTGAGAGTATATCGACCGGAACCATAAACCGGCCCATCATCCAATCGGCATCCCAAACCCACGGACATCTGCAATTGGGCGTATTGCATATCCATTCGATGATCGACTTCGACGTAATAACCATCGATCGGACCCGCCGGCGTCTCGAAGCGAGATCGCGAGACACGTTTCATGACGTGGGTAACTCGTCCAACACGCTTGAGGCGGCCCGTTTCGGCATCGTACATCTTGAAATTTGCCTGGCGCGTAATACCAACGCCTGATCTGAGATCCCGCGCAAAAACCGGCAGCGCCGGCTCGTAGACGATAAAGCTACGGCTTTTGACGAGATCGAGTCGATCCATCGTCAGGCCGCTCACGTCGTTCCTTAAATGAATGTTGGCATAGTCGCCAAAGTCGAGGCGCCAGGCTTCCTGAGCACCGCCGGCATGATGCAAGCTTAGCGGGACGACTTTTCCCTGATCGCGACCATCAGTAATCCTAAATTGTTTCTGCCAATCCGCGAGGGGAAAAAAATCCCGAACGGCGATGTCATAGGACGGAGCCAAGGCCCATGTTGCCGGCCCGAAGAAGGTGGTCCACAAAACAAGGATACAAACTAGAATGGTGCGCCCAAACGCCATCGGCAGTGCCTCCAAAAGGAAACCAGTCGAGGCGAATAGTACAACACCTATTTTACAGGATCAAAGGTACAGTGAACTTTTCTGAAACAGCGACAGTTTAAATCTTTCTTTAACTGAAGCTGCGCGCAATCAGCCAGATCACAACCCCGACCACGGCAACCACGAGAACGATCCCGGTCCAGACACCCGCCTTAAAAATGTCGCCGATCACCTGGCAGCCGGTCAGAGCGAGCGGCGAACTGAGGAGAAGAAATGGTTTGAAAGGTTTCATAGATCCTCCTTGAGCGAAAAGGTTGAAGAGAGCCTTCCTATAGCCGTTACTGCGGCACTTCGGATTCGATTTGCAGCGCGCCGATTTCTCTCGAGCTTTTGCTCGGACTCGCCCCGCTGATCACGAGAGCCAATCTTTTAGCTAAATTATCCGGCACTCGGACCGACGCTGCATAGGTCTGATTGTTGTGGATCACCGTCAGCGCGAGAACATCAGAACTGTGCAACGGAATCGAAGCGCTCACATCCGTAGCATCGAGCACATCTTCGGAGGCGAGTGTCTGCGTGTCCGCTTTCCACTCTGAGGCGGCCAAACGTCGAGCGCTTTGAGCTTCAAATCTCATGCGAAGCCCGTGTTGATCGACTCATCGTCAGTTGCAGGCGAGCAATTGAAAGGCCAAAATCTGTAACAGCCGTTGCATCTCTGTAACTTAGGTTAGACGTTGGTGCGCGCGGCCGATATCGCGCCGGCCTGTGGACGTTTACCGACACTTGTCAGAGATTTCGCCCTTGATGCGCCACCTCTTTGCGCAACGGCTAAAGAATCTTACAACCTCCGCATGGTAGAGGTTGCCGCGACCTATCAGCACTGGCGCGGTGGTTGCACCAGCAAGCGCGCAGCGCTCCAGTGCGGAGGTGGAAGTGAAACTGATTTGTTCCTGGTTGGCCCTATTCTCGGTTTCATTCGTGCTTGTGAGTAACGGCGCAAAGCCAAGCGCGCGCGCTGCGAGTGACAATTTTCCCACCGACAAAATCACTCTACCGGCGGGCTTTGAGATCAAGCTCTACGCGCAAATTCCGAACGCGCGCTCTATGACCTTAAGTCCGAACGGCACGCTGTTTGTCGGTAACCGCAGTGGCGGTAAAGTTTATGCGATTCAGACCCGCAATGAAGTCGCGCAAATTAAAACACCATTGGTGATTGCTGAGCGGCTCAATATGCCCAACGGCGTCGCCGTCAAAGATGGTGCGCTTTACGTGGCGGAGATCAATCGCGTGCTGCGCTACGACGATATCGAAGCTCGTCTAAAGAACCCGCCACAACCCGTTGTTGTCAATGATCGCTTTCCTCGGGATCGACAGCATGGTTGGAAGTTCATTGCTTTCGGGCCCGACGGAGATCTCTATGTCCCCGTCGGTGCGCCGTGCAATATTTGCGAGCCGGATGCCGATCGCTATGCCGCGCTCATGCGCATGAAAGCTGACGGCAGCGATCTGGAGGTATTCGCTCGCGGTATTCGCAACACGGTCGGATTTGATTGGCATCCGCAAACCAAGGAGCTTTGGTTTACCGACAATGGTCGCGATCGGCTGGGAGACAACGTTCCGCCTGACGAACTGAATCATGCCTCGAAAGCAGGACTACATTTCGGCTATCCGTATTGTCATGGCGCTGATATTCCGGATCCTGAGTACGGCAAAAAGAAACCGTGCAATGAGTTTACGCCGCCTGCACAAAGTCTCGGACCCCACGTGGCAGCGCTGGGCATGCGTTTCTATACCGGTTCGATGTTTCCGTCGGAATATCGCAATCAAATCTTTATCGCCGAACACGGCTCATGGAATCGCAGCACGCCGATCGGCTATCGCGTCACTGTTGTTGAGCTCAAGGGCAATCAAGCAGTGTCGTACCGACCTTTCGCTCAGGGTTGGCTCCAGGGAAACCGAGCCTGGGGAAGACCGGTCGATGTGCTCGTCATGCCTGATGGCGCACTGCTGGTATCAGACGATGAAGCGGGAGCGATTTACCGGATCACTTACAAAAAATAAGCGGACCAGACGCCGCTGCACTGATCAACGTCAAGCGAAAACCAAATTGCCGTTCTTGTCTCGGATCAGGCCTCCGCCGTTGATTGATGACGGCATGTTCTCCGGACCTATCTTGAGGTCGTTAGCTTTGACGTGGCCGTGAAACGTGTCGACTTCGAGCATGCCGTTTTCTTGGCGGATAACTCCTTTCGGATCTTTCCCGGCCGCAACGTCTTGCATGGCCTGATGCCAGAGACGCCGTAACATGATCACGCCTCGGTCGGAAGAGGCCAAATGTTCCAGTCGCCGGTCTGGAATTCCTCCCTGGGATTCTTGCAAGACAAGATCCTCGAGCGCTGGAAGGCCTTCCCAGCCTTTGTATTTTCTCTTGTCGTAGTCTTTCTCCCGCGTCGTGCCTTTCAAATTTGCGGGCAACCCGAAGGTCCAGCCGCCGGTAAAATTCCCTTTGCGGATGAGAGTGTAGCGAATCAACTCAAAGTGTGTGTCGTCGATGATCCGAATCATGCCGCCGCCTTCTTGGCGCTCGTCGGTGAAATCGGGGGGAAACCCCGATCGAATACCTGAAAAGCGCCAGTGAATCGGCATGGCGAGCCCCCAGGTATTGACGAACTTAATTTCCGGATCGCCGGTATCCAACACCGAAACGGTCTTCATCCCGTAAGCCGTCTCCACATGTTCGATGGGCAGCGGCGTCCAGTTTTTGATGCTGTTGTCGTTGTAGGGTTTGAGCTCGTCGGGAATATCGCGAACCACCAGCCCGTGCAGCACGGTCGCGTGCCCCATATCGGCGAAATTTTCCATCCAGTTGAGATAATTGTAGTTGCGCACGTCTCCATCGACGAGCTTGAGCTTGCCGTCGGTGCGCGCGAGCACATCGATTTTCGGCAGCGGCGGCGGACTCTCCTTTTCGGGTCCCATATAAGTCCACAGAACACCGCCCCACTCTTCGACCGGATACCAAACGTGGCGAATGTTGTTTTTGAGCGCGCTGTCGCGCGGCTCAAGAGGTTGATCGATGCACCGCCCGCGCACATCAAATCTCCATCCGTGGTAGGAACACATGAGCCCATCCTCGCGCACCTGCCCATATTCGAGCGACGCGAGCCGGTGCGGACAATGAATGCCGAGCAGACCCGGCTTGCCTTTGCCGTCGCGAAACAGGACGAGATCTTCGGAGAGCATTCTGACCGCCACCGGGATATCCTTCAGCCCGGCCGAGAGGTACACGGGATGCCAGTAGCGCCGCAACATCTCGCCAGCGCGAGTTCCTGGCCCGGTACGGGGTAAGTCCTCAAGTAATTTTTGATACGCGCTCTGCCCCGCAGCCTGTTCATTGTTTTCCGCCATTATCGAATCCTCCGAAAACGCCCATGATCTTTTTCAGCACCTGCGGCAAAAATCTATAGAGACAAAGGAGCGTGTGTCAACCGCACCCCAACCGATTCGGCGCAGTATGCTGCCCCCGATTCACATCAATAAACTACCTGCCGTAGGTTTGACGGCAAGTTCGCCATTCTGATATCGAGACGCCACTGAGGAGGTGAAATATGCCTACTGCTGACCGAAATGAAGTTCACGGACCAGATCCGGTCTTCTTCGTCCTCGCGGTGGCAATGAGTTTTCTTTTGTTCTCTTTACCGGCCGCGGCCGAATTGGGCGGCAAACCGGAAAAATCGTCCTTCACCGTCTCCTATACCCAAGCCAGCGGCGCCTTCACGCCGCTTTGGGTGGCACAGGAGACCGGGCTGTTTAAAAAACATGGGCTCGATGCAAGCTTGAAAATGCTCAATTCCCAGGTAGCGCTGCAGGCGCTGGTGGCCGGTGAAGTCGACGTAATCTCTTCGGGACCGGATCTGGTCAATGCCCGATTGCAGAATGTACCGGTAAAATATATCGGCGCCTCGTTACAGCGCTTCATCTTTCAGCTATGGGGCGCCAAAGCCATAGGCACCCTCCTCGATCTCAAGGGCAAGACCATTGCCGTGACCACGCCGCGCACCTCCACCGAAATCGCCACCCGCGAGGCGATCAAAAAAACCGGCGGCATCGCGGAAAAGGACGTAAGCTTTCTCTACGTTCAAACAATTCCCGCCATTCTGACTGCCATCATGAACGGAAAAACTTCAGCCGGAACGCTTTCGGCGCCCAACACGTTAAAGGCACGCGACGCTGGACTCAGTCTTTTGATCGATATCGCGCAAACCAATGTACCCGGTCTGCACCTTGCCTACGGCACGACGGAAAAGAGCATCAAGTCCAATCCCAATTTGCTTTACGCGTTTCTCAAAGCAACGGCGGAAGCCACCCTCCTGGCGCGGCAGAATCCTGCCGTGGCGAAAAAAGCGATCGGTAAGTTCACCGACACCAACGATGCGAATATGATTGACGGCACCTACGAGCAGTTTGCGCCGTACTGGGACGCCAACCTCGCGCTTCACACAGAGCCGATTCAGGGTCAGTTGATGTATCTCGACGAGAAGGAGTTCCCGCGCGCCAAAGAGGCGCGGCCCACAGAGTTCATCGATAATTCCTTCGCGGATTATCTTAAAACGTCGGGATTCCTGCAGAGCCTCAGCGCGCCGAAATAATTTCTATCTCGCGCACAATCAGCATTGTAGGAGCAGACCTGCGTGTCTGCCCTCTTAACGCAACGGCAAATCATTTGCCGCGCTCGGCAAGGCGCGGATCCAAGGCGTCGCGCAGCGCATCGCCGAGCAGATTGAAACTGATCAGGGCAAAGAAAATAAACACTCCCGGCAGAAACACCTGCAACGGCGCAAGAAAAATATTCGTCGCCGCATGGGTCAGCAAATTCCCCCAGCTTGGCGTCGGCGGCTGAATGCCGAGGCCGAGAAAGCTTAAGGTCGTTTCGGCACGAATCGCCGCGCCCGCATCCAGCGTGGCGGCGACGATCAGCGGGGCCAAAGAATTCGGCAACAGGTGGCGCAGCATGACGCGCCACCGCGACGCCCCCAGGCATTGCGCCGCGAGCACGAATTCCTGCTCGCGAAACGACAACACAGCGCTTCGCGCCAGGCGCGCCGCGTTCGTCCACTCCAGCGCGACGAGGATAAGGATGATATTCAACAAACCGGGTCCCGCCAGTTTGGAAAGCACCAACAGCAGCACAATGCGCGGTATGGTGTAAATGGTATCGACCAACCGCATGAGCAGATTGTCCAGTGCGCCGCCGATATAGCCTGCGACGATGCCGATCAGCCCGCCGAGAATTACCGTGCTGATGCCGACTGCGAGCCCGACGGAGAGCGATACGCGCCCTCCGTGCATGATGCGCACCCAGGTATCCCGTCCCAACTCGTCCGTGCCTAACCAGTGTTTCGCCGATGGCAGATTCATGCGCTCGGACAAAGAAATCTGATCGAGCTCATAAGGCGCCATGTAAGGACCCGCGATCACCAGAACAATCAGCGAGACGAAGAAAAACGCACCGATGTAAGCGATCCGGTGCCGTTTGAAGCGTTGCCAAACGATCCGCCAATAACCGGCCTGCGCAACCGGAGCGGCCAAGGTGTCAGCTCTGATAGCGAATTCTGGGATCGAGCCACCCATAGACAATATCAGCAAGCAGGTTGAACGCCACGACCGTAACAGCGATGATCATCACCACGGTCATGGCGACGACATAATCATTCCCCATAATCGACGTATAGAGCAGCCGCCCCATACCGGGATAAGCGAACACGGTTTCGACCACCGTCGAGCCACCCACCACGCGCGGCATCGTCACCGCGATAATCGTGACCACCGGGATCAAGGCGTTCTTGAGCGCGTGGCGTCCCACCACCATGCCTTCGCTCAAGCCTTTGGCTCGCGCGGTGGTGAGATAATCCTGCCGCAAGACTTCGAGCATGCTCGACCTCATAAATCGCTGCACCTGAATAATCTCGGAGATCGCTAGAACCGCTACGGGCAAGACTAAGTGCTTGATCCAATCGATGCTCGCTTCCCAGCTTCCCGGCACGACCTCCGGGCTATTGAGACCGGAGGTCGGCAACCAGCCGAGCTTGACCGAGAAAACAATGATCAGCATCAGACCCAGCCAAAACGCTGGAATCGAATAGGCGATAAAAGTCATGCCGGTCATGAGGTAGTCTCCCACGGAGTACTGCCGCACGGCGGAAAATATTCCGAGGAGAATCGCGATGGTTTTCCCGATCGCCACCGCAAGAAGTGTGAGTATCAGAGTATTTTTGAGCGCCGGCCAGATGATGTCAAAGACCGGTTGCCCATATTCGCGCGAGTAACCTGGGTTGAGTAGAAGCAGTTGCCAAAGCCACTTCCAATACTGAACATAAACCGGATCATCGAAGCCGTAGAGCTTGCGTAATCGTTCATAGTCTTCCGGCCGAAGATGCGGAATGTCCTGCAGCATGCGGTAAAGCGGATCGCCCGGCATCGCATAGAGCAGCCCAAAAATCAGCGCCGAGATCACGAGGAGGAGTGGAACTAGTTGCAACAAGCGCCGGGTCACGTAAAGAAGCATGTTCTTCTAAATACAATCGTGAAGTAATCGCAGACAACGTTCATGTCGAACGTGTCGAACGGCTTGAACGATTTGAACGTCTTGAACGGCTTTTTTTTACACTTTATCCCACTGATGCGTATTCCAGCTGCTCGAGTTTTGCCCACCGCTCTCCTGGCGCGGCGTAATGCCGGTCAAACCCTTTTTGACCACGAGAACCTCAGGCGAATAGTTGAGCGGCAGGTGCGGCAAGGCGGCGCTGAACATCTTGCAAAACTCGATCTGCAGTTGTTCCGAGCGCGCCGGTGAAACGATCGAGTTCAACTCATCCAAAACGGCGTCCTTTTTCGAATCGTTCCAACCCGATACGTTTTCGGGCGCATATTTATTCTCAGCCGTCGGGATGTTCTTGGTGTGAAACCGCTCTTGCCATTCTTCTACCGTAACGTTGTGCGAACCGATATATGCTCCCGGCCAGCGGTTGCGATTGTCCGCGCTGTTGAGCAGCCGATTCGGCATGTTCTTGATATTCGTGCGTACGCCTATTCTTTTCCAGTAATCGGCGATGATTGCTTGCGCCTGCTCGTGATCGCGCCGCTCAGCCGTGACCCGAAACTCAAACTCCATGCGCTCGCCTTTGGCATTGGTGAGGACGCCGTCCGGCCCTGATTTCCATCCTGCTTCTGCCAGCAATATTTTGGCCCGCTCCGGATCGTATTTATACACCGTCGAAGCCGCCAAGGCCTTTTTATAGCTTTTGCGCACCCGGGAGAGCGGCAGATCCGAAACCACCTTTTCGCCTCTGAAGATATTTTGCACCATGGCCTCGCGATCAATCGCGTGGAGCAGCGCGCGCCGCACTCGCACATCACTGAAGATAGTATTGTCACGGCTTAAGCTCAGCCAAGTCCAAGACGCCGGGCTGATCAGAACTTTACCTTTTCCCGCTTTTTCCCACTGCTCGCGCAAAATCATCGCACCATCGAAAGAAACCGTGCTGCGCATACACAAATCCGCTTCGCCGGCGAGCACGGCAGCGAGATTGGTGTTGGTATCCTCGACGGTCTTATAAGTCATGCGCTCGATCTTCGGCCGGCCGAGAGCAAAATCGTTGAAAGCTTCGAGCTCCAACCGCGTACCGGCGTCCCACTCGGCCACGCGATAGGGTCCGGCGCCGACGAAGTTCTTGTTCCAGAAAGGCAAATTGGCGAAGGCTTTCATGTCGCCGGCACTGAACGCATCGAGTAATAAGTGGCGCGGAAAAGCCCGCACGTGAGTGTATTGAATCGCGTAGGCCTCATTGTAGAGATCGTTCCAGTAAATCACGATAGTGCGATCGTCGGGCGTTTCGATTTGGGAAATTAAATCCGGCACCAGCCGATCAGGCATAGGAAATTCCGGATGCTTGGCGATCTGCCAGCCGAACTCGAAGTCTTTCGAGGTGTACGGCTTGCCGTCGTGCCATCTGAGATTAGGCCGCAGTTTGTAGACCGTCATCATCGTCTTCTTCTGCATGTCGATCTTCCACGTGCCCCTCTTCACCGACGGCAGCTCCTCCGCAAGCACTGGCACACGCTCCAACGTCACCGGGTTTTGTCCGACCAATCCGGCATCAACCATAGACACGTGCTCGGTCTCGCGCCGATTGTGATAGCCAAGGCTCGTCACCTGCCGCTCGCCGTGAATGACGACGCGTTTGCGCGCAGGCTGCGCCGCAAAGATCCGTGCTGACGACCAAGGCGCCGCTCCAGCCGTGGCCGTCACGGTGGCGAGCTTGATGAATTGTCGCCGGCTGATCACCGATCCTGGCATGCGCGACTTGGATTTGTTCTGATCCTTCGCCATATAATTCCTTTCAACGATCAAAAATCCGCCCGCAACCATTTAATCGACCGACGATGGGCTGTCAATCTATCCAACACCCCTCGATACGCGCATTTGCGCTACTCGGGGAATCGGTCGTACGCCCGACGGTCTTGAGTAGGCAGCGGTACGCTGCCGTATCCGAAGGATCCGCGCTTCGTCTCTCATCCGCTTCCTTGACAACTCCGCTTAGCAGCAGATAGATGAATGATGTTGGACAACCATTTCTTCTCGACAAGGAGAGCCTATGAGCTCTGATTTCGAAGATCATTGCTGGAAAGACATCGTCACGCCGGAAATTTTGAAAACCTACGTCCCGTACCAGCGGGAAACTTTTATCGGTCAAAGGCCGGCGCTCTTGGCGATCGATCTTTACAACCTCGCCTACCAGGGTGGCGCTAAAGAGCCGCATGAACTGGTCGATACTTACAAAAGCTCCTGCGGTGTTTATGCGCACAAAGCTATTCAGCCAACCCAAGAGCTTTTCGCCCTGGCCCGCTCGCTTAAGCTCCCCGTGTTTTACACCACGACCGAAACTCGCCAGGAAGCAAAACCGGGCGCGGTGCACGCGACGAATCGCCAGCGCGTGAAGATCGATCCTCAGGCATTCGAGATCAAGGAAGAATTCAAACCGGAACCGGGCGACGTGGTTATTTTCAAAGAGCGCGCCAGCGGCTTCTTCGGCACGCCGCTCGTTGCGCATCTCACGCAGTTGGGTGTGGATAGCCTGATTGTCTGCGGCGAGAGCACTAGCGGCTGCGTGCGGGCGAGCTGCGTCGATGCCTATTCGCTCGGCTATCACGTCTCCATTGTCGAGGAATGCGTCTTCGACCGAAGTCCGCTATCGCACAAAGTGAATCTCTTCGACATGCACCACAAATACACCGACGTGATGAAGCTCGACGAAGTCAAGGAAAAGATTAAACAGGAGCGGCAAAGAAAACCGAGCTGAAAACGTTTCAAACGTTTTCAACATTCTGACCGTTCCATTCAGCGTCGACTTTAAATCCGGTTTTCGTTTTGTCTTTCCGGCGAAAGCCGGAATCCAGGCTTTGCGCATCGGCATACACCGTTACACACCTGGATGCCGTCCTGCGCGGCATGATGGATCTTCACTTCGCTCGAAGACGAGGAATTTCACTATCCCCGAAGAGACATTGCCCTGCGCGAACGTCAATCCAGGTTGAGCATCGCGTCCGCAAGCGCGCCGCGATAAGCGCGATCGATTTCCATGCAATCATGGGCCGCGCTGAGCACCGCGCGCTGCGCTTCCTCGGTGACTGCGTGATTTTCGAAGACTTCCCACATCATGTCGGCGTGCTCCACGTCCGCCACGGCGTGGACCTTCAGCGACGGTGCCTTCTCGATGGAAACGCCGAGATCTTCGACCCAGCGCTTGGCGATGCGCGCCGAGAGACCGCCGCCGTTGATGATCTCGCCGTTGTTGCGCCGCTCGAGCATCGTCGAGCTAGTGAACGCCTCCAGCCACGGCCGGTTGCGCGCGATATGGAGCCACGCGTACTGCGCCGCGCGCGCTCCGGGGATCGGCTCGCCAGCTTCGATTTCTTCGCGCGTGACGCCGACCATCTTCGCCTGGCGCACAACTAAGGAGTAGTGATCCTCGCCCTCGCGTTTATCCGTGATCAGCTCGTCTTCTTCATGTATCCAGACAAGCTTTTTTACATCGAGCGGAGCGGCGCCGAGCACGAAGCCCCAGCAGTCGCGCCGATTCTTGTTGTAGTAAGCATTGTGCTTGATATAAAAGCGCGCCCGCGGCAGCGTGAAGCGAACAGACAACAGCCGCTCGAATTCGGGCGTTTCGAACTGGTGAATTGCCATTCGGTTCAACTCTTCCCTTAGTGCATTCATCGAAGTCATCTGTGTTCCTCTCGCAATCGTTCCATCTTGGCGCAATCAATCGAACATCGGCATTTGCGCGCGTGCACCCCTCTTAGTGCATTCGTCGACGAACAGCCGGTGGATTTTTGGATCCTGGTTCTCGTATTCGATCTGAGTCCCGCCTTCGCTTTCGTCCTTGTCCGACTTGGCGAGGTCATCGACCAAAAACTTGAACCCCCACGGTTTAAGCGCAATGAAGCGCGCCGGATCGGGGCCCGGACAAAAATGCTGGTGATACCAATCGAGCGGCGGCACCACGAGACTTCCAGGGCGCCAGTCGATGCGTTGCGGCTCGCTGCCCTGCGGCCACATCAGCGAGTAACCGTTGCCGGACAAAATGACGATATGCGCACCCGGCCCGTGGCGGTGCGCTTTTTTGTATTTTCCGGAAGGGAAGGCCGAGAGATGCGCACTCATGGTATTGCCGGCAAACTCGAACAGGCTGTTGCGCGTGCCAGCGCCGCGGGCCGAATGCTCTTTCGGTTGAAACTCCAGAAGATTGGCCACGAAGTTTGTCTCCCATACGCGCCCGGGTTTGACGCCTTTTTGAATGTATTGACCGGGCTTAGTCAGCTCACCGGCTTCACCGGCGTAGCGATCTTTGAACACGAACGAATTGTTGAAGATGAAATCGAGGTTCCGATACTGATTGATCGCCTGCGGTGCGCTGGTGAGCGAGATGAAACGCGCCGGCATCGAAGCATCCACGTTGAAATGCTGATGCCAGGCGTTCAGCGGCGGCGAAAAAAGGCTCCCCTCCTGCCACTCGAGGGTGTGTTTCGGTCCGCCGTCGTTCCAAATCAGCGTGGCGCCCTGGCCGCTCAAGATAAAAATGATTTCCTCATAGAGATGCCGTTCCGGTTTGAGCTGTTCCTTCGCCGGTATTTCATTGAGATGCGCGTCACAATTCATGCCCGCGCCGTTGAGGTTCACGAATGCACCCCGTCCGCCGGTGCGTTGCCAATCCGCCAACTCGACGGTTCGCACGTCTTCGATCCAATAGCCGCCATAGTTGGGAATGCCTTCGCCTTCCTGCCAAAAAGCGTAAGGAGTCTTGAGCTCATAAGCAGATTTAGCGCTCAGGTCTTGCATCTTGGTTCTCCTTTTAGGCGCGTGGATAATGTGCCCGTCATGTGGGACGAAACAGCTGGGTAAATTCTTGCAGGTATTTTTCGAGATCCAGCACCACCGCGTCGGGCACGGCGTAGGTCTTGAGATCGGCGACAGTCTGCAAATCCTTGCGTGCGGAAAAACGGCCGGTCTGCATGATTACCTTCTGCCCTTCTAGTGAGAGCGCAAAATCGACGAAAAGCTTGCTCGAAGCCGGCGCGTCGGTTTTTGCGGAAATACCGATCCCGCTGGTGGTCGCAACGATGGGTTTTGCGGTGGTCATCCACTTCACCGGCGCGCCGCTCTGCTGCAATTGGCTGATATTGAAGGCATAGACAAGCGCGAGCGGAAACTCTCCGGCGGTCATGAGCTGAGCGAGCAGAGAATGACCGCGCCGCCACTGGATTTTTTGCTGCGCCAACGATCGAAAAAACTTGTCGCCCCTCTCTTTGCCCAGATAATGCAACATGGCGCCGTACCAGATTCCGACTTCCGGATCCATGCCGATTTTTTCGCTCCACTGCGGAGCCAGCAGATCCGACCAATCCTTGGGCGCCGTCGCCGCGCTCACCTGTCGCGTGTTGTAGCCTAGCACGATGAGATTGGAATACATCGTCGCCCAATGGCTCTTGGGATCAAAAAATCCCTCGAGGTAAGCCTGGGTTTGCGGACTTTGATAAGCCGCCAGCAGATTCTTTTCCGACAGCAGGGGCAAGTAAGCGAACGAAGTGACGTCGAATTGCGGCGCCGCCGATTTCGCTTCGGCGAAAATTCGGTTCATGATGCGTTCATTACTCAGCCGAGTGATGTCGACTTTTAAAAAGGGATATTTTTTCTCAAAAGCGTCCGCCAGGGGCTTGCTCCCGTTCACGTTCAATGCGGTATACCAACGGATGGTTCCACGCTCGCGGCGTGCTTCGGAAAGCAGACTCTCATCAGCGCGTACGACCACGACCGCGTCGCTGAAACCAAGCGCGGCGAGCACTAACGCAAATAGCCATCGGTGAACCCATCGGCGCTGTTTCCCCATGAGAACTCCTCCGTCCTCTGCCGCGCTTTCGCCTTGTTTGTAGGTCAGCGAATGCCGAGCTCTTTCTGAGCCTCGCGCAGCAAAGTGTAATCGCGGACTTCGTTCAACGGCCGTTTCTTCTCGGTCAGCAGTTCCAAATCGGCATCGGCGATCTCGCCGTTGCGCGAGAGCGT
>Ga0075434_100002288_pt1 | contig 16750 bp, 14 predicted proteins | sample RhiMethybrSRZTD3_FD_75298 | JGI IMG/M metagenome (GOLD analysis project Ga0075434, IMG submission 75298) | Populus rhizosphere microbial communities from Tennessee, USA - Rhizosphere MetaG P. TD hybrid SRZTD3 | ecosystem: Host-associated > Plants > Roots > Rhizosphere > Soil | place: USA... | reverse complement strand
GTCCACTGGGCAATGGCGCAGGAGGGGGCAATCGAGGCATGGGCAAGGAAGGGTCGCGTGTACTGCCGGCGGATGCTACGCGCGACTGCAGCGGGCACGGCGGGCGTGCGCGCATCGACGGTGGTCGTCTCGGCGGGCGCCGTCCGCAGCCAGTCGGCAAGCCTTGCGGCATCGGGCAGGGTTTCCCCCGGGCTCCAGGTCGCACCCTTGCGCAAGAGGGATAGCGCGTTCTCCGCGGCGGCTTCGGTTTCGGCGAGCACGCCGGCAAAGCTGCCATCGCGCACGACGGCAATCAGGCCGGCAACCGCCCCGACGTCGGGAAGGCTCAACAGACGGGCGCCCGGCGCGGCGGGCTTGAGGACACGCCCGTGGATCATGCCGGGGAGCGAAAGATCGTGCACGAAGCGCGGCCGCCCGAACACCTTGTCGGGAAAGTCGAGGCGCGGCACGGCTGTGCCGGCGATGCGCCGGGCGGCGGGTGGCTTCACCGTCACCTGCGCGCTCGCCTCGCGCTCGAGCAGCGCCGGGTTGGCCAGCTCCCAATAGCTGGTGCGCAGATTGCCCGGGCCAATGATGGTGCCGTCCTCGACGCTGAGGCTGTCGCTGGGCACGCCCAGCCGCTCGGCTGCAGACTTTAAATAGATGGCGCGCGCCTCGGCCGCGGCGTGCCGCACGGCGGAGCCTGATTGCTCGACCGAAAGCGAGCCCGAAGTGGTCCCCTCGTTCGGGCTCGCCGCCGTGCTGACCGGGCGCATGCGCACGCGCTCGAGGCTGACGTCGAGTTCGTCGGCGGCAATTTGGGCCAAGGCGGTGACGATGCCCTGACCGATTTCGATCTTGCCCGGGCTCACCTCGACGAAGCCGGCGGCGTCGAACCGCAGCCAGCGCGACAGTCGGGGGTTGGCGGCGAGATTGACCGGCAGCTCAGTGGTCATGGCGCGTCCCCTTCGGCCGCTCGCAGCACGGCGCGCACCATGCGATTGTGCGCGCCGCAGCGACACAGGTTGCGATCAAGCGCGCTGCGCACGTCCTGCTCGCTCGGCTGGGGTTTGCGCGCGAGCAGCGCCGCGGCCGACATCAGAATGCCCGCAACGCAGTAACCGCATTGCATGGCCTGTTCCTCGAGAAAGGCGCGCTGCAAGGGGTGCGGGTGCTCGGGCGTGCCGAGGCCCTCGATGGTGGTGATGCGCTTGCCGGCGGCCGCCCACAAGGGAGTATCGCAGGAGGCGACGGCCTCGCCGTCGATAATCACGTTGCAGGCGCCGCAAGCATTGACACCGCAGCCGAAGCGGGTGCCGGTCAAGCCCAGCTCCGCGCGCAGCACATTGAGGAGCGGCGTGGCCGGCTCGGCGCTCACCGTGCGTTCGACCCCATTGACCGTCAGCGTGGTGGGCTCGGGAGCCATGCCCGTCATTGCTGCACCTTGATGCCGGCGGTCTCAATGACCTTGGCCCACTTTTCGATGTCCTTGCGCAGATAGGCCTCGAATTCGGCTGGCGTCATGACCAGGGGTTGCGCTCCCTGCTGGGCCCATTGGGTTTTGAGCTCCGGTAGGGATAAGACCTTGTTGATCTCGGCATTGAGCTTATCGACGATGGGCTTTGGCGTGCCGGCGGGGGCCATGATGCCGAGCCAGATGGTGGCCTCGTAACCCGGCAGACCGGCCTCGGCGATGGTCGGCACATCCGGCATGACGGAAGCGCGGGTCTGGCCGGTCGTGCCGAGCGCGCGCACCTGGCCCTCCCGGGCGGTGGGGGCCATGGTCGTGATGGCATCGATCATCATTTGCACATGGCCGCCGATGACGCTGGTGCGTGCATCGCCGCTGCCCCGATGGGGCACGTGCACGAGATTGGTGCCGCTCATGGACTTAAAGAGCTCGGCGGCCATGTGGTAGGGGGTGCCTGGGCCGGAGGAGGCGTAGTTGAGCTCGCCGGGCTTGGCTTTGAGCAGGGCGAGAAATTCTTTCAAGTCCTTGGCGGGCACGGACGGGTGCACGACCAGCAAGAGATCGGAGGAGTTGACCGGCGCCACGGCGGTGAAGTCGCGCAGCAGCTGATAGTTCCGGTTCGGCAGCAAGGTCTCGTTGACCGTGTGGGTATTCGACATCATCAACAGCGTGTAGCCGTCGGGCGCGGATTTGCCGACCTCATTGGTGCCAATCACGGCCCCCGCGCCGGGCCGGTTCTCGATGATGAAGGATTGCTTGAGCGCTTCCTGTAGGTGGTGCCCGATAATGCGTGCGAACACGTCGGCGGGGCCGCCGGCGCCGAAGGGCACGATGATCTTGACGGGGTGATTGGGAAAATCCTGCGCGGCCGCCGGCTGGGCCAGCGCCAGGGCTGCCGCAACGACAATGCCGAGCCTTGGGATCAGAGCCATGCGTTTCTTCCCTTTTGCTTGCAGACGGTCTCGTCTTGGCCCGCTCTTCAGGCGCCGCATTCCTAGCGCAGATAAAAAGAATGCAGAAGAGGCGAGGGGCAAAGCGCGCGCCGGTTGCGGCGACCTTGGGCGAGGTGTGACCCGCGCGCGACGCGACCGCTTATCGGGCGAAGGCGTCGCCATGGCAAGGTCTCGGGCTCCAGGCCATCGCCAGGGAGCATTGGCCTATCTGGTCTCGACCACGACGTAGGCGTCCTCCACCGTCACCGCAAACGTCTCGGCCACATAAGGTCCCGCCGCCACCGCGGCGCCCGGCTCGACGCTGACGCGATAGTTCATGAGCCGCAGCCGGTCGGGATCGCACCAGGAGCGCCCGGTGCGCACGTCGAATTCCCAGCCATGCCAGGGACAGCGCAGCATCTCGCCGGCGCGCGAGTATTGATAGGTGCCCGGTTCCGCCGAAAGCACGAGCCCGGTGAGCTTGCCGCGGGCGAGGCTGCCGCCCTTGTGCGGACACTTGTTGGAGAGCGCAAACAGCTCACCCTTGATGTTGAGGATGACGATGTCGCGACCCGCGACATGCACGAGCTTGCGCGTTCCGGGAGGCAGGTCCTCAGCCCTGGCGATGACGTGGCGCGGCATCAGGCGAGCCGATAGACCGCCTTGCCGTTACCGGTCAGGATCTGTTGCAAGCGCTCGCGGGAAAGCGCCGCGGGAAAGGCACGGAAGGGATCGTCGAAGTCCCAGTGCGGATAGTCGCTGGCAAACAACAGGCGGTCCCAGCCGATCCATTCCATCACGTCCAAGAGCTGGCGAGGATCCTTGGGTTCCTCCATGGGCTGGGTGGTGAGCCAGATGTGCTCGCGGATATATTCCGACGGTCGCCGCTTCAGATGCGGCACCTCGCTGCGCATGCGTTCGAACAGCTTATCGAGCCGCCAAGTCAAGGCCGGCAGCCAGCCGAAGCCCCCTTCGATGATCACCACCTTGAGCTTGGGAAAGCGCTCGAACACGCCCTCCATTACCAATGAGGTGACGACGGTCTGGCAGGAGGTGGAGTGGCCCGAGCTTTCTTCGATGTAGTAGGACGGCCAGCCGGCCCCGGTGTAGGGATGGCCGCTGGCGCCGAACACGTGCATTCCGACGGGAAGCCCGTGCCGTTCGGCGGCGGCGTAGATCGGCCAATAGCGCTTGCGGCCGGCGGGCTCCTGGCTGCGCGTCAGCATGAAGACCTGGGCGAAGGCTGGATCGTCGGCGCGCTTATCGATCTCCCGCGCGGCCGCCTCCCCGTCGTCGTAGGGCACGACGATTGCGGACTTGAGGCGCGGCTCGGGTACACTGAAGCTCTCGCGCTGCCAATCGTTGACGGCGGAGGCGAGCGCGCCGGCAAAGTCCAGGTTGAACTCGCTCTGCCCGGTCAGCCCGAGGGGGCCCAGGATGCCGTATTCGATGCCGTAGGCGTCGAGGTACTGCTCCCGCATCAAGCGCAGACTGCTGCCCGGGGCGCCGCCCTCCGCTGGCCAGGCATCGCGCCGGCTCGCCCGCGGTTGCGATTTTGGATAGGGCTCGTAGCTCATGCCACTGCGGCGCCGACCGCCCCAGGTCTGGAAATGCTCCCACCAGCGCTGGGATAGGTAGGGCTTCAAGTCGGCCGGCGTGCGCAAGGCCGGATGCACATCGCCGTCGATGATCTGGAGGCGGGCCTTCGGCTGGCGCTCGGGATCGGCGGCGCTCTCGTGCCTGGGTTCCGCGACGAAGGGGGCGTCGAGGTTCATGGGGACCTCCCGAGACGGGGATAGGTGGCAAATGCGTTGTCGATCAGGATCTTGCGCTTAAGCTCGGGGGGCAGCCCGGCCGGCAGCATGGCCTCGTCGTCGAACTGCCAGTGCGGAAAATCGGTGGCAAACAACAGCATGGTATCCGACTGCAGCTGATCCATGATCCTGCCAATGTGCGCCGCGTCGGGCGGCGCGTCAAAGGGTTGCAGGGTGAGCCGCACGTGATCGCGGGCAAACTCTTCGGGCGAGCGGTCGAGCCAGGGAACCTCTTGGCGCACGCCGCGCCAGCTTTTGGCCAGGCGCCAGAGGTAGGGGGGGAGCCAGGACACACCCGATTCGATCAAAACCACCTTAAGCTTGGGATATTTGACGAACACGCCCTCGCAGATCAGGCTACCCAGCTGCGTGTGGAAACCGGCCGCTTGCGCCGCGTAGTCCTCGATGAAGTAGCTGGGCCAGCCCGACCCCGTGACCGCCTGGTGGTAGCTGCTGCCGGCATGGATGCCGAGGGCAAACCCGTGCTTTTCGGCGGCCGCATAGATCGGCCAATAGCGCGGTTTGCCGAGCGGGGTTTCGCCCATCGCCAATGCCAGCACCTGCACGAAGCGGGGATCGCCGGCCAGCCGCTCGATCTCCTCCACCGAGCGGGCCGGCGACTGGATCGGCAGCACGAGGGAGGCCCTGAGGCGGGGATCCTTGTCCAGCCATTCGCGCCGGATCCAATCGTTGGTGGCCCGCGCAAAGGCCGCGCCGAGGTTCTCGTCGCGAAAGGTCTGGACGGGGAAGAGGCAGTTGAGAATGCCATGCTTGAAGGCGAAGCGGTCGAGCGTGGCCGCGGCCAGGCTGGCCGGATTGGCATCGGCCCGCGCCTGGCGCCAGTCTGGGCGGACCGTGAAGGGGGCGTTGGCCGGATAGGCCATGGAGTCCCAGACGTCGATGCCGCGCACCTCCACCGTGTCGCGCCAGAACTCGTCCATATGGGCGCTGAGCGCCTTGGGCGTGGGCAGGCGTGGATGCAGATCGCAGTCGATGGCGCCTTGCAGCTCTTGCGTCACGGTTCTCAAACCTCTTGCGGCCACCCGGTGGGGCGACGCCGCGTTGGCGCCGGAGCATAGCGGAAAGCTGAGCGCTGGCCCAGGCGCGCGGCCGGCTTTGCCGCGGCGGCCGCGGCCGGTGGCACCCGCAGGGGTGTGCGTGGCCGGGGTGCGGCGAAGAGCGAGGGCCGCGCCAGCAATTACGGGCTGGCAAGCCCTCTGGCAGGAGGCCCGCGAACACGCGAAGATCGGCGCTGCGCGCCAACCATCACGCCGGCACCCTTGGGTAACGGCCTTGCCAGGAGGGGACCCGCATGCGCCTTGAGACCCTGCTGCCGCTCGGAAAGGTCGATCCCGGCTTGCGCGCGCCGGAAACCGGCCTCGATCTTGCCGCCGTCGCCGCCGATGCCTCCTTGCTCGAGGAGATCGGCTACGACGGGGTCGCCGTCGAGGAGACCAAGCAAGATCCCTATATCGTCATGGCGCTGGCGGCCGCGGCAACCACGCGTCTGCGGGTCTCCACCGCCATTGCCATGGCTTTTCCACGCAGTCCGACCATTACGGCGCTGAGCGCCTGGACCCTGCAGAAGCTCGCCAAGGGGCGCTTCACCCTGGGCCTCGGACCGCAGGTGCGTGCCCACATCGAGCGCCGCTACGGTATGGCCTGGTCGGCACCGGGGCCGTGGATGCGCGAGTACGTTGCCGCCGTCCGCGCCGTCTGGCGCTGCTGGCAGGACAATCAGCCACTCGATGTCAGGGGCCCGCACTATGCCCTGAACTTGATGCCGCCGCTGTTCAATCCAGGGCCCATTGACCACCCTGCCATTCCGATCCATCTCGCCGCCGTCAACGTCGGCATGTGCCAGGTCGCCGGCGAGGTTGCCGACGGTGTGCGCCCGCATCCCATCTGCTCGGCGCGATATATCGCCGAGGTGATGATCCCCGAGGTACGCCAGGGGGCTGTGCGTGCCGGCCGCTCGCTTAACGAGTTCAAGATTTGTCACAAGCCGCTGATTGCCGCGGCGCGCAGCACCGACGAGCTGCAGCTGCGCGTCCGCGACGTGCGGGCGCGGTTGGCGTTCTACATTTCGACCCCGTCCTACCGCCCTGCGGTCGAGCACCACGGCCTCGGCGATCTCGCGCGCAAGCTGTCCCTGTTTGCCCGGGCGCAGGACTGGGAGAGGATGCCGGCCTGTGTCAGCGACGAGGTCTTGCACCTGTTCGCCGTGGTCGGCACGCACGAGGAGATTGCCGAAAAGTTGCTCGAGCGATTTGGCGACGTCGTCACGCACTGCGAATTCTCGATCGCGGTACGCGATCCCGCCGACAAGGAACAGCTGAGCCGGATTGCCGCAACCCTGCAGGCCGCCCCGGACACCGCGGTGCGGCAGCGGCTGCTGCGAGCCGGCTAAGGCTGGCAGGGGACAGGGGGCTCGGTTAGCGCGCCTTGGCCTTGCCCAAGGCGGCCAAGATGCGCTCCGGCGTGAAGGGCTGGGCGAACACCTTGGCGCCGAAGGGTCTGAGGGCGTCGTTGATGGCATTCATCACCGCCGCCGGCGCCCCAGCCGTCCCGGCTTCGCCGGCCCCCTTGGCACCCAAGAGCGATTCCTTGGTCGGGGTCTCGACGTGGCCGACCTCGATGTCGGGCATCTCCGCGGCCATCGGCACCAGGTAGTCGGCCATCGAAGCGTTGAGGAGCTGGCCGGTGGGAGAATAGACGCAGTGCTCGTAAAGGGCGCCGCCGATGCCCTGCACGATGCCACCGCGCACCTGCTCGTCCACCAACATGGGATTGATGATGCGCCCGCAGTCTTCCACGCACCAGTGCTTGATCAGCCTGATCATGCCCGTATCGGTGTCGACTTCGAGCCAGCTCGCCTGCACGCCGTTGGTGAAGGCAAAGGGGTACTGCTTGGTGATGAAGTGCCGCGTCTGCATGAGCTCGCGCGGCAGATCGGGCGGCAGCGTATCGCCACGGAAGTAGACGATGCGGGAGACCTCGGCGAGCGGCATGCGCGCTTGGCGGCTCGCCTTGTCGATGATCTCCCCGTTGCTCAGGTCCAAGCTGTCGGGCTGCGCCTGCAGCATGGCCGCCGCCACCTGCAGCGCCGCCTGCTTGACGGCCAGGCCCGCCTGCAGCGCGGCCTCCCCGCCGATGCCGGCGCCGCGGCAGGCCCAGGTGCCCCCGCCGTAGGGGGTGGTCAGCGTGTCGCCGGTCATGACGCGCACGCGATCGATCGGCACCCCCACCGCCTCGGCCACGATCTGGCGGATAATGGCTTCGGTGCCCTGACCCTGCTCGGTCACGCCCGTGGCCGCCAGCACCGAGCCGTCAGGATCAATGCGCACCCAACAGCCGTCCTGGGCGGAGATGCGCGCACCCCCGACGCCGTACATGAAGGGGCTGGGGTTGGTGAGCTCGATGAAGCTCGCCAGCCCGATGCCGCGATAGACGCCCTTTTCGCGCAGGCGCGATTGCTCGGCGCGGAGCGCGGCATAGTCCATCATCTCCAAAAGCTTTGCGAGGGATTGCTCGTGGCTCAAGGCTTCGAACTTCATGCCGGCCGGCGAGCTGCGCGGATAGCTGTTGTCCCGCATCAGGTTGCGGCGCCGAAACTCCGCCGGATCGAGGTCCAAGGCTTCCGCCGCCAGATCGACGAGGCCCTCGGTGACCGCCGTCGCGATCGGATGCCCGACGGCGCGATACTGACAGGTCGGCGTCTTGTTCTGGAAAACCACCGTCGTCTTGGCGCGGAAGTTGGCAAAGTCGTAGGGGCCGCCGACGAGGTTGACGACCTGGTTGCCTTCCACCGCGCTGGTACGCGGATAAACCGAATAGGGGCCAATGCCCGTCAGATCGTCGATGTCGATGGCCACAATCGCGCCCGTGGCATCGACGGCCATGCGCGCCTTGATGCGATGATCGCGGGCATGAATGTCGCTGGTGAAGCTTTCCAGCCGGTCGGCGATGAACTTGATCGGCCGCGCCATGAGCTTGGCGATCACGGCCACGGCCACCTCGTCGGGATAGACGTGCACCTTGATGCCGTAGCTGCCGCCGACGTCGGTACAGATCACCCGCACATCCCCCTCGGGCAGCCGCAGATGCTTGGCGAACACGCTCTGCATCATGTGCGGCGCCTGCGTGGAGTGATAGACCGTGAGCTTGCCTTGCGCGCGATCGTAATCGGCCAGGATCGAGCGCGGCTCGAGCGTGGCGCCGGTGTGCCGGCCGCTGTGGAAGACGGCCTCCACCACGCGGTGGGCACTGGCGAAGGTCTCCTCGACCTTGCCGGCTTCGTTCAGGCGCTGAAAGCAGAGATTGTCACCGAGCTCGGGATGAATGACCGGAGCTGACGCAGCGAGCGCGGTCTCCATGTCCACCGCCGCGGCAAGCGGCTGATAGCTGACGGCAATTCTGGCGCAGGCGTCTTCGGCAAGCGCGCGGCTGTCCGCCACCACGGCGGCGACGGCTTCCCCCGCCCAGGTCGTGCGGTCGAGCGGCAAGGGCAGCTGCGGGGGCGACTTCATCCCCTTGAAATGGGCGAGCACCGCGACCCAGGGGTCGCAGTGCTCGGCGAGCTCAGGCCCTGTGAAGACGCGGCGCACACCCGGCAGCTCCAGGGCCGGGCCCGCATCGATGTTGAGAATTTTGGCGTGCGCGTGCGGGCTTCTGAGGAAGGCGACGTTGAGCAGGCGCGGCAGAAGGATGTCGTCGACATATTGCCCGCGGCCTTCGACCAATTTGGCGGCGTTCGGGCGCGGCACCGACTTGCCGATATAGGAATTGGGACGGTCGCCGCTACCGGGATCGATGCTGTCGTTCATGGTGTGGTCATGCCTGTCGGGGGCCGTTGCGCGCCGCCGCGGTGGCTTCGACGGCATCGACGATGGCGTGATAGCCGGTGCAGCGGCAGTAGTTGCCGGCCAGGTATTCGCGGATCTCCTCGCGCGCCGGGCGTGGATTGGATCGCAATAGCTCGGCGGCCGTCATCAGCATGCCCGGCGTACAGTACCCGCACTGGGCCGCATTGCGGCTGATAAAGGCGTCCTGCAAATCACGGATCTCGCCCGTCTCGGACACCCCCTCGATGGTTTCGACCGTGGCCCCCTCGAGGCAGGCCGCCAGCACCAGGCAGCCGCGCACGATGCGGCCGTCGACGCGCACCGTGCAGGCGCCGCAGACGCCGTGCTCGCAGCCTGTGTGTGAGCCTGTCAAACCGAGCTCAAGGCGCAGAAAATCGATGAGATGCTGGCGCGCTTCGACGCGACGGGTAACGCGCTCGCCGTTGACGGTCAGGGACAGCTCCAGCACTTGGCTCATGCGGCCCGGGCCTCCTTGCCCCGTGACAAGCGTGCGATGGCCCGCTCGAGCAATACGCCGGCGAGATGGCGTTTCATGTCCGAGCCGCCGTTCAGGTCGGCGGGTGGATCGAGATCCCCCTTGAGCGCGGCTAAGGCCGCCGCGATGACCGTCCTATCGGGGACCCGGTCCGCCAAGGCGGCCATGGCGCTCCGGGCCACGACTGGCGCCTCGCCCAGGGCAAAAAACACGAATTGGGGGTCAACCAGACGGCCCTGCTCGAAGACCGTGGCTGCGGCGACGCCGGCCATGGCGTAGTCGCCCGAGCGGCGCGTCAGTTCCAGGATTGTGCTCTGTTGGCCTCCCCTGCGCTGGGAAACCTCGACCGCCATGATCAGTTCGTTGGGCGCCAGGGCCGTCGCATAAAGTCCTTGAAAAAAGGCGCGGGCGGGGATGCGGCGCTCGCCCGTGGGGCTCACCGCCACGATCGTCGCCCCGAGGGCGACGCAGCACGCGGGCAGCTCCGCTGCCGGATCGGCGAAGGCCAGCGAGCCCCCGAGCGTGCCGCGGTTGCGGATGGCTGGGTGTGCGATCAGCAGCACGGCCTCGGCAAGCAACGGCGCGTGTTGCCGCACCAGGGGGTCGGCACCGAGTTCGGCCTGCGTGGTGAGGGCACCAATGCTGAGCGCCTCGCCCTCCTGCCGGATGCCGCGCAAATCCGGCACGCGCGTAATATCGATGAGCACGCTGGGTTCCGACAGACGCAAGGCCAGCGTCGCGATGAGGCTCTGGCCGCCAGCCAGCAGGCGGGCCTCGGGGCCGGCTTTGGCCCAGAGCTGGAAGACCTCAGCGAGCGTCGTTGCCCGCACATAGTCGAACGGCGGCGCCTTCATGGCTCAAGTCCGTGTCCTGCGCATCGCTCCCCCTGTGTGGCCGGCGCACGCGCTTTGGCAGTCGGAAGGTGCCGGCCTTGGGCAAGTATGCGGCGTAAGTGCGGGCCGGGACAAGTCTGGCTGGAGACCCACATGCCCATGACCTTCTGCGGCCAAGGCCCATGGGGCGCCCTGCCGCGTCGGCGTAGGCATGCCGGGGCCGTTTCGTCACGGGCTTGCAGGATACCGGTTTTTTGAAGCTGGGGTTGCGATCCTCGTGGACGAGTGCGCTCGCACTCGGTTTGGGATGCCGTGCTGGACCATGCGGATCGTCGCTATATGGCAGAGCCGGTGTGGTCGCTAGGCGTGACGGAGCTATCAGCGACGCGTAGCCTTCTTTGTCCAGCCGCAATCTTAGGCGTCGTCAGCCCTTGACCGACCCCGTAAGGCCGGCAACGTAATGCTCGACGAAGAAGGAATAGATGAGGGCGACGGGAATCGAACCCAGCAATGCGCCAGCCATTAGCTGACCCCAATAGAACACATCGCCCCGGATCAACTCGGCGATGACGCCGACGGGTACGGTGCGTACCGTAGTCTTTGTCAGAAAAATCAGGGCGTAGAGGAACTCGTTCTGTGAGAGGGTAAAGGCGAAAATGCCAGCCGAAATGAAACCAGGCATGCACAGGGGAAGGAAGATCTTCAGCACTGTCTGCATCCTGCTGGCGCCATCGATCCTGGCCGCTTCTTCGAGTTCCTTGGGCACTGTCTTGAAATAGCCGAGCAGCAACCAGGCGCAAAAAGGGACCAGCATGGTGGGGTAAGTCAGGATCACCGAGGTCAGCGTATTGCCGAGGTCGAGGCGATTGATCACATCGGCGAGGGGAATGAACAGCAGTGGCTGCGGTACCAGGTAAACGGCGGCCACGGTCATCGCGATCAGCCCGGCTCCCGCGAAGCGCATGCGCGCGAGCGGGTAGGCAAGCATCGTACCCAGGACCAGCGAGATTGCCGTCGAGACGATCGCGATCAGCATCGTGTTCCAGGTCCACACCAGGAAACTCGTCTTGGTGATGAGATCGACGTAGTGCTTGAGCGTGGGCGCATGCACCATGAGCGGCATGATGTTTCTGTTGTACAGTTCGGCGTTCGGCTTGATCGACGTGATCGCCATCCAATAAAACGGGAACAGCGCGAGAAACAGAAAGAAGCCGACCGGCAGCCACAGCCGCACCGCACGTTCGAGCGGTCCATGGCCCGTAACCATCAATTCCTCCGCATATAAATTGTGAGCGCAACGATCAGGACGGCAAGGGCCGGCAGCATGGCCAAGGCCACTGACGCACCGAGCCCCAACTGTCCGGCCCCCATCGCGATATCGAAAGCGTAAGTAGCAAACAGGTTGGTCGCGTTCTGCGGTCCGCCATGCGTCAGCACATAGACGAGCTGAAAGTCGGCGAACGTGAAGATGATGGAAAAGAGGGTGACGATCAGGATGATCGGTCGCAGCAGCGGCAATGTCACAAAGCGGAAGCGCTGCCAGCCGCCAGCACCGTCGATGGTGGCTGCCTCGTACAGCTCCGGAGGCACCGTTTGCAGGCCTGCGAGCAAGGTGATGCCATAGAAAGGCAAACCCCGCCACGTGTTGATGATGATGATCGAGATCATCGCTAAGGTGGGATCACCGAGCCAGGACGGCCCAGGCTTCGGCCAGCCAAAAGCCACCAGCAGCCGATTGACGACGCTGAAGGCGGGGTCGAGCATCCACATCCATGCGACGGTGCTAAGTACCGTCGGCACGATGAATGGCAGCAGCAGCAAAGCACGCACGAGGTTCTTCATACGAAAGTGCTGGTTCATCGCCACGGCCAAGCAGAGCCCACCGACCATCTTCAGAAGTGTGGCTACGCCCGTATAGATGAAGGTGTTGACCGCGACTTGCCAGAACACAGGATCGTGGAAATTCACCACGAAATTCTGGAAACCCACGAACGTGCCTGTCTGCGCGACGGGCCGGTCCTGCAGGCTCAATAACAAGCCATATACAAATGGATAGCCGACGAGGGATGCCAAAAACAAAAGCGGCAGCGCCATCAGCAACCAGCTGAAGACCGCTTCGCGGTCGAGCAATGTTTTAAGCGGCGCACGACGATCGGCCGTGCGCCGAACAGCAGGGACGTGCTGCGAAACGAATGTCATGTTAGGCCGAGCGATAAATGCCTTTAAGTTGAGCCTCGGCGCTCTTGATAACGTCCTTGGTCGGGGTACCGGCGCAGGCCTTCGCAAACATGTCGACGACGACGTATTTGGCGACGCTTTCGGCCAGGTGCCGGCTCGCAGGGGCAGGCCAGCCCGGCAAATGAGCGCTGCCGAGCGCGTCACGGTAGGGAAGGTTGCGCGGCTCGATGTTCCACATGGGGGCGTTATCGTAGGCGTGCAGCAGAGGCTGATAGTACGTCTCGGCAACGTCGTACCAGCCGCTCAGTTGCTGCGGCTCCATGAGCCAACGCATGAAGGCGCGCGCTTCTTCGCGTACCGGAGAGAAGCTGAAAATCGAATGGCTGATCGAGTTCAGAAGGTGGAAGCGCCCTTTCGGCCCGGCCGGGTTCATGGCCTGAGCCGTGACTTTCCCAATTTCAGGGAATTCGCGCTTGGCAAACCACAGGATACTCTCGGCATTGTTGGTGCAGGAAATCTGCTCTGCCATCCATGCCTTGTTGTTACTGACATCGGTCCAACCGAGCACATCGGGGAGCATCGTGTCCTTGAAGAACTTACGCGCGAAATCGACGGCGCGCGCGGTCTCGTCGGAATCGATGACAACCGTCTTCCCGTCTGCAGCGACCTCGGCCCCACCGTACGACCACAGCAATGGGTATAGCCAGCCGTGGTTGTCGCCGAAGCCGTGCCCGAGCTCAAAGCCGAAGGGATGATCCTTGGCTTTCAGCTTCTTGCCTACTTCGTAGAGCTCTTCCCAAGTTTCGGGGAACGTCTTGACGCCCACCTCTTGAAACCAGTCGGTGCGCCAGTTCATCAGCTGGCCGATATTGCTAAACGGAATCGCCTTCCATTTGCCGTTCACCAAGACGGCTTCTTTTCCAGCGTCATACCAGCCGCCCTGCGCCTTGCCGACATCCTCCGCAATGTCGCCGACATCGAGATATTTCTCGCCGAATTGGATCACCTGGAGCAGGCCGTTCATTGTTACATCCGCGCCTGACCCCGTTTCGGCGACGGTACTGATCCGTGTCGGTAGGCTGCCGACGCTGGTGATCTCGTAATTGACTTTGATACCTGTTTGCTTCTGGTAAGCCGGGGCGAGCACGTTTTGTACGTACTCGTCGAACGGCTTGATGAATGAGCTTTCGTGCAAAAAGGTAATCGTCTTGGATTGCGCGCGGGCTAGCTGCGGTTTGCTCAAAACCACGGCGGTGCCAGCCGTAGCGAGCTTGAGAAATCGACGCCGTGATGTAGCTGAGGAAGTTGCCCGTTTGGTCATGCGCGGTCCTCCATTAATCCCCCGTCGGGGATGATCCTGGGTAGACTGCATAACCACGATGTCGAACGAGCAGAACGCAATTGGTCTGCGGCGCGGCTATGCTCATCGAATGCATGTAGCTGTCGCCGATGCTATCACGACTTCATCATTCCGTTGCAACGAAATGCAGGAGGCTCAGGCAAGAAGAGCTAGGTTAGAAGCCGCGCAAACCGTCGCCGCAAACAAGTTGGTGCACATCCCGCGAGGGCGGGCCTCATACTAAGTAATTGGTCATGGGAAGCAAATTGCAGCTGTGCTCGTTCGATTTGGGTGGCGCAGCCGGGCGAACGGCCAATCGAGCGAAAAGGCGCTCCCTGTGCGCCCGATGCGGCGAGCGAGGCGTCATGGCGCGTGAGCTGCTCGCCGAATTTGTGTCGACGAGCGAACGGCGGCACGTGCGACAGCTTGTATTTGCTTGACTAGATCGGGCTGAGAGGACCGCGCCGCGACCGACATTCTAGCCTCCCTCGTCGCGCCACCGCTGCCACGGCTCCGCGTTCGTAGAAAGAGCGGCCGCTGAGTGCATAAGCCGGCTGACACTGGACGCTGCGATGCGACCTCTTTCGCGTGCGCGATCCGCCGGCACGCCACATGTTCAAAGATGCCACGATGCGCTTCGCTCCTCCGCAGCTTGCCCGCATACGTGCGTGCATGCGGTTGTCCATCCATTCGCGTCGCGGGAGATCTTGGGGCACGACGGCGGAGCCATGCTTCGTCGTCGCCGAGATCTGCGGCAAGCTTAATGCCTGGACAGTCTGTGCGAAGGCCCAGCTCTCAACAGGGGCACAGTCTTTCGCGTGACAACATTCCGCGGGATACCACTCGTGCGCCGCCGCAGGCGCTGCCAGATCTAGGACGCTGGCGCCGAGCATGAGGAGTGCGCCTGCACGGGGACAGATTGGGCCCGGTAACATTCGCCGGCATTGAAATGACAAAAGGCAAGTGCTGCTGCACACGGCGGTTTGTGCCGTGACAGAAGTCCGGCAGATTAGTTGCCGGAGATTTTGGTTCGGAAGCGCGCGAAAGCACGTCTGGCGGAGGAGGGTCCCGGAAGCCGACATTCGAGGTAAAGCGCTAATGCCGCGGTCAGCGGCAGTTGCTTTTGCGCGAGCGGGCGTACCAGACCGTGAACAGGCGGCGCGACGTCAGATGGGTGCCGAGGCGGGTCTTGCACTCCGCGCTGACCTCGCGCACGGCAAAGAGATCGGGGCCGAAGGTATCGCGCGCGGTGTAGTCATGCGCCCAGGCGGGTGCAACGGGCCGCGTCCGTTCCTGGCCCCACGCCGAGCTCAGCGCGATCAGCCCGATTAGCGCCGGGGCGGCGATGGGGGCAATGAGAATGGTGCGCATGAGCTCCTCTTGCTCAAACCCGGCAGACCTCGGGCAGACGGTGGTCGGCCTGCCCGGGGTACTCTGCTATTTCAGGGCCGCGTTGCTTTTCGCCACCTTGTCTGCATCGATATAGACCTCCGCTCCCAAGGCACGGAACTTTTCGCTCATGGCCGCCATGCCGGCCTCGGCTACCGCGGGATCGACGACGCTGGTTTCCTGGGCGATTTCGACCCCGGCTTCGTTCAGGGAAGCCGCGTAGTCGCGCACGTCCTGGGTGATCTTCATGGAACAGAACTTGGGTCCGCACATCGAGCAGAAGTGGGCGACCTTGTGGGCCTCCTTGGGCAACGTCTCGTCGTGGTAGCTGCGGGCCGTGTCGGGATCCAGCGACAGATTGAACTGGTCCTCCCAACGAAACTCGAAACGCGCCTTGCTGATGGCATCATCGCGCAGCTGCGCGGCCGGGTGGCCCTTGGCAAGATCGGCCGCGTGAGCGGCGATGCGGTAGGTGATGACGCCCACCTTGACGTCATCGCGATTGGGCAGACCCAGGTGCTCCTTGGGCGTCACGTAGCAGAGCATGGCGGTGCCGAACCAGCCGATCATGGCGGCGCCGATGCCCGAGGTGATGTGGTCGTAGCCTGGCGCGATATCGGTGGTGAGCGGGCCCAACGTATAGAACGGCGCCTCGCCGCATTCGCTCAGCTGCTTATCCATGTTGATCTTGATCTTGTGCATCGGCACATGGCCGGGGCCTTCGATCATGACCTGGCAGCCCTTCGCCCAGGCGATCTTGGTCAGCTCGCCCAGCGTCTCCAACTCGGCGAACTGGGCGCGGTCGTTGGCGTCGGCGATCGAGCCGGGACGCAAGCCATCTCCGAGCGAGAAGGAAACGTCGTAGGCCCGCATGATGTCGCAGATCTCCTCGAAGCGCTCGTAGAGGAAGCTCTCCTTGTGGTGCGCGAGGCACCATTTGGCCATGATGGAGCCGCCGCGGCTGACGATGCCGGTGACGCGATTGGCCGTCAGCGGCACGTAGGGCAGCCGCACGCCGGCGTGAATGGTGAAGTAGTCGACGCCCTGCTCGCATTGCTCGATCAGGGTATCGCGATAGAGCTCCCAGGTGAGCTTGACGGGATCGCCGCCGCACTTCTCCAAGGCCTGGTAGATCGGCACCGTGCCGATCGGGACCGGCGAATTGCGCAAGATCCATTCGCGGGTGTTGTGGATGTTGCGGCCGGTGGAAAGGTCCATCACCGTGTCGGCGCCCCAGCGAATGGCCCAGACCATTTTTTCCACCTCTTCCTCGACCGAGGAGGTGACGGCGGAATTGCCGATGTTGGCGTTGATCTTCACCAGGAAGTTGCGGCCGATGATCATCGGCTCGAGTTCGCCATGGTTGATGTTGGCGGGAATGATCGCCCGTCCGCGCGCGATCTCATCGCGCACGAACTCGGGCGTGATGTGCGCCGGGATGGCGGCGCCGAAGCTCTCGCCGTCGGCGACCGCCG
>Ga0075434_100002286_pt1 | contig 16761 bp, 16 predicted proteins | sample RhiMethybrSRZTD3_FD_75298 | JGI IMG/M metagenome (GOLD analysis project Ga0075434, IMG submission 75298) | Populus rhizosphere microbial communities from Tennessee, USA - Rhizosphere MetaG P. TD hybrid SRZTD3 | ecosystem: Host-associated > Plants > Roots > Rhizosphere > Soil | place: USA... | reverse complement strand
CCGCTGCGCGGGCTACTTCGTCTCCTCGGCGAACGCCTCTTCGCGCTTCTTGCGGATCGCCGGCAGCGCCACCACGACCAGCAGGATCACCGAGGCGATCATGAACGCGGCGCTGATCGGCTTGGTGACGAACACCGTCGGGTCGCCGCGCGAGAGCAGCATCGCCCGGCGCAGGTTCTCCTCCATCAGCGGGCCGAGGATGAAGCCGAGGATCATCGGCGCGGGCTCGCACTCGAGCTTGGCGCACAGGTAGCCCAGCACGCCGAAGATGGCCATGATCAGCACGTCGAAGGCGTTGTTCGACAGGCTGAACACGCCGATCGACATGAACACCAGGATCGACGGGAAGAGGTAGCGGTAGGGCACGGTGAGCAGCTTCACCCACATGCCGATCAGCGGCAGGTTGAGCACCACCAGCATCAGGTTGCCGAGCCACATCGAGGCGATCAGGCCCCAGAAGAGCTCCGGCTTCTCGTTCATCACCTGCGGCCCGGGGGCGATGCCCTGGATCATCAGCGCGCCGATCATCAGCGCCATCACCGCGTTGGACGGGATGCCGAGGGTCAGCATCGGGATGAACGAGGTCTGCGCGCCGGCGTTGTTGGCCGACTCGGGCGCGGCGACGCCCTCGATCGCGCCTTTGCCGAATTTCTCCGGATTCTTGGAGATCTTCTTCTCCAGGCTGTAGGCGCCGAAGGAGGCGAGCAGCGCGCCGCCGCCGGGCAGGATGCCGAGGCACGAGCCGAGCGCGGTGCCGCGCAGCACCGAGCCCCAGGCGTCCTTGAAGTCCTGCTTGGTCGGCCAGAGGTTCGAGACCTTGCTGGTGAAGATCTCTCGCTTGTCCTTCATCTCGATGTTGGCGATGATTTCCGTGGTGCCGAACATGCCCATCGCGACGATCACGAAGCCGATGCCGTCGGAAAGCTCGGGGATGTTGAAGGTATAGCGCAGCACGCCCGAGTTCACGTCGGTGCCGATCAAGCCGAAGAGCAGCCCCCACACCACCATCGCGATCGCCTTGATGAGCGAGCCGTGCGCGAGCACGGTGGCGGCGATCAGGCCGAACACCATCAGCGAGAAGTACTCGGCCGGGCCGAATTTGAGCGCCACCTCGGCGAGCGGCGGCGCGGCGATGGCGATGATCAGCGTCGCCACGCAGCCGGCGAAGAACGAGCCGATCGCCGCGGTGGCGAGCGCCGGGCCGGCGCGGCCCTGGCGCGCCATCTGGTAGCCGTCGAGGCAGGTCACCACCGAGGAGGACTCCCCCGGGATGTTGACCAGGATCGCCGTGGTCGAGCCGCCGTACTGCGCGCCGTAGTAGATGCCGGCGAGCATGATCAGCGCCGCCACCGGGCTCAGGTTGAAGGTGATCGGCAGGAGCATGGCGATCGTCGCCACCGGCCCGATGCCGGGCAGCACGCCGATCAGCGTGCCGAGCAGGCAGCCGATCAGCGCGTAGAGCAGGTGGATCGGCGTGAACGCCACGCCGAAGCCCATCACCAGGTTGTGGAAGATCTCCATGGCGCTCGCGCTAGCTCATGAACTCGGGCCACATCGGGAAGGGCAGCGTCAGGCCCTTCACGAAGACGAGCACCGAGAAGACGATGAGGACCACGTAGAGGATGGCCACTTCCTTCCATTTGAACTCGTGGCCGCCGAAGGCGCTGACGAACACCAGCGCCGCGGTGGCGAGCACCAGGCCGAGCGGCTTCATCAGGTAGCCGTAGAACACGCACGCCGCGCTCACCAGCACCAGCCCGCGCGCGCCGGGACGATAGAGGACCGCAAGCGCGCAGATCACCAGCGTCGCGGCGATGATCACCCAGTCGGAGGAGATGCCGATCCACTTCGCCAGGTAGCCGGCCACGATGTAGATCGCCACCACGATCGCGATGTCGACGATGTTGAACGGCAGCCTGAGCTTCTCCTCGTCGCCGGTCGCGAGCGAGCCGACGAGGATGATGACGCCCAGCACGGTGAGCAGGCCGCCGAGCAGCGTGGGAAAGTACGCGGGCCCCATACGTACCGCGGTGCCCATCTGGTAGTGGAACACCGCCCAGACGGCAAAGAAGCCGCCCGAGGCGATGAACATCAGCCCGGACCAGAAATCCTTGGGACTTTTGATTTTCATTTCTCCTCCTCCAGAGGCGCGCGAAGTGTAACATGCGCCCCGCGGCCGACCCGCTCGCGCGCCATGTCAGTCAAGGGCTTCCTCGTTGCACTTGTCCTCGCTGCACTCACCGGCTGCGGCCAGCGTCCCGCTCTGGAGCGCCTGCCTTCCGACTCGGTCGTGCTCGCCTTCGGCGACAGCCTGACTTACGGCACCGGCGCGAATGAGGATGAGAGCTATCCCGCGCAGCTGGAAAAGCTCATCGATCGGCGCGTGGTGCGCGCCGGCGTGCCGGGCGAGGTGACCGCGCAGGCGCTCGAGCGCTTGCCCGGCGCGCTCGACGAGCACAACCCGCGCCTGCTGCTGCTGTGCATCGGCGGCAACGATTTCCTGCGTCGCCTCGGCAACGCGCAGGCCGAGCGCAACGTGCGCGCCATGGTCAAGCTCGCGCAGAGCCGCGGCATCGGCGTGATCCTGATCGGCACGCCCGAGCCCGGCCTGCTGCCTTCGCCGCCGGCGTTCTACGGCGCGATCGCCAAGGACTTCGGCCTCGCCTATGAGGACGCCGTGATCACCGAGGTGCTCAAGGACGCGAGCCTCAAGTCCGACCCGGTCCATCCCAATGCGCGCGGCTACCGCGTCATCGCCGAGCGCCTCGCCGCGACGCTGAGGAAAAGCGGAGCGATCTGAGCCGCTCCAGGTCGGCCGGACGGTCGACGTCCCAGACGGTGCGCAGCGCGCGCCAGCGAAGTCCTGCCTTATCCAACCGCGCCGTGGTGCTCGCATACACGCTGCTGCTGCCCCACTCGACGCCGCTGAAAATGTCGCGCGGCCGCCGCGCGCCGATGAGCGCGTAGCCGCCGTCCTCCGCCGGAGCGAGCACGACGTCGCAGCCGCCCTGCAGCCAGCGCGCGGCGCGCCGCAGGTCGGCGCGCCCGAGCTCCGGGCAATCGGAGCCGATCAGGATGGCGAACGAATGCGACCGCAGGGCAACGCGAAGGGCGTTGCACATGCGCTCGCCGAGATCTTTCCCTTTCTGCAGGGTTGCATCGAAGAGCGAATGCCCGGCATCGAGATGGAGCTCGACCGATCCGCATCTTGCCGATTCAGCAGTACGCAGGGCGGCGCGGATGAGGCGCGACTGCAGGCGCGCCGCGCCGGCCGCGCCGAGGCGCGGCGCGAGGCGCGTCTTGGCGTGCCCGGCGCGCGGCGCGCGCGCGAAGACGATGACCAGGCCGTTAGCGATGGTCCGCGTAAAGCCGCGCGAGGCGCTCGGGCGGCGTGCCGAGCGCGTAGAGCAGCCGCAGGCGCCACATGAGAACGATGGTGCGCAGCACGCCGCCCGCCTCCCAGCGACGCGCCGAGGTGCGCACCCGCGCCCGCAGGCACGCCGGCGGGCCGAGGCGCTTCATGGCGCGGCTGAAGGCGATGTCTTCCATCAGCGGAATCTCCGGGAAGCCCGGGAAGTCCGCGCGGCGCACGAAGATCGCCTGGTCGCCGGTGGCGATGCCGGACAGGCGCGAGCGCAGGTTCATGGTGCAGGCGACGACGCCGAGCAGCGGGTGGCGGCCGTCGAGGGTTACGTCGAAGCGGCCCCAGGCATGGGTTTTCAGGGCTTCGCCGACCAGCTGGGGTGCATCAGCGGGCAGCCGCGTGTCGGCATGCAGAAAGACGAGCGCCTCGCCGCGAGCCGCGCGCGCGCCGGCATTCATCTGCACCGCCCTGCCCCTTGACAGGCGCAACACCTTGTCGGCGAGCGGCACGGCGAGCTCGGCCGTGCCGTCGCCGCTGCCGCCGTCGGCGACGATCACCTCGTGGCCGGCGGCACGCAGCCCTGCGAGCGCGGCGAGGGCGTCGCGGATCGTCGCCGCCTCGTTCAGCGCGGGGACGATGACCGAGAGTCGTTTAGCGTCCAGTCGTAGTCCAGGAAAGCAAGCGCCACGCCACCCGCCGCGATGCGCGCACGGGCCGCGGCATCGTCGCTGAGCGCGGCCGCGTAGCGCGCGAAATAGCGGGCGCGCGGCTCGAAGTCCTCGCCGTACCAGTCGAAGAGCTTCGACACCTCGAGCCGTCCCTTGCGGTAGCGGTTGCGCGAGCGGTCGGAGAGGAAGCGCACCGCCTGCTCCTCGAGCTGCGCCTCCAGCCGCGCTCCGACGTAGGCCTCCTCGCGCAGCATCGGGCAGCCGACGGACGCGCAATTGAGCGCGAAGTGCACGCGCGGCTCGCGGTAGCGCGGGCGCAGCATCTCGTGCTCGATCCAGTCGAGGCTCGCGTGGCGGCCGAGGAGCGAGAAGAACTCCTCCTTGAACGGATTGCCGAACAGGCGGCCGAAGTCCCAGATCGACGACACCTTGGGGTAGCGGGTCAGGATCTTTTCCACCGTGAAGGCGTTGTAGGCGTTGATCAGGAACGCCATCTGCTCGGCGCGCGGCCAGCGCTCGAACTCCGCCGCGGCCACGTCCGAAAGCGCCTGCAGGTAGCGCTTCAGCGCGTCGCGATCGCGCGCCATGTCCGCGTAGGAGACGCGCGACGCCTTGCCGCCGTCAAGCAGCACCACGTGCGCCTTCAGCAGGGCGCTCCAGGCCGCATGGGCATGATCGAAGCCGAGCGCCGGGCGCGCCGCGAGCGCGAGGCAGAGGAGTGCTAGCCGCGCCGCCATGCGTGGAAGCGCTCCACCCCGCGCAGCAGCCGCTCGGGCGCGTGCGCCTTCTTCCACGCGCCGGCCGCGTATTTGTTCGCTTCGGCCAGGGTCGGGTAGATGTGGATCGTGCCGAGGATCTTGTTGAGGCCGATGCCGTGGCGCATCGCGGTGATGAATTCTATGATCAGGTCGCCGGCGTGCTCGCCGACGATCGTCGCGCCCAGGATGCGGTCGGTGCCGGGGGCGGTCAGCACCTTCACCATGCCGTGCGCGGTGCCGTCGGCGATCGCCCGGTCGAGATCGTCGAGGCCGTAGACGGTGCTCTCGCAGGGCACGCCGCGCTCCCTTGCCTCGGTTTCGCTCAGGCCGACGCGCGCCACCTCGGGATCGGTGAAGGTCGCCCATGGGATCACCGAGTAGTCGGCGCGGAATCGCCGGAACGGCCCGAACAGCGCGTTCACCGCCGCGTACCAGGCCTGGTGCGAAGCGGTGTGCGTGAACTGATACGGCCCGGCCACGTCGCCGCAGGCGTAGATGTTCGGATAGAGGGTCTGCAGGTACTCGTTGGTCTCGACGGTGCGCGCCCGGGTCACCGGGATGCCGAGCTCCTCCAGCCCGTAGCCCGCGGTGTTCGGCACGCGGCCCAGCGCGCACAGCAGCTGATCGAACTCGATGGCCACTTCCTGACTTCCCTTCTGGCATATCAAGGTCCGGCCCGCGTCGATGCGCAGCGCGCGGTGGCCGGTACGCACCTCGACGCCCTCGGCGGCGAAGCGCGCGCGCACCATCTCCGAGACCTCGGGATCCTCGCGGGGCAGGAGGCGCTCGAGCATCTCGACCTGGACCACGCGCGAGCCCAGTCGCGCGAAGGCCTGCGCCAGCTCGCAGCCGATCGGGCCGCCGCCCAGCACCACAAGGCGCGCCGGCCGCTCGCGCAGCTCCCAGACGTTGTCCGAGGTCAGAACGCGGATGCGCTCGATGCCGGGGATCGCCGGTACGATGGGCCGCGCGCCCGCGGCAATGACGATGGCGCGCGTCGTCAATGTGCGCCGGCCGTCGATCTCGACTGTCCAGGGCGAGGTGATGCGCGCGTCCCCGTGCACGACCTCGACGCCCAGACCGCTGTAGCGCTCGGCGGAGTCGTGAGGCTCGACCGCCTGCACGACCCGCTGCACGCGCTCCATGACCTCGCTGAACTCGAACTGCGGGTCGACGCCCTTCAGGCCGAAATCACCCGCGCGGCGCATTTGCGCGAGGACGCGCGCGGATTTGATGAGCGCCTTCGAGGGGACGCAGCCGGTGTTGAGGCAGTCGCCGCCCATGCGGTGCTTCTCGATCAGGGTCACGCGGGCGCGCACCGCGGCGGCGATATAGGCGGCGACCAGGCCCGCCGAGCCGGCGCCGATCACGACCAGGTTGCGCTCGAAGCGCGCCGGGCGCTTCCAGCGCGCGTACACCCGCCGTGCCTTGAGCGCATCCACGGCTTTCTTCGCGACCAGCGGAAAGAGGCCGAGCAGGACGAAGGCGCCGATCAGGCCCGGCGAGAGGATGTCGCGCACCGCCTCGAGCGCCGCGAGCTGCGTGCCCGCGTTCACGTAGACGACAGTCGCCGGGAGCATGCCGAGCTGGCTCACCCAATAGAAGGTGCGCGTGCGCAGCGGCGTCAGCCCCATCGCCAGGTTGATGAGGAAGAAGGGCACCACCGGCAGCAGCCGCAGCGTGAACAGGTACAGCCCGCCTTCGCGCTCCACGCCCGTGTTGACCGCCTCGAGGCGCCGGCCGAAACGGCCCTGGACCCAGTCGCGCAGCACGAAGCGCGCGGCGAGGAAGGCGAGCGTCGCGCCAAGCGACGAGGCGAAAGACACGAGCAGCGTGCCCCACAGGAGGCCGAACACTGCCCCGCCGACCAGCGTGAGGATCGTCGCTCCGGGCAGCGACAGCCCGGTGACGGCGACATAGAGCAGGAAATAGCCCGCCGCGGTCGCGGCCGGCAGCTCGGCGTGCCACTCCTCGACCGCGGCTCGGGTCGCCTTGAGCTGCTCCACCGTCAGGTAGCGATGCCCGCCGGCCAAGAGGAAGACGGCGATAGCGACGAGCAGGAAAGCCGCGACGAGGAGCCGGCTGCGGCTCAGTGCAACGCCCCTCCGCACGACGAGCCCTGCCCGGCGGTGCAGCCGTAGCAATGGTCGCGCACCGCGATCGGGTTGCCTTCCAGATTGCGCTCGGTCAGCTGCGCCAGCCGCACCCGTTTTTCACCCTTCAGGGATAGCGGCAGGCCGAGCATCTGGTTGAAGTCGCAGTCGTAGACGTAGCCCTGCCAGTCGACCGAAATCAGCGAGCGGCACATCACGGCGCCGAGATTCTCGTCGCGGTGCGAGCGCTTCAGCAGCGCCAGGTACTTGTCGAACTGGCCTTTCGATACCAGCGCCGAGCCGAAGCGCTGGATCGGCATGTTGGCGAGCGTGTAGAGGCGGTTGAACACCACGCCGCGGCGGGCGAGCTCGCGCTTGTAATCGATCTCCAGCCGGTCCTGCGCCGGCGGCAGGCTCGGCCCCTGGGGGTTGTAGACAAGGTTGAGCGCGAGTCCGCTTTCCTCTCTTCCGTATCCCAGGGAATTCAGGACCCGCAAGGCGGCGATGCTGCGCTCGTAGACGCCCGTGCCCCTCTGGCGGTCGACGAGCTCCTCGGTGTAGCAGGGAAGCGACGCGATCACCTCGACGCGCTCGGCGGCGAGGAACGCCGCGAGGTCGTCCTGGCCCGGCTCCGAGAGGATCGTCAGGTTGCAGCGGTCCATCACGTGCCTGCCCATGCGGCGCGCGCGAGCGACCAGGCTGCGGAACTGTGGGTGCAGCTCGGGCGCGCCGCCGGTGATGTCGAGCGTGCGCACGCGCGGCAGGAACGCCACGACGTCCTCGATCACCTCCGGCGTCATCATCTCGGTGCGCTGCGGCCCGGCGCTGACGTGGCAGTGCACGCAGCTCTGGTTGCACTTGTAGCCGAGGTTCACCTGCAGCGTCTCGAGCCCGCCGCGGACGAGCGACGGGAAGCCGTGCTGGCGCAGGAGCGGCAGGGTGGCGTGCATGGCTAGAGGAGGTTCGGCGCCGCGCCGCCCGACTGGCTCTGCTGGTCGAGCAGCCCGAGCAGGCGCTGGCTGGTGGCGCGCAGCCGCTGCGAGAGCATCAGCACCAGCTCCATCAGGATCTTGGCGCCGAGCAGCGGCTGCTCGACGATGATGCGCGCCAGGTTCTCGCGGTCGAGGACAGCGATCAGCGTCGGCTCGACGGTGACGCAGGTGGCGAAGCGCGCCTCGCCGTCGATCATCGACATCTCGCCCAGCGTGCGCCCGGCGTCGACCGAGGCGAGCAGCTGCGGCGTGTTCCAGCGGTCACGCTTGACCACGTCGACGCGCCCCTCGACCAGCATCAGCATGAAGTCGCCACCGTCGCCCTCGTGGATGATCTCCACCGCGGGCTCGGCGCGGTAGACCTCCATGAAGTGCGCGAGCAGCCGCACCTCCGCCGGGGAGAAGTTCTCGAGCAGCGTGCACTTGGGGATGAGCGCGTGCATCTGCGGCGCGAACTTGGTGGCATCGCCGAGATATTCCAGGTGCGCGAGACGCTGCTGGGGCATGGCCGCGGGTCATTATGCCGCAACCTTATTTTTTCCGGCCGCGCCGCGCGCGCACCGCCGCGGCGAGGGTGTCGAGCAGCGCGCTCGAGTCCTCCCAGCCGAGGCAGGCGTCGGTGACGCTCTGGCCGAAGATGAGGGGCTTGCCCTCCTCCAGCTCCTGGCGTCCCTCGACCAGGTTCGACTCGACCATCACCCCGACGATGCGCCGCTCGCCGCCGGAGAGCTGCGCCGCGATGTCGCGCGCGACGTCGACCTGCCGCCGGTACTGCTTGGCGGCGTTGGCGTGCGAGCAGTCGATCATCAGCCGCTCGGCCAGACCGGCGCGCGCCAGCTCGGCGCACGCCGACTGCACCGCCGCGGCGTCGTAGTTGGGCGTCTTGCCGCCGCGCAGGATGATGTGGCAGTCGTCGTTGCCCCGCGTCTCGACGATCGCCACCTGGCCGCTCTTGTGCACCGACAGGAAGTGGTGCTTCTGGCGCGCGGCGAGCAGCGCGTCGACCGCGATCTTCACGTTGCCGTCGGTGCCGTTCTTAAAGCCCACTGCCGCCGAGAGCCCGGACGCAAGCTCGCGGTGCACCTGGCTCTCGGTGGTGCGCGCGCCGATCGCGCCCCAGGACACCAGGTCGCCGATGTACTGCGGCGAGATCACGTCGAGGAACTCGCAGCCCGCCGGCACGCCGGCCTGGTTGATGCGTACCAGGAGGTCCCTCGCGATGCGCAGCCCCTCGTTGATGCGGAAGCTGCCGTTCATGTAGGGGTCGTTGATCAGGCCTTTCCAGCCGACCGTGGTGCGCGGCTTCTCGAAGTACACGCGCATCAGCACCTCCAGGTCCGCCGCGTGCTTGTGCCTTTCGGCCGCCAGCCGTTGCGCATACGCGATCGCCGCCGCCGGGTCGTGGATCGAGCAAGGACCGATGACGACGATCAGCCGGTCCGAGCGCGCGTGCAGGATCTCGCGCACCTTGCGCCGGGTGTCGCCGATCAGCTTCTCCATCGGCGTGCCCTGGATCGGGAAGAAACGGATCAGGTGCTCGGGCGGCGGCAGCGGGACGATGTCCTGGATGCGCTCATCGTCGGTGAGCGAGGTCTTGTCGGCCGGGATCGGCAGGTAGCTGTCGAGGGGCGGGGTCATTTTTAGGCTCCCAAAAACAAAAACCGCCAGGGCTTTCGGCGCTGGCGGTTCTCGGTTGGTCTCTTAGGGTGAGCTTAGCCGGTTCCCTCCGCCAGCAGGCGCGGGAAGTAGAAGAAGCCAAAGAAGTACCGGTGGTTCACGGGCTGCATTGAAGCATGCTACCTGGGGTTTCGCAAGATCATCTGCGTACAGCGGAAAAGGGCGATGCGCGCCCCGCTCGCCTCGGCCGTGACCAGCGCATCCCAGACGTGCGTGGTGCGCCCGAGGTGCACTGGCGTGGCGCGGCACAGGATCGCGCCGTCGCGCGCGGTGCCGAGGAAGTTGGCCTTCAGCTCGATGGTGGTGAAGCCGCTCGCCCCCTCGGGCAGGTTGGCGACGCAGCCGTAGCCGCAGCTCGTGTCGGCGAGCGCGATCACCGAGGCGGCGTGCAGGAAGCCGTTGGGCGCCATCAGCTCGCGGCGCACTTCCAGCCGGCTCTCGACCGCCTGCGGCGAGACCGAGGTGATGGTCAGGCCGATCAGGGACGGCAGGTGCCCCGTGCCGAAGCGATTAAGGGAACCGGCGGTCATCGCGCGCGAAGACTCGGGCGTTGTAGTCATGGTGGACCAAATGTACCGGGATTGGCACTCGGGCGCTGCGTTTGCCAGGCGCAGGGTTTGCTTCGAAGAGGCCCTCATGCTAATTTTTTCCCTCGGGGAAGCTCAAAGAAAAAGAGGTGGCCCATGGCAACCATGAACATCCCGATCGCCGGCTTCAAGGACGTCTACGACATTCCTGCCGTCGAGAAAGCGCTGCAGGAGCTCGCTCCCGCCGCTAGCGAGGCGCTGCGCGCCGTCTACGAGAAGATGCTGCGCCTCGGCGGCCAGCGCTTCACCGTCAAGCCCTCGGCGCTGCCGGAGATGGAGAGCCTGTTCGCGGACCTGCCCAACTTCGCGGTGGTGCTCGGCGAAGTGCGCAAGCACCTCGCGCTGTGCGTCGACTCCAACGACTCGATCGAGCTGCCGCCGATGCTGCTCCTCGGCGAGCCCGGCATCGGCAAGACACATTTCGCGCGCAAGCTGGCGCAACTGCTCGGCACCGGCTTCGGCTTCGTGCCGATGAGCTCCCTCACCGCGGGCTGGGTGCTCTCGGGCGCCTCCTCGCAGTGGAAGAACGCCAAGCCGGGCAAGGTCTTCGATACTTTTCTCAACGGCGAGTACGCCAACCCGGTGATCGTGGTCGACGAGCTGGACAAGGCGAGCTCCGACGGCCAGTACGATCCGCTCGGCGCGCTCTACGAGCTGCTCGAGAGCGACACCGCCGAGCGCTTCGTCGACGAGTTCGTCGAGCTGCCGATCGACGCCTCGGGCGCCGTATGGCTCGCCACCGCCAACGACCCGGCGCGCATCCCCGAGCCGCTGCTCAACCGCCTCACCGTGTACGAGATCGACCGGCCCGACGAGGCCGGCTCGCGCCGCATCGCCGGCAACATCTATCGCGAGGTGCGCGGCGCGCACGACTGGGGCCGCGCGTTCCCGGAGTCGCCCGGCGAAGCCACGCTCGACAGGCTCGCCGGCCTGCCGCCGCGCGAGATGCGCCGCGCCATCCAGTCGGCTTTCGGCAACGCCAAGCTCGCCGGGCGCAGCGAGGTCCGGCCCGACGACGTGCAGGAGGCGCGCGGCTCGCGCCGCAAGATCGGCTTCTAGCTAGAGCCGCTCGCCGACCCAGCTCTTCACCGAGGCGAGCGCGCGCGGCAGCCCGGCCGGGTCGTTGCCGCCGGCCTGTGCCATGTCGGGCCGGCCGCCGCCCTTGCCGCCGACCTGCTGCGCGACGTAGTTCACCAGCTCGCCCGCCTTCACCTTTGCGGTAAGGTCCGGCGTCACGCCGGCGATCAGCGACACCTTGCCATCGTTGACCGCGCCGAGCACGATCGCCGCCGACTTGAGCTTGTCCTTCAGCCGGTCGACGGTCTCGCGCATCGTCTTCGGATCGGCGTCGTCGAGCGTCACCGCCAGCACCCGCATCACCTGCCCGTCCTTCGCCTTGACCTCGACCGCCTGCGCGCTGAGATCGCCGCCCTGCCCGCTGAGCAGCCTCGAGCGCAGGCGCGACACCTCCTTCTCCAGCGCCTTCTTCTCCTCGAGAAGGCCGGCGAGCGCCTTCTCCGCCATCCCGGGGCCCGGCTGGGCGCGCAGCTGGCGCCCTACCTCGCGGAATTCCTGCAGCTGCGCGTTCATCATCGCCAGCGCGGTGAGGCCGGTGGTGGCTTCGACGCGCCGGATGCCCGCGGCGACTCCGCCCTCGGAGGTGATCTTGAACACGCCGATGTCGCCAGTGCGCGCCACGTGGGTGCCGCCGCAGAATTCTCGGGACGTGCCGATCTCCAGCACCCGCACCTCATCTCCGTATTTTTCGCCGAACAGCATCATCGCGCCCGACTTCTTCGCCTGCTCGATGGGCATCACCTGCGCGCGCGTCGGCGTGTTCTTCAGGATCTCGGCGTTGACCCGCGCTTCCACCTGGCTGATCTCCGCCTCGCTCATCGGCTTGTTGTGCGAGAAATCGAAGCGCGTCTTGTCGGCGTCGACCAGCGAGCCCTTCTGCTGCACGTGCGCGCCCAGCACCTCGCGCAGCGCCTTGTGCATCAGGTGCGTGACCGAGTGGTTGCGCATGGTGCGGCCGCGCAGCTCGGTGTCGACGCGCGCCTCGACGCGGTCGCCCGCCTTGAGCGCCCCGGTCTTCATCGTGCCGTGGTGGCCGTAGACGTCGGCCTGGATCTTCTGCGTGTCCTCGACTGCAAAGGTGCCGCCGGAGCCGACCAGCTCGCCGCGGTCGCCGACCTGGCCGCCGGCCTCGGCGTAGAACGGCGTCTCGTCCAGCACCACCGTGCCCGCCTCGCCGCTCTTCAGGCTCTTCACCTGGGTGCCCTCGCGGTAGAGCGCGACCACCTTCCCCGGATGCGCGAGCTTCTCGTAGCCGTGGAACACGGTCTTGCCGCCCGAGTACTCGAGCGAGGCCTCCGCCGCGAACTTGGACCTGGAGCGCGCGCGCTCGCGCTGCTGCGCCATCGCCGCCTCGAAGCCCGCCATGTCGATCATCACGCCGCGCTCGCGGCAGATGTCGGCGGTGAGGTCGACCGGAAAGCCGAAGGTATCGTAGAGGCGGAACACGGTCTCGCCGTCGAGCAGCTTCTCGCCGGAGGCGAGCGCCGACTCGAGCACGCCCATGCCGTTCTCCAGCGTCTCGGCGAAGCGCTTCTCCTCCTGCTGCAGCACTTCGGCGACCTTTTCCTTGGCGGCGCGCAGCTCCGGGTACGCATCGCCCATCACGCGATCGAGGTCGGGCACCAGGCGGTAGAAGAACGGCTGCTTCTGCCCGAGCTTGAAGCCGTGGCGGATCGCCCTGCGGATGATCCTGCGCAGCACATAGCCGCGGCCCTCATTGCCTGGGATCACCCCGTCGACGATGAGGAAGCTGCAGGCGCGGATGTGGTCGGCGATCACGTTGAGCGACGGGCTCTTCAGATCGCGCGCGTGCGTCTCGCGCGCAGCGGCCCTGATCAGGTCCTGGAAGAGGTCAATCTCGTAGTTCGAATGCTTGCCCTGCAGCACCGCGGCGATGCGCTCGAGGCCCATGCCGGTGTCAACCGAGGGCCTGGGCAGGGGGTTCAGGTTGCCCTGCTCATCCCGGTTGTACTGCATGAAGACCAGGTTCCAGATCTCGATGTAGCGGTCGCCTTCGGCCTCGGGTGAGCCCGGCGGGCCGCCGGCGATGCCCGGGCCGTGGTCGTAGAAGATCTCGCTGCACGGCCCGCAGGGGCCGGTGTCGGCCATCTGCCAGAAGTTGTCGGACTGGTACTTGACGCCGCCGGGCTTGTCGCCGATGCGCACGCAGCGCTCTTTCGGCACGCCGATCATCTTCGTCCAGAGCTCGTACGCCTCGTCGTCGGTCCGGTAGACCGTGGTCCAGAGCTTCTCGGGCGGGAGCTTGTACACCTTGGTCAGCAGCTCCCAGGCGAAGGCGATCGCGTCCTTCTTGAAGTAATCGCCGAACGAGAAGTTGCCCAGCATCTCGAAGAACGTGTGGTGGCGCGCGGTGTAGCCGACGTTCTCGAGGTCGTTGTGCTTGCCGCCGGCGCGCAGGCTGCGCTGCGCGGTGGTGGCGCGCTTGTAGGGCCGCTGCTCCTTGCCGAGAAAGACATCCTTGAACTGCACCATCCCAGAGTTGACGAAGAGCAGCGTCGGGTCGTTCGCCGGCACGAGCGAGCTCGAGGGCACGATGCTGTGCCCCTTCGAGCGGAAATACTCGAGGAAGCCCGTGCGGATCTCGCTTGATTTCATTGCAAGAATTCTACTCGACGCGACTTCCGAGCGAGGGCAGCTCGCGGCGCAACAGCTTTCCCGCCGCGTTGCGCGGCAGCTTCGCCACCCGGATGATCGCGCTCGGCGCCTGCCGTCCGAGGCGCGCGCGGCAGAACTCGATCAGCTCCTGCTCGGTCGCCTTGCCGCGCATCACGATCGCGGCGGCGAGCTGCGCCGGGCCATGGGCCGGATTCGTCGCGAACACGGCGGCTTCGGAAACGCTCGGGTGCTGGGCGAGCACGGCCTCGACCGAAACCGGATTCACCTTCAGGCCGCCGAGGTTGATCACCTCGTCGGCGCGCGAATGCAGCGCCAGCAGCCCGCCGGCGACGCTGCCGATATCGCCCGGATAGAACCAGCCGCCGCGGAAGCGCTGCGCGCTCGCCTGCGGATCCTGGTAGTACTCCGTGGCGAAAACCGGGCTGCGGTAGCGCAGGATACCGCGCTCGCCTTCCGGCAGCGGCCGGTCCGATTCGTCCACCGCCTGCGCCTCGACCCACGGCACGAGCCGCCCGGTTACATCCGGCCGCGTGCGGCGCAGCTGCGGATCGCCAAGCGCGGTCAGCCCGGTCTCGCTCGCGCCATGATTGTCGTAGACGTTGGGCGTGAGCCTGGCGATCGCGGCTTCGAGCAGCACGGCGGACATGATGCCGCCGCCGACGAAGAGCGCGAGCTCCGGCAGGCATGGCTCGCGCGTGCGTACCGCCGCGACCAGCCTCTGCAAAAACACGGGCTCGACGACCGCGTGGCTGACCTTGTAGCGCCGCACGACGTCGACGAAGTCCTTCAGCGTCGGGGTGCCCCGGAAAACGATCGTGCCTCCGGAAAAGAGCGAGCTCATGCAGAAGCGGAGCATGAAGGCCGTGTCCATGCCGCGGTTGCAGAGCAGCCGGGATCCCGGCGGAAAGGGAGCGAATTTCTGGCAATGCTCGAGCAACGCCAGGGAGGCGGCGTGGCTCCAGGCGGTGCCCTTGGCGGCGCCGGTCGTGCCGGAGGTGAGGTTGACGCGCCACGGCGCATTGCCGCCGGGCGCCGGCGGCGCCGGGCGGAACGATTCGGGCACCTGAAACCATTCCGATTCCACTCGCAGGAAGGGCACGCCGGCCACGCCGTGCTCCTTGCGCCGTGAGACGAGGAACGCCGGGCCAAAGCGCCTGGCGACGGCATCGCGCGCGCCCTGCGCCTCGCCCGGCGTGATCGGCATCGATACCGCGCCCAGACGCGCCAGCGCGAGCAGCACGGCTAGATGGGTTCCCGAGGGACGCATCCCGACCGCGACCAGCATTCCTGGCACGACGCCGCGCTGGCCAAGGCAGTGCGCGACATAGGCGAGCGCGCGATCAAGCCTGCGATAGGTGTACTCGCCGCCCGCGTCCTCCACGGCAATGGCGTCGGGCCGCCCGGTCGCGTGGCGCGCGACCAGCTCTGCGAGATTCATCCCACGAGTTTAAATAGGAAAAAGCCGGAGCGCCGCGGACGCCCCGGAAACCCCCGCTATGCGTTGATGCGCCCGTATTTGAGCAGCCGGGCTCGAACCGCGCCCATCGTGCGCTCGTGCGCGGCCGCGAGCTCCTGCAGCGCGCGGCCGGCGTCGAAGCCGGCGAGCAGTTTGCGGTCCTCGTCCTCGCTCCAGGGCTCGCCCGTCTTGGGCGGCATCTGGAGCTTCCGTCGTTCGAAGCGCTCCATGCGCTCGAGCGCCGAAGCCGCTTCGTACAGCGCGCGCACCACGAGCGGGCGCTGATAAGCGCTCTCGGGCGGAAACACTTCGCCGGTTTCGGGATCGACGCCGTTCGCGAGCGAGCGCACGACTGCCAATGCCTGTGCCTGATCCATCGCGTTCACCTCCTCTCTACGCAATCCGCGTAGAGAGATGAACGCTCAATCGGCGCTGCGCGCTGACAGGATGAGGCGCGAAATTACGTCGTGCGAAAAGCCGCGGCTCTGCAGGAAGCGCGCGCGACGCGCTTTCTCCTCGAGCGTGCCGGGCGCGCCGCGATATTTGCGCGCGAGAATCGCCTTCGCTTTTTCGAAATCGGCCGCGTCGGAGACGTGCGCCGACACGCCGTGGGCTTTCAGGTCCTGCCGGATGCGCGCAGCGCCGTACTTGCGTCCGAGCCAGTGCGCGCGCACCTCGGCGTAGCGCTCATCCGACAACTGCTTTCTAAGCACCAGCTCGTCGAGCAGCGCGCGAAGCGCTGCTTCGGACTCGGCGTAGGGCGCGAGCTTGCGCGCCAGCTCGGCGCGAGAGTGTTCGCGCCGAGCCAGGTAGCGAAGCGCGCGGGTTTTAAGCTCCGCCGCGCTTGCGGGTGGAGATATGCTCAACCTTCTTGTCTTCGCTCGCCGGCTCCTGCACCGCCGGGACGATCTTCTGCACGCCGGCTTTCTCGCGGATCCTGGTTTCGATCTCTTTCGCGAGCGCAGCGTTCTCCTTGAGGAAATCGCGCGCGTTGTCCTTGCCCTGGCCGAGCCGGTCGCCGTTGTAGATGTACCAGGCGCCCGACTTCTCGAGCACGCCGTGCAGGACGCCGAGCTCGAGCAGCTCGCCCTCGAGCGAGATGCCCTCGCCGTAGAGGACGTCGAACTCGGCCTGGCGGAATGGCGGCGCGACCTTGTTCTTGACCACCTTGACGCGCGTCTCGGAGCCGACCACCTCGTCGCCCTTCTTGATCGAGCCGATGCGCCGGATGTCCATGCGCACGGAAGCGTAGAACTTGAGCGCGTTGCCGCCGGTGGTGGTCTCGGGGTTGCCGAACATGACGCCGATCTTCATGCGGATCTGGTTGATGAAGATCACCAGCGTGTTGGTGCGCTTGATGTTGCCGGTGAGCTTGCGCAGCGCCTGGCTCATCAGGCGCGCCTGCAGGCCCATCTGCGGCTCGCCCATCTCGCCCTCGATCTCGGCCTTGGG
>Ga0075434_100002280_pt1 | contig 16783 bp, 16 predicted proteins | sample RhiMethybrSRZTD3_FD_75298 | JGI IMG/M metagenome (GOLD analysis project Ga0075434, IMG submission 75298) | Populus rhizosphere microbial communities from Tennessee, USA - Rhizosphere MetaG P. TD hybrid SRZTD3 | ecosystem: Host-associated > Plants > Roots > Rhizosphere > Soil | place: USA... | reverse complement strand
TCGAGCGCGCGGTTCAGGTACAGGCCGGCCACCACCATGGTGACGGCGACGAAACCGACGAGCGTCACCGTGAGCTTGCGGGCGATGCTGCGGCGGAGGAAGTGAACGAACGCCTGCATCATGACGGCTCAGTCTCGAAGCGATAGCCGATCGACTTGACCGTCGCGATCCGGCTCCCGGCATCCCCGAGCTTCGCGCGCAGGCGCCGGACGTGCACGTCGACGGTGCGCGACTCGATCACGTCGGCGCGGGCGTACCCCCATACGCGGTTGAGGAGGAACTCGCGCGAGAGCACGCGGCCGGCCGCTTCGAGGAGCGCCTGAAGGAGGTCGAACTCCTTCGGCGTCAGGACGATCGCCTGGCCGTTCAGGCTCACGGCGTGGCGGGCCGCGTCGAGCGTGATGGGCCCCCCCGTGAGCACCGGCGTCGCCTGGTTCGGGTGCGAGCGCCGCAGCACCGCCCGTACGCGCGCCACGAGCTCTTTCGGGGAAAACGGCTTGCCGACGTAATCGTCGGCCCCGATCTCGAGCCCGACGATCCGGTCGACCTCGTCGGATTTGGCGGTGAGCATGATGATCGGGATCCCCGCCGTGCTCGTATCGCGCCGCAGCCGGCGGCACACCTCCAGGCCATCGACCTCGGGGAGCATGAGATCCAGGACCACCAGATCGGGAGCCGCCGCCTTCACTTCACGGAGCGCGTCGGATCCGGTCGTGGCCGTTCGGCAGCGGAAGCCCTCGCGCTCGAGGTGCAGGACGACGAGCCGCCGGATATCCGGCTCGTCTTCGACTACGAGAACCTCGCGGGCCATCGCCTACTGGCGACAGACCCTGAAGTTCGCGTAGTCCCCCTCTGCCAAGGAATTCGTGTCGTCGGAGTCGGTCAGCACCGCGATACCGGCAGGCTTGGGCGTCTCTTTCACGTCGAAGTACTTCTGGTAGTCTTGCAGCACGTTCACGCGCTCCTCGACCCACTCACCCTTTTTCTCCGGCGCGCCGCTCCGGAGCACCCGGACCTGGGTGAGACCCATGTTCGACTCGAGCTTCGTCCCGGCCGGGACCTTCTCGCTCCAGATGTATTTGACCGCCTTCGGCCCTCTGACGCGCGAGTAGGGCACGAGCATGTACACCGCCAGGGCGCTGTCGTTCCTCTTCGAGTCGCGCTCGTCACCGCCTTTCGGAAACTCGAGCGGCCGCCACGACCACACGAGCATCGGATAGGCGCCGAGGTCCCACTCATACTCTTTCGCGGCCTGGACGCCGAGCCCTTTGGCGGCGGCGTGCAGGAACTTGATGCCCGACTCCTCCGCGACTCGATACACGTCCTTGGCGGAGTCCTTTCGGAGCTTCCAGTCGGGCGGCAGCTCACCGACCTTGGCTTTCGAGAAGTCCTCGATCGGGCGGCAGTCGGACTGGGCCTCGGGACGACCAGGTAGAGCGGCGAGCACGAGGCAAGTCGCGATCAGGGTCAGCGGGCCGATGGCTCGCGCCCCGACGCGCCTTGTGGCGGGGCCGTCGTGAAACGGCGCGGGGTCGGCGTGTGCCATGCCTGAAGGCTAGCACACGCCGACCCCCCGAGAGAGTACCGGAGCGGTTAGCGCCGGTTGTGCTTGAGGATCTCGTGCGCGATCACGAACGTCTCCCAGAACTCGTGGTCGGCGCGCCAGTAGTGGCCGAGGCAGAGCGCAGCCTTGCCGTTGTCGAACTCCTTCTTGGCGTGGACGTACCGCTTGTCACTGCTACCCACCTGCGCCTTCGCGCGATTGAGCTCGGCGAGGCTCTGCGCGTACATCTTGAGCGACACCTTCAGCTGGCGGTCGTGCCACCAGGGGTGCTTGAAGCCCGCCACCTTCTTCTGAAGGTCCGCGATCTTGTCGTCACAGGTCGTCGGCAGAGCGGCGACGAAGGTCGCGGTCACACTCTTGGCCGCGTTCATCGTCACACTGCAGACGCCGGTTCCCGTGCAGGCGCCCGACCAGCTGCTGAACTTGAACCCGGCGGCCGGCATGGGCGTGAGAGTCACGACCGTCCCGGCGTTGTACTTACCCGACATCGGGGCCGCCAGGGCGATGCTCGCCCCGCCGGCAGCCGGCGCCACAGGCCCGGGCTGGGGCGTGATCGTCCCGTCTCCGACCGTCGTCAACGTGAGTATGAACTGCGCCGGCGGCGGAGGCGGCACCGCCGTGAAGGTCGCGGTCACGCTCTTGGCCGCGTCCATCGTCACATTGCAGGCACCGGTCCCCGAGCAGGCGCCGGACCAGCCACTGAGCTGAGAGCCCGCGGCCGGCACGGCCGTGAGGGCCACCGAGGTGCCAGCGCCGTACGTCCCACCCACCGGCGCCGGGTTGGCCGTGATCGTCCCGTTTCCGACCGTCGTCAAGGTCAGCGCGAACTGCTTCAAGGTGAACGTCGCGGTCACGCTCTTGGCCGCGTCCATCGTCAGGATGCAGCTGCTGCCCGTACAGGCGCCAGACCAGCCCGTGAACTGGAAGTTCGTGGCCGGTGTGGCCGTGAGGGTCACGACGGTGCCGGCGCCATACGTCCCACCCACCGGCAGCGGGTTGGCCGAAACGGTCCCGCTCCCGACCGTCCCGATCGACAGGACGAACTGCTTCAAGGTGAAGGTCGCGGTCACGCTCTTGGCCGCGTCCATCGTCACGCTGCAGGCACCGGGCCCCGAACAGGCGCCGGACCAGCCTGCGAACTGGAAGTTCGCAGCCGGCGAGGGAGTGAGGCTCACGACCGTGCCGGCCGTGTACGTCCCAGACACCGGCAGCGGATTGGCGGTGATCGTCCCGGAGCCAACCGTCGACAGGCTCAGCACGAACTGCGCCGGCGGCGGCGGTGGCGGCGGGCCCGTGGTCGTGAACGCCCCGAACACGAACGGAGTCGCACCGACGCGAACGGTTTTCGGGGCGGGCAGCCCGGTGGCGGGATTGAACGTCGGATCGAACACGCTCACGGTCCCGGCGCCGGCATTGGCGACGTAGACACGACCGTCGGGATCGGTGGCAACGCCCATTGGAGAATCGCTCACGGGCACGCTCGCGACGTTGCCGTTCGACAGCGTCACGATGTGGAGGCGATCGATGGCATCACTCGTGAGGTACAGTTTGCTGCCGTCCGGGCTCAGGGCGATGCCGCCCGGCGTGGCCGCTGTATCGGGATCTATCGTGATCGTCCCGATGACGGCCATCGCGGTAGTGTCGATCGCCGAGACTTCTAGCCCCGTCAATGGCGCGTTCAGGAAGAGATCCACGACGTAGACGAGTGTCCCTGCCGAATTCGCGACGAGGCCCATCGGCATCGAACCGGAGCCCGAGCCGACGTCGATCCGGCGGATCACACTGCCGCCCTGGATCACCACGACCTGACCCGCCGTCGCATCGCTCACGAACACGCGCGAGCCAACGGCGACGATGCCGTTCAGCAGGCCACCGACATTCGGAATCATGGACACGGAATTGTTGTTGGTGGCGTCGATCACTGCCACGCCGCCGCTGAGACCAACGTAGACCGTCGAATTGTCCGCGGTGACGGCCACGCCCCAGGGCTGCACGCCCACCGGAAGCGGACCGCCCACGACGGTGTTGTCCGAGGTGCGAATCACCGACACCGTCCCGTCGTCCTGGTTGGCGACGTAGACAAGCGTGCCCGCCGGATTCACCGCGACGCCGCCGGGGAACGCCCCGACCGGCACCGTCGCGACGACACACGGCGGCGGCGGCACCTGCCCGGTCCCCGCGCACGACGCCGCCGATCCCGCGTCGATGACCGACACGGTCCCCGAACCGAAGTTCGAGATGTACGCGAACGGCGCCGCCACCGCGGCCGTCGCCGCGATCAGCATCAGCGCCAGAACGCCGAACAGCATTCCGGAAACGCGTTTCGTTCCGGAAAATCCCTTGGGGAGCGGGCATTTAGTCTTCATGCCGCTCTCGTAGTGCAGCGACGATGCCAGCGCGAGGAAGCGAGTCCGAACCGCGGCATACACGCGGAGTTACCCGCGTGCGTGAGTCAAATCGGCGTGACTGAACGGCAGGAACTTACGAAATTCGTCAGCGGAAAAACCGGAAAAAGACGGCCAGTGGCGACGAACTGATCTCGGGCTGGTTGGATTCGAGCTAGCGGCCTCGACGCCACCAGTGGTGCACGAGGTTGTCGACGACTTCACCGAGCTGGCCGATCGTTCGGCACTCGCGAACGAAGTCACACGAGGGCGCGTAGAGCGGCATGACGCTGTCGCCGATGCCCCAGCCCCACTGCCCTTCCGGATTCAGCCAGATGATGCCCTTCACGCGTTCGCGAATGAGTCGCAACGCCCACGCCTGCGGATCGTTGTAGTTGTTGCGCGCGTCGCCGAGCATGAGGATCGTCGTCTTGCGGTCGAGCGACTCGAGCTCGGTCTTCGTGAACTGGTTGAAGGCGAAGCCGAAGTCCGACCGGCAGTGGTAGTCGACCGGCGCACCCTTGAGCGCCCACTCGATGGCGCGCTCGACCGGATAGGTGTTGAACGCCTGCGTGACTTCCGCGATCTCGGAGACGAACACGTACGAGCGCACGCGGCTGAAGCACTCCTGGAGACTCCAGACCAGCTGCAGCATGAAGCGCGACGCGTTGCGGACCGAGTCCGACACGTCGCAGATCGTGATCAGCCGCGGCTTCTCGCGATGCCGGCGCTTGAGGAAGATCTCCATCGGCACGCCGCCGTACTGCAGGCTCTTGCGCGTGGTCCGCCGCGAATCGAGACGCCCCTTGTGCTCCTGCCGCTGGCGCATCGCCAGCGCGTCCTTGATCTTGCGCGCCAGCCGGGCGACGACGTTCTTCATCTGCGCGATCTCGTCCGGAGTCAGGGCGAAGAGCGGCTTGTCGGCGAGGACCTCACGCGTGAGCTTCTCGCCCTGGCGGTAGGCGCGGCGCTCCAGCTCGCGCTCGACGTGCTGGCGGATCATGCGCTTGAACGCTTCGAGCCGGAGCTCGAGATAGTTCCGGATGCGCGCCAGCTGGCCGGGGTCGAGCCCTTTCGCCTCGAGCGCTTTCATCATCCGCTCGAGATCGCCCTCGATGGCCGACCAGTCGAACTTGTCCGAGATCCGGCGCGAGAAGAAGCCGACCTGCAAGAAGTACATGAGCCGCTCGAGCCCGGCATTCTGGCCACCGGAGCGGATGGCCATTTCCATCTCGCTGCCCTGCCCGCGCATGAGCAGCTCGGTCAGCTCGTCGAGCTCCATGTTCTCGTCGGCCATGAGCTCGTCGAGCATGTCCTGCACGCGCGGATCCTCGGGCCCGAGGGCCTTCTTGAGCCCTTCGCCGAGCGCCTCGAGGTCGAGGAAGTACAGGTTGAACAGGCGATCGAAGGTCGGGTGATCGCGGAATTCCTTGATCAGGGTGGCCGCGAGCGTCGCCTTGAACGTCTCGCGGTCGGCGAGCCCCACCTCGGCGCTCGCGGCGAGCGCATCGAGCGCTTCCGACGGCGAGATCCGGATCTCGGCGCGGCGGAGGTCGCCGATGAACTCGAGGATTCGCTGGTCCAGAGCGCTACTCCGCCAGGACCTTGTCGAGCGAGCCTTTGACGCGCTCGAGGTCCTTCTCGTGCTTCACCAGCATCGTCAAGGTCGACTCGACGATACCCGGATCGAGCTCGCGCGCGTTCAGGATCACCAGCGAGCGCGCCCAGTCCAGCGACTCCGAGACCGACGGGAGCTTACGAAGATCCATCGCGCGGATCTTCTGGACCGCGGCGACCACGGCTCGCGCGAGCTGGTCCGGGATCTCCGGAACTTTCAGTCGGATGATCTGCAGCTCGTCGGCCGCCGCCGGAAAGTCGATGAAGAGGTGCAGGCACCGGCGCTTGAGCCCGTCCGAAAGCTCCCGGGCATTGTTCGAGGTCAGGACGACGAGCGGGATGTGCTTGGCTTTCACGGTCCCGAGCTCGGGCACCGACACCTGGAAATCCGAGAGCACCTCGAGCAGGAAGGCCTCGAACTCGGGCTCGGCCTTGTCGATCTCGTCGATGAGCAGGACGACCGGCTCATCGGCCTGGATCGCCGAGAGGAGCGGGCGCGGCGAGAGAAACCGGAACGAGAAGAACGCGTCCTCCTGGCCGGCGATCTTCGCGACCGCGTCGGGGAGCGACGGCGCGTCAGCGATCAGCTCGCCGATGCGGTCACGCAGGAGCTGCGTGTAGAGGAGCTGCTTGGCATACTTCCACTCGTAGAGCGCCTTGCCCTCGTCGAGTCCCTCGTAGCATTGCAGACGGATGAGCGGCCGCGACGTGATCTCCGACAGCGTCTTGGCCAGCTCGGTCTTGCCGACTCCGGCCGGGCCCTCGATGAGGACCGGACGACCCATCCGCGCGGCCAGGAATACGACGGTGGACACACGGCGGCTCGCGATGTACCGCGCGTCCCTGAACCGCTTCTGGACCTCCTCGACGGACTCGAACATGATGGCTCCCTTGTTCCCGAGTTTCGGCCATTGTAGCAGGCATTTCGCCGACTCCAGGCCCGCCGGACCGACGTGTACAATGCCACATGGCCGACGCCGATCGCTACCATCGCCTCCAGCTCGTCCTGTCGCTCCTCGGCCTCGGCCTCTCGATGGCGTACCTGCTCGCGCTGATCTTCACGGGCGCCGGTCACGGCCTGGCGCGCGCGGCGGCGCGCGTCACGACGGCGCGCTGGGGGCAGGTCGCGCTGGTCGCGCTCGCGCTCGGCGCCGGGCAAGGCGTGCTCACTCTTCCGCTGAAGCTGATCCGAGGATTCTGGTTGCCGCGCCGCTTCGGGCTGCTCCACCAGCGCCTCGGCGGCTGGCTCGCCGATCAGCTGAAGGCCGCGTTGATCGGCGGGGCGCTCGGGCTCGCGGCGGTCGAGATCGTCTACACGCTCCTCGCGCTGACGTCGTTCTGGTGGATCGTCGCGGCGGCGATCTTCATCGCCGCGCAGATCGCGATGGCCGCCCTGGTGCCGATCTGGATCGTTCCGCTCTTCTACCGTCTGACGCCGCTCGCCGACAGCGGCCTCCGCGATCGGCTGCTGGCGCTCGCGCGACGGGCCGGAGTGGCGGCGATCGGCGTCTTCGTCGCCGACCAGTCGAGGAAGAGCCGCACCGCCAATGCCGCGGTCGTCGGTCTCGGCCGCACGCGGCGGATCATTCTCTTCGACACCTTGCTCGCCGAGTTTCGTCCCGAAGAGATCGAGTCCGTCCTCGCCCACGAGCTGGGACACCACGCGCACGGCGACATGCGCCGCGGGCTTCTGGTCAACAGCGTGCTGACGATCGTCACCCTGTGGCTCGCCGGGCTCGGGCTCGACCTCGGCGTCGCGCTCCTCGGCCTCTCCGGGCCGGCCGATCCGGCCGGGCTCCCGTGGCTCGCGCTCGTGGTGATGGCGCTCGGCCTGGTCCAGCTCCCGCTCGCGAACGGCTTCTCACGCTGGATCGAGCGACAGGCCGACGACTTCGCACTGGCCACCACCGGCAACGCGCGCGCGTTCATCGGGGCGATGGAGCGGCTCGGCGGGCTGAATCTCGCCGAGCGCCGCCCGAATCGACTCAAGGAGATCTTTCTCTATTCGCATCCAGCGCTCGAGCGCCGGATCGCTCGCGCCGAGCGAGGAGGACGCGCATGACGGATCGCCGGGCCGCGCTTCGCGAGCTCGTGTCCAAGAAGGACGGGCTCGTCGTCCCGGGCGCCTACGACGGGATTTCGGCGCGGCTCGTTCAGGACGCCGGATTCCCGGCCGTGTACATGACCGGCTACGGCACGGCGGCGTCCCGGCTCGGTCTCCCCGATCTGGGATTCGCCGGGCTCGGCGAGATGGCCGATCATGCCCGCAACCTGGCCGCGATCCTCGACGTCCCGCTGATCGCCGACGCGGACACCGGCTACGGCAACGCGTTGAACGTCCGGCGCACCGTGCAGATGTACGAGGCGGCCGGCGTGGCGGCGCTCCACATCGAGGATCAGATCACGCCGAAGCGCTGCGGCCACCTGTCCGGGCACCAGGTCGTTCCGCGGAGCGAGTTCGTGGGCAAGATCCGTGCGGCGGTCGAGGCCCGAACCGATCCGAACATGATGATCATCGCGCGTACCGACGCGATCTCCGCCGTCGACCTGGACGAGGCGCTTCGGCGCGGCGAGGCGGCGGCGAAGGCCGGCGCGGACGTCCTCTTCATCGAGGCGCCCCGCACCGAAGCCCAGGTCGAGGAAGTCGCGCGCGCCTTCCGGACGCCGCTGCTCTACAACTACGCGCCCGGCGGGCGCTCGCCGCTCCTGCCGTTCGCGAGGCTTCGCGAGCTCGGGTTCGCCATCATCCTGCTCCCGGTCGACACGCTGCTCGTCGCGGTCCAGGCGATCCGCGCGTTTCTCGCCCAGGCGAAGGCGCGCGACGACGTCCGCGCGCTGGCCGACCGCTACATGCCGTTCGGCGACTTCAACGAGCTGATCGGGGTGACGGCCCAGCTCGCGCTGGCGGAGCGCTACCGGGACGACGACCGCTCGGCGACGTAGGCGACCAGCGCCTGATCCCAGGGTCGCAGATCGTCTTCGCCGAGCGCGGCGAGGTTGGCGTGGGCGAGCACGGAGTAGGCCGGCCGCCGAGCTCTGGCGCCGTACTCGGCCGCGGTCACCGGCGTGAGATCGGCCGCCACGCCCGCGAGCTCGAGGCTGCGCCGCGCGAAGTCGTACCAGCTCGTCTGTCCGGCGTTGGTCAGGTGGTAAACCGGGTGGGTCGCTTTCGGGAGCACGGCCCAGACCTTGCGCGCAAGATCGAGCGTGTAGCTCGGGCACAGCACCTGATCCGAGACCACGCGCAGCGGTCGTCCTTCGCGACCGAAGCGCAGCATCGTCTCGACGAAGTTGCCTTTCCCCTTGCCCAGGAACCCGGCGAGCCCGAACAGGCCGCACACGCGGAAGACGACCGCGCGCTCGCAACGCTCGAGCGCCAGCCGCTCGCCCGCGAGCTTCGACTCGCCGTAGACGCTCAGCGGCCGGGGCGGGTCGGTCTCGAGGTAGGGCGTGCGCTTGGCGCCATCGAACACATAGTCGGTGGAGAAGTGCACGAGCCGCGCACCGATCGACTGGCAGACATCGGCGAGCGAGCCGACGGCCTCGGCATTCAGCGCGAACGCGCTACGCCCGTCCTCCTCGGCGCGGTCGACCAGATTGTAGGCCGCGGTATTCAGGACGCAGGTCGGCCGTAGCGCCTCGAGCGTCGATCGCGTGGCGGCAGGGTCGAGGATGTCGACGTCGCGCGTGCTGAGGGGCGTGAGCTCACCGGGTCGGTCGAAGGTCCTGACGAGATCGGAGCCGAGCTGGCCGGTGGCGCCGATGACCACGTAGCGCTCGCCCGGCGTCTGGCGGCGCGGTGAGCCGGTCACGTTACTTCGCGGCTGCGGTCGAGATGGCGAGCGCGACGAGGTGATCGAGGTGCCGGATGTCGAACGGCTTCGGGATGTAGGCGAACACGCCGCCGCCCAGCGCCTCGGCCGCGGCGCGCGTGTCCGCGTTGGCGGTGATCATGATGATCGGCACATTCACGCCGAGCCCGCGGATCTGCTTGAGGAGCTCGAGACCGCCCATGCGGGGCATGTGCATGTCGAGAAGGATCAGATCGAACTTCCCGCGCAGAAGAACGATCAGCGCTTCCGCCCCGTCCTTGGCCGACTCGGTCTCGTACGAGTTCTCGTGGCGGAACTGTCGGAAGAAATCCTTCAGGACCTCGACTACCGGGGCTTCGTCGTCGACGATCAGGACTCGCTTGGTCACTCAACCCAGTATATGACAGCGTCGACGAAGTTTACGATTCGCCGTGGCGGGCACGACGGGCGCGTCCGAAACCCCTGTGCGACAAGCGCTTCGCCAGTGGCACGGAACGTGTACACGAGCGACGGACACCGTGCCTCGTCGCTCGTTCACCCGACGCCCCAGTTGCATTCGATGACCTCTACGCCTGAGCGCCGACGCCATCCCCGGATTCCTGTCGCGTGGCCCGTGCGTCTGTGGGTCGACGACCAGCCGCTTCTCGGGCACGCCGGGGACGCGAGCCGCAACGGTCTCTGGGTGACCGTGGCGCCGACGACCGCGCTCAAGCTCGGCAAGGTCTGCTGGATCGACGTCCTGAGCGATGAGGTCGGCTCGTTCACCGTGGCGGGTGAGGTTCGACATGTCACGGGCCGCCGAATCGGGCTGGAGACCTTGCGACCCGTTCCGATCGCCGGACTCGCGAAGGACTGACGCGAGCTTCAGCGCGGGGCCGGCGCACCGCCGAACAGAAATCGGCGGTGGTATAGTTGACCGCCTGTCACGCAGGCCCGATTCCGCTCGCCAGGAGAGTTGACATGACCGCCCTCAAAGACGCGATCGCCGCCGCGATCGACCGCCTCGGTGACGACCTCGAGAAGCTCTCTCATCGCATCCACGACAATCCGGAGCTCTGCTATCAAGAGGTCAAGGCGGCCGGCTGGCTCGGTGACTTCCTCGCCGGACAAGGGTTCAAGGTCGAGCGCGGCGTGGCCGGTGTCGAGACCGCGTTTCGCGCCACGATCGAAACCGGTGAGGGCCCGACGATCGCGATCATGTGCGAGTACGACGCGCTGCCGTCGATCGGCCACGCGTGCGGCCACAACGCGATCGCGACCGCGGGAGCCGGGGCCGGCGCAGGGCTGGCCGCGGTCCGCGACAAGCTGCCGAAGGGGCGGATCCACGTGGTCGGCACGCCCGCCGAAGAGGGCGGAGGCGGCAAGGTCAAGCTGATCCAGGCCGGCGTATTCAAGGACGTGGACGCCGCCATGATGGTCCACGGCTTCGATCAGTGGGTCGGCCACATGGATCTGCTCGGAATCGTGAGGGTCGGCTTCGAGTTCACCGGCAAGGCCGCGCACGCCTCCGCCGATCCGTGGGAAGGTGTCAACGCGCTCGACGCCGCCATCCAGACTTACAACAACGTCAGCATGCTTCGGCAGCAGGTGCGCCCCGATGCGCGGGTCCACGGCATCATCACGAACGGCGGGGCGGCGCCGAACATCATCCCGGAGTTCGCCTCGGCCATGTTCTACGTGCGCTCGAAGAACCTCGACTACATGTGGGAGCTGCAGAAGAAGGTCATCGCCTGCGCCGAGGGCGCCGCGAAGTCGACCGGCTGCACGGTCAAGGTGATCGCCCACAACGACACGGTCTACGAGCCGATGAAGCGCAACGAGACCCTGCTCGGCGCCTATCGCGCCAACATCACGGCGCTGGGCGTCGTCGAGGCGCCGCCCCTCGTCGATCGGCTCGGATCCTCGGACGTGGGCAACGTGAGCCAGGTCATCCCGACGATCCAGCCGCTGATGAAGATCGCGCCGGACAACACGCCCATCCACTCGCGCGCCTTCGAGGCGGCCGCGGTGACCCCGCTCGCGCGCACCGGCACCCTCACCGCGGCGAAGGCGATGGCCATGACGGCCCTCGATCTTCTGGCGGATCCGGGTCTGCTCAAGCGCGCTCAGGACGAGTTCAAGAGGACGAAGTGAGCGCGCCGGATGACGTGAAGCACAAGGTCGCGGGCACGGTCGACCGGCTCGCCGACGAACTCGAGGCGCTGTCGCACAAGATTCACGACAACCCGGAGCTCTGCTTCAACGAGGAGAAGGCGCACGCCTGGCTCACCGAATTCCTCGAGAAGCACGGCGCCAAGGTCGAGCGGGGCGTCGGCGGCCTGCCGACGGCGTTTCGTGCCACGATCGAGGGCTCCGGCGCCGGCCCGACCGTCGCGATCATGGCCGAGTACGACGCGCTGCCGTCCATCGGCCACGCCTGCGGCCACAACGTGATCGCGACCGCGGGCACCGGCGCCGGCGCCGCGCTCGCCGTGGCGCTCGGCACCCTACCGTTCGCGGGACGAATCCAGGTGATCGGCACGCCGGCCGAGGAAGGCGGCGCCGGCAAGGTGCGGCTGATGGAGGCGGGCGTCTTCCGTGACGTCGACGCCGCGATGATGATCCACGGACGCAGCGGGACACAGGTATGGCGGCCGTCACTCGGCATCGTCAAGGTCAAGGCCGAGTTCCACGGCAAGGCGACGCACGCGTCGTCCTGGCCCTGGCGCGGCGTGAACGCGCTGAACGCGGTCATCCAGCTCTTCGTCGGCCTCGACCAGATGCGCCAGCAGCTCCGGCCCGACGCGCGCGTGCACGGCATCATCGTCAAGGGCGGTGACCAGCCGAACATCATCCCGGAGTACACCCGGGCTGATTTCTACCTGCGCGCGCTCACGAAGGACTACTGCATGGAGCTGCTGCGGCGGTTCAAAGGGTGCGCCGAGGGCGCCGCGGCGGCGACGGGCTGCCGGGCCGAGGTGACCGCCGAGGCGACCATTCACGATCCGCTCAAGCCGAACCCGACGATGGCGGATCTCTTCGAGCAGAACCTCGGCGTGATCGGCTTCCCGGTCGATCCCGACGAGAGCGACGCCGGCTACGGCTCGACCGATTGCGGCAACGTGAGTCAGGCACTGCCGACGATCCATCCGTACATCCGGATCTCCCCTGACGGCGTGCCGGGACACTCGCGGGAGTTCGCCGAGTGGGCGCGTTCGCCGATCGCGCGCGCGGGCATGGTGGCGGGAGCCAAGGCGCTGGCGCTCACGGCGCTCGACCTGCTCGCCTCGCCCGACAAACTGAAGGCGGCCAAGGAGGACTTCAAGCGATGAGAGTGCTCTCGATCGCCCTGGTCATCGTCGTGCTCGCCCTCGTCGCGGCGCAAGCCGGCGAGATCTCGCTGCGCGTCGTCAACGTCGTCACGCCACAGGACGTGAAAATCTGGGAGCCCACGTCGATCACCGCCAAGAAGGGTGACACCGTGATGCTCCAGCTCGTGAACCGTCATGCCGACGAGCACGGGTTCGAGATCGCCGCGTTCGGCGTGAAGGAAGTCGTGCCCGGCGAGAAGACGTCGAACGTGAAGTTCACCGCCGACAAGGCCGGAATCTTCCCGATCAAGTGCCAGCTGCACCCAGCGCACGTGGTCGGTCAGCTCGTCGTCCTCGAGTAGCTCCGGTGTCGGTTCGTCCCGGGGCGCTCGCCCTGGTCGTCGCGGTCTTCGGGCTGGCGGCGAGCGCCCCGGGACAGTCGCCCGACCTCGCGGTGGGCGAGCGCGTCTTCCGCGACAATTGCGCGGTCTGCCACGGCGCCGCGGGCGACGGTCAAGGCATGGCGGCGAATCACTTCAAGACTCCGCCGCGCGATCTCACCAAGGGACGGTTCAAGTTCCGGTCGACGGCCTCCGGTCAGGTGCCGACGGATGGCGATCTCGCCCGCACGATCGTCCAGGGCGTCCCCTCCACCGGCATGGTGCCGCAGAATCACCTGAGCGACGCCGACGTCCAGGCGGTCATCGCGTTCGTCAAGAGCCTGTCACCACGATTCGCTGCGATGCCGTCGCCCAAGATGGTCGCGATCCCGACCGCTCCGCCGCCGACGCCGGAGGCGGTGGCCCGCGGCGCGAAGGCCTACGTGAAAGGCGAGTGCGTCGAGTGCCACGGCAAGGATGCTCGCGGCGACGGCCCGTCCGCCAAGGATCTGTCGATCAAGCCGTCGGACCTCACGCGGCGCCCGCTCAAGAGCGGCCCGACGGCGCGCGATATCGTGCGCACCCTGCTCACCGGGCTCGACGGGACGCCGATGCCGTCGTACTACCAGGTGCTCGAGGACGACGAGATCTGGGATCTCGCCTACTGGCTGGCCTCACGCGGAGGCGCGCCGGAAACGACGGACGACGAGCGCGCGGGCTGGCACGTGGTGCGGATGCACCAGCATCGCTAGCAGATTCAGGACGCCCTTGGCCGCCGCCTCGCCGCTGACCATTTCTCCCGAATCTGCTACACGCCGTGTTCCGAGGCGCGGGCGTACGTCAAGGAGTGGTGGGCGAGCAGTCGACCACCGGCGCCCAGGCTCTCGGCGACGCCGTAGACGAGCCGCCTCCCGAGCTTCACGATCCGCGCGGTACAGCGAAAGGGCTCGCGGCGGGCCGAGCCCAGGAACGCGCTCGTCATGCCCGCGGTCACCGAGCCGTCGGTCGCGCCGAGGCGAGTCATGATCGCGAGCCACATCGCGACATCAGCGGCCGCCATGAACACCTGGCCGCTCACGATCCCTCCGGGGCGCTCGAAATCGGTCCGGAACGGGACCTCCAGGGTGCACTCGCCGTCGCCGATCGCCTGCAGCCGGAAGCCGTACGAGCGGGTGAACGCGACATCGTCGAGGATGCGCTGAAGCTCCGCCTCGGTCACCGCCAGCGCCATCGGCTCACCGCCCCAGGGCCGCGTGCACCTTCTTCGCCTGCTTCAGGTGATCGATCACGTGGAGCCGCCAGACGATCGCGTACGCCTTCCAGTCGAGATCCTCGACCCAGTGCAGCGGCACGACATTGCCCGACTCGTCCGGCACGTTCACCACCATCACGATCGGCGCGCGGGCATCGGTCGCGAAGTCCGGCGGCACCGCCGCGAGCGTTCTCAGGATATCGCCGTGGACGCGCGCGAGCTCGGCGAGGAGCCAGGGCCACGGCCGCTGGAGCGGCGCCTTCGACTGGAGGCTCGCCGGAATCGGATCGCCCGGCGGGCGGCGGCCGGCCAGCAAGCACCAGAGCTCGTCGAGCCCCGGCCGGTGTGTCTCGACCAGGTGGTCGACGATCTCCTGGATCGTCCACTCACCCGGAATACCCACGCGGGCGCCCGTGGCGGCGGAGATCGGCTCCAGGAATGTCGCGAGCGCGCCGAAGGCGTCGCCGATCCGCTCGTGGATCGCGGAAGCGGCGACGAGGGTGCCCTTGGTCCTGAAATAGTCCCGCGCCTTGTCCTTGGCCTGGGCGATCACATCCGGGTTCATGAGTCCTCCCGCGCCAGATAGCGCATCACCGCATCGCCGCAGAACCGGGTCGCCTCGGCGATGCGGAACGCGGTGGGGTCGAACGTGAGCTGGAGCGAGACACCGTCGACGAGCGCGAGGATCACCGCCGCGGCGCGCAGCACGTCGGTCCGACGAAACGCGCCCGACCGGATGCCCTGCGCGACCACGGCGCCGATGAGCCGCCGCATGCGCGCGTAGAGCGCGGCGTTGATCTCGCGCAGTCGCCGGTCGTGCATCATCTCGCCCCAGAACTCGACGAACACGATCCAGAACGCGCGCTCCTCGACCGCCAGCCGCAAGCAGGCGCCGACCAGCGCCAGGAGGCGGGCGCGCGCATCCCGCCCTTCCCGCGACTGCGCGGCCGCGACTCGGCGGTCCAGATCGGCGGTGACCGTCTCGAGTGCGGCCACCAGAATCGCCCGCTTGTCGGCGTAGTAGTAATGGAGGATGCCCTGGCTCACCTTCGCTTCGCGCGCGACTCTCTTCATCGTGAGCCCCGAGTACCCGTCGCGCGCGAGACACCGGATGGTCGCGCGCACGATCTCGGCGCGCCGGATCGGCGCAACGCCGCGCTTGGGGCTCATGCGGCTCCTTTATTTGATTGGGCGACCAATTATCTTTGCTCGGACCGTCGCCGTCAAGCGGCGAGACGGCACGCGATGGCGCTCGGGGTTCTAGGCCGAGCCGCGGCGGCGGCGCTCCGCCGCGCGCTCGGCTTCCAGCCGCTCGAGGTCGACCGAGGAATGATCGGCGAAGGTCATGGTGGCGGCGATGGCCGGATGGCGCTCGGCGATGAGCCGGTGCATCGCCTGGCAGATCCGCCGGTACGACGGATGGCCCTGCGGCGTGGTGCGCAGCTCGATCACGTGCATGGCCTCGCGCGCGTTCATGTCCATGTAGAAACGGACGCGATAGGCCATCGAGACCGCGTACGCGGCGACCTCGGGCAATCCGGCCGCCTCGATCGCGTCGTGCAGCTCGGCCGACTCCGCCAGCACGCGACGCCAGTCGTCTCCCGCGCCCGCGTCGGCGATCGCCTCGGGCATGACGGAGCCATGCCGCGGCGTCAGACGCTGCCACTCGAGCGTGAGCAGCCGATGCCGCTGCAGGTCGCGAAACGCGCCGTAATCACCCAGCACGTCGAAGCGATACGACGTCCGCTCGAAGGCGCGGCCGGGCCGGTGGCGGCGGTTCAGGCGCTTGCCGACGTACGCCGCGAGCACCGCACTGCGCTCGTCCGCCGTCATGCGCCGGGCGATGTCGAGCAGCTCGGCGTCGGGACGGCTGGAGACGGCATAGAGCGCGGCCGCGACCACCTTCGCCTCACCGTCGGGGTCGTAGTCAGTGAGCGCGACTTCGTTCGCGGTGACGAGTCCAGCGGTTCCAGGCTGGAGCACCGCGGACCCGCGCTCCAGCAGCCGCCGCGCCACGTCGCGCGTGTCTCGGCGCGTTTCCTCGAAGTACGTCGACCAGATGCCGCCGCGCTCGGGTACGTCCACGCGCTTGAGGAACGCGGGGATCACCTTGCGCAGCTCGACCAGCATCAGGTCCGCGCAGTCGCGCACCTCGCGCAGCGGATGCGCGCGCATCCGGAGCAGGAGCTGCTCGTACGCCTGACCGGTCGCGTAGATCCCGACATTCGATGTCGTGGCGGCGGGCAGCATCCCGCGCAAGGTGTCGAGGGCCTTGGCGCGGATCGTCATGCGGTAGACGGGCTCGGATTCCGCCGCGTCCCGCGGGAACTTCGCCTCGAAGAACGCGCGCAGCTTCGGAAGCCAGGTCCGGTAGAGATCGAACGCCCGATCGAGCGTCGCGACGTATCGCTCGCGGAGCGCGCCGCTCAGCTCCGCGGGTACGTGGTAACGATACCGGCCGTCGGGTCGGTCGTCGTAGGGGAT
>Ga0075434_100002272_pt1 | contig 16808 bp, 12 predicted proteins | sample RhiMethybrSRZTD3_FD_75298 | JGI IMG/M metagenome (GOLD analysis project Ga0075434, IMG submission 75298) | Populus rhizosphere microbial communities from Tennessee, USA - Rhizosphere MetaG P. TD hybrid SRZTD3 | ecosystem: Host-associated > Plants > Roots > Rhizosphere > Soil | place: USA... | reverse complement strand
AGGGGAATAACTTCGAGTGACTGATCCGTGTTCATTTCGTGCCGAATTGATTATATACGCTGACAAATTCGTCCACCGACAGCGTCTCGGGCCGGACGTCCACACCGATGCCTGCATTCCGGACGCGACGAACAATTTCCTCACGGCCCAGAGCGGGAAACATGTGAAGGAGGTTGTTCACGAGCTTCTTACGCCGGAGTGAAAAGGCTTCGTGAACAAAATCCGTAAACGGCCGCGCATCGCTGACGTTTGGTTTCCACTCGAGACCTACAACGGCCGAATCCACTTTCGGTCTTGGCCTGAACGCGCCCGGCTGAACGGTGAAGCCATACGTCACGGTTGCGTAGTACTGGACGAGGACGGAAAGAGGGCCATACTCGCCAGTGCTGGGTGTCGCGGTCAGCCGTTCCGCCACTTCCTTTTGAACCATCACCGTTACATTTACGATGCGGTCGCGATGTTCGATGAATCTTTTAAACAAAGGCGTCGCGATGTTGTACGGAAGATTGCCGACAAGGCGAAACGGTCCGGCAGGGAATTGGACGTCGAGCGCGTCTCCTTCGACGATTTCGACGTTGGGCGGCATCTCTGAACGAAGTGCGGGAATCAGATCCCTGTCGATCTCGATAGCGGTAACGTGCGACGCAGCGGCTGCAAGCTCCCTAGTGAGAGCTCCAGCTCCGGCACCGATCTCGACAACAAAATCGTCAGGACCGACGTGGGCAAATTCGACAATGCGGCGGAGGATCGAACGATCTGTGAGGAAATGTTGGCCGAAGCGTTTCTTCAAGGAGAATCCGGCGCGACGTAAAAACGTCCCGTACGGGATTCGAACCCGTGCTGCAGCCTTGAAAGGGCTGTGTCCTAGACCGGGCTAGACGAACGGGACAGCGGTCAAACGACAAACAAATATTGTACGTGGTCTCGGTTACTTTTGTGCCGGGTTTTTCTCGGCCTGCACGATGAAGCGTTTCGGTGCGGATCCGATGTAGAAGAACGGATAGCAAGTGACCAGTGTCATCTCATCCTGCGAGTTGCCATCGAGGACGAAGGTATCTTTCGGACCGACGATCTGGGTTGAGGTCACACTGTATTCAGTTGTGCCATCGATTGTCGCGAACTTGATCGTATCGCCCGTCTTTATATCTTTCAGCGGACGAAAGAAGCTGTCGCGATGACCCGCGATGCCGAGCGGCGTTCCGGGAATATGGCCCGCGCCCAGACGAAGTGTGCGATCACTGACACCTTCCATGACCATGACGGACATATTCAAGCGGGGAATTTCGATCCGCCCGAACAGATCGCCTTCCTGCAGCTTGCGTTTTGGCAGCTCCGCGGTGACGTGAGGGTGTTCTTTGGGCTGTTCGAGTTTGAGCATGCTCTCGAGCTCCTGCTGATGGAAATAGGCCTCAACCTTGAAGAATCCATAGAGACCGAGACAGAAGAAGCCAATGACAAGAAAAATCCATTGGAGGACTCGCACACACACCCCCGTTGGATGTACGTGCAACTTTGATTCCGTCCAATTTCGAACTTCGAATTTCGAATTCGTTCCCCGAATGCAGATTTGTCCAGTCGTCCAATTTTCAAGGTGTAAGGTCTTCTATATTGGACAATTGGACGAATCCGCATTCGGGGAACGAATTCGAAATTCGAAGTTCGAAATGGACGGGGCTTACTTCGTGACCTCCAGGAACTCAACGACCAAAGGGTCCCCACCCGCCCCCTCAGGACGGTAGGTCACTTGCACCGGGGCCGGTGGATTTTGCGGGCCGCATTGTATGTTGTTGGAGACCTTGCTCGTGTAGCTGAGAAACTGGATCGCGGCCGGGTTTGAAGAGTGCAACTCCAGATTTCCCTTGTCCGTCCTCAGGCGCATCGTTAATCCGTTCGCGCAATCCATGGACGTGAGCACGCCGGTGACTTTTTGACCTTGCACGTTGGGTCCCGTAGGGACGAGGCTTTCGATTTTCGTCTCTCGTGCCGACGGCTGCGGCGCAGGGACCGGCGGAATTTCCGGCTCCGGCTGTCTGGCCGGCCTGGCACCAGGAATATCTTCCGGACGGATCTCGGTAAATACCGCCTGCGTCGGTGCGAGTTCGTCCAGCAGCGCGATCGACTTTTGCTTGATGTCCGGGTTGGTCGTTACCTGCCGCAAATTCGTGAGCAGGGCCATGCCATCAGCACTGCGCTTGGCTTTCAGGTAAACCTGGGCCAGCATGAACCGCAAGTCCTCACGTCCCGGCGCAATCGTCAGTGCCTTCTTCAGCAGCGTTTCGGCTTCGGCAAGATTTTCGCCGGCAGCCAGGTTTGTGCTGGCCAGCAATCCATAGGGTGCGACAAACCGCGGCGCCGCCTCGATGGACTTATTCAACTGCGCGCGCATTGTCGCTTTGTCGGCGTCTTGAAGAACGATGGCGTAGTAGTAGTTGATCAAAAAATTCTTCGGGTCGAGCTCGATTGCTTTCTGAAGAAGGGCTCGCGCCTCGGTTTCGTTTTTCTGCTTCAGGCGCAGCATTCCGAGAGCAGCCTCCGCAAGGCTCTGGTTCGGGTCTTTCAAGAGCGATGCCTTGAGGTGGGTCTCCGCTTCAGGCAGACGATTGGAATGGAGCAGCAGATCACCGAGGTAAAACTCGACTTCAGACTCCGACAGCATTCGCGTGGCGATGGCCTTTACGTCAACCTGCAGATCGCCGTTCGAGACGATTCGCTCGTTCGGCCACGGATGACGGATGTAATCGCGAAACTCGTCGTCGAGCGTCGAGTAATCTGTTTCGAACGAATCCGTGAATGCTTCATCGAGAGGAGTCGCTTTCGATAATGCCGCGAGGAATTGCGGCAGCTGAGGGCGACGCTTCGCATTTGGCCCGAGCAGAAAGTAGTGCATGAATGCCCACGACTGCGCGTAGAGAATGCTCTGTCGTGAAGCTTCGTTGTAATAAATCGAGCCACGATCCTGTGTGAAAAGCGTCTTCAGAGGAAGAAGCGGCGTTTTTGCGATCGTCGCGATGTGCTCATTTGACACGTTTCCCAGAATGAACTCGTTCGGCTTTTGCCCAACAGCGAACGTACTCAGACATTCCGCCAATCCCTCTGCAGCCCAGATGGGAAGGGTGTCTGTAATATCCCGCGTGACGGCGTGCACGTATTCGTGCAGAACATTGTTCATGCCCATCAGCGCCGGCGTTACAAGAATAAGATTCACGTCTTCACCGTCGATGAAAAAGGCCGAACCCATGCCGGGCTTGAAAGGTTTCATCGAATCATCATTTTTGAAGACGAGAATGGTCGTGGGTACGGATGGACTCTGCTGAACCTTGGGGAATAGGTTCGAAAACGATCCGCGGAATTCCTCGAAGAAGTGCCCAACCTTCCTGATGTCTGCCTCGGTCGCACTACCCACGAGCAGGAAATTCTTAGAATGAATGGTGATCCATTTGTCCGCGGCGAATGCCGGCTGAACGACCAGACACAATACGACGGCAGTCAGGATTCGTTTCATGGCTTCATAAAATACACCTGCGAGCCGCGAACGTAAACTTCGGCGACGGTGTCTCCTTCGAGAACGACAAAATCAGCGTCCTTACCGGGATCCAGGCTCCCAATCTCATTGTCGATTCCCAGCGCGATCGCCCCCGCCAGCGTGGCGAGGTAGAGCGCTTCGTCGGTAGATACTCCGGCGATAGCTCGGCCTTGTTCCATCTGCTGCAACATCGAGAGCGTCGGTCCACCGGCAATGTCGGTTCCCATAGCGATGTGTACTCCAGCCTCTCGCAGTTTGTGGTACGGCATGGAACCGCTGCGCAGCGTGCGATTCGACCATGGACAAAAGACAGCATTCGTTCCGGTAGCGGCCAGCATCTTGATTTCATCGGCTGACAGGTGGATGCAGTGGCCCATCAGCGAACGTTCGTGTAACAGACCGGCGGAGTTATATACACCGGCATAGGACGGTGATTCCGGAAAAATCCTCCGAATCATTGCAACCTCCTCCGTGTTCTCACTCAAATGCGATTGCACGAAGGCTTTCCGGTCTTTTGCAATGCGCCCGACGCGGGTCATCAAATCCATGGAACACGAACCTGCGAAGCGTGGACTGAACACGTACCGGAGTCTGCCGCCCTCGGCTCCATCCCACTTGTCGAACAGGCGCACGCTCACGTCGATGGATTCTTCCGTATCTTCTTGAAGCGGCGGAGGTGAATCGCGATCCATCATGACCTTCCCGATGAACGCACGAATGCCCTTCGATTGCGCGGTACGGAACGCAATGTCCGTGGCGTTTTCATGAACGGACGAGTAAATGGCCGCCGTCGTCGTTCCGTTGGCAATCATTTCGTCGAAGAACATGTCTGCAATACGAGTTGCGTATTCGGGGTCGGAGAACCGAGCCTCTTCGGGAAACGTATAGTTCGCAAGCCAGGTCAGTAGTTCGCCGCTTCCTTTGCCCATGATGGCGTACTGCGGCAGGTGAACGTGCGCATCAACAAATCCCGGCAAGATCGTCTGTCCTTTCAATTCGATGAATTCCGCATCTGGAAATTCGCCGCTCGGATCGTCTCTGGATAGCCGCGCGATCTTCGTGCCGGAGGTAAGGAGATAGCCGGGTTCGTAATGCTCGACACGGCCGTCTGCCGCCGGATTCATCAGGAACGCTTTAAATATGCGTCTAACGGCGGGCGTAGGACCCATAGCTGTAGCGATCTTTGCGCGGGAACAAACCGACCAGGAGGATTCCGATGATGAAGCCGCCGACATGGGCCCACCATGCGACGCCGCCCGACTGGCTGACGCTCGTTGTGGCCAGCGACGCAGTGCCGTAAAAGAATTGCATGATGAACCAGAGTCCCAGGACGATTATGGCTGGAATTTCGATGACCTGAACGAACACAAAAATCGGCACCAGCGTAAGAACCCGCGCGAATGGATAGGACACGAGATAGCCTCCAAGCACGCCGGCAATCGCGCCGCTGGCTCCAACGCTTGGGACAGTGCTGGAGACATTCAGGAGCGTATGAACAACTCCGGCGCCAATTCCGCACAAAAGGTAGAATACGAGAAATGCGAAATGGCCCAGGCGGTCCTCGATATTGTCCCCGAAGATCCAGAGGTACCACATGTTGCCTATCACGTGCAGCCAGCCGCCGTGCAGAAACATCGATGTCAGGTACGGGATTACAATCGCCATGAATGACAGGTTCGATTGCGGCCAATGCGCCACAACGGAGGGAACAACGCCGAACTGGTATATGAACGGTTCCAGCGCGTCACCAAGACTGAGTTCGTAGATGAACACGAGGATATTGATCACGATCAGGGAAATGGTGATGATAGGCGTTGACCGAGACGGAATGTTATCTCTGAACGGAATCATCGTTCTTCTGCTTTGTGCCCTCTTCTGTCAGCCACTCGTGGCCCAGGACGCGGCCAACCCTGCTCGCTTATACGCAGATTCAACAAACGCTCTGTACAATCTCGACTTTAGCACCGCGCAGCACGGATACGAAGCGTTGACCCGAACATATCCGGAGAACCCGGATTACTGGAACGCGCTAGCTTCATCACTCTGGCTGAAAATTACCTACGAGCAGCAGAAGCTCAACATCGAGAGTTTTTCTGGCAAGGCATCGTTTGGAACCAAGGAATCCAAGGAAGGGGTTAGCCCGGAAGACGAGAAGCGGCTGCGCGATACCGTGGTCATCGCAATGGCCAAAGCACAGGCGATCCTCGACAAGAATCCGAATGACGTTCACGCGCTGTACGCGTTGGGTATTGCACACGCCACGATGGCGAGCTTCGAAAGCACTGTGAAGCGATCGTACCTGACGGCGCACAGCCGGGCGAAAACTGCGCGCAATCTTCACCAGCAGGTACTCAAGCTGGATCCGGACTTCGATGATGCACGGCTCTCCGTCGGTACGTATGACTATGTGATCGGCGTCATTCCGGCTTTCTTTAGATACCTTCTCGCTCCGCTCGGTGTTCGCAGCGCGGGCAAGGACGCCGGCATTCGAGAACTCGAGACCGCCGCGGCAAAAGGGAAGCTCGCGTCAACCGATGCACGAATGGTGCTGACGGTGGTGTACGTGCGAGAGAAGAAATACGACGAGGCGCTGAAACTCATCAACGACCTTCACGGAAAGTATCCTCGGAATTTTCTCTTTGAACTGGCAAAGGGGTCGATTTACGGAAAGATGATGAAGGTCGACGATGCGGTGCACGTCTACGAAGATGTCCTGGCTAAGGTGCACGCGAAGAAGGATGGCTACGAACGACTCCGCGAAGCGAGGGTTTATTCGCTTCTCGGGAACGCCAACATCGATCGGATGCAGTTTGAAAAAGCAGGCGAAGAGTTTGGCCACGTCGTCACGAGCCGCGATGCAACAGAAGACGAAAAGGGCAGCGCGTATCTGTGGATGGGGAAGATTTACGATTCGAAGAAAGACCGCACCAGCGCGGTCAAACAATACGATCTGCTGCTTGGACTCGACTGCGATCCGGACCTGAAAGCCGAAGCGCAGAAATACAAGCGACGGCCGTATGGAACTTAGCTAGGACTTAAAGTAGCCGATAGTCCCCTCCTCTCAGAGGAGGGGTGGCTGCGCATCAAGAAAATGCCGCGCAGCTTCCTTTGAAAGCGCAGACGGGGTGGTCAGACATATTTCTGACCACCCCGTCCGCGCCTTTCTAACGTTTGATGGCGCGTCCACCCCTCCTCTTGAGGAGGGGACTATCCGCATTCCTCCACATTCAAGCTACTCACCGCAGTCTTTCCTCCAGGTATCGTTCCAATGTGTCGATGGGAATTCGATCCTGAGCCATCGTGTCGCGATGCCGCACGGTAACTTGCTTGTCCTCGAGTGACTGGTGATCGACGGTTACGCAGAAAGGCGTACCGATCTCGTCTTGCCGCGCGTAACACTTGCCGATGTTCCCGCTGTCGTCGAATAGCGTTCGCAACCGGCCTGTGGACTGAAGGTTTCTTTTGATCTTCTTCGCCATCTCGACCATGTCCGGCTTGTTCCGGGCGAGAGGAATTACCGCGACCTTTACCGGAGCAAGATCCGGATGGAGATGCAGAACCGTCCGCTCCTTGCCGCCTTCAAGAACCTGCTCCTCGTATGCGTCCATTAGAAAAGCAAGCGTAATCCGATCCACACCGCCGGACGGCTCGATGATGTACGGGGTCAAATGTTGATTCGTTGCTTGATCAAAATAGGTTTGCTTCAGAACGGCATGTTCATTCGGCATTGAAGTCCCGTCCTTGAAAGCAGTCTTGCCGCCTTTAGTGTGGGACGTCAGATCGTAATCCGTGCGATTCGCGATGCCTTCCACTTCTTCGAATTGCTTCGCTTCATCTTCGCGCTCCGGGAAAAAGCGATACGTCAAATCGACGGTTGCCTTCGAATAGTGGGAAAGTTCGTGAGGCTGGTTCACGTACTGTCGCAGGTTCGCCGGCTTGATTCCGTACTGGTGATACCAGGCGATCCGATCTGCTATCCAGCGTTTATGCCATTCTTCGTCCGTCCCCGGCATGACGAAGTATTCGATCTCCATCTGTTCGAATTCGCGTACGCGAAAAATAAAATTCTTCGGCGTGATCTCGTTACGGTACGCCTTGCCGATTTGCGCGATACCAAAAGGAAGCTTCCGGTTCGTCGAGTCCAGGACATTCTTGAAGTTCACAAAAATGCCCTGCGCGGTTTCCGGGCGGAGGTAAGCGATATTCTCGTCGCTTTCAATTGGCCCAACCGTTGTCTTGAACATCAGGTTGAACGGACGCGGTTCCGTGAAGTCGTGCGCGCCGCCTTCCGAGCATTTTTCTCCGGGTTCGATCTGGTCGGCGCGATATCGCCTCTTGCATTTCCGGCAGTCGACAAGGGGATCGGAGAACGTCGCTTCGTGGCCTGAATACTTCAGCACCAGCCGATTCATCAAGATTGCGGCATCGAGACCTTCCATGTCGTCGCGCTCGTAAACATTGGCCCGCCACCACGCACGCTTGACGTTGTTCTTGAGTTCGACGCCCATTGGGCCGTAATCCCACGTGCCCTGCAGGCCTCCATAGAGCTCGCTGCCCTGAAAGAGAAACCCTCGTCGTTTGCACAGCGAGACAATCCTGTCCATCGTGGCCCCGGCCATCAATTCTCCTTTGCGTAAACTTCGAAATATAGCATGTTGAGGCGAAGGACCTCAGTGTGAGGCGAGGAAAATCCGTGAAAAAGCGGAACCTGGGAAAACGAAACCGCAAAAAAGGGAAGCGGGTAATCCCCTAGGATAGGAGGGGACGGTGCGCATCAAGAAAATAGCGCGAAGCATCCTTTGATAGCGCAGGCGGGGTGGTCATCAAGCCAAATGTCGAACTGTGGCCGGGTAAAATTCGCCGCAAGATTCACAAAGCTCTGTTCCAACGTAATTATTTCTAATTCTCCATTCCAAAAAACACGCTGTGCTCTCAGCGCGTGTTGAGCACGTGAATCTTTACTGACCACCCCGTCTGCGCCATCACAAGGATGCTTCGCGCTATTTTCTTGATGCGCAGCCACCCCTCCTGTCCCAGGAGGGGACTACCGCTTTCACTGTTCAACGGTAGGCCATTATTCTTCAAGCTCGTTTTCAATCCTGAGTAGTCACTCTCTATTCCTCAAAACCTGCAGAACCTGCTGTAGCGTTGGGATTCCGCCCCGCGCGCCAATGTGCATGCAGTTGAGAGCGGCGGCGGCGTGCGAGAACCGGATGATTTCTTCAAGAGACCATTTTTGAAGCAGGCCGTAGATAAACGCGCCATGGAAAACATCGCCGGCACCGGTAGTGTCGATGACGGGGACTTTGAACGCGGGAGACTCAAGCACCCGGCCTCGCTCGAAGAAAACGGCGCCTTCCGCGCCGCGGGTGATACCCACGACCGGACAGCCATATCGATTCGCGAGCTCCCGCGGATCTTGCGCAAAGTCGGAACTGGCGATCAGGTAGTCCACCAGACGAAGTAGTTTCGGTGTCAGGTCGTCCTGCACGGCGTCGATGTCTATCACAATCGGGATGCCGGCCTCGCGCGCCCACGTTGCCGCCTGGACCCCGCCCTCGGAATCGTAGCTATCCAGGAGCAGCACTCGTCCGCCGACGATCATCTCTCGGCGCAGCAACGTCGGCGGATAATTCATTTTCGGATCGCGCCGGGCCAGGATCGTTCGTTCGCCCACGCCTTCTTCAAGAAGAATCACCGAGAACTGGCTCGTCGCGCCCTCAACTTCGCGCACGTGCAGTTCGAGATTCTTCTCGGAACGGAGGCTCGCAACCTGCGCTTCTCCCCAGTGATCCGCGCCGACAGAACCAATGTATCTCGCCCGTAACCCAAGCCTCGTACACGTGATCAGCGCCGTCGCGACCTGTCCGCCGAACTGGATGCGCACATCACTGAGAGGAATCTTCGAATTCGGTTCCGGAAATTGCGGCATAACGCAGACCGTGTCCACGGCATTCGCGCCCAATCCGACCACATCAGTTTGCAGAATGTTGTCTGGCATGAATTCTTCAGGCGTGCTAATTTGCGGGGTTGCGAAACTAGCATGCCTCTTCATCAGAGCGACTCGATTATATTGAAGACTTACCCGCTCGGAGAGGCCGATCGGATCGTCGCATTTTTCAGCCGCGATCGGGGGAAGATGCGGGGCGTCGCGAATGGCGCGCGCCGAATGAAAAACCGGTTCGGCGCATCGCTGGAGCCTCTGGCGCATTCCCGAATCCAGTTTTTCGAGAAGGAAAACAAGGACCTCGTGCGAATCCAGTCGGCGGACCTCCTCGACTCGCCCATGAAGCTGTTCGAGGACTACGATCGGGCTGTTTGCGCCGGACGCCTGGTGGAACTCGTCGATCGATTCCTGCCGGAACACGAGCCGCAGGATGCCGTTTTCCGGCTGGTCCGAATGACGGTCAGGGCGCTGGAGCAGGGTTGCCCGCTCGAGCTTGCCGGATGCTACTTCGAAGTATGGATGCTGCGACTCGCCGGGGTCTTTCCCGATCTTTTTGTTTGTTCGGCTTGCGCGAGAAAGCTTGAACTAAACGATGAACGTTTTCTCGCGCCGGGCCTGCAGGCGGTAATCTGCCGCGATTGTGATCATCGAAATGCGAGCGCTATCCTTGGCGAAGTTGTGGAATTGATCCATTGGATATTAAAAAACCAGCTTCAGTCGTCACCCGATGGTTCGCGCACGCCTTTCCCGCCGGGACAGGCAAAGGCAATGCAAAATTTGAATGAACTCAACCAATACTGGATACGGCACTATTCCGAAAGATAACCAACTATGACAAAAGCCAGCAAAGCACTCCAAAAACCATCGAAATACTTATACGTCTTTGGAAATGGGAAAGCCGACGGCGACGGGTCCATGAAGGCGCTGCTCGGCGGCAAGGGCGCAAACCTTGCCGAGATGAGCCGCATCGGCCTTCCTGTCCCGCCAGGTTTTACGCTCACGACCGAAGTCTGCACGTATTACTACCAGCACAAGAAAACCTATCCGAAAGACCTTCAGGGCAAGATCGACGCCGGTATCGCCCAGATTGAAAAAATCATGGGCACGAAGTTCGGCGACAAAAAGAAAATGCCGTTGCTCGTTTCCGTGCGCTCCGGCGCACGCGACTCGATGCCGGGAATGATGGATACGATTCTCAATCTCGGCTTGAACGATGACACCGTTCTGGCCCTGGCTCAGGCGACCAAGAACGAGCGGTTTGCCTGGGATTGTTATCGGCGCTTCATCCAGATGTACGGCGATGTCGTCATGGGCGTTCAGAAGCGCGAGGGAGAAGACCACGAACCATTCGAGGTCGTGATCCACAACCTGAAACATGAGCGATACCACGCCGACATCGACGATCCGAAACTCAACATTGACGACTTGAAGGAACTTGTCGTCCGCTTCAAAGCGCTCGTGAAGGAACGCGCCGGAAAGGAATTTCCGACCGATCCGTGGAAGCAGCTCGAGGGCGCCATCGGCGCGGTGTTCGGTTCGTGGATGAACGACCGCGCGATTGTTTATCGTCGCAAGTACAACATCCCTTCGGAATGGGGCACTGCGGTGAACGTACAGGCGATGGTCTTCGGAAATACAGGCGATCAGTCGGGTTCGGGCGTTGCCTTTACCAGAGATCCGGCGACCGGTGAAAGAGTTTTCTACGGCGAATTTCTGATCAATGCGCAGGGCGAAGATGTTGTCGCCGGCATCCGCACGCCGGAACACGTCACCGAACTGAAGAACCATCTTCCGAAAGCCTACGCAGAACTCGAGAAGGTTCGCGCAAAGCTCGAGAACCATTTCAGAGACGTCCAGGATTTCGAGTTCACCATCCAGGATGGAAAGCTCTTTATGCTTCAAACCCGCAACGGCAAGCGCACGGGGCTTGCCGCCGTCCGCTTCGCGATCGAGATGGAGAAGGAACGGTTGATCGACTGGAAGACCGCCATCATGCGGGTTCCCGCCGATCAGCTCGATCAGGTGCTGGCTCCGGTCTTCGACCGCGAAGCACTCAAGAGCGCTGAAGTGATTGCGAAAGGGCTGCCTGCCGGTCCAGGTGCGGCATCAGGAAAGATGTATCTCAATGCCGAGCGCGCTGCGGCCGCAGCGGCAAAGGGCGAGAAAGTGTTGCTCGTACGCAATGAGACGTCACCGGAAGATCTGCGGGGCATGATCGCCGCCGAAGGGATCCTGACAGCGAAGGGCGGTGTCAGTTCGCACGCAGCGCTCGTTGCGCGTCAGATGGGCAAGGTCTGCGTGTGTGGCGCCAGCGCGCTGCAGATCGACTATGCCGCGAGAACAATGACGGTCAATGGAAAGACCTACCGCGAGGGCGATTACCTTTCGATCAACGGAACCGTCGGTGAGGTCTATCCGGGAGAAATCAAGACGGCCGCATCCGAAATCGTTCAGGTGCTGATCGAGAAGTCGCTCGACCCGAAGGAGAGCAAAACCTACGGAATGTTCAAGCAGCTGATGGACTGGTGTTCGAAGGTGAGCCGCATGCAGGTTCGAACGAACGCCGATACACCGGAACAGACCGCGAACGCGATTGCTTTCGGAGCAACGGGAATCGGACTCTGCCGAACGGAGCACATGTTCTTCGAAGGACAGCGCATCGATGCAATGCGGGAGATGATCCTGGCCGATACGGTCGCCGATCGAAAGAAAGCGCTCGCGAAGCTTCTGCCGTACCAGCGTGAAGACTACGTCGGTATTTTCAAAGCGCTGAACGGACATCCGGCCACGATCCGCTTTCTCGATCCGCCGCTCCATGAGTTCCTTCCGCATGAAGCCGGAGCTCAGCAGGATCTCGCGAAGAAGCTAGGCGTACCCGCAGACAGGATCAAGCAACGTGTAAATGAACTTCACGAATTCAACCCGATGCTTGGGTTCCGCGGCTGCCGCCTGGGAATTGTTCACAGCGAAATTTCCGAAATGCAGGCTCGTGCTGTATTCGAGGCAGCGGCGGAAGTACAGGCCGCCGGTATCAAAGCCAAACCGGAAATCATGATTCCGCTGGTGGGATTCAAAAAAGAACTCGACCTTCAGGTTGATGTCGTTCATCGCGTGGCGAAGGAAGTCATGACGGAGAAGAAGGCCAGGCTAAATTACATGGTCGGCACGATGATCGAAGTTCCGCGGGGAGCGCTGACTTCGGACGAAATCGCACGAACGGCCGAGTTCTTCAGTTTCGGGACGAACGACCTGACGCAGATGTCGCTCGGCATGAGCCGCGATGACTCGGGTTCATTTTTGCCTGCGTATGCGGAGCTCGAAATCGTGAAGAAGAATCCATTCGCGACGATCGATCAGACCGGAGTCGGGGAACTGATGAGGATCTCTGTGGAGAAGGGACAAGAAACCCGTCCCGATATCAAGCTCGGCATCTGCGGCGAACATGGTGGCGATCCGGATTCGGTGAAGTTCTGCCACCGCATCGGACTTACATACGTGAGTTGTTCACCATTCCGCGTGCCCGTCGCGCGGCTTGCAGCCGCGCAGGCAGCGCTGGAAGAAGAAAACGAGAAGAAAAAGAAAAAATCTGCGTAATCCGCGCAATTCGCGGCTGATGTCGATATGAAGCTGCTCTACTCTTATCTTCGGGAATACTGGAAGATGGTCGTCCTGATCCTCGTTCTGGCGGCCATCAACCAGGTTTTCTCGCTGCTGGATCCGCTCATCTTTCGCTACGTTATCGATAACTACGCCACAAAGTATCAGCAATATACGACCTCGCAATTCATCCGTGGCGTGAGCCTCCTGCTCGCCGCGGCCGTTGGCGTTGCGTTCGTCTCCCGCGTGGCGAAAAACTTTCAGGATTACTTCACCAATGTCATCACTCAGCGACTAGGCGCCCGTATTTACTCCGACGGCGTGCGGCACTCGCTCGAACTGCCGTACTCAACGTTTGAAGATCAGCGTAGCGGCGAAACTCTCGGCAAACTTCAAAAAGTTCGGACGGACGTTGAACGTCTGATCAACGCCGCCGTCAATATTCTGTTCATCTCGGTCGTCGGCGTGATCTTCGTCATGGTCTATGCAGTAACGGTGCATTGGGTCATCGCGCCGATTTATTTCCTGACGGTTCCCATATTGGGAACTCTGGTCTCGGTGCTCAGCCGGAAGATCAAGAAGATTCAAAAAGTCATCGTCGCTGAAACGACAGCGCTAGCTGGTTCGACGACTGAGTCGCTCCGCAACATCGAGCTCGTGAAAAGCCTCGGCCTGGCTCAACAGGAGATCTATCGGTTGAACAGCACGACAAAAAAGATCCTGGAGCTCGAGCTCAAGAAGGTGAAGTACCTGCGGAGCTTGAGTTTTATTCAGGGTACCTGCGTCAACGCGCTTCGGACCACGCTGATGTTCGTGATGCTGTACCTGATATTTGCGCAGCAGATCACCGTCGGACAGTTCTTCTCGTTGTTCATCTATTCGTTTTTCATTTTTGGTCCGCTGCAAGAAGTTGGAAATGTCATGAACATCTACCGCGAAACCGAAGTTTCAATGAAGAACTTCGAAGACATTCTCAACATGCCCAAAGAACCGCGTGCAGCTGATCCTGTGCCGCTGAAGAACGTGGCGCAGATCCAGTTCGATAATGTCGTCTTCAGGCATCAAACCGCGACAAGAAACGCTCTCGATAGCATTTCATTCACCGTCTCGCTCGGCCAGACCATCGCGTTCGTTGGCCCGTCGGGCTCCGGAAAGACGACTCTTGTGAAATTGCTTGTAGGACTCTATCGGCCTCAGGCGGGCGACATTCGCTATGACGGCGTGTCCGTCAATGATGTCGATCTCGACGGGTTAAGAAATCGTATTGGACTCGTCACCCAGGATACACAGCTTTTCTCCGGAACCATTCGCGAGAATTTGCTCTTTGTTAATCCCACGGCGTCCGATGCCGACTGTATGTCCGTGCTGAAAATGGCCGCTTGCCAGAGCCTTCTCGCGCGAGCCGACAAAGGACTCGATACGCTCATCGGTGAAGGTGGAGTGAAGGTTTCCGGCGGCGAGAAGCAGCGTCTTTCTATCGCTCGCGCTCTGTTGCGGCGGCCGAATCTTCTGGTATTCGATGAGGCGACATCGTCGCTGGATTCGCTGACGGAAGAGGAAATCAGCGAGACGATCCGGGATCTTTCTACGAGGAAGGACCTCATCACGATCCTCATTGCCCATCGTCTCTCGACGGTTCTTCACGCAGATCACATCTATGTTCTGGAGCGCGGCAAGATTGTCGAGTCCGGCCGGCATCAGGAGCTTGTGGACCTGAAGGGCCTCTACTATGCCATGTGGCGCCAGCAGATCGGCGAGCGCCAGCCGCGAGAGCCTCAATACGCGTCAACCGGCAGGTCTAGTCTTTAGGTCCAATCTCGAACCTCGAATTTCGAATGGTTCCCCTGATGTGGATTCGTCCAATCGTCCAATGGGCAAATTGGACCAGTGGACAAGTCCACATCAGGGGAACGATTTGAAATTCGAAGTTCGAAATTGGACGGGGTGGTACCATACCCTCCACACAGGAGACAACATGAGAAACAGCTGGCATCGACGAGACGTGTTGCGCGTATTAGGTTCGATAGCCGCCTCAACCGCATTTCCATTTTCCCTCCGTGCGGCCGATCCTCCGAGTGCGATCATGACCACGCTCAGCACCTACATGACCGACGCGGCAAATCGCAGCCTTCCGCAAGAAGCCGTAGAAAAGACGAAGCACGTTATCATCGACACGCTTGCGGCGATGATTTCCGGCTCCCAACTGCCACCGGGAAAGTTCGCTCTTAAATTTGCGGGCATGTACAAAGGCCAGAATGTCGCCACGGTCGCCGCCTCGACCATTCTCTGCGGACCGATCGAAGCAGCGCTGGTAAACGGCCTTCTCGCACACTCCGATGAAACCGACGACTCTCACGCCTTCTCACAATCGCATCCCGGCGCGTCCGTCGTGCCGGCGACGCTCGCCACCGGAGAACAATTTGGCATCGACGGCACGCGATTCCTTCGGGCCGTCGCCCTGGGCTACGACATTGGGCCGCGCGTCACGATGATGCTCGGAAGAGTTCCGTACATGGTCGAAACCCACCGGAGCACACACAGCATCGCTGGACTTTTTGGCTCCGCGGCTGCAGCGGGTTGTGCGGCCGGACTGAACGCTCAGCAGATGCGATACTTGCTTTCGTTCGCAGCGCAGCAGACTTCTGGTCTCGCATCCTGGCAGCGCGACATCGACCACATCGAAAAAGGATTCGACTTCGCCGGCATGCCGGCCCGCGACGGTGTGACGGCGGCACTTCTCGTTCAGGCCGGAGCTACCGGCGTGGACGATATCTTCTCCGGCGCCGACAATTTTTTTCTCGCATTCAAGCCGATGAACAAGCCGGAAACGCTCATCGATCAACTTGGCCAACGCTACGAGGTAACGCGCACCAATATTAAAAAGTGGACGGTTGGCTCGCCCATCCAGGCCGTGCTCGACGCGATGGAGAACATTCTGAAGCGGACTCCCTTCGAGCCGAGCCAGGTGAAAGAGGTTCTCGTGCGAGTCGCAACCAACGAAGCCGCCGTTGTGAACAATCGCGAAATTCCGGATATTTGCCTGCAGCACATGGTGGCCGTGATGATCGTCGATAAGACCGTCACGTTCCGCTCGGCACATGAGACCGCACGCATGAAAGATCCTGCTGTCTTACGCGAACGCGCCAAGGTTCAGCTGATTCCAGACGAAGAACTCGAGAAACGGTTGCCACGACGAGAGGGAATCGTGGAGGTTGTGCTGATGGATGGAAAGAAACTGACCGATCACGTTGAGAACGTCCGCGGAACGGTAGAGAACCCGATGTCGCGAGAGGAAGTCATCGCGAAAGCTCGGGACTTGGTGACGCCAGTGCTCGGCGCACCAAAGTCCGCAAAACTCATTGAGACCGTTTTCAGTCTCGAAAACCTCAAAAGCATTCGAGACCTCCGGCCACTTATCCAGGCTTAATCGCCGCGGATTACGCGGATTGAATCTGCGCAATCCGCGTAATCCGCGGCTGTTCTACTTCGCTGCCCGAGATTGCTCTTTCACGGACACTGACGCCGTGTACGCCGCCAGGTTCATCAAGTCTTCAGTCGAAAGCTTGGCAAGGACGGGCTTCATGAGCTCCGACCACATTCCTTTGCGATTACCCTGTTGCATGTCGAACAGCTGCCGCATGGTGTAGCTCGCCGATCGTCCGGCAATCGCGGGAACAGGCCCCACGCCTTCAAGGTTCGGACCGTGGCATACCGTGCACTGCGCGTTCTTCGCTAGCGCCT
>Ga0075434_100002271_pt1 | contig 16812 bp, 17 predicted proteins | sample RhiMethybrSRZTD3_FD_75298 | JGI IMG/M metagenome (GOLD analysis project Ga0075434, IMG submission 75298) | Populus rhizosphere microbial communities from Tennessee, USA - Rhizosphere MetaG P. TD hybrid SRZTD3 | ecosystem: Host-associated > Plants > Roots > Rhizosphere > Soil | place: USA... | reverse complement strand
AAGAAGTCCCGGAGATCGAAGAGGTGCTCGACGCCACGGACCATTCGCAGGGCACCAACCCGTACTACACCCCTGACAAGTAGCCCTCCGGCCTCAGGGCCGGCGCTCTTCTTCCCGGCGCCCTCGGCCGCACGCCTGGCGTGACTACGCCTCGCGTGCCGCCGTCGGGCGCCGCGTTGCTTCCACCGGAGCGCGCGACCGCTTCCGCAGCCAGTCCCAGCCGCGCACCCCCAGCAGCACGGCGAGGGTGATCGCGTAGTAGTAGGCGGTGGTGCGGCCCTTCTTGGACAGCCAGAGGAAGTGCAGCACGCCGAGAGTGCCGATCACGTAGGCGAGCTTGTGGAGGAGCCGCCAGTTCGCCCCGCCCATCCGCTTGATCATGCCCGTGGTCGAGGTGGCGGCGAGCGGGATGAGGAGCACGAGGGCGAGCACCCCCACCGTGATGAAGGGCCGCTTGAGCACGTCCCCCCACATGCGGCGCCAGTCGAAGAAGTGATCGAGGCCGATCCACACCCCGAAGTGGAGGACGACGTAGAAGAAGGCGAGCAGGCCGAGGAGCCGGCGGAGCTGGATGGGCCAGGACCAGCCGAAGACGATGCGCAGCGGCGTCATGCCGAGACTCGACAGCAGGAGCACGAGCGCGGTGAGCCCGAGCGTGCGCGTGATGGTATCGATGGGATTGGCGCCGAGGTCGTCGGTGAAGAAGCCGCGTACCAGCGTGCCCAGCGGCCAGAGGGCGGCCACCCACACGGCGGCCTTGAGAGCGACCCGGAGCCGGTAGCTCATCGGGCCGCTAGTGCCGGTCCAACTTGACTTCTCCCGATCCACTCAGCTCTCGCCTCGCCGCAGGGCGGCTCAGCTCGAACTGCCACGTTCTCGGTCGGGCCTCGTCTGGCTCGCAATTTGGCCCGGCACTCTGCGGGGCCACCTGTCGGAAATACTCGCTGGAGGCGCACTAGTAGTACCGCTTCAGATCCATGCCGGCGTAGAGCGACGCGACCTGATCGCCGTAGCCGTTGAACATGAGCGTCTCCCGCCGCCGGAGCTCGCCGATGCGGCGCTCGTTGGCCTGGCTCCAGCGCGGATGGCTCACCTCGGGATTGACGTTGGAGTAGAAGCCGTACTCGCTGGGGGCCGCCTTGTTCCAGGACGTCTTGGGCTCGTCCTGGGTGAGGCGGATGCGCACGATGGACTTGCCGCTCTTGAAGCCGTATTTCCAGGGCACCACCACTCTGAGCGGCGCGCCGTTCTGATTGGGCAGCACCTGACCGTAGAGCCCCACCGTCATCAGCGTCAGCGGATGCATCGCCTCGTCGAGGCGCAGCCCTTCCGTGTACGGCCAGTCGAGCGAGAAGCCGAAGATGCCGCGCTTCTGCCCGGGGAACATCTCGGGATTCACCAGCGTGATGAACTCCACGTACTTGGCCTGGCCGGTGGGTTCCACGCGCTTGAGCAGAGCGGAGAGGGGGAAGCCGATCCACGGGATGATCATGGACCAGGCCTCCACGCAGCGCAGGCGGTAGACGCGCTCCTCCAGCGGGAACTTGAGGAGCTCCTCGATATCGAAGGTCTTGGGCTTGGCGCAGAGCCCGTCCACCTGCACCGTCCAGGGTCGGGTCTTGAGCGAAGCGGCGTGCGCGGCGGGATCGCCCTTGTCCGTCCCGAACTCGTAGAAGTTGTTGTACGTGGTCACGTTCTTGTACGAGGTGAGGGCATCCGGGAGCTGGTAGGCCGAGTTCTTGGTCGCCTGGAGCGGCTGGAGATTGCCCTGAGCGTGGGCCTTCCCGCCCCAGGGAGCCAAGGCCAGCGCCGCCACCCCGGTCATGAAAGCCCGGCGATTCAGATAGATGCCGTGATCGGTGATCTCGCGGGGCGAGATGTCCTCCCCCCGGAGCTTTCGGTCGGCGTCGCGCTTGACCAGCATGGCTTCGGTCCTCCTCAGGTGAGATACATCAACGATGTTAACAGGTTCCCGGGCAGGCCGGTGTCACACGGTTGTGAACTCGGGCCATCGTGCCGGAGCACGCCTTTTCCTTGGGTTACGCGCGAGCCGGGGTCTAGGATGTGAGATCCCATGGCCCGATGGGCAGTGGTCCCCGTGCTGGGACTGGCCGTGCTGGCGAGTGCCTGCGCCGGCCTGCCTGCCGGAGCCTACTATCCCGAGCCTCGCGATCCCTACACCAAGCGCGTGGCGACCACCCTGCACCGGGCCGCCGTGGCCGCGGGGGACGACCCCTCGCGCTACAGTTTCTGCTTCATTCGCACCCACCACCCCGTTGCCTACACCGACGAAGACGCGACCTTCTACTTCTCGGACGGTCTCGCGCGAATGCGCGCTCCCGTGCTCGACGCGATGGTCGCGCACGAGGTCGCCCACGAAGTCCTCGACCACGTGGGCACGCGGCGGCGCATGTCCGCGGGCATGACGGGCGGCTTCAGCCTCGCCGGTCTCTTCGTCCCGGGCACCGGCCTGCTCGACATGATGCTCAACCCGCTCGTGGTGCGCGCCTTCTCGCGCAAGCAGGAGCTCGAGGCCGATCGGCGCGCCGTGGAGATCCTCCGGTCCATGGGCGACCCGACCCCGCGTCGGAGCCTCGCCGCGGCGATTCGCGCCGTGGAGGATGCCCCAGTCAAGAGCCAAGACGGCCGCGGAGGCTCGCTCGACACGCGGCCCACGCTCCAGGCCCGGCTGGACGCCCTCGAGCCGCTCGAGCCCTCGCCGCTCGCAGACGCCGCGCCGCGCTGAGTCAGACGCTCAGCAGCCGGATCTCCTGGCGGGAAGCGGACGCCACCGGCTCGGGGAGCGAGTCGACCACGCGCGTTCCCGCGAGCCAGTCGGCGAGCCCGCGACGCTCCTCCGTGAACACGACGCCCAGATAGCCGATACCCAGGGTGGCGAGGGAGAGGAATCCGCCGAGGCAGCGGAGCGCGGCGCGACCGTAGCCGGGCAGGCCGCCGTCGTCGCGCTTGACCACGGCGATGCCCATGGCCATCTTGCCGAGGGTCTGACCGCAGCCGCCCACCATGACCACGTGATAGGCGATGTGCAGGGCGAGGGCGAGGGCCTGCACCGCGAAGACGAGCAGCGCCACGTCGAGGAAATCACCGGGCGAGGCGTCGAGCGCCCACAGCCCGATCACGAGCCACATGGAGCAGAGGAGCCACACGCCGAATCCGATCATGCAGTCGAGCAGGTGGCCGGAGAAGCGGCGCCAGAAGCCCGCGGTGCGGAGCGCGATCACGGCCGCGCGCCGGCTGCGCCGCCGTAGAGCCGTCGGTATTCCTCCCAGGCGAGCATCACGCGGCGGACGAAGTAGCGTGTCTCATTGAACGGTATGAGCTCGACCCAGACCTCGAGATCATCCGACGGCCGCGCCTTCCACCACTGGCGCACCGGTGTCGCGCCCGCGTTGTACGCAGCCACGGCGAGGCGCGGATCGCCGAATTCCTTGAGCAGTCCAGCGAGGTGCGCGCTGCCCATGGTCAGGTTGGCCGAGGGCTCGTCGAGGAGCGCGCCATCGTTGAAGGGCAGGCCGCGCTGTCGCGCCATGGGCCGCGCCGTGTCGGGCATGAGCTGCATCAGGCCGCGGGCGCCCACGCGGGAGCGAGCCTGGGGGTTGTAGGACGACTCCTCACGCACCACAGCAGCCACCAGGTAGGGATCGACGGTCGCGCGTGCGGCGGCTTCGTTCAGCTCTGCGCGCCAGCCTATCGGGTAGAAGATCTCCCAGAACGTCCGCGGCACTCCGGGGGGCGCACTGCGGGCCAGCCCCAGGAAGTGGCGCTTCATGATTCTCAGCGCAAGATAGTAGCGCGACTCCTGGGCATAGGCGGTGGAGAGCGCGTAGAGCCGGCGCGTGTCCGTGAGGGAGCGCCGCACGATCTCGTCCATCTCCTCGTCGGCGAAGTCATCGAGGCCGACGGCGTGGAGGGCCTCCACCCGCGCGTACGGCGCGTCGGCCTGGAGGAGCTCGCGCGGATCACTGGGGAGCGAGGCCGCCAGCTGCGCCGCCGCGGGATGCTTGCTCGCGCTGGCGCTCACCCGCGGGACGCGGCGGGCGGCGAGCACGCCGTAGTAGCTCCGCGGCGATTCCGAGATCAGCATGGTGAAGTGCTTGATGGCGCTCTCGGTCTGGCCGGCCGCGGCCTGGGCGCGCCCCGTCCAGTACAGCGCGGCGTCGCGGTAGTTCTGGCTCGCCGCGCGATTGGACAGGATGTGAGACCACCGCTCCGCCGCCTCCATGTAGTCCGCGCGGAGCCAGGAGAGCCAGCCCAGGCGCCACTGCGCGGCGATGCCTTCCTCGGAGTCCGGATAGCCCTGGGCGAGCTTGAGATACACTGCCTCGGCCGCCCGGGGATCCGGTCCCGTCTCAACGATGCGCGCCTTGAGGAGGAGCGCGTCATCGGCCTCGGGAGCTTTCGGATAGTCGGTCACGAGCCGGTCGAGGGCGGCGAGGGCGCCGTCGCGGTTCTTCTTCTGCTGGATCTTCGCCGACTCGAGCAGCCAAGAGGCGCGCTTCTCGCCCGTGGCGAGGCCGAGGGCGCGGCTGGTGGCGGCGAGGGCCACGTCGTCGCGGCCCGCGCGCCGGGCGCCATCCATCACCACGCGAAGCGCCTTGAGGGCGAGATCCGGAGGCGGCCCGTCCGCGAGCACCGCCTCGGCCTCGGCGCGCGCCTGATCGCCGAGGCCCGCCGCAGCCACCCGCTCCGCGCGCTCGATGCGCTGCGTCGGCGTCGGCGGCGCCACCGTGATCCCGCGCGCCTCGAGGGCCCGGAGCTCACGTCCGGCGGCGTCGGCCCACGCCGTGGCCGGCACGGTCAGCCAAAGCTCGCGGAAGGCCGTAGCGGCCTCGGCCGGACGCCCCGCGGCGGCCAGGGACTGGCCCATGCGCAGGCGCGCGCGGGAGGCCTCGGCGTGATCAGGGAAGCGATCGAGGAACCGGCGCCAGAGGGCGGCCGCCGCGGCGTCGTCGCCCGTACGCGAGGCCTGATCGGCGGCGAGGAGGAGCGCGGGAGCGACGGCGCGGCTCTCGGGCAGCATGTCGGCAGCCTGCTGCGCCGCCGCGCGCGAAGCTGCGATGTCGCCCAGCCGGGCGAGGCTGTCCGCCTGCTGGAGTAGCGCGTATTCTGCGATGGGCGCGCCGATCGCGCTCGCCTCGCCGAACTCACGCGCGGCCTGAGCCCAGTCCCCCGCGCGATAGAAGGCCATGGCGGCGGCGAAGCGCTCCCGCGCCTCCGGGGAGAGGCGCACCAGGGCGGGACCGGCCGCCCGGGCGGGCAGGCTGCCGAGCAGGAGAGCCAGAGAGCAGAGGACGACGAAAGCCCGGCGCAACATCCGAGTCTACCTGAGCTCGGTGTCGCGGGCGATTCGCCGCGTGTAGATGATGCGCTGGATGGCGGTGACGTTGGTGAGCACGGCGAGGAGGGCCATGACGGGAGTGAGGACGTGAAATGTCGCGCCCGCGATGAGGGCGATCAGCCGCTCGGGCCGCTCGAGCACGCCGATGTCGCAGCGTACCCCGATGGACTGGGCGCGCGCCTTCGTGTAGCTCGTCATGACCGTGCCGGCGAGGGTGGCCATGGTCAGCACCGCTCCCGTCATGTCGCCTCGCTGCTGATAGTGGACGAGCACGCCCAGGAGCACCGCTACGTCGGAGTAGCGGTCCACCACTGAATCGAGGAAGGCGCCGTAGTCGCTGTCCGAGCCGGCGAGGCGGGCCACCGCGCCGTCGAAGAAATCGAAGAGCCCGGCCACGGCGAGGAGCACGGCGGCCCAGCGCAGGCGCCCCACGGAGAACACGTAGGCCGCGGCCACGCTCACCCCCAGGCCCAGCACGGTGAGATGGTTGGGGCGGGCGCCCATGCGCAGGAGCAGTCGCGCCACGGGATCGAAGACGCGGTGCAAGGGAGCCTTGTAGTGCCCGAGCATCTAGAGCGGCTTGCTCAGCGCGTCTTCCAGCGCCGAGCGCACGAGGGCCAGCTCGCCGGCATCTTCGATGCGCCGGCCGTGGCGGTCGGCCACGTAGAACGTGTCGAAGGCGTGATCGATGTCGGTGGCGATCCGTGCGCTGCCCACGGACAGCCCGCACTGCGCCAGGGTGCGCGTGATGAGATAGAGCAACCCCACCCGATCGGGACACTTCACCTCGACCACCGTGTGCGTGTCGGAGAGGTGATTGTCCACGGAGACCTTGGCGGGTCCCGGCACCGTCTCGTCCGGGGGCCGCCCGCCCCGACGGGCGGCCAGCAGCATGTCCACCGTCTGCTCTCCCGAGAGCACGCGGCGCAGCAACTGCAGGGTGCGGCGCCAGCGCGCTTCTTCCGTCACCGCCTCCCCAAAGGGGTCGTTGACCTGGAAGGTGTCGATGGCCATGCCGTCGGCGCGCGTGTGGATCTGTGCGGAGAGGATGTTGATGCCGTTGGCGGCCAGACTGCCCGCGATGAGCGAGAAGAGCCCCGGCGTGTCGCGGGTGACGATGACGAGATCGGAGGACCCGAGGTCGCGGTGGTGGAAGAGCTCCGTGGCCACCGGCTCCTCTTCCAGCCGCTCGATGAGGCGCATGTGAGCGGCGATGCGCGCGGGCGGCGTGGTCGCCAGATAGCGCTCGGAGACCATGGCGAGGTGGCCGGGGACGGCGTTGCGCAGGCCGTGGTCGCGCAACTCGCCGAGCACGCGCTGGGCCACGTCCTCCCGCGAGAGGCGCTCGGGCTTGCCCCCCGTGATCTGCGCCAGCGCCCCCAAGTAGAGCTCCCAGAGGATCTGCGCCTGCCAGCCCGTCATGACCCCAGGCCCCACCGCGCGCATGTCGGCCACGGTGAGGAGATAGAGCATGCGGAGCCGCTCGGGGGCGCGGCACAGCGTGGCGAGGGCCTCCACCGTCTTGGGATCGTTGACGTCGCGGCGCTGGGCGATGTGGGACAGCGCCACGTGCTGGGCGACGAGGAACACCACCGCGGCCGCCGCCTCGCCCTCGAGGCCGATGCGTGCGGTGAGCTCCTGGGCAAGCGGAATGCCCTTGGCCACGTGGCCGTGCCCTTTGCCCTTGCCGATGTCGTGCAGCAGCATGCCGAGCATCAGGAGATCGGGCCGATCCACCTCGTTGAGCACCTGCGCGATGCCTTCCGACGACGCGGAGGCCCCGGGAGCAAGCGTCTCGAGATTCTCCACCGCGATGAGGGAGTGCTGGTCCGCGGTGAACTTGTGGTAGACGTCGTACTGCACGAGGCAGGTCAAGGCCTCCCACTCCGGCAGGTAGCGTCCGAGGAAGCCCACCTCGTGCATCTGGCGCAGCGTCTGCGCCACCCGTCCCCAGCTTCGGCAGATGTCGAGGAAGAGATCCCGCACCTCCGGCGAGCGCCGGAATCCGTCGTCCACGAGGTCAAGCGCTTCCTCCACCGCCCGCTCAACGTCCACCCCCACCTCGAGGCCCAGTCGATGCGAGTGCCAGAACACTTTCATGAGCCGGCCCGGCTCCGCGCGAAGGTCGCGGCCGTCGGCGTGCACGAGGTGGATGCGCTCGTCCATGACCACCAGCCCGTCGGCCAGCGCCTCGTGGCGCAGGCGGCGGAGCACGGTGCCGCGCCGGGACAGCGTCTCCTGGCAGCGGGCGATGAGCCGGCTCGACACGCGGTGGATGACGCGGGCGTGGAGGTAGTAGTCGCGCATGAACTTCTCGACGTCGAGGGAGAGCTCGTCGCTCTCGTAGCCGAAGCGCTTGGCGATCTGCGGCTGGATGTCGCGCGAGAGCACGTCGTTCTTGTGCCCGGAGAGGAAGTGGAGCTCGTTGCGCACCCGCCACAGGAAGGTGAGGGCGGCATCGGTGAGGCGCTCCTCGCTCCGCGTGATGAGCCCCTTCTCGAGGAGATCGCGGAGGGTGCGCGCACCGAACTTGGTCGAGGCGAGCCACATGGCGGTGTGGAGATCGCGCAGGCCGCCCGCGGACTCCTTCACGTTGGGCTCGCCCATGTACGGCGAGCCGCCGAACTTGCGGTAGCGTTGATCGCGCTCGGCGAGCGCCGTCTCCAGGAACTGGCCGAAGTCCTTGCGGTACACGTTCTCCGCCAGCACCTTGCGGAAGCGCTGGAAGAGCCGCCGGTCCCCCACCACGTAGCGCGCCTCCTGCATGGAGGTGCGCGAGGCGAAGTCGGTGCGCGCGATGGCGACGCAGTCGGGGAGGCCCCGTACGGAGTGCCCCACGGTGAGCCCGAGGTCCCAGAGGGTGTAGAGCAACCCCTGGGTCGCCCGCTGGACGTACGGCCCCAGCTCGCCGTCGTAGATGACCATGAGATCGAGGTCGGAGAGGGGCCCCAGCTCGCCGCGCCCGTAGCCGCCCAGGGCGACCAGCACGATGGGCGAGGGCGCCGCGCCTTCCTTCTTTGCGTCCTCCACGGCCAGCCGGAAGAGTGTGGAGAGGAAGCCATCCATGAAGGCGGCGTAGGCCTGGACGGACTGCTGCCCAGAAGCGCCCCCGAGATGCGCAGCCTTCAGGAAGTCGACGTTCTGCGAGAGGTGCTGGCGGAGGAGCTCGAGCCTCAGCCGGCGCCGGCGCTCCGCACCCTTGGCAGCCGTGCCCTCGAAGCCCCGCTCCGCCTGCGCCTCCACGCGCCGAACTTGGCGGAACAAGTCCGCAGACATGTCGAAACGTTACATGGCAGGGCCGGAGATGTCAAACGTGGCGCGGACTTGGAGAGCGGATGCAGCTGGCTCGCGTCCCGCGGGACCACGCACTAGAATGATGAGTCATGAGACGGATCTGGCGCGAGGCGCTCTCGGCAGTGACTCCATATGAGGCAGGCAAGTCGCTCGAGGCTCTCGAGATAGAGCTGGGTCTGCCCTCGATCCGGCGGCTCTCCGCCAACGAAAATCCCCTGGGGCCGTCGCCCAAGGTGGTGGATGCGCTCCGGCGCGAGGCGACGCGCGCTCATCTCTATCCCGACGCGGGCTCGACCGCGCTGCGCGAGGCCATCGCGAAGCGACTCGGCATCGGCGCGGATTGGATCATCGTGGGTAACGGGGGCGACGAGATCATCTCGATCATCGCCCACGCGACTTTCGAGCCGGGCGACGAGATCCTCATGCCGCATCCCTCCTTCGAGCCGTACTCGATCGAGGCGCGGCTCGCCGGCTCGACGCCGGTCGAGAGCCCGCTCCGGGGCTACGAGACCGATCTCGACGACCTGCGCGCGCGGGTGACGCCGCGGACCAAGGCCGTCTTCCTGTGCACGCCGCACAATCCCGCCACCACCATCGTGCGGCGCGCGCCCCTCGACCGCTTCCTCGCCTCGCTCGGTGACGAGCCGCCGCTCGTGGTCATCGACGAGGCCTATCGCGACTTCTGCGACGATCCGGAGTCGCCGGACGGCGTCGCCCTCGCGAGGCGATGGCCGCGCGTAGTGTCCCTCCGTACTTTCTCGAAGGTGGCGGGGCTCGCGGGGCTGCGCGTTGGCTTCCTGGTCGGGCAGCCCGAAGCCATCGGCTGGCTCAACCGCGTGCGTGCGCCCTTCAACGTGAACCGCTTCGCCCAGGTGGCGGCGGTGACGGCACTCGAGGACACCGAGCACTTGGAGCGCACACGGGCGCTCGTCCTCGCTGAGCGGCCGCGCCTCCTCGCGGAGCTTGCCAAGCGGGGGGCGCCTGCCCCAGCTTCGCAGGCCAACTTCGTGCTCCCCCGCGTGGGGGAGCACGTCGAGCAGATCCGCATCGCGCTCCTCAAGGCGGGGATCCTCGTGCGCGACGGCACCGCGGTGGGCTTCCCAGGCCACCTCCGCATCTCCATCGGCACGCGCGAGGACAACAACCGCCTCCTCGAAGCCTGGGACCACGCGCTCCGTTAGCTTTTCCTCCTAGCCGCGGTTCGTGAGGTCAGCCGCGCCGGAGCTGGGGGGAGGCGTCCTCTCCAGACCACGCTGAGTCGCGTTCCGCTCCTCCACTCTTACGGGCCACGAGACCCTCGTCTGCCGCTTCGTCTACACGCAGAAGATACGGGTCTGGAGAGGCCACCTCCCCCCAGCTCCGCCGCTCACGCTTGCTGCTGGAGCTGCGCAGACACAACCACAGCGGCTCACTGCTTCGCGGTCGGGATCACGCGTGGAGGGGTGGGCGGGGAGGGGGTGCGCGCTCCCTGGACCCGTATCTTCTGGGGAGCTTCTCCGAAGCGACCGGCTATCGTCTCGTGGCTCGCCAGAGTGGAGGAGCGGATGGCGACTCAGCGTGGTCCAGGGAGCGCGCACCCCCTCCCCGCCCACCTCGGTGCGTTACGGAAACCTAGAGATGCTCGGCAGCCTCCAGGGAGCGAATCCGCCGGGAGAGCGTGACGAGTAGACGCTGGGTCAGCTCGGGCACCTCGCGCAGCACTTCCTGGAAATGCTTCCGATCGATCACGAGCACGCGCAGCGGCGTGGCCGCCCGCACCGTGACCGATCGCGGCCCTCCGTCGAGCAGGCTCATCTCGCCGAAGAAGTCGCCGGGACGCAGGAACGCGCGCTTCTTGCCCGGCTTCTCCACCGCCGCCGAGCCGTCGATGATCACGAAGAACTCGTCCCCGGGCTGACCGGCGCGCGTGAGCGAGGTTCCCGCGGGCACCTCCACCACCCGCGAGATGTCAGAGAGCACGCGGAGCTGCTTCTGCGTGCAGTCCGCGAGCAGCGGCACGTCCTCCAGGTGGCGGATCTTCTCGTCGTTGCTCACGCGCGGCCCCGAGGGCTCGGCACGGCGGAGCACCTCCTTGAGGTCTTGCGGGATCGAGCCATCCAGGATGCGGCCTATCAGTTCCATGCACCCTCCTCCATCGCTATCGACGCCCCGCCGGCTTGGGGGTGGCCTTGGACTTCTCTTCCGGCGGCTTGAGCAGCCGCTCGCGTTCCGCGTGGAGCGCGCGCACCTCGCGCTCGAGCTTCGTGCTGCGCTCCTGGGCCAGCGCGGCCTGCGAGCGCAGATCCTCCGCTTCCTTGTATACGCGCGTCAGCTCCCGCTCGAGGCGGGCCACGTCGCGCCGGCTGCCCGACCACTTGACCCACAGCACCGTCACGAGGACGACGAGAATCAGGCACGCCGCGATCAGGGCCCAGGGGCGACGGGGGGGATCTTCCTCCACGACCGCGCGTGCCTCCGGCCCTTCCTCGAGGGTGCGCCCCCAGCGCATATCGATCCGAGACTAGCACCTCGGAGTCGGGCGAGCCAGAATTTGCTAGAGTGCGAGCGTGATTCCCGGGCTTCGGGTGGGCCACGTCACCGACCCGCACTCGCTCACCGGCTGCACCGTCATCCTTCCCGATCGCCCCGCCGTGGGCGCGCTCGAGATCGCGGGCTGGGCGGCGGGCGTGCACGGCATCGAGTTCCTCGACCCGCGCCACCTGGCGCCCACCGTGGACGGCGTCGTGCTCGCGGGCGGCAGCGCCTTCGGCCTCGAAGCCGTGTGGGGCGCCATGGCCTATCTCGAGGAGCATGGCCGCGGCTTCCCCGTGGGCCGCACGGTGGTGCCGCACGTGGCGGGCGCCATCATCTTCGATCTGAACGTGGGTGATCATCGCGCGCGCCCCGATCGCGCCATGGGCTACGCGGCGTGCGTCGCCGCCCACACGGGGCCCGTGGAGGAAGGCAGCGTGGGCGCGGGCACGGGAGCTACCGTGGGCAAGCTCTTCGGCGTCGAACGCGCCATGCGGGGCGGGCTCGGCTGCGCGCGTGTCGACGTGGACGGCGTCGCGGTGGGCGCGCTCATGGTCGTCAACGCGGTGGGCGACGTGCGGGACCCGGACACTGGCCGCCTCATCGCGGGGGCGCGGGCCTCGGCCGCGGGCACCGAGCTCGTGGACACGGCGAGCGCGCTGGAAGCGGGCGCCGTCCTGCCTCGCTTCGGCCCCGTCAATACCACGATCGGGGTGCTCGCCACCAACGCGAGCCTCGGCAAGGCAGAGGCGGCGCGGCTGGCCCGACGTGGATTCGAGGGCTTCGAACGCACGCTGTCCCCGCCTCACCTGCCCACGGACGGCGACGCGCTCTTCTGCCTGTCCATCGGCGAGGCGCTGATGGAGCCCGACGCGCTCGGAGCGGCGGCCGCCGAAGCGGTGGCCATCGCCATCACGCGTGCGGTGCGCCACGCCACCTCGCTGCCCGGTCTACCTTCGGCAGGAGACCTCGGCCTCTAGGATCCAGCCAGCCCGGAGTGTTCACGATGGTCCTGCGTGTGACCGGGCGGGTGGCGTCGGGGGTGGGGGAGCGCTCCGGCGGAGTGGGACCCCCTCGTCCTGTGCGCAGCCGGCAGGGCTGCGATTCAGGCGAGTGGATGACGCAGCTGGAGCGCTCCCCCGCCCCCGACGACGGGCTCCGGCCCGCCTCGCGCTCCGCGTGTTCGTGAATAGTCCGGGCTAGACGCGCTCTTCCTCCAGCCAGAGGCCGAGCGCGCGGAGGGCGGGCTCGTCGCTGACCTGGAAGAGGCAGGCCGGCGCCGACGTCGAGACATTCCGGTGCTGGATCCAGTGCCAGGGCGGCGCCGCGATGCAGTCTCCCTGCTCCCAGATGAGGGTCTCGTCGCCGATACGGCTCTCGCCGCGCCCCTCGATGACGTGGAAGATGCCGCTCCCCGTCCGCCGCTCCGCGGGGGAAAGCTCGGCCGGCCGCAGCCACTGCGCCTCGCAGCCCATGGTGCGGAGCGGAAAGCTGCCCGTGCGCGGATTGACGTAGCGGAGCACGACGGGACGATCCGCCGGCGCCTCCGCCGCCATCGCCAGGAGGGCGGCCCGCACCGTGCGCCACGGCCAGCGCACCTGCGGATAGCCCGTGTCCTCGTAGCGCGAGGCGCGCGGCACCAGGCCCGCCGCGGTGAACTCGTCCTGCGAGGAGTCGATGGCCGTGGTCGGCGCGGCGGCGGGGCGCATCTTCGAGGCCCAGGCCGCGTCGAGGCTCCGCACCAGCGGCAGGTCGAGGGCATCGAGCCAGATCACGGGCTCCGTCCCCTCGTGACCATGATCGTGCCAGCGCATGGGCGGCGTGATGATGAGGTCACCCGGCTCCATCTCGCAGCGGACGCCATCCACGGTGGTGAAGGCCCCGTGCCCCTCCACCACCAGGCGGAGCGCTGCCGGCGTGTGATGGTGGCTCGGCGCCGCCTCGCCGGGCAGGATGATCTGCATGCCCGCGAACAGCGTGGCGGTGGCGGCGTAAACGCCGCCGAGGCCGGGATTGCGCAGCACGAGCACGCGGCGCTCCGCCTGCTCCATGGGCACGAGCCGCGCCGCCTCGAGCAGCGGCCCGCGCACCTCCGTCCAGCGCCAGCGATGCGGCACGGCCTGGGTCGCCCGCTCGTGGGGGAGGAGCGCGTGGAGCGCTGTCCACAGCGGGGCGAGGGAGAGCCGATCGAGGCCGTCGGAATACGCGGCGGGCAGGTTGGGATCGCGGGTGGAGGTCATGGCGTGTCGCTCTCCGATCCCGCCGGCCGCATCGTGTCGCGGGCGTCGGCCAAGCGTTCCGCCTCACCGCGCACCCTGGCGAGCCGCCCCGGGTCGTGGACGAAGCGCGGCTCCGTCACGTAGCCCGACCAGCTCGCCATGTACCCGGGCTGCGACAAACCGAGGGCGAAGTCGGAAATCCGGGCAGGGTTCGCGAAGTCGGCCATGATGCCGACCTCCTCGAACTTCTGCGGCCGCTTGTCGTCCATGAGGGCGGCGAGCGCAGTGGGGTGCGGCCCGTGGGGCAGGCCCACCGGATGCACCGACACCATCCCTTCCGAGAAGACGCCGCCGCGGCTGAAGAAGCGGCCGACATGATAGCCGAGCGTCTCGCAGTAGTCGAGGTTGTTGTGGAAGAACGGCACCCAGAGCCCTTCCTTCTCCGCCGAGCGCACGGTGAACACGCAGAGATAGCAGCCGGGAAGGATGAACACGGTGTGGCCCGAGGGCGGCACGTGCGAGCGGTCGGCCACGAGCGGCCGCACGTCTTCCACCGCGAACTTGTAAGGGAGGTACGTCCCGCGCCAGCCCACCGCGTCGAAGGGATGCGTGGGGTGGACCCGGCGCGCGTAGGTGGCATCGGTCTTCGAGATGATCTCGAAGCGGCCAGCCTCGTTACGGGTGTCGAGCGAGCGTGGGAACTTGTAGTCGCTCCGGCTGTGGGTGAGGAACTGCCCCGTGGTCGGCGCCTCCGCCTTCTCCGGGTCTCCCGTGAAGCTCTCGTAGACCCAGTAGTACTGCGGACCCGGCGCGAGTTCGAAGCGATGGGTGATGCCCTTGGGCACGATGAGGAAATCGCCCTTGCCGTAGGCGATGGGGCCGAAGGTCGTCTCCAGCGTGCCCCCGCCCTCGTGGACGAAGAACACGAGGGTGGCCGAGTGATGCTCGAAGAAGTAGTCCATGGGCGCGGTGGGCGCGGTCACGTTCATGGCCGCGGTGGCGTTGGCGATCAGCCGCCCCAGGCCGCGGTACACGTCGAGGCCGGGCGCCAGCTCCGCCTGCCGGAGGGCGTGATGCACGCCGCCGAGCGGACGCAGCGGCGAGTCCCAGTGCGGAGCGAAGCGGGCGCCGCCGAGGAGCCGGCTCTCCTCCGGCAGCCAGTTGGTGGGCGGATAGAGGTGGTAGGTGTGGCTGACCTTGCCCGCGAACCCGCCGCGGCCGTGCTCCTGCTCGTAGACGTGGCGGAGGAGCGGACCCGCGTGCGGAGCCCGCGGGACGATGCCCACCTCGGGAATCCCGCTGAAGTACTCGAACTTCTCCATGGCTACCTCCCCTACACGGTGGCGAAGAAGCGCGCGGGCGCTCCCTCGGTGCCCGCGATCTTGTAAAACGGCGCGGCGAAGTCCACGCGCCGGCGCGGCAGCGCGCCCAGGTTGGTCAGCCCTTCCATGATGACCACACCCGCGCCCAGGATGACCCGGTGCATGGCAAAGTCCTCCGAGCCGAAGTCGGGCAGGCGCGCGCAGTACTCCTCGAAGAAGTCGAACCCGATGTTCTTGGGCCCGCGATCGACCAGCCACTGCGCGGACTCCGGCGGGAAGTACGGCGACTGGGTGAAGTAGTCGGGCCACGTCCCGTACATCTGGTCGGTCCAGTCCGTGCGCAGGAGCACGATGTCCCCGCGCTTCACGTCCTCCGCCCCGCCCTTCTTCAGGTCGTCGATGGTGATGCCATGGTTGGCGCCTATGAACGAGAGGTCGACCACCAAGGCCTCGCCCATGACCTGATCGAGGGTGATCTCCGCGGTGGTGATGCCGTTTTTGAAGACATGCAGCGGCGAGTCGATGTGGGCGCCCGTGTGGAGGCTCTGGTGCACGCTCGACACCTGCCAGAAGCCGGGACCGCGATGGTGCGGCGTCACCTCGAGGCGCATGTTGGTCGAGGGCGGGCTCATGGTGCTCGAGTCCACGGTGACGGAGAGATCGACGAAACGGCCCATGGCATCTCCTGTTCAGGGCGGCTGGATGCGACCCGCCGCCGGGGCCCCAGACTAGCATCGGCGCCCCGGGTGTGCTATCCGTCCCATCCAGCGGAAGGAGCGTGCATGCGGCTGGAGGGAAAGGTAGCCATCGTGACGGGCGCGGCCAAGGGCATCGGCGCCGCCATCGCGGAGGCCTGCGTGCGCGAAGGCGCTCGCGTGGCCGCGCTCGATCTGGATGAAGGCGGCGTGGAAGGCGTGGCGGCGACGCTCAAAGGACGCGGCGCCGACGTGCTCGCCCTTCGGGCCGACGTCACGCGCTCGGCGGACATCGACCGGGCGCTGGCGGCGGTGGTGGCACGCTGGGGCCGGGTCGACGTCCTCGTCAACAACGCGGGCGGCTTCGCGGTGATCCGCGCTACCGAGGAGATCGCGGAGGAGGAGTGGCACGCGATCCTCGCCTCCAACCTGACCAGCGTGTTCCTCTGCTCCAAGGCCGTGCTCCCCATCATGAAGCGGCAGCGCTACGGCCGCATCGTCAATCTCGCCTCGGTGGTGGGCCGCGCCGGCGCCGTCCGCGTCACGTCGCACTACGCAGCGGCCAAGGCCGGCGTCATCGGCTTCACGCGCCATCTCGCCCTCGAGGTGGGCGCCGACGGCATCACCGTCAACGCGGTGGCACCGGGCACGACGGCCACGGAGCGCGTGCTCAAGGCCCGGACGCGGGAGGCGACGCAGCGGGTGGCGGAGGCCATCCCCGTCCGCCGCCTCGGTGAGCCTGGAGAGATCGCCGAGGCCGTCGTCTTCCTGGCCTCGGATGCGGCCGCCTTCATCAACGGCGCCACCCTCGACGTCAACGGCGGCCAGGTGATGGCGTGAGCGCATGAGTGACGCGCTGCTCGCCGACGCGCGGCGTGCGCTCGAACACATGCCGGCCGTGCTCGAGGCATTGCTGAGCGGGCTCGACGATGAGGCCGCACGGACGCGGCCCGCTCCCGACGAGTGGTCGCCCGTCGAGATCGTCTGCCATCTCCGCGACGAGGAGACCGAAGACTTCGGCGCCCGGGTGCGCGTCATCCTGGAGGGAGCGGCCGAGTTCGTGAAGATCGACCCGGAGCGCTGGGCGGTGGAGCGGCGGTATCGCGAGGCGAGCCTGCTCGAGGCGCTGGGAGCCTTTCGCACGCGCCGGCAGGACAGCCTCAGGCTCCTGGCGGGGGCGGCGCCGGAGCCGCTACGGGCCCTGGGAGCTTCGCGACCTCTCGGTCGCCTGGGCCCGCTCTCCGGGCTCGATCTTGTGGCGGCCTGGGTCGCGCACGACCGCATCCATCTGGCGCAGCTCGCCGGCACGCTCGCGCGGAACTGGGCGTCGCGATGGGCGCCCTTGCGCTCGGAATACGCCGGTCCCATTCCCTACCCGCCGCCTGCATGACCAAGGAGGCGCTCATGCGCAA
>Ga0075434_100002270_pt1 | contig 16813 bp, 18 predicted proteins | sample RhiMethybrSRZTD3_FD_75298 | JGI IMG/M metagenome (GOLD analysis project Ga0075434, IMG submission 75298) | Populus rhizosphere microbial communities from Tennessee, USA - Rhizosphere MetaG P. TD hybrid SRZTD3 | ecosystem: Host-associated > Plants > Roots > Rhizosphere > Soil | place: USA... | reverse complement strand
ACATCCAGGGCCAGGTGTTCAACCCGCTGTACATCCTGACCTGGGACTACTACGCGTTGTCGCGCGGGTAGGCGGCCGACTTACCGTCCTTGCGTTGCTGGTCTCGATCCGCGACCCGGTAGAGTGGCTCTCTAGATGGAAGCGCCCGCGCCCAGAGCCGCGAGAGCCGGGGACCGGGTCCTTCGCGACTCGATGGACATCATCGTGGAACGGAGTCTCGACCGCGTTCGCCTCGCCGAGATCGCACGGCGCGCGGACGCGCTCCACCGCGGGTAGAGGCCGCGCGCGCCTCGCCCTCTCCGGGAGCCGCAGATGGGCCGCCTGATCGCGCGACGGCTCCTGTTCATGGTGTTCGTGCTCTGGGGCGTCACCCTCATCACGTTCTTCCTTTCCCGAGTGGCACCCGGCGACCCCGCTCGGCTGATCGCCGGCCCACGGGCGAATGCCGCTGCGCTCGAGAACATCCGCGAGATCTACGGGCTGAACGAACCGCTGCCGCGGCAGTACGTGACGTACATGGGCGACCTCCTGCACGGTGATCTCGGCACCTCGTTCGTGACCCGGCAGCCGGTGCGCTCCGATCTCGCGACCTTCTTCCCGGCCACCGTCGAGCTCGCTTTGTTCGCCATGCTCATCGGCTCGACCGTCGGGGTGCTGTTCGGGGTCGTCGCGGCCCTCCATCGTGGCGCCCCCGGCGACGTCGGCGTGCGGTTCGTCGCGATCGCCGGCCTCTCGCTGCCCGCGTTCTGGCTGGCGATGCTGTTCCAGCTGACGTTCTACTCGCGGCTCGGATGGCTGCCCTTCGGAGGGAGGCTCGCCACCGGCGTTCCCGCTCCTCCCGGCGTGACAGGCCTGTACACCGTCGACAGCCTCCTGGCCGGCCAGTGGCACACGTTCGCCGACGCGACCACGCACCTGGTGCTGCCGGTCGCCGTCTTGGCCCTGGCCGAGGTGGGGCTGATGGCGCGGATGGTGCGTACCAGCATGCTCGAGGTGCTCGGGGAGGATTACATCCGGACCGCGCAGGCGAAGGGTCTCAGCCGGCGGCGGGTGCTGGTCCGGCACACGCTCCGGAACGCGCTCTTACCGGCGGTCACGATCCTGGGTCTGGAGTTCGGGCTGCTCGCCGGCGGGGTCTTCCTCGTCGAGACGATCTTCGCCTGGCCGGGCGTCGGGCGGTACGCGTACGACGCGATCCGAGCATCCGACTACAACGCCACGATGGGCGTGACTCTCGTGATCGCGCTCGTCTACGTCCTGGTCAACCTGGTGGTCGACGTGGTCTACCTCTTCCTCGACCCGAGGATCCGTTACACGTGATCGAGGTCACCGCCGTCGAACCGGTCCGCGCCCGCCGGCGCCTGGACTCGGTCACGGGCTTCCTCCGCGCGTCTCGCCTGAACGTCATCGCCGTCGTGATCGTCGGCCTCGTCGTGCTCGTCGCGATCTTTGGAACGTTGGTGGCCCCTTACCCGCCGAACCACATCGACCTGCTGCAGCGGTTGCGTCCGCCGTCGGTGCACCACCTGTTCGGCACCGATGACTACGGGCGCGATCTGTTCAGCCGAGTGCTTGCTGGGGCGTGGATCTCCCTGTACGTGGCCACGGTCATCCTGCTGACCTCCGTCGCGATCGGCACGATCCTCGGGATCATCTCCGGTCTGGTGGGCGGCCTGACCGACGAGATCATCATGCGCGCGACCGACCTGTTCCTCGCCTTCCCGGCTCTGATCCTCGCCGCCGCCATCGCGGCCACCCTCGGACCGAGTCTCACCCACACGATGCTCGCGCTGTCGACCGTGTTCTGGCCGTGGTACGCGAGGCTCGTTCGAGGCCAGGTCCTCTCCTTGCGGGAACGCGAGTTCATCCTCGCCGCGCGGGTCGCGGGCGCGAGTACCGGCCGCATCGTCTTCAAGCACCTGCTGCGCAACGTCTTCCCGCTCGTGATCGTGCAGGCCTCGCTCGACGTCGGTTACGCCATCCTGTTCACGTCGTCGCTTTCGTTCCTGGGTCTGGGCGCACAGCCCCCAGCGCCCGAGTGGGGTGCGATGATGACCGATGCGAGAAGCTTCCTCGAGGACTTCTGGTGGTATCCGACGTTCCCCGGGCTCGCGCTGGCCGTGACCGTGGTGGGCTTCAACCTGCTGGGCGACGGGCTGCGCGACTGGCTGGACCCGCGGCTGCGTGGCTCGCTGCGAGCCGGCCGATGGTAGGACCCGGACGAGAGGCGAGAGGGCCGGCGGAACGCACGTGCAGGCGCGAGACGAGGAGCGAGGAGGACGGATCATGAGCAGGCCACTCCCGGTCACCGCGGTCCAGGCCGCGCCGGTGGCGTACGACACGACGGCGACCTATCAGAAGTTCGAGACGGAGCTCGCGACGCTGAAGGCCTCGTTCCCGCAGACGCGCCTGTTCATCTACCCCGAGCTCTACCTGTCGGCGATCGCCGGCATGGCGACCGCCTTCCCCAAGGGTTACGACGCCTCGATCGCCGAACCCATCCCCGGCCCGCTCACCGACCGGCTGTGCAAGCTCGCTGAGAAGCTCGAGATCTGGCTGGTCCCCGGATCGATCTACGAGAAGGGCGAGGACGGCAAGGTCTTCAACACGGCGGTCGCGATCTCGCCATCAGGCGACATCGTCGCACGGTACCGCAAGCTCTTCCCGTGGCAACCGTGGGAGCGGACGAGCCACGGGAACGATTTCGTCGTGTTCGACCTCGACGGGATCGGCCGGGCCGGGCTGATGATCTGCTACGACGGCTGGTTCCCGGAGGTCTCGCGCCACCTGGCGTGGAAGGGCGCCGAGGTGATCCTGCAACCCACGGCCACCGCGACGACCGACCGGGCGCAGGAGCTCGTCCTCGCCCGCGCCAACGCGATCGTCAACCAGGTGTACGTCGTGAACCCGAACATGGGCGGTCGGCCAGGTCCGGGACGCAGCATCATCGTCGATCCCGAGGGGCATGCCCTGCAGGTGGGCGGCGACGGCGAGGAGTACCTCACCGAGGTTCTCGACCTGGACGCGGTGACGCGCGTCCGCGAGTTCGGCTCGGTCGGGCTCAGCCGGATGTGGGACCAGCTCGAACGAGAGGGTCCCGAGATCGACCTGCCGATGTACGGCGGGACCTTCCAGCCTCGTCCGAAGCTTCCGGGGTGAGCTCGGCGGCGAGGAACGCGAGCAACGCGGGTCCCGGTTCGGCGCCTCCATTGCTCGACGTCCGGGACCTGTGGGTCCGCTTCCGGATGCTGGATGGGACCGTCTACGCCGTCAACGGCATCAGCCTTCACCTGGAAAGGGGCGAGACCCTGGGTCTGGTTGGCGAGTCCGGCTCGGGCAAGAGCGTGACGAGCCTCGCCGTGATGCGCCTGCTCCCGCCGCAACCCGCGGCCGAGGTCGACGGCGAGATCGTGTTCGACGGTCGTGATATCGCGCACCTGCCCGAGAAGCAGATGCGACCTTTGCGGGGACGCGATATCGCGATGGTATTCCAGGACCCGATGACGAGCCTGAACCCCGTGCTCCGGATCGGGGAACAGGTCGAGGAGACCATCCGGGCGCACCGCGAGATCGACTCGGGAGGCGCGCGAGCCCGAGCCACCGAGCTCCTCCGGCTGGTGGGGATCGCCGACCCTGAACGACAGCTCGAGCGGTATCCGCACGAGTTCAGCGGAGGGATGCGACAGCGGGTCATGATCGCGATGGCCCTCGCGCTCGAACCGAAGCTACTCATCGCCGACGAGCCGACGACGGCCCTCGACGTCACGATCCAGGCACAGGTCCTCGAGCTTCTAAAGGAACTGACGACGGAGACGGGAACGGCCGTCATCCTGATCACGCACGACCTCGGCGTCGTGGCGCGGATGACCCGACGGGTCGCGGTGATGTACGCCGGCATGATCGTGGAGTCCGCGCCGACCGGCGACTTGTTCGCGGATCCGAGACACCCTTACACGGTCGGGTTGCTGCACTCGATCCCCCGACTCGACGGAGCCCTCGGGATGCTCCGTCCGATCGAAGGCTCACCCCCGGATCTTCGGCGGGAGCCCCATGGGTGCCCCTTCGCGCCACGATGCGCCTGGCGACTCGACACGTGCTGGGAACAGATGCCCGAGCTCCGTCCCCCCGAAGGGGCTTCCGACGTCGTGGCGGAGCACCTCGTCGCGTGCTACAACCCCGTGACCGCGACGGAGGTCGAACTCGCGCGCCCGGACCGCCCCGGCTTCCAGCCCGCGCCGCCACCTCGGGCCGTGGCGTGAACTCGAACCATCCGCTGCTCCAGCTGCGCGACGTCCGCGTCCACTTCCCGATCACGAAGGGCCTGCTCCTTCGTCGCGTGATCGGTGAGGTACGAGCGGTGGACGGGGTGGACCTGAACGTCCTACGCGGCCAGTCGGTCGGTTTGGTCGGCGAGTCCGGATCGGGTAAGACCACGCTCGGGCGAGCCGTCGTCGGGCTCGCGAGACCGACCTCCGGAACGATCGTGTTCGACGGCGAGGATGTCTGGTCGCTCGGTCGCGACGAGAGGAAGCGACTCCGACGGCGCGTCCAGATGGTGTTCCAGGATCCGTACGCGTCGCTCGATCCGAGGATGACCGTAGGGAAGAGCATCGCCGAGCCGCTCGAGATCCACCGTCTCGGCTCGCCGGCCGAGCGGGCGAGCAAGGTCGCCGAGCTCCTCGAGATCGTGGGCTTGCATCCGAGCCATACCGACCGGTACCCCCACGAGCTCTCGGGCGGTCAGCGCCAGCGCGTCGGGGTCGCCCGGGCGCTGTCGCTGGACCCGGACTTCGTCGTGGCGGACGAGCCGGTGAGCGCGCTCGATGTGTCGATCCAGGCGCAGATCGTCAACCTGTTACAGGAGCTCCAACGAGAGCTCGGACTCACCTCGATCCTGATCGCGCACGATCTCGCCGTGGTTCGGCACGTGAGCGACGCGATCGCCGTGATGTACCTGGGCCGGATCGTCGAGTGGTCGATGGCGGCGGACCTGTATCGCGAGCCTCTGCATCCGTATACGGTCGCGTTGCTCTCCGCCGTCCCGATCCCCGATCCGGCGGTAGAAGCCAAGCGCGAACGCATCGTGCTTCGGGGCGACATCCCGAGCCCGGCGGCCCCGCCCTCCGGATGCCCGTTCCACACGCGATGCTGGCTACGCGACAAGCTCGGGAACCCCGAGGCATGCGCGTCGGACCTTCCACTTCTGCGCTCGGTGCGCTCAGGCCATCTGGTTGCCTGTCACTTCGCCGAGGAGCTCATCGCGTGAAGCCCCTCGAGCGTTCCCTTTCGAAACGAAGCTCAGGCGAGATCGGACCCGGTGGACTCGGGGCTCCAGCGTCCCTGGAGCCAGCGGCGCTCGTAGGCCCCTCGCTCGGGACGCGGAGGGAACAGGCTGGAGACGACGCGGGGGATCCGGCGCCGGATCGCGACCGCCGCATCGAACAGGACGAGCACCTGCTCGGCAGGCAAGCGCGGGGCCGACAGGAGCAGGACGTTCTCGTTCACGTCGGCGGTCACGCCGTCGGGCAGCGCGAGGAACGCCTCCATCACCCGCTGATCGAGGAACGCGAACGCGAACCGGACGTCGTCGGTCTCGACGCGGAACCGCCGGTCGAACGCCTCGAGCTCCAGCCGCACCTCCTCACCGCCGAACGCGCGGGCGACGTCGTACACCACGCCGAGCGGCGCGACCCGCAAACGAGGACACGACGACGGCAACGGCACGACCGCGCAGGTGAGCGTTCGGCGAACGCCGCCCCCGCGTTCGCCGGCGGGATCTACGTACCACAGGTCGAACGCGTGGACGTCCTCGCCCAGGCGCCGATCCCAGACCACGTTCTCGGTCCCGTGCTTCGGGTGCGCGAACATCGGGAACGGCAACCAGGCCGTGTCCGGCCGGAGGTCGAGCGGCGCGAAGTCCAGACCTGCGTGCTGACACAGGAGCATCAACCGTCGCTGCCTTGCGCCGCTCCGGCGGTGACGCCACCACGCCTGACCGAGTGCGGCTGCCGCGAGCGCAAGGACCAGCCACTTCATGGAGGAAGGGTCGGTCGCTTCCACGACGGCCTTGAACCGGGGCGATATTCGGAGCCTGACTCAGCCCCGTTCGGGGAAAGCACACGGTCACGTCGGCTCGGGTGGACGTGACGACGAAACCCTAGCCTCCGGCCGCCTCGATCACCAGATCGGTCGCCAGGCCGAGCAGGAACCCGCCGAGCACCCCCCACAGCGTGAGGATCCACGACAGGCGCCGGCCGCTCGCGAACAGCTCGCCGATCACGTACAGGATCGCGCCCGCTGCGAGCGCCAGGAAGCCGACGAACACGTACTCGGAGCTGAACGACGTCCCGACGATCGTTCCGAGGAAGGTCGGACCACCTGCGACGAGGCCGGCGACCAGGAGCCACCCCCACGTCGCCTGCACTCCGGCGCCGGCGAGGGGCCCGACGATCCCGAACCCTTCGGTGGCGTTGTGGAGCGCGAAGCCGACCACGAGCAGGACCGCGAGCGAGATCTCGTTCGCGTTGGCGGCCTGCCCGATCGCGAGACCCTCGGAGAAGTTGTGCAGGCCGATCCCCGCGGCGATCGTCATGCCGAGGCGGAGCGCCTGCCGATCGGGTGTCAGGCCGACCTCGGCGACCGCCATGGCCCCGGGTCCGAGGCTCGCCCCGCGCGCCCGGTGGAGGGTGAGGCTGAAGAAATACGGGAGGCTGAGGAGCCCGGCGCCGAGGCCCACGACGTAGACGAGCCCGACGGCGAACAGCTCGCCCCAGGCCCCGTCGACCACCGCCTCCTCGAGCGGCTCGGTCGCGTGCGCGAGCACGTCGAACAGGAGGAACACCAGGATGCCCGCCGACAGGCCGCTGAGGAAGGTCTTGAGCCCGAGGCTCCCGCCCTTCAGGCGGCCGAGCGGCAGCCCCAGGAAGATCGTGAACCCCGCCACCGCCCCCAGGGCGATCGTCTGCCACGTGCTCATCCGGTGGACCTCCTCCGGTTCGTTCCGAATCCCACCTTCGCGGTCGGGAACTCTAGGCTTAGACGCGTCGAAGCGTCAAGGCACGGCGCCACGAAGCCCGGCCCGGCTACGATTCGCGCATGGCTCGCCCGGCCGCGCGCGCACCCAAGCCCTCCGCCTCGCTCGAGCGCGCGGTCCGCTCGGAGACGATCAAGCACTACGCCGAGACCATCTTCTACATCCGGCAGGAGGAGGGACGGGTCCGGCCGGGGCGTCTCGCCGAGTGGCTCGGGGTGAGCGCGCCCACGGTCACGGTGACGCTGCAACGGCTGGCCCGCGACGGCTTCGTCGAGATCGGAACCGACCGGAGCGTCACCCTCACGCCGACGGGCGAGGACCTCGCCGCGAAGATCGTCCGCGTGCACCGGCTCCTCGAACGGTGGCTGACCGATGTCCTGGGGCTCGACTGGGCGGCCGCCGACGAGGAAGCGCAGCGTCTGGCCTCCGGGGTCTCGGACCTGGTGGCGGACCGGCTCGACGAGACGCTCGGGTACCCCGCCACCTGCCCGCACGGCAACGTCGTCCCGGGCCGCGAACCCCCGTACGGGGAACTCGTCGCGCTATCCGACCTGCAGCCGGGGGTGCCGGCGCGCGTGCGCCGCATCTCGGAGGTCGCCGAGCACGACGCCCCCGACCTGCTCCGCGAGCTCGACGCCTACGGGCTGGTGACCGGCGCCCGGATCGAGGTGAGCGGGGCCGACGCCAGCGTGCAGGCGATCCCGGTGGACGTCGGCGGCGTGACCAGACCGATCGGCACGAACGTCGGTCGGCTCATCTGGGTCGAGCGGGAGTCCGCAGGCAAGCGAACGACCGCGAAGTCGCGGCGGCCGCCGTCCGACCGTTGATGGTCTATGAGGTCCCGGGTGTCGCCGAGGCGATCGTCCCCGAACTCGGCTCGCCCTCGGTGGCGGGGTCGAGCGCGAACACCTCGACGCGGTTCCGGCCGTTCGCCTTGGCTCGGTACAGCGCCCGGTCGGCGTTCCTGAGCAGACGTGCGGCGTCGGGGGCGTCCTCCGGGAAGACGGCGACGCCGAAGCTCGCGCTGACGGCCGAGTCGCCCCCGAGGACGGTGATGTCCGCGATCGCCGTGCGGACGCGCTCGGCCACCTTGACGACCGTTTCGCGGTCGGCGTCGGGCAGCAACATGATGAATTCCTCGCCCCCGTAGCGACCGACGAAGTCGCTCTCGCGCACCGTCGACTGCAGGGCGACACCCACGGCCGCCAGCACCTCGTCGCCGACCCCGTGGCCGAACGTGTCGTTGATGTTCTTGAAGTGGTCGAGGTCCAGCAGCACCGCGCCGAGAGGCCAGATCATCCGGGACGCCTGGGCCACCAGCAGCTTGAGCGTGTCCTGAACCGCGCGTGCGTTCGGCAGCCCCGTCAGGGAATCGGTGGCCGCGCGCAGCTGCGCGATGGCGAGGTTGCGGATGTTCGCGAGCACGGGCGCGGCCTGCGTCACCGAGTCCTTCACGCGCAGGCGATGCTCGTCGCTGAGGGGATCTCCGTGCGCCAACAAGACCGACCCGATCACCTCCCCACCCACCAGGAGCGGGTTGCACGACGTCCGACCGTCCAGGTGGTGACACAGGTCGCAGCCGATCAGCGGTTCCACGCCGGGCTCCTCGTCGTGCCGCTGAGCCGATCGAACGGCCAGGCAGTCTCGAGGCTGCGCCGTCGCCAGCCGTTCCACGAGTCCTGACTCGGACGGGACCTCGGTGGTCGCCTCGAGCCGATCCGCGCTGTTGTTGCGGTTGAGCACGACGACCGTGCTCCGCGGGATCGACCGTTCGAGGTGACGCTTGAGCAGGCCGTAGGACTCTTCCTGCGTCTCGCTGACCTGAAGGGCGTCGGTGAACTCCCCCTGGCTCAACTCGTAGCCACGGGTGCCCTCGCCCCGCTCCACCATCTCGTTCAGCGCCCAACCCAGATCCGTAAGCTCGTCGTGTCCCCGAGGGCGAGTCCTCGTGTTGAGCTCGCCGGCCGCGACCCGCGTCGCGAAGCTCGAGTACTCCTTCGTCCGGACGACGACCGAACGGATCAGCCACAGCGTGGCGCCCACCCCGGCGAGCAGGCCGATCGCCAGGATCGACCGGAGCACCGAGAGGCTGTGCGCGTAGGTGCGTTCGGCCTCCCGTCTCGCCTCCTGCGCCTGCTGCAGTTCCTGGGTCTCCAGCTGCTCGGTCAGGATCCTGAGCGAGGTGCTCAGCCGCGCCACGGTCGACGAGACCGTTCGATCGTCGTCGCTCGGCCCCTTGGTGGCGGCGAGGAACGCGCGCGAGTTCGCGAAGGCGGTGAACTCACCCCAACCGGCCTGGAGGCTGCGGGCCACCACGCCGTCCTCCGACGACTCGGGCCCCGACAGGACGCGAACGTCGTTCAGGCGGGCGGCGACCTCCGGGAACACCTCTTCACGCAGCTCCGCCTCGAGGCCGACGAGCGTGGCGCGATCGGGCTCGCCGACCAGACGCAGCGACAGTTCCTCGGCCTCCTCGAGGGCAACCGCAAGCGACCCGATCGCCCGCGTGCTCGCGAGGTTGTCCTCGTAGACGGCGTCGAGTCGCTCCTTCATCTCCACCATCCCCCTTGCTCCCACGAGGGAGACGGCGAGGAGTGAGGCGACCACCAACGCCAGCACCGCGAAGAGCTTCCAAGCGATGGGCACTCGGATCGAGGTGGGCGTTCGAGGTCTGGTGTCCATGGTCGCTCGACCCTCCGGCTCTGGCTCGGGCATGGGGAAGCCAGTCCTCCGAGTACCTCCATCGGCACCCCCTCCTCGGGCTTGAGGCACGCACGTGTTGGATGGCGCCCGACGGGGAAGAATCCTGAGATGCAGGTCCAGAGCCGGCGATCGGTGGCGGGGGCCAGGCAGCGCCTGGATCTCGAGATACCCGCGGTGTCGGGTCTGCTGACGGACGTGCGATCGGCCTTCACCGAGCTCCCCGTTCCACCCTCCACGCTGGACGACGCACGGCTCCTGGTGAGCGAGCTCGTCGCGAACAGCATGCGTCACGCGCGGATCGGCCCGAACGACACGATCCGGGTGACGGCGGAGGTCGAGAACGGCACGCTCCGGGTCGACGTGATCGACGGGGGCCGCGGCGGTGGGCCGCCGGTGGCCGGGGGTATCCGCCCGACTCCGGGGTCGGAGTCGGGCTGGGGTCTGTACCTGGTCGAGACCCTTGCCACCAGGTGGGGCCACGGTACGGGCAGATATTGGTTCGAGCTCGAGACCGGAAGCTCCACCGGCCGCGGCTAGCTCCGCGGGTCCCGCTGCTCCGCGATCTCGGCGGGCGTCCCCTCGCGCTTCACCACGACGACGAATCGGTCGTGTTCCTCGACCACGACCTCCGCGTCGGCCACGACGTGTTCGCGGAGCACCGCGAACCTACGTGGATCGCTGCGAACCCGTTCGTATTCGGGCGTGGTGATCGCGATCATGCGGTCGCACGTGGCCAGGCCACACTCGCACACCATCCGGAGGTACCGGTCGGACGGAGCTCCCTCGTGGGCCTGCTCGAGTCGCTCGTTGATCTCCCTCGAGATGGCCTCGTTGCGCGCGACCCGTTCCGCCCGATCGCTCACGGTCCGGACTCTAGTCCGGGGGACCGGTCGGACGCGAGCTCGTCGCTACGAAGGCGGTTCCGGCCGGCGCGCCTCGATCGCGCGGTCGCGTCCGTCCTCGTCCCGGTGCACGCGGATCGCCGTCAGGCCGGCATCCGTCATGATCGTGAAGAGCTCGTCCGCCTGCTCGCCGCCGAGCTCCATCAGGACGCTGCCGCCCCGCCGGAGCCAGCGCGCCGCGGCGCGGGCGGCTCGCTCGAGCACCACGGTCCCACGCGGCCCGCCGTCGAGCGCGCGACGGGGCTCGTGCGCGAGGGCGTCGCGCGGCAGGAGATGGAGCTCCTCGGTCGGCACGTACGGGACGACGGCCGTCACGACGTCGACGCGCCGGCGCAGCGCGGGCGGCAGCGGCTCGTCGAGATCGCCCGGGAGCGCCTTGACGCCGTTCCGGCGGGCACACGCGACGGCGGCGGGATCGATGTCGGTGGCGATCACCGTCGCCCGCGGGCGTGCCCTGCCCAGCACGACGGCGACCGCCCCGCTGCCGGTGCACAGGTCGACCGCGATCCCGTCCGCAGGCAGCAACGCCACGGCGCGGTAGACAAGCGACTCGGTCTGCGCGCGGGGCACGAACACGCCGGGGTCCACACGAACGCGGGCCCCGCAGAAGCGCACCCAACCGGTGATCCACGCAAGCGGCTCTCCGGCGAGCCGGCGAGCGAGGAGCTCCTCGAGAGGTCCGCCCCCCGCCTCCGAGGCATCGAACAGCACGTCGGCCTCCGCGGCGGGCTCGACGGAACCACCCTCGGCGAGCGCGAGGAGGACGCGCGACCGCTCCCGGCTCAGGGGGCCGACCACGGCGGAGTCAGAGTCGTCTGCTGACTTCCCAGTCGTGCCCGAACGGATCCGTCAGCCGCCCCGTGCGCCAGCCATGCTCGTCGTGGACCGGTGCCACGGCGGCGGCCCCGGCGCCCACCGCCTGCTCGAACAACGCATCCGGGTCCTCGACCGACAGGATCATCCTGACCGACCCCACCCCCGGTGCGACCGGGCTCGCGTCGGGGTCGCCCTGGATCCAGAACGCCGCCCCGCCGATCGAGAGCCGCGCGACGACCGGTCGTCCGTCGTCGTCGTCGAGTCGGTACGCCTCGACCGCGCCGAACCCGTTCCGGTAGAAGTTCAACGCCTCGAGGGCATCGGGAACGGCCAGCCACGGTTCGATGGCGGTGGTCACACCGGATCCGATCCATCCCTCGACCTCATCGGACCCCATTGTCCCTCGGTCCGCCGGCCGAGCCACGTCGACCCGTCGGGACCTACCACGCATCTCCCGGACGCCACTCGCAGCTGATCGGTGCCGAGAGGTCGAGCTCCGGTGACGTCGGGGTCAGACGGACGAAGACGTTCCCGTCCTCTTCGGCCGTTCGAACGAGCCCGCTCCCCGTCCTGACGAAGGTCGGACCCTCCCACGCCACCCATCCGAGCCGCTCGTAGAACCCGACGACGCCGGTCGCCAGGGCTCCGAGCCGATAGGTCCGATCGATGAGTTCCCCGACCTCACCGATCACGAGAGAGCCGAGGCCCCGCCGCTGGTGGCTCGGCCGCGTCGCGACGGCCTCGACGTACCCGGTCCGGAGGCGATGGCCGGCGGTGTGGAGCTCCCGTTCGACAAGGGATGCGTGCGCCACAACCCGCCCGTCCGCCTCGGCGATCACGTGCACCCCTCCGACCGCGTGGCCCCAGTCCTGGTCGGTGAACCCCTCGACGTCGTCGCTCCAGGCCTCGTCGAAGAGCTCACGGAGGGCGACCACCTCGTCCGGACGCAGCGTGTCACTGCGGACGAGCCGGATCAGTGGATCGGACCCTGGGTCGTCGGCTGACCTTTCCGTCGCCCGACCCCCCGTCGCATCGGAGACGTCGATCACGTCGTGCGGTGCCTCCCGCACCCATCGAGGCGCCACCGCACCTCCGACGACGTAGCGGGAAGGGTCGCAAGTCTAGCCCGAACCGTTGCCCGAAAATCGGGGCCCGATCCAGGTTTGGACCGGTTTCCAGGGGGGTACAGCGCGCCCAGCGGTCCAGCCTGAGCCAAGGAGGGCGGATGAGCACGATGGCAATCGGTCTCGAGCGCGATCAGCTCCGACTCATGGGGAGCCGGCCCGGGACCGCGGGGAAGGGTCCACGCATGGGCGCCGCCGGACGCATCTGTGAGGCCTCTCGGTGCAGAACCGTCCTGTCCCGCTATAACCACGCCGGGCTCTGCTGGCAGCACGAGCCCCGGCACGAGTACCTCTCCGCCGTCCGCGGACGCCGCCCGGCGGAGGTCGAGGTCCTGAGCGAACTGGTCCCCAGGGCCTCCTGAAACCCCGGTCGTATCACGAGGGCCCGGCTCGCACCGCGAGCCGGGCCCGTGCGCGTTCCGCGTACGGGGGTCGTTCGCACGGAGTCACCGATCGACCCGGTCGGGTGTGTGATGCAACGCCACCTCGGGTAGGCATCGATCGATCAGCGACGGAAGGAGCGAACGATGCAGCCGACCGGTCCGGGTCATCATCGCCGTTGCGGCGGTCCTCCTCGTGATAGCGATGTTGCGCCGAAACGGCGGCGCAGGAAGGCGAACGATGATCGTCCCGCGTTCGGCCAGCCGCCGCCCCCGGATCCAGCCGACGGCAGATCACGCTGATGGAAGAACTCGCGCTGTGGACGACATCGCTCGTCCTGGTCGGGACGTCCGCGTTCCTGTTCGGCATGCTCGTGCGCAGCATCGTCCAGGAGCGGCGTCGCTCGGGAGTCCGCCGTGTCTGGCGCAACTTCGGCCTCAGCCTGACGTTCGCGGTCCTGTTCCTCATCAGCTGGGCAGCCCAGGGGCTCGCCGAATGGTCCTCGTTCGTCAACCAGCAGGCGGCGCACGGGCAGGTCGCGCGCCTGTCGGACTTCTGGGTGGAGTTCGGGCAGTCGACGCTGGAGAACTGGCAATCCGAGTTCCTCCAGCTGTTCTCGTTCGTCGTGGTGTCCGCCGTTCTCATCCATCACGGCAGCTCCGAGTCCAAGGACGGGACCGAGCGCATCGAGCGCTCGGTCGAGGAGATCCGCACGATGCTTCGCGAGGCCGGCCTCCCCCAGCGGTCCGCCCAATGACCCGCCGGCCGCTGCCGGCTCGTCGAGGGACCGATCGGCGGCGGGCCGCCGAGCGAACGTGCAGCATGAGCGGGTGACGTCCCCGAGCGAGGGGTCCCGCAGGCGACGATCGAGAAACCGCCGCCACCCGGCGCGCGGGCGCCTACACGGGTTCGGCTATTTTCGCAGGCTGGGCCCGGGGTTCGTGACGGGGGCAGCCGACGACGATCCGGCCGGGATCGGCACCTACTCGCAGGTCGGAGCGGCGTTCCGGTTCGACCTCGTGTGGACAGCACTGGTCTCGCTGCCACTCGCCTCGGCGGTGCAGGAGACGGCCGCGCGGCTCGGCCTGACCAGCGGCCGTGGGCTGATGTCGCTGATCAAGGAGCACTTCGCGCGGCCGGTCCTGTGGCTCGCGGCGGCCCTGGTCGTGGGTGCCAACGTCTTCAACATCGGCGCCGACCTGGGTTCGATGGCCGAGGCGTTCCGACTGCTGATCCCGGTGCCGTTCGCCGTGCTGGTCGTCGGGATGGCCGGCACGATCCTGCTGCTCGAGATCTTCGTGAGCTACGACCGCTACTCGCTGATCCTGCGCTGGCTCGCGCTGTCGATCTTCGCGTACGTGCTCGAGCTGTTCGTCGTCGACGCGAACTGGTCCCAGGTCGCGTCAGGGCTGATCCCCAGCTTCCAGCCCACGCTCGCATCCGTCGAGGCGCTCGTGGCGATCTTCGGCACCACGATCTCGCCGTACCTGTTCGTCTGGCAGGCGGGCGAGGAGGTCGAGGAACGCAAGGCCGGGCGGATCGGACGGGTCGATGCCAGGCAGATCCGCGCGATGCGCGTCGATGTGGTGTCCGGCATGGCGGCGGGGGTGCTCGTGATGTTCGCGATCATGGTGAGCTCAGGGGCCACGCTCGGCGCGAACGGGAGCCAGGACGTCCAGACCGCCGCCGAGGCCGCCCGGGCCCTCGAACCGATCGCGGGTCGGTTCGCCTCCGCGCTGTTCGCCGCCGGCATCGTCGGCACGGGCCTGCTCGCGATCCCGACGCTCGCGGGTTCGGCGGCGTACGCGCTGGCCGAGACGTTCGGCTGGCGCGAGGGGCTGGGGCGCAAACTGAAGGAGGCGCCGGGCTTCTACGGCGTACTGGCCGCCGCGATCGCGATCGGCCTCGGTCTCAACTTCGTCGGCATCGACCCGATCCGGGCGCTCTACGTCTCGGCGATCCTCAACGGGCTCGCGGCGCCTCCGCTGATCCTGCTCATGCTGATCCTGTCCAGGTCCCGCAGGGCGGAGCTGCGCACCGGGCGGCTGTCCGACGGCTTGATGGTGATCGCCCTGCTGGTGATGTCGGCCTCGGCGGCGGTGTACCTGATCGGCTCGCTCGTCGGCTGAACCGGTCAGCGCTCGGAAACCGGGGCGGACCTGGCGGCGTCGCGCGAACCTCGGCCTTCCCGCGGACCCCACCCGTCGCGCGAGCCACGTAGCGCGGTCGCCGGCTCCCTCCGGCTGTCGGCGTCGAACCCGTAGATCGCATACGCCTGACGGATCACGGTCTGCGCGACGTTGCGCACGTTCACGCCGCCCGGCGTGACCCCGTGCTCCGTCCCTCGATGCGCGTGCCCGTGGATCACCAGGTCGGCCCCCGAGCGATCGACGGCCTCGGCCAGCAGGTAGCTGCCGAGGAACGGGAAGATCTCGGGCGGCTCGCCGAGGAGGGTCTCGCGGACCGGCGCGTAGTGGAGCAAGGCGATGCGCACGTCGGTCTCGAGCGATGCGAGGGCCGACTCGAGAGCCTCGGATCGCTCCTTCGTGTGGCGGATGAACGCCTTCATCTCGGGCTCGCCGAACTCGGCGCCGCTCGCCCCCGAGAACCCCCCGCCGAACCCCTTGACGCCGGCGACCCCGAGCGGCCCGCCCGGGGTGTCGATCCGGACGGCGTCGCCCTCCAGGACGGCGACGCCGGCCTCGCGGAGCAGCCCCGCGACCTCGGCCGGGCGGTCGGCGTGATGGTCGTGGTTCCCGAGCACCGCCACCACCCTGACCGAAAGGCTCTCGAGCTCGCGCGCGAGGGCCTCGGCCTCCTCCGGCTCACCCCCCTTGGTCAGGTCGCCGGCGATCAGCAGGACGTCCGCCTTCTCGTGGATCCCGCTCAGCTGCTCGCGCAGAGCGCCGGCCGAGTCCGGCCCGACGTGCAGGTCGCCGACCGCGGCGACGCGGATCACTGGACGGTCTCCATCCCCTCGGCGTCGGGGAACCGGGCCACCGTCGTCTGGTTCTCGACCTCGAGGTCCGGGCAGCACTCGCGCACGACCTCGGCCACCGAACGTCGCCGCTCCTCGCTCGGCACCTTGCCGTGGACGACCACCCGGCCCTTCACGACGGTGACGCCGAGCTCCGGCTCGTTCACCCGTGGGTCTCGGGCCAGCGCCTCCTGGACGTGCGCCGCGACGTACTCGGGCTCGTCCGTGCTCATGCCTGCCTCCCCCGTCCGATGGCCTCGTGGAGCGTCTCGATAGGCTCCGAAGGCACGACGATGTCAAGGGAGGTGGCGAACAGCAACAGGCTCAGCAGCCGCCGCGCGCCGTGCTCACGCGCCCGCTCGACCAGGTAGTTCCAGTCGAGCTCGGTGTGCGCGATGATCGAGACCGCGTCGTACCAGTACCGCGACGTGTCCTCGCTCATCGCGCAGGCCTTCATGACGATCAGATCCTCGGGCGGCGCGATCGGAACCATCCGGCCGCGGAACGGCATGACCCGCGCCCGGGCGAGCATCTGGTCGCCGAGCAGGATGTCCCGGCTCGAGCGGAAGATCACGTCGACGAGCACCCCGTGCTTGATCGCCTTGGACAACCAGCGCTCGGCGACCTCCTTCGTCTCGAAACCCCGCGCATCGAGCACCTCCAGCACCTTGCGCGCCATCTCGGGGCGAACGAAGACGTCGATGTCCCGCGTCCCCTGGTCGCGTCCGTACACCGCCGACCCGACGCCGCCGATCAGCAGGAACGGGATACCGGCCTTGCCGAGCGCATCCAGCGCCTCGTCGAGGACGCGCAGGAACAGGTCGCCGTTGTCTGCCTCGGTGACTTCGATCGCGGTTTCGGGGAGGCGCATCCAGGC
>Ga0075434_100002268_pt1 | contig 16829 bp, 9 predicted proteins | sample RhiMethybrSRZTD3_FD_75298 | JGI IMG/M metagenome (GOLD analysis project Ga0075434, IMG submission 75298) | Populus rhizosphere microbial communities from Tennessee, USA - Rhizosphere MetaG P. TD hybrid SRZTD3 | ecosystem: Host-associated > Plants > Roots > Rhizosphere > Soil | place: USA... | reverse complement strand
GAACTTGTGCGGGATCTGCGGATACTTTCGCTTCGGTGACCCCCCATCATCTTTAATAGGCGATGAGCCGGTTCTCCTGCGCATGAGGGAGACTCTCCGGCACCGCGGTCCCGACGATGCGGGTACCTGGATCTCGCCGCGCGGCAGAGTGGGGTTCGGCCATACCCGTCTGTCGATCGTCGATCTCTCACCGGCAGGTCGGCAACCCATGTCCAACGAGGACGGGTCCGTCTGGATCACGTTTAACGGCGAAATCTACAACCACCGGAGCCTGCGCGGCCCCCTGGAAGCCGGCGGGCACCGTTACCGATCCTCCACCGACACGGAAACCATTCTCCACCTCTACGAGGAGATGGGAAAAAGCACGCCGACCCATCTGGACGGAATGTTCGCGCTCGCCCTTTATGACGCCCGCAAGGACGAGCTCCTCCTGGCGCGAGATCGGATCGGGGTCAAACCGCTTTATTACGCCGTGCTGCCGAATGGGCTGCTGTTCGCGTCGGAAATCAAGGCGATCCTGGCGCATCCCGCCATGTCGGCATCTTTGGATTTTCAGGCGTTCCTGCACTACCTGACCTTCGTGTCGACCCCGGCGCCGCTGACGCTGTTCGAGGGGATACGCAAAATGCGCCCCGGGACGATTCTGCAGGTTCGCGCCGACGGGTCGATGCGCGAGGAAATCTACTGGGACGCCATCGTCCCCGGGAAGGCGGAAGGGTCGGAGGAAGAGATTGAAGCGGAAATCCTGCGGCTGCTGGAAGATTCGGTGCGCAAGCGAATGATGTCCGACGTCCCCTTCGGCGTCTACCTCTCAGGCGGGATCGACTCCTCGGCCAACGTGGCTCTCATGTCCCGACTCATGGATCGTCCGGTGACCACGTTCTGCGTGGGGTTCGAGGGACAGCCCGCCTACAACGAGCTGGACGAAGCGCGCCGGGTCGCGCAGCGGTTCGGTTGCGATCACCATGAAGTGATCCTGACCGCCAAAGACCTGCAGGCGTCGGTGCCGGATCTGATCCACCACCAGGATGAGCCTCTGGCGGATTGGGTCTGCGTGCCTCTCTATCACCTGGCCAAGCAGACCCGGGCCTCGGGAACCGTGGTGGTCCAGGTCGGGGAGGGGAGCGACGAGCAGTTCTTCGGTTATTCCGGATACCTCTCCGTCTACGGCCTGGAGAGCTCGCTGGGCCGGCCGTTGAGATCTCTGCCGAAGCCGCTGAGGAGGGCCTTGAGCGAAACCGGCGCCGCGCTGGCCCGCGTCCTGGACCGGGGTGGCGATCGCCTCGAGATGCTGCGCTGCGCGGCGGATGAGCGGGAATTCTTCTGGGGCGGAGCCATCGCATTCAAAGGTGAGGAAAAGCTGCGCATTCTCTCGGAATCCGCACGGCGGCGGTGCAATGGGTTCGACTCCTACCAGGTCGTCGCGGAAATCTGGGACCGGATCAGCCGGGAGAAGCCCGCGTCGGATTTCGGCGAGCGCATGGTCTACCTGGAGCTCAAACAGCGTCTGGCTGAACTGCTGTTGATGCGTGTGGACAAGATGACCATGGCGGCGGGCGTCGAAGCGCGTGTTCCCTTTCTGGACTACCGCCTGGTGGAGTACACCATGTCCATTCCCACCGAGCTGAAAATCAAAGGCGGCGTTCCGAAATATCTCCTGAAAAAGGCGCTGGCCGGAATCCTTCCGGAAGACGTCCTGCACCGCAAGAAGCAGGGTTTCGGGGCTCCGGTCTCCGAGTGGTTCGCCGGGGAGCTGGGCCGCTACGCGCACGACGCGATTCTCACCTCGAAGATCCGGGAGCTGGATCTCCTGGACTATTCGGCCGTGGCCAACCTGCTCAAGGAGCACCGGGAAGGGCGGCGGGAGCGGGCCTTTCTGCTGTGGAACCTGTTCAACCTGAGCCGCTGGTACGATTACTGGGTCGCCGGGTCGGGAGTGAGAGGATGAGGTTTTCCGGGGACGTGGCCGCCACGTTCGCCAGCCGCGTGATCCTGGTGGGCTTCGGCGTGGCATCCTCCGTGCTCACCGCACGCTACCTCGGCCCCGCAGGGCGAGGATCGCTGGCGACGCTGACGGCGCTGGCGGGGATCGGGCTGCAGCTGGGCAATCTCGGGCTGCATGCTTCCAACACCTACCAGGTGTCCCGCCGGCCCGATTTGCTTTCACCGGTCTGGGCCAACAGCTTGAGGACGGCGTCCTACCTGGGACTGTTCCTCACCCTGTTGACGCTGGGTGTCGCTGCGCTGTTTCCGGGAGTTCTGGGGGAGATTCCACTCCCGCTGCTCCTGCCGGCCACGCTGTGCATCCCGTTTCAGCTCCTCGTCCTGTTCGGGTTGAACCTCCTGGTGGGGCTCGGCCGGGTGCCGCTGTTCAATGTGCTGGAGTTGATCTTCCGGGGGACGGGAGTCACCGCTCTGTTCCTCATCCTGGTCGTCCTGGGTGGGGACGTCCGCTGGGTGCTGATCCTGAATCTGATCATCGCCGCGGGGGGGGCCTTGGTCGTGGCGCGCATCCTCGGCGGCATGGTTCGCCGCACGAGCGCCGGGGAATCCAGAACCAGCTTCACACTGTTCCGCTCCAGCGTCGGCTACGGCGCGAAAGCCTACGTGGCGGCGCTGCTGGCCTATCTCATCGTGCGCTCCGACATGCTGCTGGTGAACATGCTCCGGGGCACCTCCGACGCGGGGGTTTACTCGATCGCGGTGCAGATCACCGATCTGATCTACCTGCTGCCCATGAGCATCGGCCTGGTTCTTTTTCCCAGGCTGACGCGACACCACGAGGGTGACCCGGTCTTCGCCATGAAAGTCGCCCGGCACACCGCTTTCCTGATGCTGATTCTGTGCGGAGCCGCCGCGGTTCTGGCGCATCCGGTCATCAAGCTGCTGTACGGGGAGAGCTTCCTTCCCGCGGTCCGGGCCCTCTGGTGGCTGCTGCCCGGTATCTGGGCCTACGGGGTCTGCAACCAGGTGGCGACGCAGCTGGCCTCCTCCGGCATGCCGCTCCCGGCGGTGCTGGTGTGGGTACCGCCTCTGGCGCTCAACGTAGTTTTGAATCTTGCCTGGATCCCGCGCTGGGGCATCCAGGGCGCCGCGGCATCCTCGTCGGTTGCCTACTTTCTGGTGCTGGCCCTGCACCTGTTTCTGTGGAAACGGCGAATCCGGGGGAGCTGGGTCGACGCACTCATTCTCCGGCGCTCCGATCTGAAGGAGATGGGAGCGTCGGCAGGGATTCGCTCATGGTCGTGAGGCGCAATTTCGAGGAGCTCTACCGCCGCGAGGAGGATCCCTGGTCGATCGGCAACGCCGAGTCGCTGCGCTACGACGTCTACCTGGATTGGATTCGCCGTCACGCCCCCGAGGGAGGCTTCGGGAAGGCGCTGGATCTGGGTTGCGGCAAGGGCGCCTTCACCGCCCGGATCGCTCCGTTTGCGCGTGAGACCACGGGTCTCGAGCTCTCCGAAATCGCCGTCTCGAAAGCCCGGGCGGCGCATCCCGGCATCCGCTTCTTGAAAGGCGACATTCGCAAGCTCTCCGAGGCGGGGCTGGAGGAGCGCTGCTTCGACCTCATCGTTGCCAGCGACGTGATCGCCTATCTGACCCCGCGGGAGGCCGAGAAGTTTCTTCTCGCGGCCGGCCGGCTGCTGTCGCCAGGCGGCTTGTTTTTCCTGGCCGCCTGGTCCCCGGGTGGGCGCTACTTCACTCCCGACTCCCTGGAGCGACTGTTCGGGCGGCGCTACTCCATCCTCCTGAGCCGCAATCTGCCCAGCAGGCACGCCGCATTCCTGGGGCGGGCGCGCCGACGCGATGTGGTTCTCACCGTCGACTACGAGACCTGGCAGCCGCTGCCGGAAGGCAAGCGCCTCGACTGGAGGGAGACGGTGCTGCAGCCGGCGGAATCGCTGATGGCCGCGGCGCAGCGCCACCGTGCCCCCCTCACCTTCTTCGTGGAGATGGGAGAAATTCTCTACCTGAGACAGCACGACCCAGCCACGGCGGCGGCACTTGAGGAGCAGATTCGACAGGCGCGACTTCGCGGTCACGATGTCCAGCTTCACCTTCACCCGGAGTGGCTCCCCGAGTCTGCCCCGGTTTTGGATGAATCCGGCACGGCGCCATGGTGGGATCCCAACCGCTCGCGCATCCATCAGCTCGATGAATCTGCCGTGCAACTCTTAGACAGGCTGAAGCGGGAGCTGGAAGCCATCGTCCGGCCGGTGGATCCTGCCTACCGCGTCAGAGTCTTTCGGGCGGGGAAGTATCGCATCCAGCCGCACGCGGAGATCTTCCAGGCCCTGCAGAGCGTAGGTATCTCCGCCGATTCCAGCGTTTGGCACGGGGGCTGGTCTTTCGAGCACCGCTTCGACTTTCGCAACGCCTGCTCCACCATGACCCCCTACTTCCCGTCCGATTCCGACATCAATCTGCCCGCTCCTCCCGCCGAGGAAGGGGTGATGGAATTCCCCATACTCTCCGTCGATGGACGGAAGTTTTCGCTGGACGGGGCCGGCGCGACGGACTTGCTGGATTCATTCCGGCAGTGCGGTCGTAGCGATCTTCTGTCGAGGTTCAAGGAGAGGCACCCGAATGCCTGGAGGAAAATGGCCGGACTCCTCCGGCGGATGCCGGTCCTGCGCGGCTGGACTCGCCTGGAGCGGGAACCGGTGGCGTCCTGGAATCTGGCGGGCGACGACACCTTGGTCGCCATCGGACATACGAAAGGGAATCTCCGATACAGGGAAATCGAGGCATTCCTGGAAATCCTGTCGCGCCAGGAGGAGGTGCGCTTCCTGAGCTTCGCGCAGGTAGTGCAGGAGCGAAACGAGGAGCGGGAGCGCCGCCTCACCGGCGAGCGCGACGTCCTGGATCGCCAGGTCGAGCGCGAGTGGGAGGCGATTCTGGGAGAGGCGAGAAATGAAGCCCAGTCGGCCCACCTGCAGGCGAAGGTTCCAAAGGATCGCGGCAGGGTCCTCGATCTGGGTTGCGGCGCCGGCTACTGGACTAAAGTCCTGGAGAAGCAGCACGGATTCTGCCTGGGGGTGGACTACGGCAAGGAGTTCCTTGAGAAAGCCCGGGAAGTGCATGACGTGAAAGTAGCGCGCTGTGATTTCAACCGGCTGCCGTTCCCGGACGGCAGCTTCGACGCAGTCTACGCCGACAACGTCCTGGAGCACGCCGCCGATCCCTCGCGGGTGCTCAATGAGATCCGCCGCATCCTGGCGCGCAGGGGGCTGCTCGCTGCGGCGCTGCCGCCCGACGCCAGGAATCGCCGCTACCCGGTGTCGGACCATCTCTGGAAGACCGATCGTCACGACCTGGAGCGACGCCTGAAAGCAGCGGGATTCACCCGCATCCGTGTGGAGGAGGTGGATACCGTGGAGCAGTTCTCCATGCCGGCCTACCCGGCATCGGAGAACGCCATGCTCTACGTCACTGCCTGGAGCAACGGCGGCGAGGAATACACCGATCGGCAGCGGGCCGAAGACCTGATGGATTTCGTCTACCGCAAGCTGGATCCCTCCAAGAGCCAGAAAAGCCTGGATCCGGACGCCATCCTGCGCGAGGGGTTCGCCTGGTGCCTGGGGTACTGCGCGGTGCTGGGGAGCCTGGCCCATCGGGAGGGGATCCCCAGCCGCTACGTGACGCTGGAGGCTCGCGACCACCCGCGTGGCCGCGGGGAAGCGAAGATCGACACGCACGAGCTGGTGGAGCTGTACATCGCCGGGAGATGGCTGGCCTTCGATCCCATGGCGCGGCGAATCTTGGAGGGGAGCGTCGAGGAGATTCTGGCCGACCCCTCCCTGGCGGATCGGGCGATGACTTCGCGGTTGGCCGACGAGCGCTTCCGCGGCCGCGGCTATCATCTTTATTGCTCCTCATTCTTCTATCAGCGGGTGACCCGATTCTGCCGGCGCGACAGCCTGACCTCCGGCGAGTCTTGGACCTGGGTTCGCGTATCGCGTCCCGGCACCGGCGGAAAGCCGAGGCCCACCCGCCTCGTGCTGCTCACCGAGCGGCCTGCGGAGGATCGGCTGCGGCTGACGGAGAAGGATCCGACGGCGGCTTCCCGCACCTGGACGCGGGAGGACCTCGCTGAACCCGCGAGTCATTGGGAGCGGCTGCGAAAAATGCGACGAATCCCGGAAAAACGCCTGGAGATCCTGAGCGAGGATCTGGCCTGGCACGAGCAGGTGATTCGGATTCATCTTCTGGGGGCCGCCGCATCACCCGCGATCAAGGTTTTCAAGGATCGCAAGGGGAACGAGGAGGCGCTGGGCTTGCGACCGCTGCTCACCCGGCAGCTTCCCGCCTGGCTCGCCGCCTCGGCCCGCGCAGCCTGGGCCATTCCCCGCATCCATGGCCGGGCGGCGCTGATGGAACGAGCCCGGCGGCGCTCGCCCAGGCACCTGCCGGCGCGTCGCTCCGCCTCGGTGCTCTACCTGCGCTCGGATCTCTGGCGGGGGTTGCGCGCGGGAGGCTCCGTGGGCCACGTGTGCGGAATGGCCCAGGCGTTCCAGCGTGAAGGACAGTCGGTGAGCTTCCTGGCGGCCGATCTTCCAGCCGGGATCGATCGCGAGGCGATGGCCGTGCACCTGGTCCCGCCGCCGGCCCTGCTGCGCGTGTCGCGCAGCGCCGCGCGCTTCGAGCACTCGTTTCAGCTGGTCCGTTCCGGGGTGCAGATTTTCCGAGGCGATCCTCCAGGACTGCTGTACCACCGCTTCGACGAGGGGAGCCTGGCGGGAGTGCTGCTGTCGCGGGCCCTCGGCATACCACTGGTGCTGGAGTACAACGGCTCGGGAATCTGGATTGCGGATCATTGGGATCGCCCTTTGCCTTATCGACGGACTTTCGAGGCGATCGAGAGGGCCAACCTTCGGCACGCCCATTTGATCGTCGCGGTCTCCGAGGTGCTGCGCGACCAGCTCCTGTCGCGTGGGGTGGAGCCGCACCGCATCCTCGTCTGCCCCAACGGCGTCGACCCGGGAATTTACCACCCCGAGAGAGACCCTGTGCCGCTGCGCCGGAAGCTGGGGCTCGAGGGAAAAACGGTGGTCGGGTTCATCGGGACCTTCGGCCCGTGGCACGGTGCGCCGATTCTGGCGAGGGCGGCGGGTGAGGTCATGAACCGGCATCCCGAGGTGGCATTTCTTTTCGTGGGGGATGGGCCCGAGCGCGGCAGGACGGAGGAGATTCTGCGGCAGATGGGAGTGGCGGAACGCTGCCGATTCACCGGGCTGATTCCACAAGAGGAGGCGCCCGATTACCTGGCCGCATGCGACGTTTTCGCCTCGCCCCACGTGCCCAACCCCGACGGCACACGCTTTTTTGGATCCCCCACCAAGCTGTTCGAGTACATGGCGATGGGTCGAGGCATCGTGGCCAGCCGGCTGGAGCAGATCGGGGAGATCCTGCAGGACGGGGAGACCGCGCTTCTCGTTCCACCGGGGGATCCCGCGGCGCTGTCGGCGGCCTTGAGCCGCCTGCTGGGGGATGCCGCGCTGTCCGCGCGTCTGGGACAGGCGGCACGCCGGCAGGTCGTGGCACATCACACCTGGGAGCAGAATGCCCGGGCCGTGCTGGACCTGGTCCGGTTTCTCTGAGAGGGAAAAGCTTGGTCTACCGGTTGGAGAGCTTGCGCAAAGACATGAGAAAGGCATTCAGCCTTCCTCCCGGAGAAGTTCTGCGGCGTTTCACCGGGCGCGCCGTGCGCTACGCCCGACGACTGCGCAATCGCCGCCGGACCGGCGCGATCTCGGAAGCGCAATTCCTGGCGGCCCTGGTGCGACCCGCCCCCAGCCTCGGCGAATTCGCGGCTCGGCGCATGGATTCCGAGCCGCTGGTGCCCGCGTCCGTGCACAGCACCCGAATGGCGGAGTGGATCAAGTCGCACGCCGCCGGGAGCCTGGATCCTCTGCTATCCGCCGCCCGCGCCGTACAGGGGGGAACGTTCGATCTCCTCGGGTCGGGGCCGGTGCCCCTGGGGCCGGGCCCTGACTGGCAGCGGGACTTCAAGTCGGGAATGCGCTGGGACGAGAAGGCCTACTCGCTCGAGATCGTTCAGACGCCGGATCGGGGGCACGACATCAAGGTACCCTGGGAGCTGTCGCGCCTGCAGCACCTGGTGGTGCTGGGAATCGCCGCAGCGGTCACCAAAGATCCCGCGTTCCGGCTCACGGCCCTCGGACAGGTGGATTCGTTTCTGTCCGGGAATCCAGTCTATCGAGGAGTCAACTGGAACTGCACCATGGACGTGGCCATCCGCGCCTCGCAGCTGCTTGTGTCGGAAGGGTATCTGCGCGGCGCGGGGACTCCATCCTTCTGGGGGCGTTTCTCCACTTCGCTTCTGGAGCATGCCCGGTTCATTCGCGAGAATCTGGAGGATGGCCCGGTGCGGGGGAACCATTACCTTTCCGATCTGGCCGGCTTGTATCTTTGCGGCCTCGGCCTGAGCGAGCTTGCCGAAGCAGCATCCTGGCGGGAGTTCTCGCGGCTCACGCTGGAACGGGAGATGGCCCGCCAGGTCCACGCGGACGGATTCGATTTCGAGGCGTCCACCTCGTATCACGCCTTCGCTACGGAGATGTTCCTGTTTCCCGCCCTGTTGGGAGCGGGGAAGCGGGATCCTTTTCCGGAGTCGTACCTTCGACGTCTGGAAAAAATGCTCGAGGCGGTGGCGGCGCTGATTCGTCCCGATGGGACCCTTCCGCAAATCGGCGACAACGACGATGGCCGGTTCCTGATTTTCTCCCAGTACCACCGTCCCAGAAGAGACTGGCGGCCGCTGCTGGCCTTGGGCGCCTTTCTTTACCGTCGTGAAGGCTGGCTTTTCCATTCCGGCGATGCCTGGGTGGAAGGGGTCTGGGCCTTGGGCGAGCCGTTCATCCAGTGGGCCGGCTCGCTGCGCGCACCATTGTCGCCGCCGCCTTTCAGAAGCCAAGCCTTTCCGCAGGCCGGGATCTACCAGCTCTCCGCCGGATCGATCCAGATGGTGGTGGACTCTGGGGGCGTCGGCCAGGGAGACAACGGCGGGCATGCCCACAACGACACCCTGGCTTTCGAGCTGCACGCGTTCGGGCGGGAAGTCCTTCCGGACCGGGGCACGGGAACTTACACTCCCAGCCTGAGCCTGCGAAACCGCTTCCGCTCCAGCCTCGCCCACAACTCGATCGAAGTGGACGGAGAGGAGATCAACCCCTTTCCGGACGAGGCGTTCCGGTTGATACCTGCCGACAGTCCCAGGGTGCTGCGCTGGCGCACCGGCCGGGATTACACCTACCTCTCAGCGGAGCATGGCGGATACCGGCGGCTGGCCTCGCCTCTGGTTCACCGCCGACGATTTCTGCTGAATCATCGGGAAGGCACCTTCGCTCTGGAAGACCGCCTCGACGGAAAAGGCCGGCATCGCTTCCGGGCGAGCTTCCATCTTCCTCCGGGCTGGGACGCCCAGACGGAGGAAGGAGGCTGGAGCGCCCGGCAGGAGCACGGCGAGTCAGGGCTGAAGTTCCGCTGGAAGAAGGCGCCGGAGGGACATGAGATTCGGGTTGAAGACGATCTGCACTCGCCATCCTACGGCGTGACGATCCCCGCCAGGACCGTGCGCATCGCCTGGCAGGGGAGCGCGCCCCAGACTTTGCGATATCGCTTGATTCCTTTCCTGGGGGAGGGGGCATGAAGCAGATATTTTTGCGCGAGGGCAGAGTGGAAGTGGCCGAAGTCCCGGCCCCGCCGGTCTCTCCCGGCCGGGCGCTGGTGGCGACCGCCGTGTCGGTGATCAGCGCCGGCACCGAATCGGCGGCGCTCAGCACGACCCTCCGCAGCCCCCTGGAGCGGGCTGCGGCGCATCCCTCTCCGGTGAAACGTCTGCTGGAGGTGGTTTCCGAAGAAGGGGCCGGAGGCATTCTCCGGAGACTCGCCTCCACCTCGAACGAGGCGGAGCTCATGGAAGTGGGGTATTCGGCGGCGGGAACCGTCGTGGCGCGCGGCGCAGGGATGAGCGTCGACGTGGGGGCGCGCGTCGCATGCGCCGGATCGCAGTTCGCCCACCACGCCGAAGTCCTCTCCGTGCCCGAGCATCTCCTGACAACCATTCCCGAGGCCGTCACCTTCGAGCAGGCGGCCTTCGCCACGCTGGGGTCCATCGCGCTGCACGGCTTCAGGAGAAGCAATGCGTCGCTCGGTGAAACGGTGGGCATCGTGGGTCTGGGCCTCGTGGGGCTGTTGGGGGCGCAGATTGCCCGGTCCGCCGGTTGCAAAGTGCTGGCCCTCGATCCCGATCCCTCCCGGGTGGAGCTCGCCAGGATGCTGGGCATCGAGGGCGCCCGGCGCCTGGGCGATGCGGATCCGCTGCAGGAGATCCTGGCGGGCACGTCCGGACAGGGCGCCGATGCGGTGCTGATCTTTGCCGCCACGCCCAGCGACGAGCCTTTGGCGCTGGCCATGCGGCTGGCGCGCAAGAAGGGACGAGTCGTGGTGGTGGGAGACGTGGGGATGAAGGTGGACCGCTCCCTGATGTACGGGAAGGAGTTGGACCTGCGCATCTCCACCTCTTATGGGCCCGGACGCTACGACGCCTCGTACGAGGAGAAGGGCGTGGACTATCCGTACGCCTATGTCCGTTGGACCGAAGGGAGAAACCTGTCGGCTTTCCTCGATCTCATCGCGACGGGACAGGTGCGAGTGGACCCGCTCATCGAGCGAGTCTATCCGGTGCATCAGGCCCAGGCTGCCTACGCGAGCCTGAGCGGATCGCTGCGCAAGCCTGCCGTGCTCCTGTCGTTTCCTCCTTGCCTCGAGGGATCCGCGGAAAAGCTGTCGCAAACGGTTCGCCTGGCCCGGCCCAGGGAATCTGCGTCAGGACGAAAAGCGGTTCTGGTAGGACCGGGAAGCTTCATGAAGGAGGTCTTCATTCCGGTATTTCGCCGCGCGGGAGTGGCGACGTTGGAAGCGGTGGTCTCCGGCAGCGGCGCCAGCGCGCTCTCGGCCGCCCGCAGGTTCGGCGCCGGTCTGGCTTCCACCGACTTGGACGAGGTGCTCGCGGACCCCGGGGTGTCGCTGGTGCTCATCGGCACCCGGCACGATCTGCACGCCAGCCAGGTCGAGAGGGCTCTCAGGGCGGGAAAATCGGTGTTCGTCGAAAAGCCTCTCTGTCTGACCCGGGCGGAGCTGGAACGCATCCGCACGGTGCATCGCGAGTGTGGTGGAGTTCTGGCGGTAGGCTTCAATCGCCGCTACGCCCCGCTGGTACGGGAGATGAAACGGCACCTCGCCCAACTCCCCGGGCCGCGCGTGATTCAGGTGCGGGTCAATGCGGGGCGCCTGCCCGCCGAGCACTGGACCCAGGACCCGAAGATCGGCGGCGGCAGGCTCCTGGGAGAGGGGTGCCACTTTCTGGATCTCGTGCCCTTTCTGGCCGGCTCTCCCATCGTTTCGTTGCAGGTGGAAAAGGTCCCCGCCGCGCTGAGCACGCTCCCGGTGTCGGACAACTTCGCCTTGAGCCTGCGGCTCGCCGACGGATCCCTGGGGAACATTCTGTACACCAGCCTGGGCGATGCGAGCCTGGGAAAGGAGCTGGTGGAGGCTCACGCCTCCGGGGCTTCCTTGGTTCTTGACGATTTTCGCGAGCTCCGGATTCACCGCTCTGGGAAGATGCAGAAGATCGCCCGCGACAAGGACAAGGGAATTTCGACCGAGGTGAAAGAGCTCAAGGCGGCATTGGCGGGCGAAGACTCACAGCTGATCGCCTGGGAGGAAATTGAATCGGCGACCGAATGGACCCTGCGGGCCCAGGAGCTGCTGGAGGGGCGCGAGTGAATCGCAGCGTGCTGATGTGGGAGCATCATGCGTGGGACAGCCCCATCCGGGTGGGGGGGCGCGCCTTCGCGGAGCGTTTCCTTCAGGCGGGTTGGGACGTGGCCTGGATCAACGGTCCGCTGGCCCCCTGGAATCTCGTCGGTGGCAATGACGAGGTGGCACGGCGGCGCGACTGCTGGCGCCGGGGAGGCGTGGACATCGCCACGGCATCGGGGGGTCGGCTCTTCCTGTACGCGCCGCTGGCGATGGTGCCCTACCGCAGCTACCCGGTGCTGAATCGCCCCTGGTTTCATCGGCATTCCCTCGATGGAGCGCTTGCCTCGTTGCGAAGGGTCCTGCAGGAGCGGGGCTTCGGCAAGGTGGATCTCTTGTGGCTGGCCACCGGCAGCCCCATGCTGCCGCTGTTGCAGTCCCTGCCCCATGGCAAGAGTCTGTACCGCCTCTCCGACGAAACGTCCGCCTTCCCCGACACTCCCAAGAGCTACCGGGCGCTGGAGGAGGAGGCTCTCTCCCGTGTCGACTTTACGGTCGCAACCGCCGCCTCGCTCGCCGAGCGCGCCTCACGGCTCTGCGCAAGAGTTCTGTTGCTGCCCAACGGTGTTGACGGCGCGCGTTTTTTCGGCGCGAGAAGAGATGAGGAAGCCGCCGGACAGCCCCGGCGCTTGAAGCGAATCGTCTATGTGGGGGCGCTGGACAGCTGGTTCGATGGGAAGAAGGTTCAGGCGCTCTCCAACGCCTTCCCGAACGCGGAGATTGTGCTGGCGGGTCCGATCCGCATGGAAGTCGAATGGGCCAGCGCTCTGACCAATGTCCATCTGCCCGGTCCGGTCATGCCGGAGGAAGTGCCGCGGCTTCTCGCCGGCTGCGATGTAGGGATCATCCCGTTCGTCGACTCGCCCCTGACCCGATCCATCCATCCGGTCAAGCTGTACGAGTACTGCGCCGCGGGCTTGCCGGTAGTCGCTTCCGATCTTGACGAGATTCGGCGCATCGGATCGCCGGCGCGCCTGGCCCGGAGCGATTCGGAATGGGTCGATGCGGTGCGCTCTGCGTGGCAGGAGCACCGACGGGAAGAGACTCTGGCCTTTGCGGCGCGTCACGACTGGTCGGTGCGCTTCGCCGCGCTGATGGATTTTGTAGGTGAGGGCGCTCCCAGTGCGATGCCCGCGAGAACCGGGAGCGGCTCTTGAGAATCGGCGTCGATGCCCGCTTCCTGGTGGAGGAGAAGACCGGCGTGGAAACCTACTTCCACCAGCTGCTCTCCCGACTAATCCGGCTGGGAGGAGATGAGGAATACGTGCTCTTCCGAGGCGACTCGCTCATGCCCGAGCTTCCAGCGGGGCGCTGGCGTCTGGTGGGGGCCGGCGGGAGGGCCTGGAGCTGGGGACTGACGGGCAAGCTGTCGGCAGAAAGCCTCGATCTCTTTTATTCCCCGGTCACGGCCTTCCCTCTCGCGGGAGCCCCGCGCAGCATCGTCACCATCCATGATCTCTCATGGCACCACACTCCCTCGAGCTATTCGACGCTGGAGCGGGCCAGGCAGCGCCGTTGGACCGCTTTGGCGGCGCGCCACGCGGACGGCATTGTCGTGGTCTCCGAAACGACGGGCAAAGACTTCGCCGCTCTGCACCCCTCGGCCGCCGGGAAAATGACCACCATCTCGCCCGGGGTGGACGATTCCAGTTTCGGCAGCGTGCCGGCATCCGAGGTGCAGCGGGTGCGCGATCGATACGGTCTGACCGGAAGGTACCTGCTCGCCTTGGCCTCGTTCCATCCCAGGAAGAACCTTCCCGGGCTCGTGGAGGCCTACGATCGCTTTCGGTCCCGGGGGCCCGAGCGCCTCCAGCTCCTGCTGGCGGGACGCGGTGGGAGCGATTCCTCCAGGGTCCTCGATCGCGTCGCCCGCAGTCCCTTTCGCAGCGACATTCTCCTGTCCGGCTACGTCCCCCAGACGGACCTCGCCGCGCTGTATGCCGCAGCTGAGCTGTTCGTGCTGGCTTCGCATTACGAAGGTTTCGGGATTCCGGCGCTGGAGGCGATGGCCCGCGGCACGCCGGTTCTCGTTTCGGATCTCCCGGTGTTCCGGGAGGTGTGCGGCGAGGCGGCCCTGCGGGTCGCGCCGGGCGATGCCGATGCGTTGGCCGAGGGGATCGGAGCATCGATTCGTGACACGCCTGCGCGCTCGGCGCGCATCGAGGCGGGGATCAGCCGGGCTCGTGGCTACCGCTGGGAGAATTCCGCAACCCGCCTGGTGGATTTTTTCCGGCAGGTGGAAAGGCGCGCATCATGACCTCCTCGGCAGCGCCTCGAGTCCTGGTCCTGGCGGTGGGAATGGGCACCGGCGGCGCCGAGGCACTGATCCGCGACAGCCTGCCGCTGCTGCGCGACGCGGGGTTCGACTTGTCCCTGTGGGTGATGAAGGAGGGTGGGGCGCAGCTGGCGCCCATCCAGGAGTCCGGGCAATCGGTCCGGGCGCTCTCCCATTCGAGCGCAGTCGGCGCCGCGCCCCTGGCCCGCTTGCTGCGCGACATCCGCGGCGGGCGATTCGATCTCATCCACTCCCATCTCTTCTGGGCCAACCTCTGCGCCAGAGCGGCCGGCAAGTGGGCGGGGGTGCCGGTGGTGATCAATTCCCACCATGGCACCGACGGCTGGCTTTCGTTATCGCACCGGCTTCTGGAACGCAGCACGGTGAGCCTGGCGGACCGCCTGGTGGCCTGCTCGGAAGCGGTGCGCCGCTGCGCCGTGGAGCGATTGCGGCTTCCGGCTCACAAGGTAGTGACCATCCCCAATGGTGTTCCTCTGCAGCGTTTCGCCAGCCGCGAGTCCCGGGAGCAGATGCGCGCCACTCTCGGACTCGATCCTGCCTCCCGTGTGATCGGCAGCGTCGGAAGGCTGGATGAGCCGGTGAAGGGGTACGCAGTCCTCCTGCAGGCCATGGACATCCTCAGCGGGAGTACGCCGAACGTGGTTTGCCTGATCTGCGGGGACGGGCCCGCCCGCGCCCAGCTGGAACAATCGGTCCGGGAAAGAAACCTCTCGGAGAAGGTGCGATTCCTGGGGGAGCGCCACGACATTCCGATGGTGCTGCAGGCCCTGGATCTGTACGTGCAGCCCTCCCTGATGGAAGGATTCGGATTATCGGTGCTCGAAGCCATGGCCACGGGGCTGCCGGTGGTCGCGACGAACAGCGGAGGACTGCCCGAGGTGGTGCGTGACGGAGTGACGGGAGATCTGGTCCCTCCGGGTGACCCGCTCTCGCTGGCGCGGCGCTTGCAGGCCCTGTTGGAAGATCCCGGGCGGCGCGCGGACTACGGGCGCGAGGGAGAAAGGCGCGCCCGCAGTGAATTCCCCCTGGAGCGTATGGTCCGGGGATGGAGCGAGCTGTATCGCACGATGCTGCGCGATAAGGGTTGGAGGGCCGCCGCATGATGCGGATGGCAGGCGCGTTTCTGCTCGCCGCGGCTCTGGCGCACTACCTGACACCGGTGCTGCGGCAGGCCGCCATCCGTTTCGGCATCGTGGATCGTCCCGATGGAAAGCTGAAGAACCACCGGGCCCCGGTGCCCTACCTGGGCGGCATTGCCATTTACCTCTCGTTCCTGCTTTCCCTGGCGCTGACGGTGGAATTCCAGCGGGAGGTTCTGGGAATTCTGCTCGCCGGCGCCATCGTGGTGATCCTGGGGCTCATCGACGATTTGGGGGCCCTCAGCCCGCCGGTGAAGCTGGCCGGCCAGGTGGTGGCGATTCTGACGCTGATGAAAGCTTCAGTGACCATCAAGCTGACTTTCCTTCCCGCGGGGCTGGCGCTCCCGCTCTCCTTTCTATGGCTGCTGGCCATCACCAATGCCTTCAATCTCATCGACATCATGGACGGCCTGGCAGCCGGAGTGGGCCTGATCTCGGCGCTGGTCCTGGCCTGCGTCGCGGCGGGAAGCGGCCGGGAAGAGGTGGGAACGCTGCTCGCGGGTCTTGCGGGCAGCCTTGCGGGTTTTCTGCGCTACAACTTCGAGCCGGCCCGGATCTACCTGGGGGACACGGGAAGCCTCTTCCTGGGGCTGATGCTGGGAGCGCTGGCGATGAACAACAGCTACACCTCGAGGAACCTGGTGGCCTCTCTGTCACCGGTAGTGATTCTGGGGGTGCCGTTGTTCGACATGCTTTTCGTGATGTTCATCCGCTGGCGGCGCGGCATTCCCGTCATGCGCGGCAGCCCGGACCATTTTCCGCTGCGCCTCAGGAAGTGGCGGCTGACCACACGGCAAACGGTGGCCGCCAGTTATGCCGCCTCGGTGGTCCTCGGCGGCGTGGGGGTGGCCATGATGCTGGTGAATGGCCCGGCGGCGCTCTGGCTGCTGGGGGGCACGTCTGCGGTGGCCCTGGCGCTCGGCTTCTATCTGAAAAAGATCGACATGACCCTGTAGGAGCGGCAGAGTGACGACCACGAGAAATCTCATCCTGGGAGCCGGACTGGCGGGGCTTTCCGCCGCGGCCTCGCTCCCAGGAGAGGAAACGCTGGTCCTGGAAAGGGAGCCGGAGGTCGGAGGGTTGTGCCGCTCCCGCGAGGTGGATGGGTTCACCTTCGACTGCACGGGGCACCTTCTGCACCTGAAGGACCCGGGAATCCGGGAGATGGTTCACTCCATGCTTCCCCAATCGTTCGAATCGGTGGAACGGAAATCGCTGATTTACTCGAAGGGGGTTTTCACCGGCTACCCGTTCCAGGCGAACACGTACGGTCTGCCCCGGGAGGTGATCCGGGAGTGCGTGGTCGGTTTCGTGGAAGCATTGCTCAAGCACGGCGATGCGGAAGACAGGCCGGCGAGGAACTTCCAGGAATGGGTTCTCTCCACCTTTGGTGACGGGATTGCACGCCACTTCCTGTTCCCCTACAACGAAAAGCTCTATCGCGTGGACTTGAAGGAAATGGAATGCGGCTGGGTCTCCTGGTCGATTCCCCGACCCTCGCTCGACGAGGTGGTGCGCGGCTCGCTGGGGATGGAAGTGAAGGGGCTCGG
>Ga0075434_100002267_pt1 | contig 16831 bp, 13 predicted proteins | sample RhiMethybrSRZTD3_FD_75298 | JGI IMG/M metagenome (GOLD analysis project Ga0075434, IMG submission 75298) | Populus rhizosphere microbial communities from Tennessee, USA - Rhizosphere MetaG P. TD hybrid SRZTD3 | ecosystem: Host-associated > Plants > Roots > Rhizosphere > Soil | place: USA... | reverse complement strand
GGATGCACCTTGTGCGCCTTGCGGATCGTCGCCGCCGACACTTCGCTCAGGCCGATCGCCGTGACCTTGCCTTCCTTCACCAGATCGGCAACCGCGCCGATGCTCTCTTCGATCGGGCGCCGCTTGTCCCAGCGATGGAGGTAGTAGAGGTCGATCACATCGGTCTGCAACCGCTGGAGGCTCTCCTCGCAGTTCTTCCGGATCATCTCCGGGCGGCCGTCGATCTCGCGCTGGCCTTGCGCGTTGCGGAACATGCCGCCCTTCGAGGCGAGCACGTACTCGCGACGACGGCCCTTGATGGCGTTGCCGATCAGTGTCTCGTTGGCGCCGAACCCGTAGAGCGCTGCAGAATCGAGATGCGTGTAACCGAGGTCGAGCGCGCGATGGAGGACGCGCGCGGCGGTGTCGGCATCGGGCGGCGTGCCGTACGCATGCGACAAGCACATGCAGCCGAGGCCGATGGTAGAGACCGTAAACGGACCGAGCTTCCGAGTGTCCATCCGCTTAGCGTATTACAGAGGCTTTCCCGGCTGCTCCGATCCTTCGAGCCACGCGCGGCCCTCGGCATACAACCGTTCCACCGCTTCGCCGCGCAGCCCGGGCAGTCCATCCTTGATCGTGAAGCCGTTCCTCGACTGGAGATACGCGAGGTGCCGGTAGCCTTCGGGGAACTTGTTCAGCAAGGTCACATCGAGCATCAAGCGGCGGGACGGCTCGACCGGGTCCATCCGATCTTTTTCGTAGATCGGCTGCCGGCGCACGATCCCCCACCCTCGAGGCGCTCTCTTTTCGAGGAAGTCGTAGAAGCGACCGGTGCACACGACATCGACTTCGAGCCCATCGACCGCCGCGCGCTGGTTGATCGTCATCTTCGTCTGCGCGATCGCGCGCGAGCCGACGACATCACACGTGAAGCCGCCGAGAAAGTGGAGGATGCTCACGCCGCGCTCGAACCCGGCGCGGCTGACCTCGATGAATTTGCTCGCTGGCCCCTGAAACCAGGTCGCCGTCATCCAGGCGTCGTCGTGCCACACGGTCGCGAAGCGATCCCAGTCGCCGGCGTCGCGCCAGAGGGCCCAGTTCTCGATGACCTCACGGATTGCGAGTGCGTCTGAATTCATTTCTTCATTCGGGTAATTCGCGGCGTTATGCTCGCCGGGTCTCTGGACCCGCCGGCACGTTTATCGATCGACGATGCGATTGCGCAGAACCCCGATCCCTTCAACCTCGGTCTCGATCACGTCGCCATCGACTAAGAACTCCTGCGGAGTTCTCCCCATCCCAACGCCCTCGGGCGTGCCCGTCGCGATCACGTCGCCTGGCTCGAGCGTCAATCCCTTCGACAGCCACTCGATGATCACGTCGACCGGGAAGATCATGTTCGAGGTATGGCCGTCCTGCTTCGTCGTGCCGTTGACGCGCAGCTGCAGCCGCTTGTTCTGCGGATCGCCGAACTCGTCGGCGGTGACGATCACCGGCCCCATCGGACAGAAGCCGTCGAGGCTCTTGCCCTTGAACCACTGCATGTGCTGTTGCTGCAGATCGCGCGCGCTGAGATCGTTGATCACCGTGTAGCCAAAGACGTGCTGGAGCGCGTCAGCGCGCGAGATGTTGCGTCCGCCGATGCCGATCACGACGCCGAGCTCGACTTCCCAATCCACCTGCTGTGTCGCCGCGCGATCGACCGTCACGTCATCGTAGGGACCGCTGATCGTCGTCGGTGCCTTCGTGAAGATCACCGGCACCGTTGGAATCTTCATCTCACGGCCGCGGGCTTGCGAGCTTTCCTTCGCGTGCGCCGCGTAGTTGAGGCCGAGGCAGAAGACGTTCTTCGGCGGCCGCGCGATCGGCGAGTGCCAGCGCACGGCGTCGGCGGCGTGGCTGTGACGATCGCCGATCTGGTCGATCGACGCGGCCACCGCGCTCATGCGCTGCTTCCACGCCTGCGGGCCCGCCTGGATCAGTGCAAGCGCGCTCGTCGGAGCGTCGCTCCAGACGCCGCGCATCATGGCGGGCAGATCGATGACTCGGTTGCCGTTGACGACACCGAGGCGCGGCGCCTCGCCGGCAGCGGGAGAAAACATGGCGTATTTCATCGAGATCCGAAGCGGATGTGAGATGTCAGTCTGTTGAAGAAGCGATGTTCGGGGAGTATACTCCGGCGACTCCGCGCGGGTGTGTATGGGCGGAAGGAGGGTCGGGGTGATGCGTGCATTCCGTGCGTTGTTCTACGGATTGATCGTCGTCCTTCTTACCGCGTCTGCGTCGATGGCGCAGGCGACGGCCGAAATCACAGGAAGCGTCAAAGACACGAGCGGTGCCGTTCTTCCCGGCGCCAACGTCACCGCCACGCAGACCGCCACTGGATTCAAACGCGAAGCGGTCACCGACGCAGAGGGCGTCTTCTCGTTCCCCGCGATCCCGGTCGGTCCCTATCGTCTCGAGGTTGCCCTTCAAGGATTCAAGACGTCCATTCAGACCGGCATCGTGCTGCAGGTGAACGATCACCCGAACGTACCGGTCACGCTGGAGCTCGGCACCGTCACGGAAGCCATCACCGTCACCGCGACCACGCAGACGGTCGAAACTCGCGCGCTTGGCGTCAGCCAGGTGATGGACAACAAGCGCATCGTCGAATTGCCGCTGAACGGGCGCAATCCGGCCGACCTCCTTGCGCTGCTGCCGGCGGCTGTGCCGCAGCCGGCCCTCAACGCGACGAGTCGAAGCATGGGCGGCAGCAATGGCGGTCAGGCATACTCGCTGGCCGGCGGTCTCACGTTCGGCGTCGCATGGCTGCTCGACGGCGCCATGCACAACAACCCGTACGACAACCTCAATCTGCCGCTGCCGTTCCCTGACGCGCTGCAGGAGTTCCGCGCCGAGACCAGCGCAATGACCGCGCAGAACGGGATGCACTCGGGTGGAGCGGTGAACGCCGTCACCAAGTCGGGCACCAACTCGTTCCGAGGCGATCTCTTCGAGTTCTTCCGGCATCACAGTCTGAACGCGACGGATCCATTTGCGACCAAGAAGCCCGACGGCTCGCGCAAAGACGATGGGTTGAAGCGCAATCAGTACGGCGTGACGCTCGGCGGTCCGATCATTCCGAACCGCTTGTTCTTCTTCAACGGCTATCAAGGGACGAATACCACGGTGAATCCCACCGACAATCGCGCCTTTGTCCCGACTGCGGCGATGCTCGCTGGCGATTTCACCGCGTTCGCGTCGCCGGCCTGCAACGCGGGCGTGCAGCGCAACCTCGGCTCGCCGTTCGTCGGCAATCGCGTGGATCCGGCGCAGTTCAGTAAAGCCGCACTCGCAATTACGTCGCGGCTGCCCACCACGACCGATCCGTGCGGTCTCGTGCAGTACGGCGTTCCGGCGCAGACCGACGAATGGCAATACGTTGCCAAGGTCGACTACACGCTGAACCAGAAGCACTCGGTGTTCGGCCGCTACATCGGCACTTCACAGTTCACGCCGCCGCCATTCAGCTTGGATGCGGCAGAGAAGAACCTGCTCGTCACGCGCATCGGCGGACGCGATAACCTGGCGCAGACGGCGACCTTCGGAGAGAACTACGTCATCAGCGACACGACGTTGAACCAGGTACGCTTCGCGTATAATAACACCAACATTCACCGCACGAGCACCGACTTCTTCTCCGCGCCCGAAGTAGGCATCAACGTCTACAGCTACATGCCGCACTACATGCTGCTGACCATCACCGGAGGGTTTCAGCTTGGCGGCGGCACGGAGAGCCAGTCGACGTTCAGTACTCCGTCATGGCAGGTGAGCGACGATCTCACGCTCGTACGGGGCGGTCACCAGTTTGCGTTCGGCGGCGCTTACTCGAGTTGGAAATCGCTCTCGCTCGCCAACGTGCGATCGCCGGGGCAGTTCACCATCGACGGCACGATCACAGGACTTGGTCTCGCCGACTTCCTGTTGGGCCGACTCGGTACGAACGGTCTGGTGCAGGCGGCACCGAACACGCTCGACATGGAAGCGAAGAGCGTGGGTCTGTACGGCATGGACACGTGGAGAGTCGGGCCTCGTTTGACGTTGAACTACGGTCTGCGATGGGAGCCGTTTTTCCCGCAGCAACTCGTGAACGGCGCCGTCTATCAGTTCAGCATGGATCGCTTCCGCGCGGGCACGAAGAGCACGGTGTTCCCGAATGGTCCCGCCGGCCTGTACTTCCCCGGCGATCCCGGCTTCCCCTCGCAAGCAGGCATGCTGACCGACTGGAACAACTTCGGACCGCGCGTCGGTCTGGCGTGGGATCCGCTTGGCGACGGCAGAACGTCGGTGCGCGCCGCCTACGGGAAGTCGTACGACTTCGTGAACGCGCAGTTCCACCTGAACACGTCCGTGGCGCCGCCGTGGGGATCGGAAGTGCGGCTCAACAATCCTCCGGGCGGTCTCGACAACCCGTTCCTCGGCAGCCCCGGCGGTCAGACGAACATTTTTCCCGTGACCTTCGATCAGAACGCACCGTTCTCGCTCAATGGTCCGTTCCTTTCTCTCACCAACGACCTCGTGGCCACGAACGTTCAGTCGTACAACGTGACGCTCGAACGGCAGATCAGCGCCAGGTGGTTCGCGTCGGTGGGATACGTCGGCAGCCGCACCAACAACATCTGGGAATCGACGCCGCTCAACAACGCGTTGTTCATTCCGGTGCCGGGCACCGGCGCCGCGCCGAGCGTCGCGAACACGAACAACCGCCGGCCGCTCAACATCATCGATCCCAACAACGGCAGGTTCTATGCGCAGCTGGACCAGTACGTCAGTGACGGCCGTCAACACTACAACGGCATGCTGCTGCAGGTGCGTGGCAGTAAGGGTTTGACCACCGCCAACGCCAACTACACGCTGTCGCATTGTTATGGCTCGCCAGACGGCAACGGCGCCGGCACGACGAACGTGTCAGTGGGCTACAACAAGCCGGAGGACCCGCACTACGACGATGGCAACTGCACGTCGGATCGCCTCCACAACTTCTCGATGACTGCGAGCGTCCAGTCTCCTCGTCTCAACAGCGGGGCGATGAGAGCGGCGTTTTCCGATTGGCGTCTGGTCGGGGGGTTCCGCTGGCTGAGCGGCCCGTGGCTCACGGTGTCGACGGGCAGCGACATCGCGTTCAACGGACAAGCGGGCACGCAGCGAGCGAATCAGATCCTCGACGACCCGTACGGGGATATGTCGATCAACCCGCTGAACGGCGGCATGCGTTTCCTCAACCCGCTCGCATTCCAGCAGCCCGCGAACGGGACGCTCGCCACATCGCAGGTGCGCAACGGTATCCGCGGCATGCGGCAGCGCAACCTGGATCTGTCGCTCACGAGGGTCGTGAGGATCACCGACACCCAGAACATCGAAGTGCGCGTTGACGCGTTCAACGCCTTCAACTGGTTCCAGTGGGGACAACCGGCGACGGCGTTGAACAACACGGCGACGTTCGGCCAGATCACGAGCGTCATCAACGGCTCGCCGCGCACAATGCAGCTGGGGATCAAGTACCAGTTCTAATCGAGCGCTCGTCGTAGTTCGCGACTCACGTACGCCGGGCCCACAAACCAGGCCCGGCCTACGCTGTCTGTTAGCGCTAAGCGACGGTATCGGCCGGGCTTGGTTTGTAAGCCCGGTGTGATCTCTCGAATTAGCTAGTGCGCCAAAGGCGCAACGCTCTTCGCAGGCGTAGGCACCTGCGACTTCATGGCGAGCGACAGCGTCGCCATCGCGAGCGTCGAGATCGCGGCGGGAATCGCAGCGGCCCAGAACAACTGCTGCGGACCCCATTGCCATCCGATCAGCGTGCCGCCGATATAGGGGCCGATGATTGCGCCGAGGCGGCCGACGCCGAGACCGGCACCGACGCCGGTCGATCGCAGATAGGTCGGGTAGTACGTCGCCGCCAGCGTGTTGATGCCGGGCTGTCCGCCGATCACGCACCATCCAGCAACGAACACAATGAGCGTGAGGACGGCGAGGGTGATGCCCGGCTGTCCGATGAGCGCGATGCTGATCGTCGCCATCGCGAACGTCATCGTCAGCATCGGAATGAAGCCCTTGCGCGCGATCAGCCACGCCAAACCGTAGGTGCCGATCGTGCCGCCGGTCTGCAGAATCGCGCCGACCAGCACTGCGGTCCGCTGGTCGTAGCCCATGCCCGTCACCACTGTCGGCAGCCAGTTGGAGAGTGAGTAGAGATTCAGCAGGTTCATGAAGTTCACGACCCACAGCAGCAGCGTGGCCATCGCGCGGCCGTCGTGGAACAGATGCACGATGGGAATACCGCCGTGACTCACTTCGTTGGTGACGTACTCGGTGGCGTCATCGATGCGCAGCCTCGGATCGAGCTTCTTCAACCACCGCGCGAGCTGATCGAGACGCCGGCGGCGCACGGCGAGGAACTGCAGCGACTCCGGCAGCCCCCAGATCATCGCAATCGCGCCGGCCAGCGGAATCGCGCCGCCGAAATAGAAGACCGACCGCCAGCCGAACGCCGGGATCATCCACGCCGCGACGAAGCCGCCGATCGCCGCACCGGCAGTGAAGCCTACGGTGATCCCCATCACCAGTGCGACGCGGCTGCGCTTCGGGCTGAACTCACCAATCAGCGCGGTCGCATTGGGAATGATGCATCCAAGGCCCAGGCCCGAGATGGCGCGCAGGATCAGCAGCTCCTGCATGTTGGTGGCGAAGTACCCGGTGGCGATCGTCATCACCGAGAAGAAGATCGTGGCGCCGATCAGCACGGGACGCCGGCCGATCTTGTCGGCGACCATGCTGAAGGTCAGCGATCCGATCAGCACGCCGACATTGGCGGCCGCAAACACTTGGCCCATCTGCGCACCGGCCGCGACCTTCCATTCCTTGAGCACCGCCGGTGCGGTGTAGCCCATCGCCTGCACGTCGAAGCCGTCCATCACCAGGCACACCATGCAGAGCGCAAACACCTGGATATGCAGCGGGCCGATGCGACTGTTATCGAGCAGCTCGCCGATGTTGATCTTGTGTTGTTCAGCCATATCAGACTTTGCGAATCAAAACCCGCGAAGTATACTCGCCTGCCGGCCTAAAGGCCGCCAATTCAGGCAGTTTCGCGCTCCGGAGTAACAGCCACCATGCGGCTCTGCGGATCCCTTCTCGTGCTCGCGTTGGTCGCCGCGGTGCCCGCGTCGGCTCAGGTCGATCTCTCTGGTGAATGGGCGCCCGTGCGCGCCGAGGATAACACCGGCAACCCCGAGCTCGGCGACTGGGTCGGGATTCCGATGAACGACGCGTCGCGGCTGCGCTCGTCGGCGTGGGACGCATCGATCTACACGCTGCCGGAATGGCAATGCCGTCCGCACGGCAGCGCCTACATCTCGCGCGGACCGTCGCAGCTCAAGATCTGGAAGGAAGCCGATCCCGTCTCGCGTGAGACGACCGCGTGGCACATGGAGTGGCTGCGATCGGTCGATCGGCCGGTGTATATGGATGGCCGTCCACATCCATCGCCGAATGCCCTGCATACGTGGGCCGGCTTCTCGACCGGCGAGTGGATCGGCGACACGCTCCGCATTCGCGTGACACACTTGAAAGAGGAATACCAGCGCCGCAACGGCGTGTTCCACAGTGACGAGATCGAGGTCACGCAGTACTTGATCCGGCGCGGCAACTACCTCACGTTTCTGGTCATCGCCTACGACCCGGTGTATCTAACCGAGCCGCTCGTCCGCAGCACGGAATACCAGCTCGCGCTCAATCAGCAGCTCCCGCCCTATCCGTGCACCGTAGTCACCGAAGTCGATCGGCCACACGGTGTGGTGCCGCACTACCTGCCGGGCACGAATCAGGACGTGGGCTGGTTCGCACGACGCTATCAAGTGCCGCTCGACGTCATCATGGCCGGAGCCGGCAACACGTATCCCGAGATCAGATCGAAGATCCCGAAGTCGGTCGGCGGGTTTGGCCCTGAATCTCCTCCAGCGCCGCCGCCTGCTGCGGCGCCGCCCCGGAGGTCGCAATGACGCGCAGCGCTCGCTTCGTCGCCACGATTGGCGCGCTCGCCGCGTGCGCCATCAGTACGATCTCGCTCCACGCACAGCAGCGCACCGTCGCACCGACGAAGTTCACGCGCGCGCCGATGATTCAGGCGCTGCCGCCTGGTGAGATCGAGATCCTTCCGATTCGCGGCAACCTCTACGCGCTGTTCGGCGCCGGCAGCAACATCGTTGTATCAGTGGGAGCCGACGGCGTGATGCTCGTCGACGCCGGCAAGACGGGCATGAGCGACAAGATCATCGCCGCCGTGCAGCAGCTGTCGCGCGAGTGGACGATGCGCAACGAGCCGAAGCCGCTGGGATGGGGCGCGGAAACGCGATCGTCGGTGGCCGATCGCCACATCACTGCGCCGCCCAAGCCGATCCGCTACATCATGAACACGACCGTCGACGCCGATCACGTCGGCGGCAACGAAAAGCTGCGCAACGCCGGCCGCACGTACACCGGCGGCAACGTCGCCGGCGACATTCGCGATTCGACCGAAGGTGCGGCCGTCCTCGCGCACGAGAACGTGCTCACACGCTTGGCGGCGAGCAGCGGCGAAGGGCAGAACGCGCTGCCGGCCGATGCGCTGCCGACTGACACCTACTTCGAAGAGGCCTACAAGCTCAGTCACTACTTCAACGGCGAAGGCGTGCGTCTGCTGCACATGCCGAACGCGCACACCGACGGCGACTCGATCGTCTACTTCCGTGGCACTGATGTCATCGCGCTCGGCGACATCATGTCGACCGGCGCGTATCCGGTGATCGACGTCGCCAAAGGCGGCACGATCAACGGCATCGTCGACGCGTTGAATCGGGTGATCGATCTCTCACAGACCGAGTTCCGTCTCGAAGGCGGCACGCTGATGGTGCCGGGACACGGTCGTATGGTGGACTCGGCGGACGTGGCGTACTACCGCGACATGTTGACGATCATCCGCGACCGCGTCGAGGCGATGGTCAAGAAGAACATGACACTCGATCAGGTGATCGCCTCGAATCCGGCGGGCGATTACGACACCGAGTACGGATCGACGTCAGGTGCGTGGACGACGCGCCAGTTCATCGAAGCGGTCTACAAGACGCTCGGAGGCGGCAAGCCTGCGCCTGCCTCTGCGCCGGCGCCCGCGAAGCGCCCCGCGCGAAAACAGTAATGGAATCGGTAGTCATGTCTCGCGTGCGTTGCCTCGCGACCTGTGTCGCCATCGCGGTGTTCGTCGCGGCGCCCGTGTTCGCGCAGCGCGGCGGTCGTGGGCAGGGTGGCGGTGTCGCGGCATCCGCGCGCGAGTCGGCCCCGCTCGATCTCACCGGTCAATGGGTGTCGCTCGTCACCGACGATTGGCGCTGGCGCATGATCGTGCCGCCGAAAGGAGACGTCCTCTATCTGCCGGTGAACGACGCTGGACGAAGGGCGGCCGAGCAGTGGGATCCGGCGAAAGACGAAGCCAGCGGCGAGGCGTGCCGTGCGTATGGCGCCGGCGGGATTATGCACATGCCTGAACGGTTGCGCATCTCGTGGGAGAGCGACAACGCGTTGAAGGTCGAGACCGACACCGGTCAGCAGACGCGCCATTTCAACTTTGGCGCATCGCAGCCTTCGGGCGAGCCGACGTGGCAGGGCTACTCGGTTGCGGCATGGGAACTCCCGGGCGCGGGCGGCGGCCGTGGTGGCCGGCGCGGCGGAGGCGGGGGCGCCGGCGCGACGGGAACGCCGCTGCGCCCGGGATCGTCGATGCGAGCGGTGACCACTCGCATGCGCCCCGGTTACTACCGGCGGAATGGCGTGCCGTATGGCGCCAACGCGACGCTGACCGAGTGGTTCACCACCATTACCGAACCCGATGGCAATACGTATCTGCTTGTGACGAACATCCTGGAGGACGCGCAGTACCTGAATGCTCCGTACGTGCGCACCGTCCAGTTCAAGAAGCAGACGGACACGAGCGGATGGAATCCCACTCCGTGCGTGAGTGGACCGGCCTACTCGTTAAGGTGATGCATGCGCTTCTGCCGGTTTAACAAGGACCGTCTTGGATTGGTGGAGGGCGCCACGGTGAAAGATGTGACCGCGGCCCTCGACGTGCTGCCATCCCATCGTTACCCGCTTCCGACGCACGACGTCTTTATCGCCAATCTCGAAGCGGTGGTGTCGCGCGTCCGTTCGATTGCACCAGGCGCCTCGGCGCAGCCGCTCGATCGCGTCAGGCTGCGGAGCCCGGTGGCCAATCCCGGCAAGATCATCGCCGCGCCCGTGAACTACGAGAAGCATCTCGACGAGGTGCGCACCGACGGTCAACTGAACGCGAACAATCCCGGCCATACGCTGACCATTCACAAGGCGGGCCTGTTCTTGAAGGCCACCAGCTCGCTCGTCGGCCCAGGCGACGGCGTCGTGATCAGGAAGCCGGATCGTCGAACCGATCACGAGGTCGAACTGGTCATCATCATCGGCCGCACCGCCGATCGCGTGTCGAGCGACGAGGCGATGGCCTGCGTGGCTGGCTACGCGATCGGGCTCGACATCTCGATCAGAGGATCCGAGGATCGCAGCTTCCGCAAGTCGGCCGACACCTACAGCGTGCTCGGACCGTGGCTGGTGACGGCCGACGAGATTCCGCAGCCGAACGCGCTCGATCTCCAGCTTTCGGTCAACGGTACCGTGCGTCAGCAGTCGAACACGCGACACATGATTCTGAACGTCGCGCAGCTGATCGAGCTGGCGTCGTCGATCTACACGCTGCATCCGGGCGACGTGATCTTCACCGGCACGCCCGAGGGCGTGAGTCCGATCGAGGCCGGCGATCGCATCACCGCCACCGTCGAACAGATTGGATCGATGGAAGTCGTGACGCGCGCCGCTGATCCGGTTGCGCCGGCGGCAATAACGGAGCAGGCGCGGGCCTGACGTGAAATGGCAACGGAGAATTCGGAGGAAACGGGGAAACGATCACACGGAAGAACGGGCAAACGATCACACGGAGGAACGGGGGTAACGGAGATCTTTTTGTTGAATGGTCCCCGTTCCCTCCGTTTCCCCCGTGTGATTGTTTCCCCCGTTTCCTCCGTCATCTCCGTTACCTGGGGGCATTAGGAATGGACGGCGCCACGAGCACGGCCTTCTACACCAAACCCGAATCGACGCCCGAGCGTCGCGAGTTCTACGCCCGCATCGACAAGCTGCATGCGGCGCCGCTGTGGGAAGTGCTCGCTGCGATCATTCCGCCGGAGCCGCGGCCGCCGGCGCAATCGGTGCTCTGGCACTACGACGAGCTGCGTCCGCTGCTGATCGAGGCGGGGACGCTGCTCACCGAAGCGGAAGCCGAACGCCGCGTGCTCATTCTCGAGAACCCTGGCCTGCGCGGCCAGTCGAAGGTGACGGGCAGTCTGTATATCGGATTGCAACTCATCATGCCCGGCGAGATCGCGCGCTGCCATCGTCATGCGACGTCCGCGATTCGCTTCGTCATCGAGGGCACGGGCGCCTACACCGCGGTCAACGGCGAGCGCACGGCGATGCATCCGGGCGATTTCATCCTCACGCCGTCATGGACGTATCACGATCACGGCAATCCCGGCGACGCGCCGACCGTGTGGCTCGATGGGCTCGACATCCCGATCGTGAACCTCTTCGATGCCAGCTTTGCCGAGCACTATCCGGGCGAGGTGCAGCCGAACACGATCCCCAACGGCGATTCGCTGGCGCGGTACGGCGCCAACATGCTGCCGGTGGACTACACGGCTTCGTCGCTGGCCTCGCCGATCTTCAACTACCCGTACGCGCGCAGCCGCGAAGCGCTCGAGCAGCTGCAACGCAACGGCCCGGTGCACGAGTGCCACGGCATCAAGATGCGATTCGTGAATCCCGCCACTGGCGCGTTTCCGATGCCGACTATCGGCGCGTTCATGCAGCTGCTGCCGGCCGGTTTCCGCGGGAGGAGTTATCGCCAGACCGACGCGACGATCTTCGTCGCGGTGGAAGGGCGCGGGCGCACACAAATCGGTGGCACGTCCTACGCCTGGGGGCCGCGAGATATCTTCGTCGCGCCGTCGTGGGCGCCGATCGCCCACGAGGCACAGAGCGATGCGGTGCTCTTCAGCATCTCCGATCGTCCCGCGCAGCAGGCGCTCGGGTTGTGGCGGGAGCAGGTGCCCTCATGAACTCGTGTTCCGTACTCGTCGCGCTCGTGTTTCTCTCTATCGCGGTGCCCGCTTCAGCGCAGATCGATTTCTCGGGCGAGTGGGCGCCGCGCTTCTGGGAGGATCAGCCCGAGCGCGTGCCGGGTCCCGAGCTCGGCGACTTCCTCGGTATTCCGGTGAACGACGCCGCGCGCATGCGTGCGGAGACGTGGGATGCTTCCATTCAAACCCTGCCAGAGTGGCAGTGCCGTCCGCACTCGGCTGACTACATCTGGCGCGGGCCCTCGAATCTCCGCATCTCGAAGGAAGTCGATCCGGTCACGCGCGAAATCACCGCGTTCCACGCCGAGTGGCTGCGATCGGTCGATCGCGCCATCTATCTCGATGGCCGTCCGCATCCGCCTCCAGATGCGCTGCACACCTGGGCCGGATTCTCGACGGCGAAGTGGGACGGCGACATGCTCACGGTGACCGTCTCGCATTTGAAGGAAGGCTACGTCCGGCGCAACGGCCTGCCGCGCAGCGACAAGGCCACCCTCACCGAGCACTGGATTCGCAACGGCGATCTCCTCACCGTGATGACGATCGTCAACGATCCGGTGTATCTCACCGAGCCGTTCGTGCGCACCACCGACTACGAGCTCGATCTCCGTCAGCAGGTGCCGCCGTACCCGTGCGGCGTTGTCCAGGAAGTCGATCGCGCCAAAGGCGAGATCCCGCACTTCCTTCCGGGGGCGAATCCGTACATGAAGGAGTTCGCGATTCGCCACGGCTTGCCGTACGAAGCCACGCGCGGCGGCGCCGAGACGATGTATCCGGACTTCATGCAGAAGATGAAGACCATGCAGCCCGCTAAGGAAGAGAAGCCGGCGACGCCCACAGCACGTAGAGGCGGGTCTTTAGACCCGGCGGCCCCGCCGACCCCGACGGGACGTTAACCATGCGGGCTCTCATCGCTGTCGTCGTCGCGCTTGCTGCTGCGGTAGGTCTCTACGCTCAGGGCGCGGCCTCTTCGATTCAGATCCTTCCCGTCCGCGGCAACATCTACATGCTGCTTGGTGCGGGCGGCAACATCACCGTCTCGATCGGGCGCGACGGTGTGCTCCTCGTCGACAGCGGCCTCGCGCAATCAGCCGACCGGGTGCTGACCGCGATCCGCACGCTCCAGGATCAGCTCGATCTCCGCGACCAGCCGATCGCGAGCGGCGCCGAAACGCGCTCGACGATCGCCAGCCGCAACAGCGAGCCGCCGGCCAAGCCGATCCGCTACATCATCAACACGCACGTGCACGCCGATCATGTCGGCGGCAACGAGAAGCTGCGCGCCGCGGGCCGCACCTTCACCGGCGGCAACGTCGCTGGCAATATCGCCGATGCTGGTGAGGGCGCGGCAATCCTCGCGCACGAAAACGTGCAGATGCGGATGACGACCCCCTCGGGCGCCGAGAGCGCGGTGCCGGCAGACGCGCAACCCACCGACACCTACTACACCGACTCGATGAAGTTGAGCCACTTCTTCAACGGCGAAGGCATCGAGCTGATTCACCAGCCCTCTGCCCACACCGACGGCGACAGCCTGGTGTGGTTCCGCGGCTCCGATGTGATCGCGGCCGGCGACATCTTCCTCACCACCACGTATCCCGTGATCGATCGCGCGCGCGGCGGCACCATCAATGGCGTCGTCGACGGCCTGAATCGCATCCTCGATCTGGCGATCGCCGAGTTCCGCACCGAGGGCGGCACGCTCGTCGTGCCGGGGCACGGTCGATTGAGCGACTCCGCCGACGTGGCCTACTACCGCGACATGGTCACCATCATTCGCGATCGCGTGAAGGCGGCGATCGAGAAGGGCATGACGCTCGAGCAGGTGAAGGCCGCGAAGCTCACTGCCGACTACGATCCGCGCTACGGCGCGACCAGCGGTCCATGGACGACCGACATGTTCCTCGAAGCTGTCTACACGACGCTGGGCGGAGGCAAGAAGCCAGCACCGGCAAACGCGCCCACGCGGCGGCCATCGGGACGCAAGTGAACGGGCGCGCACTCGTCGCTTTCATGTGCGCCGGCGCTGCGATCGCGCTCGGACACGACACGACAGTGATTGCGCAACGTGGTGGTGGCGGTGGTGCGGGGCGAGGCGCACCGGCGGCGGCACGCACCGCTGCACCGGTCGACGTCACCGGTCTCTGGGTGTCGGTTGTCACCGAAGACTGGCGATGGCGGATGCGCACACCGCCGAAGGGCGACTACGCAAGCGTGCCGCTGAATGCAGCGGCGACCAAGGTGGCCGATGCCTGGGATCCCGCGCAGGACACCGCCGCCGGGGAGCAGTGCCGTGCGTATGGAGCCGCCGCGATCATGCGCATGCCGGGGCGCATTCGCATCAGTTGGGCCGACGACAACGCGTTGAAGATCGAAACCGAAGCGGGCACGCAGACTCGGACGCTCTCGTTCAATGCGGCGGCAGGCGCGGGCGCGCCGTCGTGGCAGGGGACGTCCATCGCCGCCTGGCAGCCGGCCGGCGGCGGGGGTGGACGTCGCGGTGGCGGCGCTCCTCCGCGCGGCGGATCGCTGCGCATCGTCACCACGAACATGCGACCCGGCTATCTGCGCAAGAACGGCGTACCATACAGCGCGAACGCGCGGCTCACGGAATACATCAACAGAACGAACGAGGCGAACGGAGACGCGTGGCTCATCGTGACGACGGTGGTCGAGGATCCGCAGTACCTGACGTCGCGATTCGTGACCAGCTCGCAATTCAAGAAGGTGCCCGACGGATCGGCGTGGACGCCCACGCCTTGCAGCGCTTCCTGACCATGTGTCGAACATTTGGTGCGTCGCTTGTACTTGTCGCGGTTCTGATCGCGCCCATCGCCGCGCGAGCCCAATCGGCCGCGGATATCCAAGGCGGCAAGACGCTCTTCTCAGGGATGTGCGTCACCTGCCATGGATTCGACGGCACCGGAGGCATGGGGCCGCCGCTCAATCGTCCGAAGCTGCTGCTGGCGCCCGATGAAGCGGCCCTGCGCAACATCATCAGCGAGGGCATTCCCGATCGCGGCATGCCGCGCGTGCGGCGCGTCACCGAGAACGAGATGCGGCAGCTGGTCGCGTATGTGCGCTCGCTCGGCAGAACGAATCGTTCGCCGGTGACCGGCAACGCGCAGAAGGGACGCGATCACTACGCGCGTCTTGGCTGCGCCGGCTGCCACATCATCAACGGACAGGGCGGCAGCCTCGGTCCGCAGTTGAGCGACATCGGCCGGTTGCGCGGCGCCGACTATTTGCGTCAGGCGCTCGTCGACCCCGGTGCGATGCTGCCGCGCGGCACGCTGCCCGTGCCGGCGCGCGGATACGTCGAGTATCTGCCGGTGCGCGTCGTGATGAAGGACGGCAGCGAGGTGCGCGGTGTGCGCCTCAACGAGGATGTGTTCACCATTCAGTTGCGCGAGCAGTCCGGCGCCATTCGATCGATTCGGAAGACGAACGCCGAAGTCATTCGCAAGGATGCGGGCACGAGCCTGATGCCCAGCTTCAAGGATCGTCTGCAGGGTGCGGAGCTCGAGGATCTGGTTGCGTACCTCGCCAGCCTTGGAGGTGTGCAGTGACGTACCTAGTGGCCGCCTTGAGGCGGCCCGTGATCGCCGCGATCGCCCTTGTCGGACTGTGCGGCCCCGCCGTTCTTGCGCAGGTCTCGTATCAGCGACTGCTCAAGGCGGAGAGCGAGCCGCAGAATTGGCTCACCTATGCCGGCTCGTACAAGTCGCATCGCTACTCGCCGCTCACCCAGATCAACAAGCAGAACGCCTCGCAGTTGAAGATCGCCTGGGCCTACCAGATGCAGCGCGCCGGCGTCGTCGAAACCTCGCCGATCGTCGCCGACGGCATCATGTATCTCACCGAGCCGCCAAGCACCGTCACCGCGTTGGACGTGCGCAGCGGTCGGCCGCTGTGGAGCTACACCCCGGACATTCCGCGCGACGTCATCATCATCGGATCGCCGCCGGTGAATCGTGGCGTGGCGATCCTGGACGATTCGGTGTACTTCGGCACCGTGCACGGCCATCTCATCGCACTCGACGCGAAGTCCGGCATCGTGCGATGGGACGCGACCGTCGAAGACAACAAGCACGGCTTCTACCTGACGCTCGCGCCGCTCGCGCTCGACGGCAAGATCATCGTCGGCGTCTCGGGCGCGGAGACCGGCATTCGCGGGTTCGTCGATGCCTACGACGCGAAGACCGGCAAACTGGTGTGGCGTACCTACACGATTCCGGCGCCGGGCGAGCCGGGCTCGGACACGTGGGGCAAGGGCGACGGCTGGAAGAGCGGCGGCGGATCGACGTGGCTCACCGGCTCGTTCGATCCCGATCTGAATCTGCTCTATTGGGCGACTGGCAATCCGGCGCCCGACTGGAACACCGAGAACCGCCCCGGCGACAACCTCTACACGGACTCCGTGCTGGCGCTCGATCCGTCGAACGGCAAGATCAAATGGCATTTCCAGTTCACGCCCGAAGACGTGCACGACTGGGATGCGAACGAGACGCTCGTGCTCTTCGACGCGCAGATCGGTGGACGTGCGCGCAAGGTGATCGCGCAGGCCAATCGCAACGGCTTCTACTACGTGCTCGATCGCGCCACCGGCGAGT
>Ga0075434_100002265_pt1 | contig 16840 bp, 23 predicted proteins | sample RhiMethybrSRZTD3_FD_75298 | JGI IMG/M metagenome (GOLD analysis project Ga0075434, IMG submission 75298) | Populus rhizosphere microbial communities from Tennessee, USA - Rhizosphere MetaG P. TD hybrid SRZTD3 | ecosystem: Host-associated > Plants > Roots > Rhizosphere > Soil | place: USA... | reverse complement strand
GGCCGTCGAACGCCTCACCGAGCTCGGCGTCGCCCGGATCGGGGCGATGCGCTGCCGCATGCTGAAGGGCGAGTTCACGGACGCCCGGCTGGAGCGGTGGGGACGGGTGGCGGCTGCCGCCGCGAAGCAGTCCAAGCAGTCGAGTGTGCCCGAGATCTTGCCCGTGACCGACTATGCCGACGTGCTCTCGCCGGAGGCGGTCGTGCTCAGCCACACGGGCGCTTCGGGCGGCCTGGCCGACCGCATCGTCGGCCGCCGCGGCGCGACGCTCCTGATCGGGCCGGAGCCCGGCTTCTCCGAGGACGAGCTCGACCTGGCCCGGTCGCGCGGCGTCGCGGTGGCCACGTTCGGGCCGGTCGTGCTGCGCACCGAGACGGCGGCGATCGTCGCCGCGGCGCTCGCGCTGCGCGAGATGGGGTTCCTGGGATGAGCACGTTCGCAGTCGAGTTCCTGGGCTGCAAGGTCTCGCTGGCAGACGCCCAGTCGGTGCGCGAGCGGCTCGCCGAGGACGGCCACGAGGAGGTCGACGCACCTGACGCCCGCGTGCGGGTCGTGAACACCTGCTGCGTGACCGCCGAGGCGGTGGCGAAGTCGCGCAAGGCCGTGCGCCGGGCCGCCAGGACCGCCGACCGGGTCGTCGTCACCGGCTGCGCCGCCAACCTGCGCGACGCCGGCCTCGACGTCGCGCCGAACGTCACCGTGCTGCCGGTGCGGGCGGAGGGGCTGCCCGAGGCGGCGGCCGGCCTGGTCGGCGACCTCGGCTGCACGGGCGGCGCCGCGCCGCCGTTCGCGCGCACCCGCGCCTACGTGAAGGTGCAGGACGGCTGCTCGTTCGCCTGCACCTACTGCGTCATCCCGCAGGTGCGCGGCCCCAGCCGCAGCCGGGCGGCCGATGCGGTGCTCGCCGAGGTGGGCCGGCGCGCGGTCCAGGGCCACCGCGAGGTCGTCCTGACCGGCATCAACCTGGGCTGCTTCCGCGACCGCGCCGCCGGCATGCGCCTGGCCGACCTGCTGGTCGCCGTCGCCGAGGTGCCCGGGATCGAGCGGGTGCGGCTCTCCTCGATCGAGGTGAACCACCTGACCGACGCGCTGCTCGACGCGCTCTCGCATCCGCGCGTGGCCGCGCACCTGCACGTGCCGATGCAGTCGGGCGACGACGGCGTGCTGCGCTCGATGCGGCGGCACTACTCGGCCGGCACGTTCCTGGCCCGCATGCGCCGCGCCCGCGCGCGTGTGGCGGGCGTCAACCTGACCACGGACGCCCTCGTCGGGCACCCGGCCGAGACCGGGCCGGCGTTCGCTGCGACGCTGCGCACGGTCGAGGCGGCAGGATTCACGAAGGTGCACGTCTTCCCGTACTCCCCGCGCCCCGGCACGAGCGACGGCGACGATCCCGGCGTCGCCGCGGCCATCAAGCGCCGCCGCTGCGCCCGCCTGCGCGAGCTCTCCGACGCGCGCGGCGCCGCCCACCGCGCCGCCAAGCGCGGCGGCCGCGAGCGAGTCCTGGTCGAGACGGCCGACGGCCGCGGCCACGCCGATGACATGACGGCGTTCGTCGTCCCCGGCGCGGTCCCGGGCGCGCTGCTCGACGTCGTCGCGGCCGGCGTCCACGGCGACGCCGTAGTAGGGGTGCCGGCATGATCGAGCGCGTCCAGTCCGAGCTGCAGACGGCGATGCGCGGCGGCGACCGCGCCCGCGTCGACGCGCTGCGGCTGATGCTCTCTGCGCTCCAGAAGGCGGCCAAGGACAAGCCGGCCGGGGAGTTCACCGACGCCGACGCCGAGGCGGTGCTGCGGCGCGAGCGCAAGCAGCGGATCGAGGCCGCCGAGGTCTACCGCGAGGCCGGCCACGCCGACCGCGCCGCGCGCGAGGAGGCAGACGTGCCCGTGATCGACGAGTTCCTGCCGCAGGCGATGAGTGAGGCCGAGCTCGAGGCGCTGGTCGACGCGGCCATCGCCGAGACCGGGGCGACGTCGATGAAGGAGATGGGCCGCGTGATGGGGCTCGTCACGCAGCGCGGCGGCGGCCGGGTCGACGGCAAAGCTGCCTCAGAGCTCGTCCGCTCCCGGCTCGGGTCATAGCCGTGGCCGGCTGACCCGCCTCTACACTTTCCCCGATGGCACGAGTCCAGATGTCGGTCGGGAACGAGCTCGCCACGGAGCTCGGGAACGATCGCGACGCGATGCTGAAGGCGCTGACCGAGCGCGCCGGCGTGAACGCCTATCTGCGCGGCAACGAGCTCACCCTCGACGCCGACGACGGCGACGCCGTGGAGCGGGCCCGGTCGGTCATCGAGGAGCTGGCGCAGCTGGTCGCCGAGGGCGTGAGCGTCGGCCCGCAGACGGTCGACGCGGTCGCAGGCGTCTTGACCGACAACGGCCGCGCCGTCGACGTGCTCCACGACGTCGTCTGGATGCACCGCGGCAACAAGGTCACGCCGAAGACGATCGGTCAGAAGCGCTACGTCGACGCCATCCGCACGAACACCGTCACGTTCGGGATCGGCCCGGCCGGCACGGGGAAGACCTACCTCGCGATCGCCCTCGCCGTGGCCGCGCTGCAGGAGCGCGAGGTCGCCCGCATCATCCTCACCCGGCCCGCGGTCGAGGCGGGCGAGCGGCTCGGCTTCCTGCCCGGCGACCTCCTGGCCAAGGTCGACCCGTACCTGCGCCCGCTCTTCGACGCCCTGCACGACATGCTCGACGCCGAGCGGCTCGCGTCCTACATGGACAAGGGCATGGTCGAGGTGGCCCCGCTCGCGTTCATGCGCGGGCGCACGCTGAACGACTCGTTCATCATCCTCGACGAGGCCCAGAACACGAGCCCCGAGCAGATGCAGATGTTCCTGACCCGGCTCGGATTCGGCTCGAAGGTTGTCGTCACCGGCGACATCACCCAGATCGACCTGCCCCGCGACCACCGCTCCGGTCTCGTGAACGTGATGGGCGTGCTCGACGGCGTCCCCGACATCGCCTTCGTCCGCTTCTCCGACGCCGACGTCGTTCGCCACAAGCTGGTGCAGCGGATCGTCAGCGCCTATCGCGAGCACAGCGAGAGGGCACGCGAGTGACGGTGGCCGTCGAGGTGCGGAACCGCGGCCGGATTCCCCTCGACGGCGAGGCCGCGGCGACCGTGCTGGCGGCGGCGTTCGAGGCGGAGGGCGTGACCGAGGGGGAGGTCGGCCTCACCGTCGTCGGCAGATCCGAGATGGGGCGGCTCAACGGCGCCCACCGCGGCAAGCCCGACCCGACCGACGTGCTGTCGTTCCCGCTCGACATGCGCGACCCGCTCCCCGACGGCGTGCCCCGCCAGCTCGGCGACGTCGTCATCTGCCCCGCGGTGGCCGCCGCCCAGGGCACGCCCATCGAGCATCTGCTCGTCCACGGCGCATTGCATCTCCTGGGATACGACCACGAGGCCGATGAAGGAGAGATGCTCGCCCGCCAGGAGCTGATCGTTCAGGAGATCGCCCATGCCGCCCGTCCTGCGTAGCCCCGACGACACCAAGAAGGCCGCCCGCCGGGCCGCGCCGTTCAGCGCCGCGCGGCGCGAGGCGAGCGGGCTCGTGAACAGCTTCAACTACGCCTTCGAGGGCATCATCTACGTCGTCCGCACGCAGCGGAACATGCGCATCCACTTCATCGTCGCCCTGGCGGTGCTGCCGCTCGGGGTGCTGCTCGGGGTCAGCCGGATCGAGATGCTCGCGCTGATCCTGGCGGTGGCGTTCGTGCTCTTGATGGAGATGGCGAACACGGCGCTCGAGATGACGATCGACGTGGCCACGCCGGCGTTCGACCCGCGCGCCCGCGCGGCCAAGGACATCGCCGCCGGCATGGTGCTGGTCTCGGCGGTGACGGCGCTCTTCGTCGGCTACCTGGTGTTCGCGCCGCGACTGCAGCACCCCAGCCAGCGCGCGATCAACACGGTGCGGCGGTCGCCCGTGCACCTGACGGTGATCGCGATCGTCGTCGTGATCCTGCTCGTGATCGCGATCAAGGCCTACTTCGGCACCGGATCGCCGCTGCGCGGCGGGCTCCCGTCCGGCCACGCCGCCGTCGCGTTCGGCGGCTGGGCGGCGATCACGCTCGTCACCCACAGCTACGAGAACCAGGTGCTGGTCTCGACGCTCGCGTTCGCGATGGCGACGCTGGTCGCCCAGACCCGGGTGGAAGCGGGCGTCCACTCGACCCTGGAGGTGGTCTACGGCGGCGTGCTGGGCGCCCTTGTAACGACGGCCATCTTCCAGGCCTTGACCTAGCCAATCGGGGTCAGACCCCGAACGCCGGCGAGGCGTGGATCGTTGCGATGTTGTGACGCCTCGCGTGCTGACCGGTGACACGGCGGCGCGTAGCGTGGGAGGCATGGCCGACCCCGCTTCCAGCGACCACGTCATCGCCGACCGCTACCTGACCAGCCCGTCCGCACTCGCCGCGCGGCCGTTCGGCCCGGTCGACGCGCTCGACACCCGCTCGGGCCGCGGCGCCCAGGTGCGGATCGTCCTCGTCGACGGCGGCTGGGACGAGGCCGACCTCGCCGACGCGGTCGCCCGCTGGTGCGGGATCGGCTGCAGCGAGGTGTGCGGGGTGCTCGACTTCGGCCGCCACGGCGACCGCTGGTTCCTCGTCCTGCCGCCGAGCCTGGGCCTGCCGGTCGAGCGCTGGCGGATGCTGCGCCGCCCGGCCGCCGCCGACGCCGCCCGGCTGGCGCTTGCGTTCGGCCGCCTGGCCGATCGGGTGGCGGCGGCCGGCTTCTCGCCCGACCTGGCCGTGCTCGCCGACGTCGCCGTCGGCCCGGGGCCGACGCCGTTCCTGGAGCGGCCGCTGCTGCAGCCGCCGGCCGGCGCCACCCCGGTGACGGGCGACGGCCAGCGCGTGCTCGCGGCGGTGCTGGCGGCCGCACTCGGCCCGCTGACGCCGCCGCCCGGGCTGGAAGCGTGGCTGGAGCGCGCCTCCGCCGGCGGCTTCCCGGGGCTGCCAGACTGCCTCGACGAGCTCGAGCGCTGCGGCGCCGGCGGCGACAACGGCGACGAGATCCGCCCGCCCGGCCTGCAGCACCTGTTCGACGAGGACTTCGACCTCGACGGTGTGATCGTGCCGCCGTCCGACCGTAGCCGCCGACCGCTGCTGGCGGCCGTGCCCATCGCCCTCGTCGCCATCGCCGGGGCGGTGCTGCTCCTCGGCCACAGCGCGCACCGAAGCGCCACCGCGGAGCCTCCGCACCACCGCGCCGGGCCGCGTGTGACACCGGTCGTGAAGGCGCCGGTCACGCCGAAGGCGGCCAAGCCTACGGCGGTCACGCACGCCGGGCACCGCGCGAAGAAGCCTCCCAGACCTCATCACAGGCATGCGTCGCCGGCGCCGGCGACGCACGCGACCTCGACGACCCCGGCGCCGGCTCCGACCCCGAGCACCACCCCGCCCGCGGCCACGCAGGCACCCCCGCCGTCCACGGGCACGGTCGAGCTGCCGGCGCCGGGCGGCACCACGCTGCCGGCGCCGTAGGCGGGCCGTCTACGATGAGCGCATGCGCGCCCCGACCGCTGCCGAGCTCGAGCTGTACGCCCTCGCCGAGGCCGCGATCGGCAACGCATACGCCCCGTATTCGCGCTTCCCCGTCAGCGCCGCGCTGCAGCCCGCGGGCGACGCCGAACCGATCATCGGCGTCAACGTCGAGAACGCCTCATACGGCGTGACGATGTGCGCCGAGCGGAGCGCCCTCTTCGCCGCCGTCGCACTGGGCATCCGCCGGTTCGAGGCCGTCGCGGTGCACGCGGAGGCGAGGTCGTGCCCGCCCTGCGGAGCGTGCCGCCAGGCGCTCGCCGAGTTCGCGCCGGGCATCACCGTCGTCTACCGGCGCGAGGGCGAGGTCGTTGCGGCCGGGTTCGACGAGCTGCTGCCCGAGCGGTTCGAGCTGTGACCGACGAGGTGCACCGGTCCGGCCTCGTGGCGCTGGCCGGGCGGCCCAACGTGGGCAAGTCGACGCTCGTGAACCGCCTGGTGGGTGAGCACGTCGCCGCCGTGTCGGCCAAGCCGCAGACGACGCGGCGGCGCGCGATCGGCGTCGTCCACCGCCCCGGCAGCCAGCTCGTCATGGTCGACCTGCCCGGCTTCCAGAAGCCCTTCGACCGGCTCACCGAACGGATGCAGCGCTCCGTGAACGAGACGCTCGCCGACGCCGACGCGACGCTGCTCGTGCTGGACGCCCGCACGCCCATCGGCGCGGGCGACCGCTTCATCGCCGCCCGCGTGCTGGCGAGCGGCGCCCCGCCGTGCGTGATCGCCGTGAACAAGACCGACGGCCTCGGCGCCGACCAGGTGATCCCGGCCCTGGCCGCGGCCGCCGCGCTCGGCGAGCCGCACGCCGTGCACCCGATCAGCGCGCGCACGGGGGAGGGGACGGACGAGCTCCTCACCGACCTGCTCGGGCTGCTGCCCCAGGGCCCGGCCTGGTTCCCGGAGGGGATGACCACCGACCAGCCGCTCGAGCAGCGGATCGCCGAGCTCGTCCGCGAGCGGGCGCTCGAGCTGACCCGCGACGAGGTGCCGCACGCCGTCGCCGTTCTCGTCGAGTCGATCGTCCCGCGCCGTGACCGCACCGTCGTCGAGGCCAAGCTGATCTGCGAGACCGAGTCGCAGAAGGCCATCCTGATCGGCCGCGGCGGCGCGATGGTGAAGCGGATCGGCAGCGAGGCCCGGCCCGCGGTCGAGGCCGCGGTGGGCGGCCCGGTCTTCCTCGAGCTGTCCGTGAAGGTACGCCCGCGCTGGCGCCGCGACGCCGCCGAGCTCGACCGGCTCGGGGTGTGAGCCGCCTCGATCCTTCATCTACACTGAGGCCGAATGCCTCCGTTATCGGCTGAGAAGTTCATCGGACGGGGCGGTCGATGACCTCGCTTGACCGCATGATCTCCTCCAGCCGGCGGGCCCTGGAGCAGCGCCGGGATGCGCGGCCGCTCGCCCAGCTCGAGCAGGCCGTGACCGGCATGGAGCCCATCCGCCCGTTCACCGAGGGTGTCGTCGGTGAGGAGATCTCCTTCGTGCTGCGCGTGTCCGCGGCCGACCCGGCGCTGATCGAGGCGGCCGAGGCGGCAGGTGCCGCCGGCCTCGCCGTGCCCGGCGACGCGGTGCCCGGGGGCCTCGATACGACCTGGCTACCGGTGCTCCACAAGGGCGTCCTGATCGACCCCTACCAGCTGTACGAGAGCCGGTTGGGGGGCGCCGACGGCGTCGTCCTCATCGCCGGCGCCTTCGATGGCGAGGACGAGCGCCTCGCCGAGATGCAGTCGGTTGCCCTGCAGCTCGGGCTGGACGTCGTGGTCGAGGTCGCCGACGAGGAGGAGCTCGAGCTCGCTCTCGACCTGCTCGACCCCGACTCGTTCCTGATCCAGAACCTGCGTGGCCGGGACGAGCCCGACTTCGAGCACACGTTCTCGCTGCTCGAGGAGGTGCCGGCCGGGAAGGTCGTGCTGTCCGAGGGCGGCATCCGCCACCGCGACCAGGTGCTCGCGCTCGAGAGCGCAGGCGTCGATGCAGCGGTGCTCGGCGACTGGGTGCACGAGCTCGGGATCGCCCCGACGTTCGACATCCTCCGCGGCGACTCGCGCGGCTAGCCGAAGAACGCGGCGGCGCGGTCGTAGAGCTCGCGGGGGACGACCTTGAGGTCGGCGACCGCCTCGGCCAGCGGCACCGCCACGATGTCGTCCCCGCGCAGCGCCGCCATCATGCCCCAGTCGCCGCTCTGCACGAGCTCGGCCGCCCGCAGGCCGAAGCGGGTCGCGAGGACGCGGTCGCGCGCCGTCGGCGACCCGCCGCGCTGGATGTGCCCGAGCGTCGTCACCCGCGTCTCGAAGCCGGTGCGGCCCTCGATCTCGGACGCGAGCGCCGCACCGACCCCGCCAAGCCGGGCGTGCCCGAACGCGTCGACGTCCGCCGACGCCACACCGCGCGAGGCGCCGGTCTCGTACGTCAGCTCGTAGCCCTCGCTGACGACGACGATCGAGAAGTCCTTGCCCTTGACGTGGCGGTTGCGGATGAGGCCGCAGCAGTGCTCGACCGTCATCGGCAGCTCGGGGATCAGGATCACGTCGGCGCCGCCCGCCATCCCCGCCATCACGGCGATCCAGCCGGTGTGCCGGCCCATCACCTCGCACACCATCACGCGGTCGTGCGATTCGGCGGTCGAGTGCAGCCGGTCGATCGCCTCCGTGGCGATCGTGACCGCCGTATCGAAGCCGAACGTGTAATCCGTGCCGTTCAGATCGTTGTCGATGGTCTTGGGTACGCCGACGATCGGCGCGCCGTGCTCGGCGTGCAGGCGCGCGGCCACGCCCAGGGTGTCCTCGCCGCCGATCGCCACCAGCGCATCCATGCGCCCGAGGTGCTCGAGCACCCGCTCGGCGCCGCCCTCGATCTCGAACGGGTTCGTCCGCGATGTGCGCAGGATGGTGCCGCCGCGGGGCAAGAGGCCGGTCACGTCCTGCGCAGACAGCGGCCGCATCTGGCCCTCGACCATCCCCCGCCAGCCGTGTAGGACGCCGATCACGTCGTCCCCCCGGTCGAGGGCGGTCCGCGCCACCGCCCGGATCACCGCGTTCAGGCCGGGACAGTCGCCGCCACCTGTCAGCAAGCCGATGCGCATGAGGGTGTTCTACCCGGGCTCGGGCCCGGGGGCGTAGTCCAGCGGCCCGCGGCGGCTGCTCGCGGCGTCGTCGGCATGCACGATCAGGACCGGCACGTGGCTGTGGTTCAACACGCTGTGGCTGACGCTCCCGAGCAGCGCGGCCGCCGCCCCGCCGCGCCCACGCGAGCCCATCACGATCAGGTCGTGGGCGCCCTCGGAGGCACGCCTGATGATGGCCGCGGCCGCCGCGCCCTGGCCGACGACGGTCGTCACCGGCATGTCGTCGTCGAGCCGGGCGGCCGCCGCGCGCAGCGTCTCCTGGGCCACACGATCGGCGTCCTCCTGGGTGGGGAGGAGGCCGGTGTACGGGCCGGCCATGAACCGCCATGCGGTGCGCGATGCGACGCTGATCAGCGTGATCCGCGAGCGCTGCGCCCGGGCCAGGTCGACGGCCTCCTCGAGCGCCCGGTCGGCGTGCGCGGATCCGTCGACGGCGACGAGGAGGTTCAGGAACACGGCAGAAGCGTAGGGTTCCGGACGGACGGCCGGGCCTTCCGATGCGAGCGGGCAGTGTCGCGGCGGATGGCCCGGCCGTCGGCGCCTAGTGTCCACGGCGGGCGTGAGACCTGCGTGAGAGCCGTCGAGGTGGCTAGCGGAACCGCCCCGGGAACTGGGCGATGATCCCCGTGCTGAGCATGTCGGCCATGCCGAGGATCTCGTGCTCGACCTGGTCGTACGCCTGCACGCTGGCCCGGAACTTACCGGTCAGCTCCGCGACCGCCTCGTTCGTCGTCAGCTTCAGGTGCCGGTGCATCATGGCCCGCAGCCCCGCGAGCGGCCAGTGGTGCGGGTTGGCGCCGTGCAGGAGGGCCGAGATCCGGTTCGCGTTCGCGTACCAGGCGGCGTTGTCCCGCCCGAGCGCCGCCGCGATCCGTGAGGCCCTCAGCCCGCATCAGCGCGAGATCCTGGTCGCGATCGCCCTGAACGACGTGCCAATCGACGTCCTCGCCGACCGTCTCCAGACCACACGCGGCGCGATCTACAAGACCCTCCACGACGCCCGCCGCAAGCTGCGTGCCCACCTCACCCGGGAGGTCGAGCCATGAACGAGCCCCCGACGGCCGAGCGGCTGCTCGGCCCCGAGCCGCCCGAGCTCGGCTGCTACGACTGCTTCGAGTTTCTCGACCGCTACGTCGATGCCGAGCTCGGGCACGAGTTCGCCCTCTGCCCGGTCTGCGTCAGCCCTGCCGAGTGCGACCGCGAGCGCCACTGCCTGGGCATGCGGGCGCACCTCCAGGGCTGCCCGGCCTGCGCCGAGGAGCACGCCAGCCTGCGCGCGCTCGCGGAGGGTGGCCCAGGCTAGTCGGCAGCGTGGTAGACGGCGAGGTCGGCGACGACCTCGGAGAGGACGTAGTGGTCGTACCCCGGCGCGGCGTCGCCGTTCTCTGGGTCCTCGTCGGGCGGCTGCTCGGTCGCGATCAGGCCGCCGTCGACCCGCTCGATCCAGACAGACGAGCCGGGCGGCGCCGCCCAGTCGGCGACGAGCTTGCCGTCGAGGAACCCGCCGTGGAAGCGCGCGACCACCCTCATCTCCCCCCATAGCAACTGCCGGAGCGCGGAATGGTACTACCGCGTGTCGGGCGGATCGGGCTCGATCCCGAGCAGCACCCGCAGCTCGGCGCGGCGCTCGCCGATCATCGCCCAGTGCTCGCGGCACAGGTGGATCCATGGGAGACCGGGAACCCAGTACGTCGCGTGTGCCGCCGCCGGCTGCGAACAGCCCTGCACATCGCAGGTTTTGGGTGTGTCTTCCATCCCCATGGCATCGGCCGTCTCGCGGGCCGACCTGAGCCCGGTGGCGGCGAACATGCTCCGCCGCCGCACCGGTGCTAGCGTTGTCGTTCGGATCGTCATACACCAACTCGACAAGGGGGTCAGAGATGAGTGAGACGCTCAAGGGAGCCTGCCTCTGCGGCAAGATCGAGTACGAGGTGACGGACCCCGAAGGCCTCGGCTACTGCCACTGCACCCGCTGCCAGCGCTGGACGGGATCGAGCCTCGCGGGCGTTGTCGTCGCGAAGGAGAACTTCCGCTTCACGAAAGGCGAGGACCTGGTCAGCCGGTATGAGAGCGAGTTCGCTCCGCGGCACTTCTGCAGCAACTGCGGCTCGAGCCTCTACGACGACCTCGGCGAGAAGTACTTCGTCGCGGCGGGCCTGATGCGCGAGCTCGACATGGAGCCCACCTTCCACCTCCAGGTCGCCTACAAGGCCGACTGGATGGAGATCGGTGGCAACGCGCCGCAGTACGCCGAAGGCGCCTAGGACGGCCTCACGCGCACGCGCGGTCGGGCCGAAGCGCCGGCGCGGTTCGCGACCGGTCGCGTCGCTTCCAGCGCGGGAGCACGACCATCGTGAAGGTGCCGGCGAGAACGGCCACGGTCGCGCCGGCGACGGCGTCGAGCACGAAGTGGTTCGCGGTGGCGACGATCGAGAAGACGACGAGTCCCGGGTAGAGCGCCCACATGCCGCGGATCCACCAGCGCCGGGCGAGGACGACGCCGGAGACGCCGAAGATCAGCGCGTAGGCCGTGTGCAGGCTCGGCATGGCCGCGTACGGATTCGCGAGCGAGGCGATCGCCCCCGAGTGGTGGTTCACCGCGGCCTGGTTCAGCGTGTCGGTGAAGCCGAGCCGGGGCAGCATGCGCGGCGGCGCCGTCGGGTAGGCGAGATAGCCGATCAGGCCGATCGCGTCGGCGGCGATGACCGTGTTCCGGATTGTCGTGTACCGGTCGGTGTAGCGCAGGTAGGCCCAGAGCAGGAACGCGAACGTGACGGTGAACTGGGCGTTGAAGTACGTCCAGTTCGCGATGTCGAGCACGATCCCGGGCGCGTGGAGCGCGAACCGCTGCACCGAGAGCTCGCGGAAGATGCCGAGCGAACGCTCGGTGTCGACGACCGTGTGGGCGTGCGCGAGCGCGGCGCTGCGGCCGCCGGTGGCGAGCACCCGCGAGAGCTCGTAGGCGATGTCGAACAGCGAGACGATTGCGATCTGGCGCGCGAGGTCCAGTGGGCCACGCGGCAGCAGGGAGTCCAGCCGGTGTCGCAGTGCAGCGCTCATCGGGCCAGCTTCACCCACGGGCGCGGGCACGGCCAGGGTGGGGGCTCGTGCATCGACGTACGGGTAACCCCACCCCGGCTCTGACGGACGGGTGCGCGGACATTTGACACATGTCGGATTCGCGCAGGACGTTGCTCCGGTGGATCGGGACGATCGCCGGGTTGGCGCTGATGGCGTTCGGCGTCCACCCGGTGTTGATCCGCGGCTCGCTCGGCTGCAGCCCATCCGGAGGGCTGCTGGTCTGCAGGGGCCACCCGGCGGATCACCCACATGCCGTCCTCGGCGTGCTCGTCGGGGCGGTCGGGCCGGCGATCCTGGTCGGGTCCCGCCGCCATCTCTCCTACTACGGGCGGTCGCGCAACTGAGCTGCGTTCACCCGGTAAGGGTGAACTGCGGGGATAGTCCTGCGCCGGGCTCGGTGGTAAGAATGAGTTGTGCTCGGGCTCGTGATCCTGACGGTGGCCACGGCGTTGGTGTTCAACTTCACCAACGGGTTCCACGACACGGCGAACGCGATGGCGACGACGATCGCGACCGAGGCGCTCCCGCCCCGCCGCGCGGTCGGGCTCGCCGCCGTCCTGAACCTGGTCGGCGCGTTCCTCTCGGTCGCGGTCGCCGCGACCATCGCGAGCGGGATCGTCGACCAGGGCATGATCACGGTCCCCGTGATCTTCGCGGGCCTGATCGGGGCGATCGTGTGGAACGTCATCACGTGGTACGCCGGGATTCCTTCGTCGTCGTCACACGCGCTGGTGGGTGGTGTGATCGGATCCGTGCTGGTGGCCGAGGGCACCGCCGGCGTCCTCTGGAGCGGGCTCGCGTCGAAGGTGATCGCCCCGGCATTGGTGGCGCCGTTCGTCTGTGGCCTGGCCGCGCTCGTCGCCACCCGCGTGGCGTACCGCTCGACCCGGCGGCGGAGCGAGGCCAGCGTGCAGCGCGGGTTCCGGGTCAGCCAGATCCTGTCCAGCTCGCTGGTCGCACTGGCGCACGGCACCAATGACGCCCAGAAGACGATGGGCGTGATCGTGCTCACGCTGGTGGCCGGAGGGCGGCTCGCGCCGGGATCCGCAGTTCCCACCTGGGTGATCGTGACGTGCGCGATCGCGGTGGCGCTCGGAACGTTCTCCGGCGGGTGGCGCGTCATCCGCACCCTGGGGACGAAGGTCACGCCCATCGCGCCGCCCCAGGGGTTCTCGGCGGAGACGGCGAGCGCGACGACGATCCTTGCATCGAGCTTCTTCGGGTTCTCGCTGTCCACGACCCAGGTCGTCTCGGGCGGCGTCATCGGCACGGGTCTCGCGCGACGCGGTGGAATCGTCCACTGGCTGGTCGTTCGGCGCATGGTGGTCGCCTGGGTCCTCACCGTTCCCGCCGCGGGCCTCATCGGCGCGTCGGCCGAAGAGATGGTGGCGGCGTTCTCGAGCGCAACCACGGGCGTCATCGTCGTGGCCATCATCACTGCTGTGGTGCTGGCTGTCGTCTTTCGCATCGCCCATCGCACCAACGTCACCGCCGAGAACGTGCTCGACGAGGTGGAAGTCCCGACGGCCGGCGAGGCACTTGCGCCGGTCGTCGTCACGCCATGACGCTGCTCTCGCTCTCCAGCTATCTCCCGGCCGGTGACCTGGCCCGAATCGTCGCCGCGACCCTCCTTGCCTCGCTCGTCGCACCGGGTGCGGTCGCGGTTGGGATCGCGGGCCTCGATCGCCGTGACGATGGCGCGGTGGCGGTCGGCAACACGCTCATCGGCGTCGCCGCCGCGACGGTGACCATCCTCGTCGCAATCGGCATCTACGCGCTGGTCCAGCGCTAGACGCGGCCCGTGAAGGTGATGCTCGAGACGTCGCGGTCGACGGCGCCCGAGCGCCGTGCGAGGGGTCGATGACCACCTTGGAGCCGGGTGGATGGCCCGCTCCGGCGCGGGGCTGCTCGGCGATCGCGACCGGATCGCGTAGTTGTCCGCGTTGACCGCGGGCGGGTATGGGAGTAGATTGCGCCGCGCAACGGTTGAACCGCCAGCCGGTGGTCGGAGCGTTCCGACTTCGAAGGCCGGCGACAACCGCTTCAGGTTGGCTCCTCCCCATCTCCGGCGTTCAGGCCGGTGCTCCCCCACCGGCCGGCATCTGGGCGAAGGGCGGCGCGACGGCCGGCGCCCGCGCGTCTCCTAACCAGCAGGCCGGCTGCGATCGTCGACGAGGCGGCGGGCGACGTCGCGAAGCTTGAGGTTGGCCGTCTGAGAGAGTTTCGCCAGCCGTTGAAACGCTTCGTCTGCGTTGATGCGTTCGTCGGCCATGAGGATGCCCTTGGCCTGTTCGATCACGGCGCGGCTGCGCATCGCCTCGGCCATGTTCCCCGCCAGCGTCGCGGCGGACTTGTAGGCATCCACGCTTTGCAGCGTCGCGGCCAGCTGCTCGCCGTAGCTCAGCGCCAGTCGCAGCTGACCGTCGCTCAACTCGAGCCGCTCGCGGGAGTACAGGTTCAGGCTTGCCGCCACTTCCTCCGAGTCGGTCGGTACGTGCACCGACAGCGAGCTCTTCACCCCCAGATGGCGCGCCGTCTCGGCAAAGTGTTCCCACCGTTCTTCGCCCGTGGAGGCGTCCTCCAAGAAGATCGGATCGGGTTGGTCGAGGGTCGCCATGCACGGGCCGCCGGCCGCGTACTGGGCGTCATCGAGGCCGATCAGGCGCTGGTCGGTGGCGCCCACCGTGGACACGTCGCCAGCGTGCCGGGCGGTGACGGTGGCGGCGCTGAATCCGAGAGCCTCAACGGCCGTTTCCAGAATCAGGTTCAGCAGGCGGTTCAGCCGCACCTCGGCAGCGTCCCCAGTCGAGTAGTGCTCCATCGCGGAGCCTCACCATCCGCTCTCCCTCTCGTCCAGGGCGTTCCACGAACGACCGGCTCGGCGCAAAGCGGAGAGCGTCGACTCGACGCAAAGTCAGCACCCACAAGGATAGCCGCCGCACGAGAAACGTGCTGTCCGGCTTGCCGGGCGAGTCCGGTGCCGTGTGTGGTTGCCTCCCTTGTGCCGCGCGGTACTATGTTGGAGTAGTTCGGTGTGAGCCGGTTGAACAGACAGCCGCTCCGGGGTCCGTTTGGCTAGCCCACCCCAATCCTTGTGGAAGGGGGAGGCTGATGTTGTTGCCACGCGCCACGCTATTGGCGCTGACCGCGGATCACCCGCCGCCGGCGCAACCGATCAACGCTGGTGGGAGGGGCGAGGACTACTGGTTGGGCCACTGCGAGGGGTTCAAAGTTCAGAGTCCCGAGGGCGAGGTCGGCGTCGTTGAATCGGTGGTTTACGCCGCCGACGCGGCGCGGCCGGCGTACCTGGCCGTCACCGGCGGGCGATTGCTGCTTCGCACCGCGCTCGTGCCGTGCGGCGAGGTGGTGTCGGTCGATGCCCGCCGGACGCGCCTGGATGTGCAGGCCAGACGGGCGCGACGCTCGCTACGAACCACGCTGGCAGACGGAGCGCGACGGATGTCGCACCGCCCAAGCGCCAGCTCGGTGAGATACGGCTCGGGGGGAACCCCATGACCAACGCTGACGAAGCGTCGCTGGCCGGATTCCAGCAAGACATCGCGGCGGTGCCGTCGAGCTTGATCGGCGTCCGCCGCGAACTCGACCGGCTCCTGGCGGGTCGCGCAATCCCGCCTGAACGCACGCAGGACGTCCGACTCGCGGTGACGGAAGCGTGCGCCAACGCCGTCGTGCACGCCTACCCCGAGGGCGAGGCCGGGACGGTGCAGGTGACCGCCGACCTCACCACGGAGACCTTGGTCGTTGCGGTACGCGATTACGGATCGGGGTTCGGTGCTCGCCCTTCCAGGATCGGGGTGGGGATGCGGCTGATACGCACGCTGGCCGAATCCGTCCTCATCGACGACGCCGACCCAGGCACAGCCGTACGGATGACCTTCCTGCTCGGGCGATGACCGTGGCACGACCTTCTCCCGGGCGTCGCCCTCAGACGGAGCGGCCGGCGAACGTCGCGGCCATCGGGATCGGGGATGGTTCGCGCGGGTGGCCGCGCGATCGACAAGACCCGCCGCTGCTGCCGGTGTGCGCGGACGCGGAAGCCTCGGATCCCGGGATGTATGTGGATGTAGTGCTCCCGTAGGCGCCGAAGGGCAGTTCTCGACGTTACCGGGTCGACGACGGCGTGTCGGTGCCCGTTTGGGTGAGATCTTCGTCAAGCGCGCTTGACGATGCGGAGACACGCAGCCGGAATGCTCGGTGCCGCATGGCTAGGCGCAAAACGGCGTGGTTGACGCCTGTTGGCGTGCCTGTCGCTTGCGTGGGTGTGCCGAGGGTGGGAGCGTGTTACCGAGCCCAGCGCAGCGCCCAACGCTAGGTCGACCCAACCAAGTACGGCGATTGCAGGCATCACACAGAGGCTAACCATAGAACCCTCACGACGGGCCTCCGGCGGGTAGGTCGGCCATCACCGGTTGTGACCCTGGGAAGGCGAATCCTTTGACGATGAGCCAGATCGGGAGGATGAGCTCGAAGAGGCCGCCGGGAACGAGGGCGACTTGCCCGACGCCGTGTGTCACGGTGGTCACGGTGAACATGGCCAGGATGGTTCCCAGTGCCAAAACGGGGTAGCCAACAAGCCCGAGAATTGCGATCGGCCGCGGTATCAACCTCGATCGATACAACAAGTAGGCCAGGATCGATCCGTCGACACTGGTGACCAAGTAGAGCACCTCGATGGATACGGTGCGTTGTCCCTGGAAGAGCGCGCCAAGGTGTTGCGACGCCGACGTGCTTAGAGTGGCGTTTCCGACGTTGATCACGAGGAGTGGGGTCACTACGTAGAAGAGGGTTGCTGCAAGTTCGGCGACTCTGAACCCGACGTATGCCAACGCGAGTGGCTCGCTGGTGCGTCGAAACAGGGGAAACAGGAGAAGGGCGATGGCCACGATCGCGATGCCTTGAACGAACGCCAAGAGCGCGCCGGCGGCGAGAGCGTTCGTGTGTACGGACACGCCGCTCAGATAGTTCGACCCCTTTAGAACGCCCCTAATGAGCGCGTCCGCCGTAGCAAACGTCACCGTAGCGATGAGGAAGAGCAACCCAACCAGGACTGCGATCTTCCTTG
>Ga0075434_100002264_pt1 | contig 16846 bp, 15 predicted proteins | sample RhiMethybrSRZTD3_FD_75298 | JGI IMG/M metagenome (GOLD analysis project Ga0075434, IMG submission 75298) | Populus rhizosphere microbial communities from Tennessee, USA - Rhizosphere MetaG P. TD hybrid SRZTD3 | ecosystem: Host-associated > Plants > Roots > Rhizosphere > Soil | place: USA... | reverse complement strand
CTGGCCGACAGTCTCGGCCCGGACCTCGATCGGTACCACTACCTACACGCGACGCGCGGGGAGCTGCTCCGCCGGCTCGGCCGCGCCGCCGACGCTCGCGCCGCATACGAACACGCGCTGGAGCTGGTCCATTCGGAGGCCGAACGCAGCCTCCTCCAGCAGCGGCTGGGAATGCTCGAGGGTTAGGCGGCGGGGATCTACTCAGCCTCGCCTGAGCCGTCGCCGAGGTACTCCGACTCGAGCACCACGTCCTTGATCAGCGACTGATACTCGACGTGGGTGTCGTGCTTGATCGTGTCCCAGGTCTTGCCCTGCTGCGCCTCCATGAACGCCCGGTACTCGGGCGCGCCGGGGAAACGCACGTTGTCGGCAACCACGATCGACCCGGGATGGAGCCAGCGCTCCGCGAGAATCCGCTCGAGATCGGGGAGGTAGGCGGACTTGTCGTGATCGACGAAGACGAAGTCGACGCTCCCCGTGCCGAATCCATGCTCGGTCCGCAGCCGGTCGATCGTCGTCCCGCCGTCGCCCAGCGTCCCGACGACCACCGTGAGCTGGTCGCCAATTCCTGCGTGGTCCCAGATGCGGCGGGCGACCGCGGCGTTGTCGGCACTGAACTCGAGCGACCACACGCGGGCGCCGGCGGGCATCACGCGAGCCATGCGCAGCGCGCTGTAACCGCAGTAGGTCCCGAGCTCGAGCACCAGCTGCGGCGAGGCACGGCGTACGGCGCGATCGAGGATCTCGCCCTTCTCGTCGCCGACGTTGATCATCACGCTCCGGTTGTTGCAGAACTCGTCGATCGTCCGGATCACATCGTCCGGATCGCCCCGGCGGGCGGTGGCTACGACGTACTCGGCGAGCGCCGCCTCGCGCCCGTCGCCGACCTGCCAGTCGCGCAGCAGCTTACGGCCGCCCAGGGCCATGCGGAGCACCGACCAGCGCAGGAACGGCATGCGCTTGCCGCCGATCTCGAGCAGGTTCCGCATCGCCGACCGGAGTCTATGGTCTGGCGCTAAGAGTGAGCGCGCGGAGCCCGGGCGCAAGCGCCCGGGCTCCGCTGTTGCTCAGGGTCGAACTCGCTCGGGTTGCTCGGGCTCGCCATAGACGATGATGCCGTGGATTACGATGACGCAAAGGGCGAAGACGCCCAGGGACCAGAACGGGTACTTGCCGCCAACGGCGAGCAGCGACTCGATCGCGCCGATGCTTGCCGCCGTCAGCCCGATCACCCGCCCGTAGACGTTGCCGGACGCGAGCGAGAACCCACCCGTCAGCTGGATGACGCCGATGATCAGCGTGATCCAGCCCCAGGTGTGGAGGCTCCCGAACACGTAGTGGGTGTCGTTCACGAAGAAGTTGGCGTCGCTGATCGCGCCGATGCCGTAGATGATGTTGACCGTGCCCGCCACCAACAGCAGGATGGCGGCGAACAGGACGCGGCCGCTACCTCTCACTTATTGCTCCTTTCGTAACTAACGCAGCGGATCGTCCCAATCAGGCTCCACGAGGGGCAATGGCGCGGGCAGGCGGAAGCGTGGTCGTGCAGGCACTACCAAGCACGGAGTGAACATGGAAAGGCCGGGCCAGGCTCAGGCTGGCCCGGGCACGACCGGCCGGCTTTCGAGCACCCGGCGCTTCTCGCGCTCGAACTCGTCCGCGTTCAGGACGCCGGCCTCACGAAGGCGCCCCAGCTGCTCGAGCTCGCGAAGGCCGGCATCCGGCTCTGAGTCGAATGGCCGTTGCGCCTGCGCGCCGCGTCGCGACGCCCGCCAGCGCGCCCAGGCCTCACGCCGCCGGGCCGCGGCGGCCTCGCGCGTCGCGTCCGGGAACTCGCGGGCGGTCTGACGCCGGAGAAGCTCCACGCCGAGCACCAGCAGGCCGATCATCACGAGGCCGGTCACCGCATTACGCGTCGCGGGCGTCGGTCCCCACCAGGCAACCAGCAGCACGATCGCGACCACGCCGCCGTAGGCGAACGCGGGCTCGCGGAGATACGGCGCAAGCGCGCGCCTGGTCGCGACGGCCGCAGAAGTCGGGCCCGCGAGCCACGCCGCGAGCACGATCACCGCGCCGTAGGCGATGGTCGCGACCGCCGCCTCGACCAGCAGGCCCGTGCCGATCGCCCACGCCGCCGTGATCGCCGGCCTGATTCCCTCGGTGCTCGCCAGCGAATTGACGACCACGTCGCCGCCGAGCCCCCGCGCGACCAGCGCGACGAGCCCACCGAGCAACAGGCCGATCCCCGTCGCACGCAGCGCTTCGCGCCGCCAGCCCCGCGCGAGGTAGATGGCGAGCGCGAAGAGCGCAAGCGCCACCACGACCAGAATGATCGCCAGCTTCCTCAGGACGTTGACGAGATCTTGGGCCAGGCTGAGCTGGTCGGAATGCAGGATCGTGAGCTGACCCGCGCTGGACGGGACCTTGCCCGCCACCGTGCCCGCGATGCCGCCCTTGTTCTGCACCTGCGAGAGCACATCGTTGAGGTTCAGGGTCACGTCGCCGTTCGTGGTCGAGACAGTGCCGTTGCCGCCCTCGACCACGTGCAGGAAGGCCTGGTGAGCCTGCCGGTTCGCCTGCTCCCACAGGCGCTCGAAGCGCGGCCGCTCGAGCAGGGCGCGGATCACCCGCTCGCTCACGTCCTGGAGACCGGTCGCGATCGGCCCCGCAAGCCCTTTCGCGCGGGGCGGCAATGCGGCCTGGAGGTCCTTCTGCACGGTTCCCGAGGCGTTCAGCTGATCCGAGAGGTACGCGGCCGTCTCATTCCGGATCGCGCTGTTCTGGATCAGCTTGTCGCTTGTGTCGACCCAGTTGTTGGTGTCGAGCAGCTGCCGGTTCGCCCAGATCGCCAAGATCGCGATGAAGCTGAGCAGCGAGGCCGTCGTGATCAGGGCCAGCCCGATCTTACGATGCGAACGTACTCGCTCAGCTTGCGCGTTCATGCGGGGTCCTGAGACTGGCACTCGCCTGTCCTCCCCGCAATGGTGCCTCGCGGTGTCCTGGCGGTGATCCCAACCTCCCCGCATCAGTGATGCTTGCACCCTTGCTGAGGTGGCGACTGTTGTGAGAGCGTTCGCCAATCGCGTCAACGGCAGTCCAAACGAAGCCTCGGGCGGCAGGGACCGAGCAGCACGCCGGCGAGCAGAAGGCCGGTGTGCTGGTCGTGTTCGGGATCACGGGCGACCTCGCCAAAGTGATGACGTTCCATTCGCTCTACCGGCTCGAGGCCCGCGGCCTGTTGAACTGCCCGATCGTGGGAGCGGCGGTCGACGACTGGTCGGTCGACGACCTCCGCAAGCGCGCGCGCGAGTCGATCGAGGCCTGCGGCGAGACCATCGATGACGAGGTGTTCGACCGCCTTGCGGCCCGGCTCTCGTACGTATCCGGCGACTTCGCCGACCCCGACACATACAAGCGTGTGGCAGCGGCAATCGGGGGCGCCGCCAACCCGGTCTTCTACCTCGAGATACCGCCCTTCCTCTTCAGCGCCGTGATCAAAGGGCTCAGCGAGGCCGGGCTGACCGAGGACGCGCGCGTGGTCGTGGAGAAGCCGTTCGGCCACGATCTCGAGTCCGCGCGCGCGCTCGCGGACGAGATCCACCAGTACATCGACGAGTCGCAGCTCTACCGGATCGACCACTTCCTCGGGAAGATGGGTCTCGCCGAGATTCTCTACCTGCGGTTCGCGAACACGATGTTCGAGCCGATCTGGAACCGGAATTCCGTCGAGTGCGTCGAGATCACGATGGCGGAGGACTTCGGGGTCGAGGACCGCGGGCACTTCTACGACCCGGTCGGGGCTCTGCGCGACGTGGTCGTCAACCACCTGATGCAGGTCGTGGGTACCGCGGCGATGGAGCCGCCCGCGGCCGCCGACCCGGACACGCTCAAGGACTCGCTGGTCGCGGTCTTCAGATCGATGCGGGCCGCCGATCCGGCTCATTACGTCCGCGGTCAGTACGAGGGCTACCGCGAGATCGACGGTTGCGCAAAGGACTCCGATACCGAGACGTACGCGGCACTCCGGCTCGAGATCGACAACTGGCGCTGGGCGGGCGTGCCGTTCTTCATCCGGACGGGCAAGCACCTGCCGACTACGCAGACCGAGTTGCGGATCGTCTTCCACGAGGTGCCGCGACTGGCTTTCGCCCAAGGGCGCCGGCGGCCGGAGCCGGATCAACTGGTGGTGAAGCTCGACCCCTCGACCGGCATCAGGCTGCTGCTCCAGGCGCAGCGTGGCGAGGAGATGCTTGCCGAGCAGATCAACCTCGACATGGAGTTTGCGACGCAGGGCGGCGAAGGCCCGACTCCCTATGAAGTGCTCCTGCTCGCCGCCATGCGCGGCGACAGCCGGCGGTTCACGAGACAGGACGGCGTGGAGCAGGCGTGGCGGGTGCTGCAGCCGTTGCTCGATGCGCCGCCGCCGGTGCACCCGTATGCGAAGGGCTCGTGGGGGCCCGAAGCCGCAGACAAGCTCGTGGCGGGACACGGCGGCTGGCGCGGGCCGTGGATCGTGTGATGGCGACGACGGCCGGCAAGCGCAAGCGGGATGCGAGCCGTGACGGCAAGGCGCCGTCGCGCCCGGAGGCCGCCCCGCGGGAACAGAGCGCTGCCGCGCCGTCCCCGTTCCCCCCGATCGCGCAGTACGCATTTCTGTCGAACTGCCACACGGGCGCGCTGATCGCGCCGGACGGCTCGCTCGACTGGCTGTGCGTGCCGCGCTTCGACTCGCCGAGCGTGTTCGGCATGCTGCTCGACCGCGGCGCAGGCAACTTCCGCTTCGGCCCGTTCGGGATCAACGTGCCGTCGGGTCGGACATACGAGCCGGGCACCAACAACATGATCACGGCCTGGAACACGCCGCACGGCTGGATCATGGTCCGCGACGCGCTGACGATGGGACCCAGGCGGGGCGAGGACGAGATCACGCCCCACACGCGACCCCCGGCGGACGACGACGGCGACCACATTCTGGTGCGGACCGCGCTCTGCCTCAGCGGCGACGTCGAAGTCGAGCTGGTCTGCGAGCCGGTCTTCGACTACGGGCGGGTGCCGGCGGAGTGGACGCTGGGGGACGGCGAGCGGCACAGCGCCGAGGCCAGCGGGGCGGGCCAGACGATCAGGCTGCAGACGGATATGGCGGTCGGCATCGAGGGCAACCGCGTGCGCGCCCGGCACGTGTTGCGGCAGGGTGAGCAGGTGTTCTGCGCGCTGTCGTGGGCGGAGGGACTGGAAGCGCCCGAGACCATCGACCAGGCCAACGAGCGGCTGGCAGCGACAACCAGGTACTGGCGAAACTGGCTCGGGCGGGCGCGCCTCCCGGACCATCGGTTCCGCCCGGCCGTGCAGCGCTCGGCGCTCACGATCAAGGGACTCACCTACATGCCGACCGGCGCGACGGTCGCGGCGCTCACGACGTCGCTACCCGAGACCCCCGGCGGCGAGCGCAACTGGGACTATCGCTTCACCTGGATGCGCGACTCGACTTTCACCCTGCAGGCGCTTCACTGGCTGAACCTCGATTGGGAGGCGGACGAGTTCATGCAGTTCGTCGCCGACCTCGAGCCCAACGAGGACGGCGCGCTTCAGATCATGTACGGGATCGACGGGCGCCGGGACCTCACCGAGTCCACGCGGGACGAGCTCACCGGCTATGCGGGCGCGCGGCCCGTGCGAATCGGCAACGGCGCCTTCGACCAGCGCCAGAACGACGTGTACGGCGCCGTGCTCGACTCGATCCTCCAGCACACGCAGCGCAGCGAGCGCCTGCCGAGGCGGCTTTGGCCGATCGTGCAGGCACAGGCGGAATGCGCCATCAAGGTGTGGCGCAAGCCTGACCAGGGGATCTGGGAAGCGCGGGGCAAGCCGCAGCACTACGTCTCTTCGAAGCTCATGTGCTGGGTCGCCCTCGACCGCGCCTCCAAGCTGGCCCAGATCCGGGGCGATACGGAGTTGAAGGACGGCTGGAAGGCGACGGCGGAGGAGATCAAGGCGGACATCCTGGAGCACGGCGTCAGAGACGGCGTGCTTCGCCAGCACTACGACACGGACGCACTCGATGCCTCGAACCTCCTGGCACCGATATTCGGCTTCCTGAGCGGGGGCGACGAGCTGCTGCGCGCAAGCGTGATGGCGATCGCGGAAGACCTCACCGAGGACGGCTTCGTTCTGCGGTACCGCACCGACGAGACCGACGACGGCTTGTCGGGCAAAGAGGGAAGCTTCCTGATCTGCTCTTTCTGGCTGGTGTCGGCGCTGGCGATCATCGGCGAGCATCAACGCGCCCGCGACATGATGGACAAGTTGCTGAGCGTCTCCTCACCGCTCGGGCTCTACGCGGAGGAGTTCGACACCAGCACCGGCCGCCACCTGGGGAACTTTCCTCAGGCCTTCTCCCACCTCGCTCTGATCGAGGCCGCGGCGCGCATCACGGTTGCCGAGCGGCTCGCGGAGTTCTCTGCGTGAGCTCGCCCGACTACGACGTGATCGTGATCGGAACCGGCGCCGGCGGCGGCACGCTCGTCCGGCACCTCGCTCCCTCGGGCAAGCGCATCCTCGTGCTCGAGCGAGGCGACTGGCTCACGCGCGAGCCGCAGAACTGGCTCGCGCAGGACGTGTTCGTCGACAACCGGTACGTCTCGCCGGACACCTGGTACGACGTCCGCGGCCGGCCCTTTCAGCCGCAGGTGCACTACTTCGTCGGAGGCTCCACGAAGCTCTACGGCGCCGCGCTGTACCGGCTCCGGGAAGAGGACTTCGGCGAGATCCGCCATCACGACGGCGTCTCCCCCGCATGGCCCATCTCGTACGAGGAGATGGAGCCGTACTACACGCTCGCCGAGGAGCTCTACAGGGTGCACGGCGCGCGCGGGGAGGACCCGACCGAGCCGCCCGCCAGCGGCCCGTATCCCTTCCCGCCGGTGTCACATGAGCCGCGGATCCAGCAGCTCTCCGACGCCCTTGCGGACTTGGGCCACCACCCGTTCCACGCGCCCTGCGGGATCATGCTCGACGAGGACGACAAGGCTTTCAGCGCGTGCGTGCGCTGTGCGAACTGCGACGGCTTTCCCTGTCTGGTGCACGCGAAGTCCGACTCGGACGTGCTCGGCGTGCGGCCCGCGCTCGAGTACGACAACGTCACGCTCTTGACGAATGCGCCGGTCCAGTCTCTCAAGACGGGCGCGGGCGGCCAGACCGTCACGGAGGTCGTGGTCGACCACGACGGTGCGCGCCAGACGTTCTCGGCGGACATCGTCGTGGTCGCCTGCGGTGCCGCCAACTCCGCCAGGCTGCTGCTCATGTCGGCGAACGAAGACCATCCCAAGGGCCTGGCCAACGAGTCCGACCAGGTCGGGCGCAACTACACGTTCCACAACAGCCAAGCGGTGCTCGCGCTGTCGCGGGAAGAGAACCCGACCGTGTTCCAGAAGACGCTCGGCCTGAACGACTTCTATTTCGGCAGCGACGAGACTGACTATCCGCTCGGGAACATTCAGATGGTCGGGAAGTCGCAGCCTCCGATGTTCCGCGGCGAGAAGCCCAAGGAGACGAAGCTCGCGCCGCGCTGGACGCTGGAACGCATGGCGCGCCACGCGATCGACTTCTGGCTCTCGACCGAGGACCTGCCGCGACCGGACAACCGGGTGAGCGTAGACCGCAACGGCAACATCAAGTTGAGCTACACGCCCAACAACGAGGTGCCCAAGCAGCAGCTCTACGAGAAGCTCAAGTCGATGCTGGGAAAGCTCGACATGAACGCCGACCACCTGATCCACCGCTTTGCGTATGCCAAGAACGAGATCCCGGTCGCCGGCTGCGCGCATCAGGCGGGGACGTGCCGATTCGGGACCGATCCCGCCACGTCCGTCCTGAATACCGACTGCCGCGCGCACGAGGTCGACAACCTGTACGTGGTCGACACGAGCTTCTTCCCGAGCATCGGCGCGGTGAACCCCGCGCTGACGGCAATGGCGAACGCACTCCGCGTCGGAGACCACCTCCTGGAGCGGATGGGCACGCCGCGGGCCCGGCAGGAATCCGCGCATGTCGCCTGAGCCGGCCGCGGGGCGCAGAGGCCGGGTCGTGATCGTCGGGGGGGGTTTCGGCGGCCTGGCCGCCGCGCACGAGCTTCGCGGCGCGGACGTCGACGTGACGCTCGTCGACCGGATGAACCATCACCTGTTCCAACCGCTCCTCTACCAGGTGGCGTCGGGCGGCATCTCGGAGGGCGACTGCGCGTCGTCGATCCGCGCGCAGCTGCGGCGCCAGTCCAATGCGACCGTCGTGATGGCCGAGGTGACCGACATCGACGTCGAGGCGCGGCGGGTGACGCTCGACCGCGGTGAGCAGCTCGACTACGACAGCCTGATCGTGGCGTGCGGCGCCGAGTCCTCGTATTTCGGGCACGACGAATGGCAGGAGACCTCATGTGACCTGAAATCGCTGGCGGACGCGGTGGAGCTGCGCAACCGGATCTTCGGCGCCTTCGAGGAGGCGGAACGGACCGACGACCCCGACGCCCGGCGGGAATGGTTGACGTTCGCGGTCGTCGGCGGCGGCCCGACCGGTGTCGAGGTGGCCGGCGCGCTCGCGCTGCTCGCGCGCCACTCGATGAAGCGCCACTTCAGGCACATCGACCCGTATGCCATCCGGGTGATCCTGCTGGACGCCGGCGACCGGGTCCTGCCGGCGTTCAGTGAGAAGCTCTCCACGAAGGCGGCCCGCGGCCTCGCCGCGGTCGGCGTGGACGTCCGCGAGGGAAGCAAGGTCACGTCGATCGACGAGGACGGAGTCACCATCGAGGGCGCGGGCGGCGAGGAACGCATCGCGGCGAAGACCGTCATCTGGGCGGCGGGCGTGAAGGCGGCGGGTTTGACCGAGGCGCTCGCGCGGGCGACCGGGGCGAGCACCGACCGCGGCGGTCGCATCGAGGTTCAGCCGGATCTGACCGTTCCCGGCCATCCCGAGATCTCGGCGATCGGCGACATGGCGAACCTGGCCGGCTCCGACGGCAGGCCCCTGCCCGGCCTCGCGACGGTCGCGATCCAGCAGGCGCGCCACGTTGCGCGGGCGATTCGCCAGGGCCACCCGGGCGCCTCGACGCCCTTCCGATATTTCGACAAGGGCGCGCTCGCAGTGGTCGGGCGCGGAAGGGCCGTCTGTGAAATCAGAGGCCTGGAGCTGTGGGGCCCGCCCGCGTTCCTGACCTATCTCGGGGTCCATCTGTACTACCTGGGCGGGGTGCCGGGTAGGCGGATGAGGGTGCTCAACGCCTGGGCGACAACCGGGCTCGGGTCGCGGGCGAACAGGGTGATCCAGCGCGAGCTTCCGCACCGGCACCCGTCGGCCGGTGCCGCGACCGGCGTGTGAACTTCGACATCACCTTCGCCTCCGAGCTGGCGCAGGCGCGCTCGCAGATGGCGCTCACGCTCGGCTTCCACATCATCCTGGCGTCGCTCGGCGTCGCCTTCCCCGCGATGATGCTGATCGCGAACTACCGCGGCCTGCGCAAGAACGACCCCGACGCGCTGCGGCTGGCCGAGCGCTGGTCGAAGGTGGCGGCCGTGACATTCGCGGTGGGCGCGGTCACGGGGACCGTGCTGTCGTTCGAGTTCGGGCTGCTCTGGCCGGAGTTCACGGGCCGCTTCGGCAAGGTGTTCGGCGTCCTGTTCGCGGTCGAGGGGATCTTCTTCTTCCTCGAGGCGATCTTCATGGCGATCTACATATTCGGCTGGAAGCGGCTCTCCGGATGGACGCACTTCTGGACCGGCGTGCCGGTGGTCATCTCCGGGCTCGGCGGCGCGTTCTCGGTGGTGGCGGTGAACTCCTGGATGAACCAGCCGCAGGGATACACGCTCGGATCCAACGGGAACGTCACCGACGTCGATCCGTGGAAGGTGATCTTCAACCCCGCCGTCCCATACGAGGTCCCACACATGATCCTCGCCGCGTATCTCGTGACGGGGTTCCTGCTCGCATCCGTGTACGCGGTCGGGATGCTGCGTGGGCGGCGCGACCGTCACCACCGGCTGGGGATGCTCATCCCGCTGACGGTTGCGTCCATCCTGGTGCCGATTCAGTTCGCCGTGGGCGACACGGCCGCGCGCTCGATCGCCGATCACCAGCCGATCAAGTTCGCGGGCATGGAATGCGTGCAGCAGACCTCGACGCATGTGACGGAGTACATCTACGGCCGCTGCACCTCGTCGGGAGTCAAGGGCGGCATCGGCATACCCGGCTTCGACTCGTTCCTGGTCGGATGGAGCACCGACACGAAGGTCACCGGCCTCGACTCCGTGCCGCCGGACGACCGCCCGCCCGCCAACACGGTGCTCCACTGGGCATTCGACACGATGGTCGGCATCTGCACCGCGCTGATCGCCCTGGGTCTTTGGTTCGGCATCGCCTGGTGGCGGAGGCGCGACATCCCGAAGACACCCTGGTTCCTGCGCGCGGTGGCAGTCTCCGGGGTGGCGACGATCGTGGCGCTCGAGTGCGGCTGGATCGTCACCGAGGTCGGGCGCCAGCCGTGGGTGATCTACAACGTGATGCGCACCAAGGACGCGGTCACCGACGCCAGCGGTGTCTCGTTCACGCTGGCCGGCGTGGTGCTCCTCTACACGCTGCTCGGGATCGCGACCGTGCTCGTGCTGCGTGCGATGTCGCGGCGCTGGCGCGAGCACGAAGAGCCGGAGGTTCCCTACGGGCCGCGCGCGAGCACCCCCGAGGCGGTGGAGGCGGGTTGACCGAGGCGGACGCGGTCGCCGCGGTGCTGTGGGTGGGAGTGACCCTGTACGCGGTCTTTGGCGGGGCCGACTTCGGGGCCGGCTTCTGGGCTCTCCTCGCGGGCCGCGGCGAGCGCGGCAGGGAGGCGCGCTCACTGATCACGTGGGCGATCGGCCCGGTGTGGGAGTCGAACCACGTGTGGTTGATCTTCGTGCTGGTGGTGCTCTGGACCGCGTTTTCCGAGGCCTTCGCATCGATCACGTCGACGCTGTTCATCCCGCTCAGCCTGGCCGCGTTCGGAATCGTGCTGCGGGGATCGGGATTCGCGTTCAAGGAGCTCGCTCCCAGGATCGGCGGCCGCCGGGCGTCCGGGTATGCGTTCGGCGTGTCGTCGGTGCTGACTCCCTTCTTCATGGGGACAGTCGTCGGCGCTGTGGCCTCGGGCCGTGTCCCCGTCGGTAACGCTGCGGGAGACGCGGTCACCAGCTGGCTGAATCCGCTCTCCCTCCTGATCGGCGTTCTGTTCGTGGCGACCGGCGCATACCTGTCCGCCGTGTTCCTGATCCACGAAGCCCGCCGTTTCGGCGACTTCGCGCTCGAGCGGTATTTCGCCGTGCGTGCGTACGCGGCGGCGATCGTGGCCGGCGCGGTCGCGCTGGCCGGGGTGTTCGCGCTGCACGATGACGCCCACTACATCTACAACCGGCTGACGCACCAGGCACTGCCGCTGATGATCCTCTCGGGGGTGTGCGGACTCGGTGCTTTTGCGCTGATCGCGCGCGGGGCCGGGCGCGGCACGCGCGTGCTGGCCGCCGGTGCGGTCGTGGGCGTGATCTGGGGCTGGGGCGTCGGCCAGTTCCCGTATCTGCTGCCGACGCAGCTCACAATTTCGGCAGGCGCGGCGCCGAGCGCGACGTTGACCGCCGTGCTCGTGGTGTTCGGGGCCGCCGTCCTGCTCGTGATTCCGGCGATCGTCCTGCTCTACACGCTCACCCAGCGAAGCATGCTCGTCGAGGAGGAGACCGAGGGACACGGCGCGTGACGGCCTCGGTCGCCGACATGACCGCAAGCGAGTTCCGCGCGCTCTTCCGGTCGGTGTGCAACTGGGACCGCTGGCCGGAACGGGCAGAGCGAGGCGCCCTCAACTACCTCACGCCCGACCGGGTGGCCGCCGCCACGAGACTGGTCGAGAGCGGCGTCACGGTCACGCTGAGCCAGCCGCTCGACACCGAGCGGCGCGTCGACAACCCCAGCCCGGCGGAGCACCGGATGACGATGATGCCCGACGTCGACATCGGCTCGGGAACGGTGCGGTTCGCCAAGGACTACATCGGCGCCGACTACCACAACGAAGGCCACAGTCACATCGATGCCTTCTCCCACGTCGTGTACGGCGGGGAGCTGTACGGCGGCGAGCCCGATGCCGCCGTCACCGCGCAAGGCGCCGCGGCCGGCGCGATCGACCTGCTCGAAGACGGCCTCGTCGGTCGCGGGGTGCTGCTCGACATCCCGCGGCTGCGCGGGGTTCCCTGGCTCGAGCCCGGAGAGCACGTGTTTCCCACGGACCTCGAGGCGGCCGAGCGGGAGCAGGGGGTGAGCGTCGGGCCGGGAGACGTCCTCCTGGTCCGGACCGGCCACGCCCGCCGTCTGGCCGAGCGTCCGCCATGGGACACCGCGGAGGCGAAGGCCGGCATGCATCCGAGGACGGCGTCATTCCTCGCCGAGCGATCCGTGGCCGCCCTCGGCTCGGACGGCAACAACGACACCGCGCCGAGCACGACCGAGGGAATCGACTTCCCCATCCACGTGCTCGCGCTGAACGCGATGGGGGTTCACCTGTTCGACTACCTGCAGTTCGAGGACCTGGTGCCGCTCTGCGAGGCACGCGGGCGGTGGGAGTTCCTGTTCGTCGCGCTGCCGCTGCGCGTCACGGGCGGGACCGGCTCCCCGCTCAACCCGATCGCAGTCTTCTAGTGAAAGGCCGCTGATGCTTCACCTCCGGGTCTATGGCGTCTCTCACACGATCGTGGAGATTGGCAACTGGCTCGAGGACGATGGCTCCGCCCGGCACGTGGCACTGGCCCAGGGAGTACGCCCGCACCACACTCTGCTGACTGCCGAGATCAGCCCGGAGGTGGCGGACGACGTGCTCGACCACCTGTTGACCCACGGCGTCACCGGCGAGGACATCGCATTCGCGCGGTTCGACGATGTCGCTCCGGGCACGGCGGGCCATACCGACACGAGCCTGATCTGGGTGGATGTGCTGGGACAGGCGGCGCGGAACGCTCGCCCGGTGGCCCGCTATCTCGTCCTGATGATGGTGGCCGGGGTGATCGCCGCGTTCGGCGTGATCGAGCTCAATTCGATCCTGATCGTGGGCGCCATGGCCGTGAGCCCGGACACGCTGCCGGTTGCGGCCGCGTGTGTCGCGCTCGTGGGCCGCCGGCGCGATCTCGCGCGGCTCGCGGTGCTGACGCTCGTGCTGGGACTGGCCGTTACCTGTCTCGCCGCCATTCTGCTGACCAAGGGTCTCGACGTGCTGGATCTGCTGCCGTCGGGATTCAACGTGACAGATTCGGCCCTGTCGGGCCTCACGACGGTCAATTCGGCCACCATCGGCGTCGCGCTTGCGGCCGGCATTGCGGGGATGCTCGCCTTCGAAACGCGGGCCAGCTCCGCCGTGGGCGTGGCGATCTCCGTCACGACGATCCCGGCGGCCGCGTATCTGGGTGTGGCCGCCGGCGTCGGCGAGAGCGACAAGGCGTGGGGCGCGCTCGCGGTCCTGGGAGCCAACGTCGCCCTGCTGTTGGCGGGAGGCACGGCGACCCTCGTCGTCCAGCGCTGGATCACCGCGCGAGCGCGCGCCTCATAAAGGAGGGCTTCGTGGCCGCATCCGGTCGGCGTAGTGTCCGCACCATTGCGGGTCCCGGAGTTGGCGGACACAGTCTGTCGCTCTAAATGAACGAAGCGGCAAAGAGAGCATCCTCGATCGATGCCGGGCCACCCGCAGCTGACGTGGCGTCGACGGCGCCCGAGCGGTCGGGACTCGTCCTCTCCTCGCTGATCGCCGTCGCAGCGGTGGCCAATCTGGGCCTGGCCGTCGCCAACGTCGCGCTGCCCGACATCGGGAAGCATTTCGATGCCTCGCAGACAGAGCTCAACCTGGTCGCGATCGCCTATTCGCTCGGCCTGGCGTGCTCGGTGCTCTATTTCGGTGCGGTCGGCGACCGCTACGGCCGCAAGGGCATACTGATGATCGGCATGGTGTTGACGGTGCCGGCGGACATCGTGGCCGCCGTCGCGCCGTCGGCGGGTGTCCTGATCGGCGCCCGGTTCGTCGGCGGGCTCGCGGCGGGGATGGCCTACCCGACGACGCTCGCGCTGATCACGGCGCTCTGGTCGGGACCGGCCCGCACGAAGTCGATCGCGCTGTGGGCGGCGACCGGCGGCGGAATCAGCTCTCTGGGACCGCTTCTCGCGGGCCTTCTGCTGACGGACCTCTGGTGGGGATCGCCCTTCCTGTTGACGCTGCCGCTCGCACTGATCGCGCTCGGAATGGCGGTCAAGTTCGTTCCCGCCCACGTCAACGAGTCCACCGACCCCGTCGACCACCCCGGCGGCGTCCTCTCGATCTTCCTCGTCGGCGCGCTCATCCTGGGCATCAACATCATTGTGGTGCCCAACAAGGGGGCGGCCGCCCTGGGGCTGTTCGCGATCGCCGCCGCGGCGCTGATCGCTTTCTACATCAGGCAGCGCCGGGCGAAGAACCCGCTCTACGACCTGCGTATTGCGTCCCGGCCGACCTTCTGGGTGGCGGCCGTCGCGGGGATCATCGTCTTCGGCTCGCTGATGGGGACGATGTACATCGGCCAGCAGTTCCTCCAGAACGTGCTCGACTACTCGACTGTCGGCGCCGGAGCCGCGATCCTGCCGGCGGCGGTGTGCATGGTGATCGTCGCGCCGCGCTCCGCGAAGCTCGTGGAGAGCCGGGGTGCGCGCCAGACGCTGCTCTTCGGCTACGTCTTCGTGCTGCTCGGCTTCCTCACCATGCTGCTGCTCTGGAAGCAGAACATCCCGTACTGGAAGGTGGCGCTCGGCTACATCTTCGTCGGCATTGGTGTCGGCCTCGCCGGCACCCCGGCCTCGCACTCGCTCACCGGCTCCGTCCCGGTGAGGCGGGTGGGGATGGCCTCGGGAACCGCCGACCTGCAGCGCGACCTGGGCGGGGCGATCCTCCAGTCGATCATGGGGGCCTTCCTGACCGCGGGCTATGCCGCCGCCGCGGGGGCGGCGGTCGCCGCCTCGGGCAAGCACATCAACGACAACGTCCAGAGTGAGCTGACGAAATCCTTCTCGAGCGCTGCCGACGCGGCGCAGCAGTACCCCGCATCGGTTCAGGCCAACATCATCGCCGGGGCAAAGAGCTCGTTCCTTCAGGGCGACCAGTGGGCCTACCTGGCCGGGATCATCGCCGTCGTGATCGGCGCGGTGCTCGTCTTCTTCGTATTCCCGAAGGGCGACGAGGAGAAGCGGCTGCTCGCCGAGTACCAGGCCGAGGACACTGGCCCACCGCCCGGGGAAGCCGCGAGCCGACCTACATGACGGAGTCGGCCGGCACGATCTCCCTCCCGAAAGGCGTGATCGAGATCGGGATCAGCTTGAACATCGCGATCCCCAGCGGAATGCCGATGATCGTCACGCAGAGCAGGACGCCGCTGATCAAGTGTCCGATCGCGAGCCACCAGCCGCATAGTAGGAACCAGATCACGTTCCCGATCACCGATGCGGCGCCCGCATCGGGGCGACGCACGATCGTGCGGCCGAACGGCCACAGGCAGTACAGCGCGATCCTCAGCGACGCAATCCCGAACGGGATCGTGATGATCAGGATGAAGCAGATGACCGCGGCCAGCGCATAGCCGATCGCGAGCCACAACCCGCCGAGCAGAAGCCACAGCAGGTTGAGGATGAATCTCACGAACCCAGGATCTGCGCCTTCTGCGCGGCGAACTCCTCCTCGGTCAGGATCCCCTGGGTCTTGAGGTCCGCCAGCTCCTTCAGCTGTGCGATCTGCCGGTCGCGGTCGTCCTCCGCCGGGGCGGGCGCGGCATACTGCTCCTGCGGATAGGGCTGCTGCTGCTGGTAATAGCCCTGTTCCTGCTGCGACCACCGCTCGGCCTGGCGGCGCGACACGCGGTTCGACACCGCGGTGGCGGTACCGGCGACGACCGCCGTCCGGGCCATTCCTCGAAGTAGTCCTGGCACGATCTCTCCTTTCTCTCGCGCTTACGCCTCGGCCGCATCCAGGGCGGCGAGCAGCGCCTGTATCGGGATCCGCTGGAACGCCACGAGCTGGCCGCCGGCCTCCCGCATCGCTTTCGCGAACGGCGCGGCCCAGCGGTTCTCGAACATGATCACGAGCGCTGCGGCGCCAGGTTGCAGGACGTTGCCCGCTTCGTCGCGGTCCTCGTCGCCCAGAAGACCCGACGAGGCGCCCTCGAAGGCCCGGAAGTCGGCGACGCCGTCGCCGTCGATGTCGGCGATCTCCAGAGCGCTGACCGTTCCGTCCTCACCTTTCTGGATGAACATCAAGTCGAGGATGCGGATTATTCCGCGGTCGACCAGATCGATTAGCAAGGGCGCGGCCTCGCCCTTGTGCACGCCGTCCGGGAACTCGATCACGACGATGTCGACCGGCCCCATCTGGTCCAACTCATGCATTGCAGCCTCTTCAACAGACAAGGAAGCACCTCCCGTACGCCACGAAATAAGCCGCGTCAAGCGTCGCGCCGTTGGCACCGTCCCACAATGACGCTGGCATGCATCTCACGGGTGGTGCAGGCTTCCTTGCTCAGGCGCGGCTGATCTCGCCGGCCCGCGGCTCCTCCGCCGGCGGGGTGACGGCCTGCTCTTGCTGGAGCGTCCGGCGCCAGTCCCGCAGGAGCGCGTGCACGGCGGCGGCGCCCACGATCGGCTGATCGCCGGTGTCGAGATGGGGCGGGTGCAGGATGAACGGACGTGTCTGGGGCCCGCCCAGACCGCCGTGGAAGCTGATCAGCTCCTCGAACGCGCAACCCTCGTCGAGCTCGGGGTCGTAGAAGCTGCCGACCATGATGTC
>Ga0075434_100002263_pt1 | contig 16849 bp, 8 predicted proteins | sample RhiMethybrSRZTD3_FD_75298 | JGI IMG/M metagenome (GOLD analysis project Ga0075434, IMG submission 75298) | Populus rhizosphere microbial communities from Tennessee, USA - Rhizosphere MetaG P. TD hybrid SRZTD3 | ecosystem: Host-associated > Plants > Roots > Rhizosphere > Soil | place: USA... | reverse complement strand
GAACCTCAGGGACACGTACTCCGTCGACGACGTGCTCCCCCGGATCACCCAGCTGCTCGCGGCGAGCACCGGCGCCGAGAACGTGCGCGTCTGGCTGCGGCGCGACCGGTCCCTCGACGACGTCGCCCGATGGCCGACCGACGCTCCCGCGGCGCCGTCGCGGCTCGCGGCCGGGGACGAGATGCCGGCGTTCGGTGAGACCGTCTCTGCGTTCCCGGTCACGCACCAGGGCGAACTCCTCGGCGCGATCACGCTCACGATGCCGGCGGCCGATCCGATGGACGCGTCGAAGGAGCGGCTGATCGTCGGGCTCGCCTCGCAGGCCGGTCTCGCCCTCCGGAACGTCCGGCTGGTGGACGACCTGCGCGCGTCGCGCCGCCGGATCGTGGCCGCGCAGGACGAGCGGGCGAAGAAGCTCGAGCGGAACATCCACGACGGCGCGCAGCAGCAGCTGGTCGCGCTCAGCGTGAAGCTGAGGCTCCTCGCGCAGCAGATCGACCGTGATCCCGAGGCGGCGAAGGCGATGGCCGGCGAGCTGCAGACCGCGACGAACGAGACCCTCGAAGACCTCCGCGACCTCGCGCGAGGGATCTACCCGCCGGTCCTGGCGGATCGCGGGCTCGAGGCGGCGATCGAGGCGCAGGCGCGGAAGGCGGCGATGCCCGTCACGGTCACCTCGGAGGGGCTCGGGAGGTTCGCGGCCGACGTCGAGTCGGCCGTCTACTTCTCCTGTCTGGAGGCGCTCCAGAACGCGGCCAAGTACGCGGGCGCGACCGAGGTCCGCGTCCGGCTCTCGAACGGAACCGGCGAGCTGCGGTTCGAGGTCGTCGACGACGGGCGGGGGTTCGACCCGTCGTCGACGACCTACGGCACCGGGCTGCAAGGGATCTCGGACCGGCTCGCCGCCCTCGGCGGCGAGCTGGTCGTGACGTCGGCGCCCGGCGACGGCACCGCCGTCGCCGGGCGCCTCCCTGTGGAGGCGACGTCGCCGTGAGCAAGCGCACGCTCGCGTGGACGATCTTCGTCGTCGACATCGCGTGCCTGCTGGTCGCCGGCTGGTTCGCGTGGGTCACCCGGAACGCCGACGTCGTGTCCGGAGGCGGCTGGTCTGGATCCGGATTCCTCGCCGGGTTGCTGTTCGCGCTGTCGCTCGTACCGTTCCCGATCGTCGGCCTCCTGATCGCGCTGCGCGAACCCGACAACGCGATCGGGTGGCTGTTGCTCGCCATCGGATTCACGTGGTTCTTCGGCGAGGCGCTCACGGGGTACGGGACGTACGGGGTGTCGATCTCCCATCTGCCCGCGGACACCTGGACCCTCGCGTTCACGGACATGCTGTGGGTCCCGCCGATCGGCCTCATGGGGACGTTCACCCTGTTGTTGTTCCCCGACGGCCACCTCCCGTCGCCTCGGTGGAGGTGGTTCGCGTGGGTGTGCGCGGTGGTCCTCGTCGTGTCCTCCGTGGGGATCCTCGTCGGCGCCCGGACGATGGCGGACTCTGGGTTCCCCGACCTAGCCAATCCGTTCGCGATCCCCGCCTTGGAGTTCCTCCAAGTCGCACTCGTGCTCTTCCCGTTCTGCATCTTCGGCAGCGCCGCGAGCTTGGTCGTCCGCTATCGACGCTCACGCGGTGTCGAGCGGGATCAGCTGAAACTCCTCGCGTTCGCGGCCGCGGCCGTCGCCGCGAGCTACCTCGTGGTCATGTTGCTCTCGCTCGGGTCGACCAGCACCAACACGCCGGGTTGGCTCGGGGTCGCGCAGACCCTGGTGATCTTCTCGTTCTCGTTGATCCCGATCGCGATCGGCGTGGCGATCCTCCGCCACGGCCTCTACGGCCTCGACATCGTCATCAAGAAGACCGCGATGGCGCTCGTGCTGACGCTCCTGATCGGCGTTCCCGCGCTCCTCCTCCTCGCAGCCGCGTCCGTCCCGTGGCTGATCTGGGCGGTCCCGAACTCGGCGTTCACGCTCGTCGGCGGCGTCCTCCTGGGGTTGGTCGCGATCCCGCTCGTGCGCGTCGCGCGGCGCACGGCCAACCGGATCGTCTACGGATCGCGAGCGACGTCCTACGAGGTCCTGACGGAGTTCTCCGACCGCGTAGGAGAGGCCTACGCGGCCGAGGACGTCCTGCCACGGATGGCGCAGGTGCTCGGCATGGGGCTCGGCGCCGACGCGGCGGCCGTCTGGTTCGTCACCGGGACCGATCTCGAGCCGGCGGCCGTATGGCCCGAGGGGACCGAGGCCCCGACCGAGCTCCTCGTCGACGTGGTCGAACGGGGCGAGCGCCTCGGCGCCCTTTCGGTGTCGATGCCCCCCACGGAACCCCTCAACGCGTCCGGCGACCGCCTGATCAAAGACCTCGCGTCTCAGGCAGGACTCGTGCTCCGGAACGTTCGACTGATCGAGGAGCTCCGGGCGTCGCGGCGCCGCCTCGTCGCCGCGCAGGACGAGGAACGCAGGAAGATCGAGCGCAACCTGCACGACGGCGCGCAACAGCAGCTCGTCGCGCTGGCGGTCCAGCTGAAGCTCGCGAGGTCCGTCCTCGACCGCGACCCTGCGAAGGCGGGCGACATGCTCGACTCGCTCCAGGGCGCTGCGACCGACGCGCTCGAGGACCTGCGCGATCTGGCGAGGGGGATCTACCCGCCGCTCCTGGCCGACAAGGGACTCCCGGCCGCGATCGAGGCCCAGGCGCGCAAGGCGCCGATCCGGGTCACCGTCGCGACCGACGGCATCGGGCGGTTCTCGCCCGACGTCGAGTCGGCCGTCTACTTCAGCTGCCTCGAAGCCCTGCAGAACGTCGCCAAGTACGCCGAGGCGACGAGCGCCCGGATCTCGCTGAGCGACAGCTCCGGCGAGCTGCGGTTCGAGGTCCGCGACGACGGACGCGGCTTCGACCCCGACGCGACGAGCTACGGCACCGGCCTGCAGGGGATCTCCGACCGGCTGGCCGCGATCGGCGGGTCCGTCACAGTGACGTCGGCGCCCGGCGGCGGCACGGCCGTCGCCGGGCGCCTCCCCGTGGAGGGAGCGTCGTGACCAACCGCTCCCTCAGTCGCCTCGCGTGGACGGTGTGGTCCGTCGGCGCGGTCGTGTTCGTCGCCGTGTTCGTCTTCAGGATCCTGGATCGCGCGGCGTACCAACCCTCCGACGTCACCGAACCCGTCGCCTTCGCCGCGATCGGCGTCGTCGGCCTCGTGGTGGCCCTCCATCAGCCCAAGAACCCGATCGGCTGGATCTACCTCGTCGTGTGGATCGGCGCCGCCGGCATCTTCGCGGCGGTCGGCGAGTACGCGTCCTGGGTAGAAACCTCGCACCCGAGCGCTCCCGGCGAACCGATCGCCGTCTGGCTCAGCAACTGGGCCTGGGTTCCGATCTTCACGCTCCTGCTCACGTATCCCTTCCTCCTGTTCCCGGACGGACACCTGCCTTCCCCGCGCTGGCGACCCCTCGCGTGGGCCGCAGGGATCACGTCCGCCTTCTGGTCGGTGACGTTCGCGCTCAACGGCGGGAGCGATTACACGAACGCGAACAACCAGCACGTGGAGAACCCCTTCGCCGCCCCGTCCTCGGTGGCCCCGGCGGTCGACGCCCTCCGGGTCCTCCTGTCGTTCGTGATGATCGGGTTCATGGCGGCGGCGGTCGCCTCGCTCGTGGTCCGCTACCGACGCTCGCAGGGGGACGAACGCGAGCAGATCCGCTGGCTGATGCTGGCCGGGGGCGTGACCGTGTTCTGGTTCCTCCTCCCCCTGAACCATGGGGTCGGAGGCTGGGCCGACGCCGTCCAGGGGTTCGTCTTGACCCTGATCCCGATCTCGGTCGGCATCGCGATCCTCAAGTACCGCCTCTACGACGTGGACCTGGTGATCCGCAGGACGGTCGTGTTCGGCGTCCTCGCCGCGTTCATCACGCTCGTTTACGTCGCGATCGTGGTCGGCGTCGGCTCGGCGATCGGCGCGCGCGGGAACCCCGTCCTGTCCGGGATCGCCGCCGCGGCGGTCGCGCTCGCGTTCCAGCCGGTGCGTCGTTGGGGACAGCGGGCGGCGAACCGGCTCGTCTATGGGAAGCGCGCGACGCCCTACGAGGTGCTCTCGGAGTTCTCCACGCGTCTCGGCGATGCCTACGACCCCGACGACGTGCTCCCGAGGATGGCGCGCGTCCTCGCCGAGGGCACGGCTGCGCGGCGCGCCTACGTGTGGCTGCACGTCGACGGCCGCCTCCACGCCGCGGCCAGCTGGCCGGTCGACGGCGAGACGCCGGAGGGCCTCACCGCGGCGCCGCTCCCAGCCGAAGTGGTCCCGGTCCGCCATCGCGGCGAACTCCTGGGCGCGCTCTCCGTCGAACAGCCGCCCGGCGAGTCACTGAGCCCCACTGAGGCGAAGCTCGTTGACGACCTGGCGGCGCAGGCGGGGCTCGTGCTCCGGAACGTCGCGCTGACCGAGCAGCTCCGGGCGCGGCTGGAGGAGCTCCGCGCCTCGCGGCAACGACTCGTTGCGGCCCAGGACGAGGAACGACGCAAACTCGAGCGGAACATCCACGACGGCGCGCAGCAACAGCTCGTCGCGCTCTCGGTGAAGCAACGCCTTGCGGCCTCGCTCGTCGGGAAGGATGACGAACGCGTCCGCGCGATGCTCGAAGAGCTCCGGTCCGACAGCGAGACGGCGCTCGACGACCTCCGTGACCTCGCGCGGGGCATCTACCCGCCGCTGCTCGCGGACAAGGGCCTCGCGGCCGCGCTCGCGGCGCAGGCGCGCAAGGCCGCACTTCCGGTCACGGTCGAGGCCGAGGCGATCGGCAGGTTCCCCCAGGAGATCGAGGCGACGGTGTACTTCTGCACGCTCGAGGCGCTCAACAACGTCGCGAAGTACGCCGGAGCGTCGCACGCGACCGTCCGCCTCCGGAACGGATCCCACGAGGTTCGGTTCGAGGTCCGAGACGACGGGCGCGGGTTCGACCCCGCCCGGACCGGCTACGGCACGGGCCTGCAGGGGATGGCGGATCGGCTCGCTGCCCTCGGCGGCGAGCTGGTCGTGACCTCCTCGCCCGGCGACGGCACCGCCGTCGCCGGGCGCCTCCCCGTGGAGGGTCTCGCGTGAGCGCGGAACGCCAACGCAGCTGGGCGGTGATCACGGCGATCGCGATCGCCGTGATCACCGCGCTCGGCTCCGTGTGGATGTGGCAGAGCCGCCGCGTGGAGTACGGGAACGACTTCTTCCTGTGGGGGCTGTTCACCGTCGCGTCGATCGCCTACGTGATCTCGGGGGTCGCCATCGTCCGACGCAGCGAGGCCAGGCTGATCGGCTGGCTCTGTCTCCTGGTGGCCTTCGCCCTCGAGCTCGGATTGACGCTCACCCATTACGGGATCGCGGCGATCGCCGTGCATCCGGGCTCGCTGCCGTCGCCAGCGCTCGCGCTCGTGATCGCGGGCACGACGCCGCAGCTCGCGCTCACGGGGATCGTCCTGATCGTCCACCTCTTCCCGACGGGCCGCCCGGTCGGTCCGCGATGGAGACCGTTCGTCGCCCTGACGATCATCGCGCAGATCCTGATCATCCTCGTCGGGGTGTTGTCGTCTGATCGGATCACCGACGTGTGGTCGGACGAGCTGAGCCACGCCGGCGTCTCGGTCGCGAACCCGCTCGCCGTCTCTTCGGTCCATGCGAAGGGTCCGATCATGGGCGTTCTCCTGCTGCTCTACGTGATCGGCGCGGTGGCGGCGTTCGCGTCGTTGATCGTTCGGCGTCGTCGCGCGACCGGCGACGAGCGACTGCAGATCCGCTGGCTCGCGACGGTCGCGACGTTCGCTTTCGCCTGGATCGTGGTCGTGCTTCCCGTGATGCTGATCCTCGGCTCCCAAGGACCGGCGGGGGCCATCTTCTGGTCGGTGATCACGCTCCTCGTGTCCCTCGGACCTCCGGCCGCGATCGGGCTCGCGATCGTGAAGTACCGGCTGTACGAGATCGACGTCGTGATCCGCAGGACGGTCGTCTTCGGCGTGCTCGCCGCCTTCATCACCGCGGTCTACGTCCTCGTCGTCGAGGGTCTGGGCTCGCTCCTGGGGAACACCCTCGTGCTGCGGATCGCGGCCACGGCCCTCGTCGCCGTCGCGTTCCAGCCGGTCCGCGATCGAGCCACCCGACTGGCCAACCGCTTGGTCTACGGCGAGCGCGCGACGCCGTACGAGGTGTTGGCCCGGTTCGGGGACCGCGTCGGAGAGACCTACGCGAGCGAGGACGTCCTGCCCCGGATCGCACGCGTGATCGCCGAGGGAACCGCCGCCGCCCGGGCCGACGTGTGGCTCCGCCTCGGCGACACGCTCACGCTCGCCGCCTCGTACCCCGTCACGGGCGACGAAGCCGCGTACCCGATCGAGGGGGACGAACTGCCGGCCGTCGACGGCGACCGAGTCGCCGGCGTGCGCCACCAAGGGGAGCTCCTCGGCGCGATCGCGGTGACGAAGCCGCCGACCGAGCCGCTCGCGCCAGAGGAGGCGGAGCTCCTCGACCGCTTGTCCGACCAGGCCGGTCTGGTCCTCGCGAACGCCCGGCTCACAGCCGACCTGGAGGCGCGCCTCGCTCAGATCGCCCGACAGGCGTCAGACCTGAAGGCATCACGCCAGCGCATCGTCGCGGCGCAGGACGAGGAGCGCCGACGCCTCGAGCGCAACATCCACGACGGGGCGCAACAGCACCTCGTCGCGCTGGCGGTGAAGCTTCGTCTCGCGAAGGGGCTGCTCCAGAAGGATCCCGATCAGGGGCGGAGGATGATCGATGAGCTGCGCGGTGAGATCGACGCAGCGCTCGACACCCTGCGGTCGCTGGCGCTCGGGATCTATCCGCCCCTGCTCGAGGAGCAAGGGATCGCCGCCGCGATCGCGGCGCAGTACACCCGGAGCTCCCTGCCCGTCCGGATGGAGAGTGACGGCATCGGACGGTACCCGATCGAGCTCGAGGCGGCCGTGTACTTTTGCGCGCTCGAGGCGCTGCAGAACGCGGCCAAGTACGCGCACGCCTCCGAGATCGTGGTGTCCTTCCGCGAAGACGGGGGCGCGCTCGAGTTCGCCGTGACCGACGACGGCGTCGGCTTCGATCCGGCGGCCAACGGCAGCGGGACCGGCGTCCAAGGTATCCGCGACAGGATCTCCGTGTTCGGTGGTGATGCGACGATCGAATCGAAACCCGGCGAGGGAACGATCGTTCGTGGACGGGTGCCGATCACGAGCGAGGTCGCGGCATGAGGCGGGTCGTCGCGATCTCCGCGCTGATCCTCGCTGCAGCCCTCCTCGTGGCATCGGGGATCCTGAACGCCTGGGCGAACAGAACCGTCAGCGATTCGCTCATCTGGCTACCTCTCACCGTCACGTGTACAACGGTCGGGGCGCTCTTGGTGCTTCGTCGGGCGGGCGGTGTGCTCGGTCCGCTGTTCCTGTTCATCGGCGTCCAGATCCCTCTCGTCAGCGCCGTGCAGGCCTACGTGTACGCCGCGCTCGCGCATGGTCTTGCCGGGGCCGACTGGGCCGCCTGGTTCTTCCAGGCGTCGATCGGCCTGTCGCTCTCCTTGTTCCTCATCGTGCAGCTGTTCCCGAACGGCTGGCCGCTCTCGCCACGCTGGCGGATCCTCGCGTGGCTCACGGTGCTCCTCTCCGCAACCGCGTTCGTGGTCCCGGCGCTCGGGGTGGTGCCCGAGTTCCCCGTGAACTTCCCGGGCATCGTCCATCCATTGCAGGTGCTGTCCCCGAGCGTCGCAGCTGCGCTCGATGGCTTCGTCGGGATGATGAACGCCGTCCTGTTCGCCGCCTGCGCCGTCGAGATCGTCGTGCGATACCGGCGCTCGAGCGGCGACGAACGAGCTCAGCTGAAGTGGTTCGCCGCCGCCGCGGTGGTCGCGGCCACGGGGTTCGCGATCGGGATCCTGACGATCCAGAGCGGACCGGCCATCGTCTTCGCGCTCCTGACCCCGTTGATCCCGGTCGCCGCCGGGATCGCGATCCTGAAGTACCACCTCTATGACATCGACCTCGTGATCTCGAAGACGCTCGTCGTGGCCTTGCTCGCGGTGTTCATCGCGGCGATCTACGTGGCGATCGTCGTCGGGATCGGATCGCTGTTCGGAACGTCGACGAGCCCGGCACTGTCGTTGGTGGCCACGGTGCTGGTGGCGGTCCTGTTCCAGCCGGCGCGTACCCGAGCGAACCACGTGGCGAACCGCCTCGTCTATGGCGAGCGCGCCACACCGTACGAGGTGATGGCCGGCTTCTCGGAGCGCGTGGCCGACGCGGTGTCAACCGACGAGGTGCTGCCGCAGATGGCCGAAGCGGCGGGACGTGGGGTCGGCGCGATCGAGGCGACGGTTCGGGTCCGGCTCCCCGCGGGACTCGAGCGCGTCGAGCACTGGTCGTCGGGGACGAACGAGCGAGCCGCGGACCCGTGGACGATCGAGATCGCCTACCAAGGCGAGATCGTCGGCGACCTCACCGTCACGAAACCGGCGAGTGACCCGCTCGCGCCGGCGGAACAGGATCTGCTTCGAGACCTCACCTCGCAGGCGGGCCTCGCGCTCCACAACGTCCGGCTCACCGAGGAGCTCTCGATCCGTCTGCGCGAGCTCGACGAGCAGGCCGCGGCGCTGCGCGTGTCGCGCGAGCGTCTCGTGACCGCGCGCGACGCGCAGCGTCGCGGCCTGCAGCGCGACATCCATGAAGGACCGGAGCACCAGCTCCTGGAGATCGGTCGCCGGCTCGAGGCGGTCGAGCGGGTCGAGGAGCTCGACCCGCTGATGGACCAGGCGAACGCGACGCTCGACGGGCTGCGGGACCTCGCGCGCGGGATCTTCCCGCCGCTCCTCGCCGAGCAAGGCGTGGTGGCGGCGCTGCTCGCGCACATCCGGAAGGTCGGCGCCAACGCGACGGTCGAAGCGTCGCCCGCCTTCGGCGGCCGACGCTTCGACCCCGACACCGAGGCCGGCGTCTACTTCTGCTGCCTGCAGGCGATCCAGAACGTGATCCGCCATGCAGACAACGCGCCGTGCGTCGTTCGCCTGGATCTCGACGGCGATGACATCGCCGTCGAGATCCACGACGAGGGTCGCGGCTTCGATGTCGCCGCGACCCCTCGCGGGATGGGCCTCGAGATCGTCCAGGACCGCGTGGACGCTCTCGACGGGACGCTCGAGGTCACGAGCGCACCGGACCGCGGCACGACCGTCTCGATACGGATCCCCGTCCGAGCGCTGGAGACCGTGGGATGAGCGACCGAACCGACCGCGAGCGGCGCATCGCGCGACGCGTCGCGACCTTCCTCGTCGCCGCCTTCGTCGTGCTCTGGGCGTCTCGCTGGATCCTCGCGTTCGGGGTCGGCCTCTCGAACGAATCCACGGGGACGGCGGACTCCTCGTCCTTCCTGCTCGATCTCGCGGTCACCATGCTCGCGGGAGGTCTCTTCATCGCGGTCGGGTGGGCGATCGTCACCCGGCAGCCTCGGAACACGATCGGATGGCTGCTCATCGCGATCCCGGTCACGGTGATGCTGAGCATCGCCGTCGGCGACTACGCGACCGCGGCGTTGAAGACCCGGCCGGGAACGTTGCCGTTCGGCGTCGCCGCCGCATGGCTCGACCGCTGGCTCATCGTCGTGGCCCTCGGCATGTTCATCCCGATCTTCCTGCTCTTCCCGGACGGGAAGCTGCCCTCGCGGCGCTGGCGCCCCGTGTTGTGGCTCTTCATCGGTTCGTTCGCGGTCACGATCGCGTCGTTCGCGATCACGCCCGGCCAGCTGACCGGAGCCTTCGCCGACATCGCAGACACCGACGTCACGAATCCGCTCGGTGTCCAAGCGCTGGAGGCGCCGCTGAAGGCCATCACGCAGATCGCCGGGTTCGCGATGTTCGCGAGCGGCTTGCTCGCCGGGGCGTCGCTCTTCGTGCGGTACCGAGGTGCATCGCAGGAGGTCCGGCAACAGATCAGGTGGCTCGCCTTCGTCGCCGCGGCCTTCATCGTCGAGCTCGTCGCGGTGTTCGCCGTGTCCGCGATCGCCGGGGACAGCTCCGGCGTCGGCGAGGCGGTCGGCAACATCATGTTCTGGGTCGTGATGGCGACCTTGGTCTTCGGGATCCCACTCGCCTGCGGGATCGCGATCCTGAAGTACCGCCTGTACGACCTCGACGTGGTCGTCCGCAAGGCGGTCGTCCTCGGTCTCCTCGCCGTCTTCATCTCGGTCGTCTACGGGGCGATCGTGGGTGGCATCAGCGCGCTCGTCAGCTCCGCGAGCAGCGCGGCACTCTCGTTCGTCGCGGCGGCCATCCTCGCCGTCTCGTTCCAGCCCGCGCGCGACCGAGCGCGGAAGGTCGCCGACCGACTCGTCTACGGCGACCGCGCGACGCCGTACGAGGTGCTCGCCGAGTTCTCCGACCGTGTCGGCGAGGCATACGCCTCCGAGGACGTGCTGAGCCGGATGGCCGCCGTGTTGAAGGACGGCACCGGGGCGACCGGAGCGCGCGTCCTCCTCCGTGTGGGACCGGGCGAGCACGAGGCCGCACGCGTGGGAGACCTGACCGACGACGAGTTCCGTGCGGACGTGATCCACCAGGGTGAGATCCTCGGCGCGCTCGCGGTGTCGATGCCGGCGAGCGATCCGATGAACCCCGCGAAGCAACAGCTCGTCGAGGACCTCGCGTCGCAGGCCGGTCTCGTCCTCCGGAACGTCCGCCTGATCGAGGAGCTCCGGGCCTCGCGGCAGCGCCTCGTGGCCGCGCAGGACGAGGAGCGCCGGAAGCTCGAGCGCAACCTCCACGACGGCGCGCAGCAGCAGCTCGTCGCGCTCGCGGTCCAACTGAAGCTCCTTGAACAGACCGCCGGGAAGGACCCCTCGCGGGACCAGCAACTCGCCGCGAAGCTCGGTTCGCAGGCGACCGCCGCGCTCGAGGATCTCCGAGACCTGGCCCGTGGGATCTATCCCCCGCTCCTCGCGGACAAGGGTCTGGCCGCCGCGCTCGAGAACCAGGCGCGCAAGGCGGCGGTGCCGACGACCGTCGAGACGGACTCGGTGGGGCGATATCCGCAGGAGATCGAGGCGACGATCTACTTCTGCACGCTCGAGGCGCTCAACAACGTGGCGAAGTACGCGGAGGCGAGCCGTGCGGTGGTGCGGCTCTCACAGCGGAACGGACATATCGAGTTCGCCGTGGAGGACGACGGCCAGGGGTTCGACCCCTCCGCGGGGACCTACGGCACGGGTCTGCAGGGGATGGCCGACCGGCTCGATGCCGTGGGCGGCGAGCTCCGCGTCGAAAGCGCACCCGGCAGCGGATCGACGATCACCGGCCGCGTTCCGGTGGAGGACCGAGGATGAAGCCGGACACCGCAAAGCGGATCTCGTGGGTCGTGATCGGCCTCGGTCTCGTGATGATCGCGATCAGCGTCGTCGTGAGCCAGACGACGGCGTCGCGGGCCGACCCGCACGCGATCGTCGTCGTGCCGCGCGACCTCACCGAGCGCGTCTCGGCTGCCGCGGACGTCCTCCGCCAGGATCCGGACGCCGCGACCGATCCCGACCTCGCCGACGCGCCGGAGGTCATGCTGAACGAGCAGAACCGGATCGCGAAGGGCAACGACCTCACGACGAGCGCCAACTCGCCCGGCGCGCTGATCGTCCTGTTCGTCACCGTCCTCTGGATGGGGACCGGCAGCGTGATCGTCTCGCGCCAACCCCGCAACATCGCCGGTTGGGTATTCCTCATGCTGGGCTTCCTCATCGCCCTTGAAGGGATGAGCCAGATCCTCGTGTTCGCCGGGGTCAAGGCACACGCTCATATCCCACTCGTCCCCGTATGGGCCATCGCCGGCGAGTACGCGGTGTTCCCCGTGTTCGTGCTTCCGTTGTTGTGGCTGCTCTTCCCGGACGGGCAGCCACCTTCGCCACGATGGAGATGGCCGATCCGGGTGTTCCTCGCTGCGGTTGGTGTGGCGTTCGCCGTCTACGTGATCACGCCCGGACCCATGAACAACTTCGTCGACACCGGCGTCCTGTACATGAACCCGCTCGCGCTCCCGATCCCGTTCGCGATCGCAGCGAACATCACCGGGACCGGCGGGATGGTCGCCCTGGCGCTCGCGATCGCGACGATCTTCGGTGTCCGTGGGCGCTTCAAGCGAGCGACCGGTGAGGAGCGGCAGCAGCTCCGTTGGCTGGTGTTCGTGACGTCGCTCGCCGGTGCGATGTTCGCCGTGGTCTTCGGGAGCGGCGTGATCCTCGACGTCGTCTTCCACGTCGGCGAGGACTCGCCGGTGTTCAACATCCTGTTCGCGGTGATGGCCGCGATCATCGTGATCGGTGTGCCGGCGGCCTACCTCGTCGCGATCCTTCGATACCGCCTGTGGGATCTGGACATCGTGATCAGGAAGGCCGTCGTATTCGCGCTCGTCGCCGGCGCGCTCACGGTGATCTCGCTCGCGACCGTCGTGCTCCTGCCGGTCGCCGTCGTGGGGACGGGGGTCACGGCCACCGAACGCAACGTCTTCATCGTCGGGATCGTGATCGGGAGCCTGTTCGGTCCGCTCCGGCGGCTGGCGCGGCGCTTCGCCGATCGTGTCGTGTATCACACGCGAGCGACGCCGTACGAGGTGCTGACAGAGTTCGGGGGCCGCGTCGGTGAGACCTACTCGACCGAGGACGTCCTTCCACGGATGGCGCAGATCCTCGCGAGCGGCACGGGCGCGACGAGCGCCCGCGTGATGTTGTCCGTCGGGCGCGTACGGCTCGAGGCGGCATCGTTCGGCGAGGCGGACGGTTCGGCGGCCCTCGTCGTTCCCGTCGTGCACCAGGGCGACGAGCTCGGAGCGCTCGAGGTCACGATGCCGGCGAACGACCCGATGGATCCGAGCCGGGAGAAGCTCGTGCGGGATCTGGCGACCCAGGCTGGACCCGTGCTCCGGAACGTCCGGCTGATCGAGGACCTCCGTGCCTCGCGCCAGCGTCTCGTCGCGGCGCAAGACGACGAGCGCCGGAAGATCGAGCGCAACCTCCACGACGGCGCGCAACAGCAGCTCGTCGCGCTCGCGGTGCAGCTGAAGCTCCTGGAGCAGACCGCCGGGAAAGACCCCGCGCGGGACCAGCAGCTCGCCGCGAAGCTCGGCTCGCAGGCGAACGCCGCCCTCGAGGACCTCCGCGACCTCGCGCGCGGGATCTATCCGCCGCTCCTCGCGGATCAGGGGCTGAGCGCTGCGCTCCAGGCGCAGTCCCGGAAGGCGGCCGTCCCCACGGAGGTGGCCGCGGACGGGGTCGACCGCTATCCGCGCGAGGTCGAATCCACGATCTACTTCTGCGTCCTCGAGGCGCTCAACAACGTCGCGAAGTACGCGCGAGCCACCTCCGCTCGGATCACCGTCGCCCACGACGACGGTCACCTCACGTTCGAGGTGCGCGACAACGGGGTCGGGTTCGACGTCGACTCCGCGCGCGGTGGGACAGGGCTGCAGGGGATGGCCGACAGGCTGGACGCCGTCGGAGGCTCACTCACCGTCGTCAGCAGACCTGGCGACGGCGCCGCGATCGTCGGCACCGTGCCGCTCGATTGATCGTCAGGAGATCGCGTCGGCCCAGGCCGATTCCAACCGGTCCGGGCCGAACACCGCCTTCGGGATGTACGCGGCCGCCCCGCATTCGGCGGCGCGCGGCGCGTACTCCTCTTCCTCGTAGGTGGACAAGAGCAGCACGATCGGCGGATCCTCGCTCGCGAGGATCCGCCGCGTCGCCTCGAGCCCGTCGATGCCCGGCAGGTTCACGTCCATCAGGACCAACTCGGGATCGAGCTCGGCCGTCATCGCGACGCCGTCCTCACCGGTCTCGGCCTCGCCGACGACCTCGAACCCGTCGGTCAGCTCGACGACCATGCGTGCGGCGAGCCGGAACGGCTCCTGATCGTCGACGATCAATACTCGGACGGGCATCTCAGATCTCCACGATGAAGCGTCGCAGAGGGTCTCGGCATCTGACAGTGGTGCCAGCACCACATTCGGTGTGGTCGTCGCGGCGATTCAGCTGGGGTGCTGCTGTTCGTCGAGCTCGCGTCGTTCCTTCGACCCTGGCTTCTTGATGGCGGCGGTCCTCGCCAGCCGCGCACGGAGGTTGCTCGCCTCATCGCTCATCTCGCGCGACCCGACGGGCTCCACGAGCCGGTCGAGGAGCTCGGAGGCCGATTCCTCCTTCGCGCTCGTCGTGGCCGGCTCCAGCTCGGGGACCACGACCACCTCGGGCGACGCCTCAGCCTTCGGCTCCGCCGGTTGAGCGGCGGGCTCGTGCTCCTGCTCGGCCGACGCGGCAACGGGCGCGACCAGCTCCCGCTCGGGAACGGTGACCGGCTCCGGCTCGGGAACGGTGACCGGCTCCGGCTCGGGAACGGTGACCGGCTCCCGCTCGGGAACGGTGACCGGCTCCCGCTCGCGCACCGGTACCGGCGCCGGTTCGGAGGCAGTGGTGAGCGGCTCGCGGGAGCTCGCAACAGGCTCGGGTTCCCGGGTGGGCTTCGGTGCGGGCTTGGCCGTCGGCTTCGGCCGCGTCCGTGGCTTCCGCTTCGGTGCACGCGCCGCTTCCTTCGCCGCCGGTTCGGGTCGCCAGGCCCTTGGTTCGGCGACCGGCTCGGGTTCGCGAGGCGGCGGCGCGACGGGCTCGGGCCGCGGGACCGCCGGCTCGGCGACACGCCGTCGGGACGATGTCGGCTCGGGCACCCGGATCGTCGGCGCCGCCGCGTCGGCGGCGGTCTGGGGCGTCGGCGGCAACCGGTATCCGTGGATCGCCAGCGTCGCGAGCGCCTGCTGGAGTCTGCCTTCCGCGCGGAGCCGCGCCGTCTCGCTCTGTTCGAGCTTCTGCTGCAGCGCACCGACGCGATCCTTCACGCGGTCGCCGGCCTGCTCGATCTCGGCCACGCGATCCGCCTCGATGACGGCGAGCGACGCGGGCACGGACCCCGGATAGAACGGCACGTTCGTCCCGATCCTCGCCTTCGGCTCCCGCATCGACAGGAGCGCGAGGCACAGGACGGTCAAGAGGCCGGTCGCCAGGACGATCTGGTAGCGGAGCCATGCGGCGCCGACGTCCCCCGCCAGCTGCCCGTCCAGGTAATCGAACTGCGCGAGGAGCGGCTGGGGGCCGATCGTGGAGAAGGCGTAGTAGATCGTCGGCGACGGCGTGTTGTCGGGCGCAGTGTCGGTCGTGCGGAACGTGGGTGCGCCGGCCGCGAACGCGTCCTTGATCGGCTGGTCGTTCAGCGTTCCGGACACGCCGACGGCTTCGCCCGGGACCGACGACCACACGACCTCGTCCGACGTGTTCCACAGCCGGATCGCCCGGATCCCCGGATCGTTGACGAGGATCTCGTCCCGAACCCGCTGCCTCAGCTGGTCCGCGACGGGCCCGGTGATCGCCGTGGTTCCGGCCGGCGCGATGGAGGGCTCGATCACGCGTTGCGCGGCCGCGGCATCGGCCGATGCCGTCTCCGACCGGCGGGCGTTCACGGCCCGGTGCTCGCCGGGAAAGGTCAGCACGAGCAGGACGAGCAACGCCATCGCGAACGGCCACCAGACCTTCGCGCTGACGTCGTCGAGTGTGAACCGATCGATGAACCGCATCCCGCTCGCGCTCCCTCCCAGCAGCGAGCAGAGGGTACCTCCGCCACCGAGCGAGGGGCGACGGCCGGAAGTCGGAGCGGTCGGCGAAAGACCTACGCGGCGTGGGACAGGGTCGAGGCGACGCTGAGGAAGCCCCGCTCGACGACGAGCCGGTGGTTCAGGTTGACGTCGTCGGCGAGGGCCGCACGCGCCTCCTCGACGGCGCCGAAACCTGTGACGGCGGCCGCGACCGCCGCGTCGGCTTCGGGTGGGCGATCGGGGTTCAGCAGCACCCGACCGTCGGCCCCGACGCCGGTCGCGACCCGGTCGCGGAGGATCGCGGAGGCCGCCAGCAGCACCCGGTCGACGAAGTCGCGCTCGGCGCGGCGCTGCCGGCGCTGGAACCTGACCTCGATCCGGCGGATCGCGCCGCGGTACGCCTCTTCGGGCCGTCCGCGCTCGTCGAGGAACGGCGCGAGCTCATCGTCGAGCTCCCGCGACATCCCTTTCTTGTGGTCGGCGGCCGCAGCCACGACGAGCTCGGCCGCCTGGAGCGCGCCCGATGCGCCCTCGCCGCACAGCTCGAGGGCGCGGACGGCAGCCTCGCGGAACGCGAGGCCGTCGTCGTCGACCGCCATGCGCCGGGCGCGGCCGAGGTTGCCGCCCGCGAGGCGGGCGGCGACCCTCGCCCGGTCCGCGCCCACGCCTTCGGAGACGAGCTGATCGACCACGAACGACTCGCTGAGCGCCGTGAAGGTGACGACGTGGCACCGGCTCCAGATCGTCTCCGGCAGCTCGTGGGCGCGCGCCGAGAGCAGCAGGAAGACGGCGTCGGCCGGTGGCTCCTCGAGGACCTTCAGCAGGGTGTCGGCCGCCGACGGCGAGAGGCGGTCGGCCTCCCGGATCGCGAAGACCTTGCGCCCGGGCTCCGGCGGCGTCCGATAGGCCGGATGCCAGACCTCTTCGCGGATCGTGTCGACGTGGATGTCTCGGCCTTCGGGCTCGACGATGAACTCGTTCGGGTGCTGATCGCGGAGCGTCAGCCGGCAGTCGCGGCACTCCCCGCATCCGCCGTCCGCGCAGAGGAGCGCCGCCGCGAAGGCCCGAGCGGCGAGTGACTTGCCGGATCCCTCCGGCCCCGCGAGCACGTACGCGTGGTGGGGCCGCTCCGCGGCCCCACGCAGGAACGCCATGGCGGCGTCCTGTCCGGGCACGCGGTCGAGCACGTTCGTCACGTGCAGACGGTAGCGC
>Ga0075434_100002258_pt1 | contig 16857 bp, 17 predicted proteins | sample RhiMethybrSRZTD3_FD_75298 | JGI IMG/M metagenome (GOLD analysis project Ga0075434, IMG submission 75298) | Populus rhizosphere microbial communities from Tennessee, USA - Rhizosphere MetaG P. TD hybrid SRZTD3 | ecosystem: Host-associated > Plants > Roots > Rhizosphere > Soil | place: USA... | reverse complement strand
CGGGTCGACGATCTCGACGCGGCCCGGTGGACGCTCGAGGAGCGCGGGGCGATCTTCGACGCCTTCGTCGGCGAGGTGGCGGGATACGCGCGGTTCGCGACGTTCCGCGACCCGGACGGCAATCCGATCCAGATCATCGAGTACGTCCGGCCGTCGTGAGCACGCCCGAACTCTGCCAGCGGTGTGGGGAGCCGCTCCCGGAGGGGGCGAACTTCTGTCCGAACTGCGGCGCCCCCGTCTCGGTGCCGGTTGCCGCCGAGCGCAGGATCGTGACCGTCGTGTTCGTCGACCTCGCCGGGTCGACCGAGCTGGCCGCCCGACTGGATCCGGAGCGGTTCCGCGAGGTGATCGCCGCCTTCCACGGGATGGTGACCGAGGAGATCTCGTGGGTGGGCGGCGTCGCCGAGGGCTTCATCGGCGACGCCGTCCTCGGGGTGTTCGGGATCCCGGTGGCGCGCGACGACGACGCGGTGCGGGCGATCCGCGCCGCGTCGTCGTCGCGCGACCGCGCCGAGCACCTGGGCAAGCAGTTGAACCTGCCGCTGCCGATGCGCGTTCGGGTGGGTGTCAACACCGGGCCGGTCGCCGTCGGGACGGCCACCGACCGCAACATCGTGATCGGTGCGGAGGTGAACGTGGGTGCGCGCCTCCAGCAGGCGGCCGAGCCGGGCGAGATCCTCGCGGGGCGGACGACGGTGCAGCTGGCGCGCGGGCTCGTCGAGTTCGGGGAACCGCGCGAGATCCCCGCGAAGGGCTTCGACGCTCCGCTCACGGCTCGACCCGTCGTGCGGCTGCTGGAGCGGCCTCGGGCCGACCGGTCGAACGTTCCGCTCGTGAACCGCAGGCGCGAGCTCTCCCTCCTCAACGACATCTTCGAGCGGGCGGCGAGCCGCGAGCGCGCGCATCTGGTCACGCTGCTCGGCGAGCCGGGCATCGGGAAGAGTCGCGTGGCCGACGAGTTCGTCGCGCGTCTCCCGGAGGGGACCACGGTGCTCACCGGCAGGTCGAGCCCCTTCGAGGAGTCGGTCACGTTCTGGCCGCTCGCGCAGATGCTCTACCGAGAGATCGGCGAAGACCGTGGCGCGGCCGAGGAGCGCGTCCTCGAAGGCCTCCACGACCTGGTGCGCGGATGGGTCCCTGCCGACGAGGTCGAGCAGGCCCCACGCCGCCTGGGGCTCGCGCTCGGGCTCGGCGGCGACGCGGTCGACGAGGACCGGGCTCAGGTCGCGGAGGTCCGACGCGGCGTCCTCACCTGGCTCACGGCGCTCGCGGCCGACGGGCCGGTCGTGATGGTCTTCGAAGACCTCCAGCAGGCGGACCCGCTCCTGCTCGATCTGATCGAGCAGCTCGTGAAGGAGGCGAGGCGCGTCCCGGTGATGGTCGTCTGCGTCGCCCGATGGGACTTCCTCGAGCAGCGGCCCAACTGGGCCGGGGGGATCGGTGACGCCGCGACCCTCTGGGTCGAACCGCTCGCCGAAGATCATGCGATCCGGCTCGCGATGGAGGCCGGCGGGCTGGAGCGGGACGCCGCCGAGCGGGTCGCCCGGCACGCGGGCGGCAACCCCTTCTTCATCATCGAGATCACCGGCATGATGGCGCGCGAGCAACGCGACGCGGCGGGACGAGCGGTGGGTTCACCGGTCGGCCTGCCGCCGACCGTGCAGGCCGTGATCGCGGCGCGGATCGATCAGCTGCCGTTCGCGGCGCGCACGCTCGTCCGGCGAGCTTCGATCTTCCCGCGCGGCCGGTTCGACGAAGACGAGCTGGCGATCGTCGTGACGCCGGACCACGACGCGCTCGCCGAGGCCGAGGACGAAGAGCTCCTCGCGCGGGACCCCTCGGCGCCCGGCGTCTGGGCGTTCCGCAGCGACCTCCTCCGGGACGTGGCGTACGAGTCGCTCGCCAAGCGCGAGCGCCAGCGGCTCCATCTGCTGGTCGCGGACGCTCTCTCCGCGCCCGAGACGGCCGAGCGGTACCCCAGGGCGATCGCGTACCACCTGGAGCAGGCGGCTCGAGCGGCGGCGGACCTCGATCCTCGCGACCGCTCGATCGCGGACCGAGCGTTCATCGCGCTGGCGAACGCCGGCGACATCGCCCGCCGGCGGATCGAATCCAGGGCGGCCGCCGATCTGTACGCGCGCGCCTTGGCGCTCGCGGGCCCCGAGGATGCGTGGGACGGGCGGGAGGCCTGGATCGTGTCGGTGCTCGGCGAGGCCCGCTACTGGCTCGGCGACTTCGACGAGGCCGAGTCGCGGTTCCGGAAAGCGCTCAGCCTTGCGGACGGCGACGACCGGGTCACGGCGCACGCCGCGCGGTACCTCGCGGACATCACGATGACGATCAGAGGCGACGACCATCTCGCGGCTGCGCTCTTCGAGCGTTCGATCGACGCGGCGAGGCGACTGGGGGACCGGCGCGTGCTCGCTCGGTCGCTCCTCATGGCGGCGTGGGTGCCGTTCTGGCAGGGGCGGCTCGACGACGCCGACCGGATGTTCCGCGAGGCTCTCGGCGTGTCGCGGGGCGGCGCAGGAACGGATCGGTGGGCGGAGGTTCGAGCGCTCGTCGGCATCGCGAGCGTCACCTCGCTCGTCGGGAGCGAAGACGACGCCCTCGCCCTCGGTCGTGAGGCCCTGGGGGTCGGCGAAGCGGCGAACCAGCCGTTCTCGATCGCGATCGCCCACCAGGCGGTCGGTACGTCGCTCCGGCGACTCCTCGAGCTGGAGGGTGCGCTCGAGCATGCGGACGCTTCGGTGCTCGGCCTCCGCGAGCTCGGCGCACGCTGGGAGCTCGCGAGCGCGCTCGCCGACCGCGGGACGATCCAACGGCTGCGAGGCTCGCTCGACGACGCAGCGGCCGACCTGCGCGAAGCGCTCGTGCTCTGCCGCGAGCTCAACGACCGCGCGCTCGTGAGCCCGACCGCGGCAGAGCTCGCCCGGGTGCTCGTCGCTGCCGGAGACCTGGCCGGCGCCCGGTCGGTCCTCGAGGATCCACTGTCCAGGAGCGCCGAGGACCTGCCGTGGGCCGGCGCAGCGCTGCTGGGCGCGGACGCCGCCACCTCGCTCGCGGAAGGGGACGGAGAGGCCGCCCTCGGGAAGTCACTCGCCGCCCTGCAGAAGCTCTCAGCGGAGCCGGTCGCGTCCAACCCGCGCGCCGCCGCCCTGTGGTGGGTCGGCTCGCTGTTCGGATCCGAGGCGATCGGTCGTGAGGACGGCGTGACGGAGGCCCGAGACACATTGGAACGCAATGGGTGGAGGCAAGCGCTCCGGGAGCCGGAGCTCGTCGGTTCGACGGGGTAGGCAGACGGGTGGTTGCAACCAGACGGCCACCCAGGCAATCTCTTCAGACCGCTCGGGCGGTTCACTTCTCCCCGCCCGGGTGCCGAAAGAATCACATGCCGAAGGGTCGATCCTTCCCCGTCGGGCTGCGAGCGATCGCGGCCCTGTCCGCGCTCCTCGCTTTGTCGTGGTACGCCCCGAGCGCGGGCGCCGACCCGACGTCGCACCAGGACGTCCAGAACGCGAAGGCGAACTACGAGAACGCGGTCGCGCGCATGAACGCGATCCGTTCGGAGATCAACGTGGTCCAGGCTCGCCTCCAGAAGGCGACGCAGGTCGTGGAGAAGCAGCAACAGCTGCTCGAGCAGATCACCGCCGAGCTTCTCGAGACGCGGGCGCGGATCCAGGACACGGAGGCGCGCTACGAGCGGATCCTCGCGCAGCTGAACGACCGCGCCGTGCAGGCGTTCATCTCGGGGCCGGCATCGAACCTCGACTGGATCCTGGGCGCGACGTCGCTCGGCGATCTCTCGGATCGGATGGAGTTCGTCCAGGCGGTGAGCCAGTCCGACGCCGACCTGGCCGCGCAGGTCGAGTACCTGCATCAGCAGCTGGAGTACGACGAGGCCCGACTCGAAGACCTGCAGGCACAGCGGCGCGACAAGCTCGCGGAGGCGAAGGCGACGCAGAACCAGATCATCGACGACCTCCATCGCGTCCAGGACCTCCAGGCGCAGGCGGCACAGGTCGCCGAGCAGTACTTCCAGCGGTACCGCTCCATCAAGAAGGACCGCGCGCAGTACCTCCAGTCGCTCGCCGCGCAGGCGCAGAGCGGCGAGCACCACGACATCGTGCCGCTGCCGCCTCCCTACCAGCACCTACTCCAGTACTGCCCCGTTCGAGGAACGGTCTACTTCGGAGACGGCTTCGGGGCGCCGCGATACACAGGCCACTACCACCTGCACGCCGGCGTCGACATCCTCGCGCCGCGGGGCACGCCCATCGTCGCGCCATTCGACGGGGTGGCGCGGACCTCGTACAACACGCTCGGCGGCAACGCCGTCTACGTGACGGGGCAGGAGGGCTACGTCTACAACGCGCACGTCGACCACTATTCGAAGCTGTCGAACGGTCCCGTGCAGGCCGGCGACGTGATCGGGTATGTCGGGGACACAGGCGACGCGATCGGGACCCCGCACGACCACTTCGAGTTCCACCCGTTCTTCCCGGTACCTGCGGACTGGCCGGTGAGCTTCTACGGGTACCGCGTGATCGGCACCGCACTGAACCCGTACCCGTTGCTCGTCTACGCGTGCGGCTAGCCTGCGCTCGCTGAGCCGGCGGCCGCCGGCGCGATCGTCAACGGCCACGTCGACTGGTACGTCTCACCGCTGCGAGCCGTAGCGACGATGTCGATCAGGTAGTCGCCCGCGTCGAGCGTCGTGTTCGCGACGAGGTGCCCGGCGGAGAATCGCTGGAGGGGCGGCCGGATCGGTTCGCCGTTCGTCGGGTTCACGACGATCGCGGCCGTGCGCAGCGGGAGCTCGTTCCCGTCGGGACCGAACGCCGTCACGTGCACCGGGTTGGGCCCGGCCGTCGCCTGCTCGACGAAGGACTGGAGCGAGACCCCGTCCGGGAACGAGGTCGTCGTCGTGGTCGGCGCGCCTGCGATCGCGACCGTCGAGGTCGATCCGCCGTTGACGGTGATGAGCGTCAGCGGCACCTCCGTCGTGGTCGCGCCCGAGCGGATCAGCGTCGTGACCCGCCACGTCCCGGCGACCGACATCGCGATCCCCTGACCCGTCCAGCCGCCGTCGGACTGCTGCGTGAGGCGCAGCTGCGACGCCGGGAGCTCCGGGTGGGTCACGGACAGGAACCGGAGGGACACGGCGTCCGCGGGGAGCACGGCGCCGGTGTTGTAGTCGGTCACGGCGGCGTCGAAGGCGTTCGGGCCGGGGGAGCCGGGGGCCGCGGTGAGCGACACCCGGGTCGTCGTGGCGAAGTCGGCGCCCGTCGCCGTCCCGGCGACGGGCGCCGGCCCGGGCTGCGCGGTCGCAAGGCTCGCCGGCGGGTTCAAGCCCGTCAGGGCGCCGGTGAGGACCAGGACGCCGAGCGCGAAGACCGTCTCCGCGGCGACGAACGTCCGGAGCGGCCGCGGGTTCTCGGCGACCAGGATCACGTTGCGGAGCCGGTTCGTCGCCCCGAGCGCGATCAACACGAGGGCCACGGCGACCTTGGCGAGCAGCGTGATCCCGTACGCGCGATGCAGCCCGTCGAGGACGTTCGAGAGCCCGCCGAGCTCACTCACGGCTCGCAGGGCGCCCGTCACCGCGACGACGCTCACCGCGGCGAGCGCGAGGTTCGAGAACCGCCGCGCCTCCGCCGACGGCGGAACCTTCGAGCCCCGGAGGCGTTCGCGGAGCAGCAGCAGCAGGAGGACGAGTCCGCCGATCCACAGGCCCGCCGCGAGGAAGTGCAGCCAGCCGAAGCCCTGCTGGAGCAGCGCGTCGGGCGCGGAGGCCGCGTGTCCGCTCGCGGTCCGGACCGCCATCGCGACCGCCGCCGCCGCGCCCCCGCCCCACAGGGCGGGGAGCCATCGCGCGCGGGCGGCCGCGATCAGCGTGCAGATCGCGGCCGCGAGCGTCGCGACGACGAGCCAGCCGTACGGCCGGCCCGTCGTGGTCCGCAGGAGGTCGTCGATCGAGACGCCGACGGTGTGCTGCTCGGACAGCAGCATGCCGATCGCTCCGCCGAACGCGATCAACGCGCCGGTCACGCCGACGACGCGGAGCGCTCCTGGCTCGCGCCGGAACAGCCACAACCCGACGACCGGCGCGGCGACGAGGAGCATGAGGCCGGCGTACAGCGCCGTCTTCGCGGTCACCGAGAGCAGCGTCGGCCCGGAGCTGCTCGCGCCGGTCGTCGAGGCACCGGGGGTGATCGGCCCCGAGATCTTGCCCACGCCGAACGCGAACGCGCCGGCCGTCACGTGGCCGTCCATGGTCGAGACGGTGCGCCAGCTGACCGTGTAGACGCCGTCGGGCATGTCGGCGCGCATGCTCGCCGACAGCGTCCGAGGCGGCTCGAGCGCGACCGCACCCGTCTGCAGGAGGGTGCCGCCCGCGTCCAGGACCTGGATCGTCGAGAGCGAGGGATCGGGTGGTTCGGTGAAGGTCAGGCGGATCTGCGACGGCGCCGTGGCGAGGGTCGCGCCGTTCGCGGGATCGGAGGAGGCGAGGTTCGCGTGTGCCGACGCGACGCCCGTCGTGAGGAGCACGGCGATCGTCGCGACGGCGACGCACACGAAGGCGCGCCGGATCACGATCCCGCCTTCGTGAAGTCGACGGTCGCGGTGACGGGAGGCGAGAACGGCAGATGATCGGCAGCGACGAACTCTGCGGTGAGCGCATGCGGCCCGGGTGCCACGCTCGTGAGATCGAGCACCTGCTCGGTCCCGAACGTCATCGACACGAGGGCGCCGTCGAGGAGGATGTGGATGTGTCCGGTGCTCGGCGAGAGGCTCGACGTCGTCGCTTGCACGACCGTGCCGCCTTGGAGGTCGAGGATCACGTTCAACTCCGATCCGCTCACCTTCTGCTGCGGCGTGGGTGCGACGAACGCGAGCGTCGCCGTCGATGTGGGCCGCGTACCGGACGAGGACGTCGTCTTCGGGCCGAGCAGGGCTCGGGGGACGAACGCCGAGGTCACGACGAGGATCCCGGAAACGCCCAGCAGCCCGTACGCGCCCGGCCGGGGGATGCGCTCGAACCCTCGGCCGTGCAGGCGCGTCCAGCCGATCCAGCCGAGCCAGAGCGCGGTGAACAGCATCACGATCGCGAGCGACTCGTCCGTCCCGGCGGCGTGCGCGATCACGTGCGCCTCAGCTCACCTGGATCGTCGTGCGACGTGACCTCACCAACGCCCAGATCGCGATCCCGACGCCGGCCAGTCCGACGATGACGCCGATGACGGCCACCGTCTTCGCGTCATCGGCCGCGCTCCTCGACGACGATGCCTGTGCCGTGGCGTCCGTGAGTCGCGCGGAGTCCGCTTCGATACGCTGGGCGAGCTCCTGGGACGTCGGCACGTCAACGGCCGGGAACATCGCGTCCGTGGGGCTCTGGACCTCGTTGAAGGTCTTCGGTCCGGCCGTGACGGAGAGGTCGATCTTCGTGCGGTGCACGGACCCCGAGAGGGCGAACGTGTACGGACCCGCCTGCGACGGGATGAACCAGGCCCTGTAGTCGCCGGGCTCGCCGTCGCCACCGACCTCGAAGTTGGGTTCCAGCGGGAGCGTCGTCTCCTGTCCTCCGAACGACACCTTGACCTTCAGCGTGTTCCCGAGGTCGACGACCGGCCGCCCGTGTTCGTGCAGGATCACCTGCACGCTGTTCGGTTGGCCGACGTAGGCGGGTTCGGTGCCGAAGCCGATCTCCAGATCGATCGGTCCGATCGTCTTCTCGACGTGGGCGAAGGCGGGAGCCGCGCCGACCAGCAGGATCGACACGACGACGCTGCCCACGACCGCGAGCATGCGAAGAGCACGAGACATGCAACCTCCTTGGTTCGCGTGAGCGGGACGCCCCACGCGGGGCGAAGAACCGCTATCGCGGAGGAGCGCGGCCCCGTGGGGCGCGCAGGAGATGCGAAGTGATCCCGGCCGACGGAGCCGCGATCAGCGGGACCAGTGCGCGCGGCGGCGCGAGCGGCGCGGCCGGGACGGTCTCGGCCGCGGTCTCGCCCGCGCGGAGCATGGCGCGGATCACGATCGTCACGAGGACGGCGACGCCGATCTGCACGACCGTGCCGACCGGCAGGACGTGTGTCAGGTCGTGAAGCGGAGCGCGAACCGCGAGCCGTTCGGCGATCTCGATCGCGGCGAAGGTGAGGACCTGGAACGTCGTGACGCGGCGAGTCAGGCCGGAGCCGGCGGCCCCGCGGCCGAGTCCGGCGAGGAACAGTCCCGCGAGTCCGATGACTGCGAGCGCGAGAGCCGCGTGCACCGTCACGGGCAGGTATCCGTGGCCGGTGGCCCGGAGCATCGTGGAGCGGACGACCGGGTTGTTCGCCAGGATGACGTAGGTGACGGCGTGACCGACGAAGACGCCGAAGAACGCGACCGAGAGAACGAGCCCGCGAGGGACCGATCGCCGAAGCATCTCGGAAATCCTACGCCTCGGACGAGGATCGCGGGTGTCGAGCGACACGCGCCCGGTCGATCCCTGTCGGGTGCGGGAAGATGGCGCTCAACATGCTCCCTGGGTCGATCAGTCGCTCGAGGGTCCGGTGGGCGATCCCCGCGTTGGGTCTCGCGGTCCTGGCGGCGGCCTGCTCCTCCGGGAGCATCACCGCTTCGGGGCCTCCGACCCCCCCGGTGAGCGACCGCCCGAGCAGTCCGGCGAAGGTGCAGATCATCTCCCCGACGAACGGCGAGGTGATCCACGGGTCAACGGTGGCGGTCAAGGTGAAGCTCTCGAACGCGACGATCGTCCCGCAGACCTCGACGAACATCACGCCCACCGAAGGACACCTACACCTGTACCTCGATGACCAGATCGAGTCGATGAACTTCTCGGATGCCACGACGATCGGCGACGTGTCGCCCGGTCTGCACACGCTCAAGGTCGAGTTCGTCGCCACGGATCATCTCCCGTTCGATCCGCGCGTGATCGCTCAGGTGGCGTTCGAGGCGAAGGGATGAGCCGAACGGCAGCGGTGCCGGTGGCGTCCGACCGAACGGCCGAGGCCGCGCTCTGGACCGGGATCGTCGCGGGGTGCGCCCTGTTCGTGCTCCGCCCATCGTTCGTGGGTCACCCATGGACGCCCGGAGCCCTCCTCGCGGCCTACCTCCTCATCGGGATCGTGGCCGCGCTCGCGCCGGTCCCCGCGGGCATCCCAGCGCCGTTCGGCGTCGTCCCCGTCACGCTGATCGGTGTCGCTGCGGTGTTGCTCGCGACGTCCGCGGCGGGACCCTCGTTCCCGATGCCCAGGACGGCCGAGATCCTCGCGCTCAACACCGTCGCGGCGGTGGCCGAGGAACTCTTCTTCCGGAGGATGCTGTTCGGTGGGCTGTTGCGGTTCGGCGCGCTCGTCGCGGTGGCGGGGTCGGCGATCGTGTTCGCCCTCGTGCACGTGCCGATCTATGGGGCAGCGGCGTTCCCCGTTGATCTCGGCGCGGGCCTCCTGTTCTCCTGGCAGCGATGGGCGTCCGGCGGATGGGGCGCCTCCGCCACGACGCACGTGTTCGCCAACCTCCTGGCGGTCGTGCGATGAGGCGAACGATCTGTGCCGTGATCGGCGTCATCCTCGCCTCGACGACCGCCGTCGCGTGCACGTCGAAGGGCGATCCAGCGATCCGGGTCGGCGCGGTCTACCCGCTGAGCGGGTCGCAGGGCCCCGGCGGTCGCGACGAGTTCCGAGGCGTGTCGCTCGCCGCCGATCTCGTGAACCAGGACGGCGGTATCGACGGACGGCCCGTCGAGCTCACACCGATCGACGTCGCGGGCGGGGATCAAGCGCCCGCCGCGGTCGACTCGCTGGCGGATCAGGGGATCAGGTTCGTGCTCGGGAGCTACGGCAGCACGATCTCCGAGCCGGCCGCGGCGGAGGCCGCCAGCCGCGGACTCCTGTTCTGGGAGACCGGCGCGGTCGGGTCCTCCTCGCCCGACGGCGGCGGCAGTTCGTTCTTCCGCGTCGCGCCCAGCGGCGAGAAGCTCGGAAAGGATGCGATCTCCTTCGTGTCGTCGCAGCTCGCCCCGAAGCTCCACCGTTCACCCGCGACACTGCGATGGGCGGTCGCGAACGTGAACGACATCTACGGCTCCTCGGTCGCTGACGGAGCGATCGCGCGGATCCGTCAGCTCGGGCTCCCATTCGTCGGCAGGTTCGTGTACGACCCCGACCACCTCGACGCGGCGGCGGAGGTTCGCCGGATCGCGGCCTCGCGGCCCGACGTCCTGTTCGTGTCCGCGTACGTTGCCGACGGCATCGCCCTTCGCAGGGCGATGGTGCGCGAGCACCTGCACCTGGTGACGAACATCGGGACGTCGTCGAGCTACTGCATGCCGGCCTTCGGTGCTGCCCTCGGACAGGTCGCGGTTGGGCTCTTCTCGTCGGACAAGCTGGACAGCGAGTACGTCGACCCGAAGGGACTGACCGCGACGGGACGCGAGGTGTTCGAGCGGGCCAGCAGCGTCTACGAGGATCGCTACGACGAAGAGATGAGCGCCGCGGCGCTCGCCGGGTTCTCGGCCGCCTGGGCGCTCTTCGATCTGGTCCTGCCGGCCTCGCCGTCCTTCACGCCGAGTGACGTGGCGACGACGGCGCTCGGGATCCACGAGCCCGTCGGGTCGCTGCCGAACGGCAGCGGGCTCGCGTTCGCGCCGCCCGGCAGCACCGATCCCGGGGCGAACCTCCGAGCGATGAGCGTGATCTGGGAATGGGTCCGGCCGCGCGTGCGGGCGGTCGTCTGGCCGCCGCGGTTCGCGACGGCGCCGATCGCCGCGATCCGGATCGCGTCGTGACCTCGCGCCGGCGGGTCGCGGCGATCGGCGCCGTCCTCGTGGCGGCGTACGTCGCCGGGGCATTCCTGAGCGGCACGCTCGATCCGGCGCTCCGGCGGCCCCTGCTCGACGGCCTCGCGCCGCCGCCGATGTACCGCTGGGTCGATCCGCCGCCGGCGCTGGCCTCGACGAACCAGCGGCCGGCGGCCGGCAGGTTCACGATCCAGCTCGATGCGACGAAGGGCTCCGCGCCGGGGGTCTTCTCGACGAAGGACTTCCAGTTCAGCCTCGCGCTCGGCCTCGGGGCGATCGCACCGCGCCGGGGAGACACCTCGATCCTGCTCCGGGCGACACCGCTCGCGCCGGGGGAGGGGGCGCAGGTCCCCGACGGCATCCAGATCGCCGGCAACGTGATCCGCGTCCAAGCGACGTACGAGCCGAGCGGCACGCCGGTCGACCGGTTCGCCCCGGAGGGCGAGCTGGGGCTCGTGTACCCGCTCCTGTTCCAGGGTGTCGGCTTCACCGACACCGTGCTCCGATCCGACGACGGGCGGGCGTGGACGGCGCTCGAGAGCGACGATGCTGTGGCGCAGCAGAGCGTCCACGCTTCGGTCGGCGGCCCGGCGTACTTCGCCGTCGGGCAGACCGCGTCCTCGTCTTCGAACACCGCTCCGGGGTCGACGAGCTCGAAGTCGATCCCGGTCGTGATCGCGGTCGTTGCCGTCCTGATCGGGGCCTTCGCGGTCCTCCGCCGCCGCTCGACGCGACCTCCGACGAAATCACCGCGGCCGCCGAACGGACGCGACGGCGATGACTTCGATCCTTGGAAGGTCTGAGGGAACCTCCGGACGCACGGCCTGCGGCTCGGTCCCTATGCTTCTCCGTTGTCGGATCGAAGGGAGACGTCGTGGAAGCCGCGGACGTCCGCATCGTCGGCGTGATCGGCGCCGGGCAGATGGGCTCGGGGATCGCGGAGGTCGTCGCGCGCGCCGGCATCGACGTCGTCGTGACCGAGCCGACAGACGACCTCCTCGCGCGCGGCCGTGCGCGCATCGAGGCCTCGACCGGCCGCGCCGTCGAGCGCGGCAAGCTCGAGGCCTCGAGCCGAGACGATGTCCTCGCGCGCATCCGGATGACGACCGACGTCGTCGATCTCGGCGACGTCGACGTCGTGATCGAGGCGGCGACGGAAGATCGCGAGCAGAAGCTCGCGATCTTCCGCGCCCTCGACGGCGTCGTGAAGCCCGACGCCGTCCTCGCCTCGAACACCTCCTCGATCCCGATCGCGACACTCGCGGCTGCGACGTCGCACCCGGACCAGGTGATCGGCCTGCACTTCTTCAACCCGCCGCCGGTCATGACCCTGATCGAGGTCACACCGTCGCTCCTGACGAGCGACGAGACGATCGGATTCGCCCGTTCGTTCGCGGAACGTCTGGGGAAGACGACCGTCGTCGCTCGCGACGAAGCCGGGTTCATCGTGAATCGTTTGCTGATCCCGTACCTGTGCGCCGCGATCCGTCTGCTCGAGTCGGGGTTCGCGACGCGCGAGGATATCGACGCGTCGATCACCCTTGGTCTCCACCACCCGATGGGACCGCTGCGGCTCGCGGATCTGATCGGGCTCGACACCGTGCTCCAGATCGCGGACGTCCTGCACGACGAGTTCCGCGAGCCGGCGTACGCGCCTCCGCCGCTCCTTCGCCGGATGGTCGCCGCCGGTCGTCTCGGGCGGAAGTCCGGCGGCGGCTTCTACGACGACCACTGAGCCGCTTCACCTCGGCGTCGGTGTGCTCGCGCATCGAGGGGTCTCGGGCCCCGCTCCGTTCGTCGCCGTCGGTCCCCTCCTCGTCGGCATCGGCGCCTTCGTCGGTGCGGGGTGGATGTTCACGCATCCGGTGCGCCCGTGGAACCGCGCCGCGGCGATCGGCGTCGGGGCCGTCGGCACCGGCTGTCTCGTCGTCGGCACGATCCTGCCGTTCCTGCTCGGAGCGCGCCCGACGCTGAGCCGCCCCTCGAGCTCGGCTCGCGATCGCATCGCCGGCGACAGGTCAGACGCTCCACGGGGATCCCGCGACGGTGCACGTCGTCATGACCCTCGTCGGCGGCCACGTGGTTCCGTTCATCTCACTCCGGCTGGTACCGAACGAGGGACACATCCACCTCTACCTCGACGGTGGCCTCGTTTCGATGTCGACCGGGCTGACCGCCGATGTGTCGACCCGGCCGGGGACGCACGAGCTCGTCGCCGAATTCGTCGCGGTCGATCACGGCTCCTTCGATCCGCGCGTCACGGCGACGACGACGTTCTCCGTTACCCCGTGACCGAGCGGGATCCCTCGACGCAGTCGCACCCCTCGGGGCCGACCGTCGCGGCGTGCGCCGTTCCTGCCGGGAGGTCGAGCCGGTCGCCCGGCCCGAGCTCGACGTCGCGGTCGTCCACGTGGAACACGATCGACCCCGACAGACAGAACAGGACCTTGTGATACGGGTGATCGTGGCGGCCGTACCGGTCGCCCGGGGAGTTGCCCCAGCGGCGCGCCGGTCCGGCTCCCTCGGCCTCGATGATCCCGATCGCCTCGTTCGCGTCCATCGCGGTCAGACGGCGATCCCGAGCACGTCGCGAGCGCGCTCGAGATCGTCGGGATGGACCATGAGCGCGCCGGTCGCGAGCAGCGGATCCGCATCCTGGTCCGTCTCGACCCGGACGTCGATCCCGGCCGCGCGGAGCCGCTCGAGCTGAGATGACAAGCCGATGAGTCCGCCGGACGCGACCTCGACGAACGCCTCCTCGTCCTCATCCACCGGCTCGGGCTGATCCTCGGCCTCGACGACTGCGTCCACGAGGCTCGGGTCGCCCGTGAACTCGACGAGCACGGCCTGCGCGGCGGGCAGCTTCGTGTCGTGCACGAGGACCTCGATCCCGCCGTCATCGGTCCGCTCGCCGAGCCGGGCCCCGACCCGCTCGGCGCGCAGCGCCTCGACGAGGTCCGGGGCGTCCTCCTCGACCATCACGACGAGCACGAGTCGCTTCGGCGGTCGCTCCTCTACGTCGAAGAGATCGGCCTGCTCGGCCGGTCCAAGGGCGCCCTCGCGGCCGCCGAACTCGACGCGGCCCGGCTCCGTGGCCTCGGGTCCTTCCCCTTCGTCCATCAGCGGACGTCGCCACGTCCGTGCATCGGCGGGACACCCTTCCGGGCGAACTCCACCCACTGCCCGTGCCACGGCTCGCGCGCGAACCTTCGGACCTGGAGGGCGCCGAACCCGGTCGCCTCGATCCGGCCTTGGAGGACCCACGGTGCCGGCCGCGGGTTCTCCTCGACGAAGTACCGCTCGAGCGCCATCAGCACGGCGCGTTCCTCGTCGGGCGTGAGGCCCTGCGGGATCTCCACGCGACGACCCGATCGCTCCTCGAACATCGCGTGCTCCTAGAGCGGGATGTTCCCGTGCTTGCGTGCGGGGATCGACTCGCGCTTCGTCGACAGCATCCGGAGCGACCGGATCAGGCGCGGTCGGGTCTCGGCCGGCTCGATCACGTCGTCGACGAAGCCGCGCTCCGCCGCCGCATACGGCGTCGAGAACTTGTCGCGGTACTCGCGGATCAGCTCGGCTCGCTTCGCGTCGGGGTCGGCCGCCTTCTCGATCTCCCGCTTGAAGACGACGTTCACCGCACCCTCGGCGCCCATCACCGCGATCTCGGCGGTCGGCCAGGCGAACGAGACGTCCGCGCGCAGGTGCTTCGAGTTCATGACGAGGTAGGCGCCCCCGTACGCCTTGCGCGTGATCACCGTCATGCGGGGGACGGTCGACTCGGCGAAGGCGTACAGCAGCTTCGCCCCGTGCCGGATGATGCCGTGATACTCCTGCTGCGTCCCCGGCAGGAAGCCCGGCACGTCGACGAACGTCAGCAGCGGGATGTTGAACGCGTCGCAGAAGCGGACGAACCGGCTCGCCTTCTCGCTCGCGTCGATGTCGAGCGTCCCGGCGCGGACCTTCGGCTGGTTCGCGACGATCCCGATGCTGTGCCCGTCGAGACGAGCGAACCCGATCACGATGCTGTCGGCCCACAGCGGGAAGACCTCCAGGAAGTCGCCGTCGTCGACGACGTACCGGATCACCTCGTGCATGTCGTACGGCTCCTGCGCGCGGTCGGGCACCAGGTGGGTGAGCGCCTCGGCGACGCGCTCCGGATCGTCCGTCGTCGCGTAGGCGGGCGCGTCCTCCAGGTTGTTGGACGGGAGGAACGAGAGGAGGTAGCGCACGCGATGCAGGACGTCCTCGTCGTCCTCGCCCACGAACGAGGCGACGCCCGATTGGGTGGCGTGCGTCATCGCGCCGCCCAGCTCCTCCATCGTGACATCCTCGCCGGTCACGGTCTTGATCACGTCGGGACCCGTGATGAACATGTGCGAGGTCTCCTTCACCATGAAGGTGAAGTCGGTGATCGCGGGGGAGTAGACCGCGCCGCCCGCGCAGGGACCCATGATCACGCTGATCTGCGGGATCACGCCGGAGGCGCGCACGTTCCGCTCGAAGATGTAGCCGTACCCCGCGAGGCTCGCGGCGCCCTCCTGGATCCGAGCCCCACCCGAGTCGTTGATCTGGATGAAGGGGGCGCCCGTCTGCAGCGCCAGGTCCATCACCTTGCATACCTTCTGCGCGTGGACCTCGCCCATCGAGCCGCCGAAGACCGTGAAGTCCTGGGATGCGACGAAGACCTTCCGCCCATCGATCGTGCCGAACCCGGTGATCGCCCCGTCGCCCGGCGGGCGGCGCTTGTCCATCCCGAAGTCGTGCGACCGGTGGACGGCGAACGGGTCCGTCTCCACGAACGAGCCGACGTCCATCAGGATCTCGAGCCGCTCGCGGGCGGTGAGTTTCCCCTTGTCGTGCTGTCGCTGCGTCGCGTCTCGTCCGCCGGGCTGTAGGGCCGAGCGGCGGCGCTTGCGGAGCTCCTCGATCCGCTCTTCGATCGTCCGACCGCCGGCGTCCGGCGGCTTCTTCTCGGTCTTCGCCATGGCGAGAGTCTAGGGGAGGTGTCTCAGCAGCCCTTCACCGGCCACCCGGCGCCCTTCCAGCCGCCGAGCGCGCGAACCATCCGGACGGTCACGATCGCGTTCGACCGGCCGGAGAGCGCCGAGGACGAGAGGTGCCAGCTCGTCTTCGTGTAGGTGTCGAAGCGCGACGGCCAGTAGCTCGCCGCGTGCTGGTACAGGCCGAGGTACTCGCCGGTCTTCGAGGACGCGGACGGGATCAGCCCGCTCTCGCGTCGGGCGATGCAGACGGCACGCGTGGCGCCCCCTCGGATCGGCCCGAAAGCGCCCACGGCGCACCCGATCAGCCGCCGGGAGTGGTGCTGGATCGTCTCCCCGTCGCGCCGCGGCAGGTCGCAGGGGTGGGGGGCGGTGCGCACCGCGCCCGCCGTCGATCCGATCAGGACCGGCAGGGGGGCCGCGAGCGCGACGACCAGCAGGATCGCGCCGAGCCGTCGCTGCACGGGCCGGAACCCTACAGGGCCCGCCGAGCGCCCGACGACCGGGCGTTCCTCAGGGCGTCGACCGGTCGACGTCGACCGGGCCGCCCGAGCGCCAGTACGTCCCGTGGTCTCGATCGAGGAAGCCCTCGTCGACGAGGGCGCGCCGGAGCGCCGCGTGGTCCGCGAAGAAGCGGCCGACCGTGACGTTGACCTCGTCCTCGTCGTAGTGGCGGCCGGGGTCGAACTCGATCGCGATCCGCTCCAGGACGATCCGCCGCTTCGAGCGCTTCGCGGGGAGCTCGGTGAGCCGGCCGTTCCGGAAGAACGTGCGGAGCACCATCTCCTCGTCCTCGCTCGCCGCGCCGAGCGGCATGCCGGCCTCCCGAGGCGGCCCGACCTGCTCCGCGGCCCACCGGAGCGTCTCGGCGTCCAGCCGGTACGTCGCGCGGTCGCCCTCGAGTCGGACGACGCCGGTGGAGGTGAGCCGGTTCAGGTGCGTCCGGACGCGCTTGATCGGGATGTCGAGGCTCTCGGACAGGGTGCGCGCGCTCGCGGACCCCCGCGAGAGCGAGCCGGCGATCGCCAGGCGCTCGGGGTCCGCGAG
>Ga0075434_100002255_pt1 | contig 16858 bp, 17 predicted proteins | sample RhiMethybrSRZTD3_FD_75298 | JGI IMG/M metagenome (GOLD analysis project Ga0075434, IMG submission 75298) | Populus rhizosphere microbial communities from Tennessee, USA - Rhizosphere MetaG P. TD hybrid SRZTD3 | ecosystem: Host-associated > Plants > Roots > Rhizosphere > Soil | place: USA... | reverse complement strand
ATGGCTGATCTCCTCGTTCAGTATGGCGTGGTGCTGGTCTTTGCCTGGGTGTTTGCCGTCCAGGCTGGGATGCCAATCCCGGCCGGCCCGATACTCCTCGGAGCCGGTGCTCTATCCGGCTCCGGCCAGATGAACCTCGCGCTCGCCCTTGGTGCGGCGATCGCCGCTGCTCTCGGCGCTGATGTGCTCTGGTATTCACTTGGCCGATCCCAGGGGACCCGACTGCTCGAGACTCTGTGCCGGTTCTCCATAAATCCAGACTCTGTCGTTAGGGACGCCAAGGAGCGATTCGTCGCGCATGGCGTTCGGTATGTCGTACTGGCCAAGTTTTTACCCGGTGTGAACCCGCTCGTCGCCGGACTCGCGGGGGCCGCCCCCATTCGCCCCGAACGATTTCTGCTCTGCGCCTCGACGGGCGCCTTGCTGTGGGCCGGAGCCTGGATCACTCTCGGCTACCTCTTCGCTGATATCATCGGTCGCGTCGCGACGAGAGCCGCTCCCCTCGGGTGGTTGCTGGTCATCGTCATTGCGGCGGTGCTGACTTCATATCTCGTGTTCAAATTCGTACGACGGCGGCGCTTCCTCCTTCACCTCTGGAAGGCGCGCATCACCCCGATAGAGCTCAAGCGACGGTTGGAGGCGGGCGATCCTATCGTGATCTTTGACCTGAGAACGGCGCTAGACATCGCGACGGCACCGTACCGGATCCCCGGAGCGCTCGAGATCGGCCCCGAAGCGCTACGGCATCCATACCGCCTGATCCCACGAGACAGCGAGGTGGTCTTCTACTGCGCGGAGCCAAGGGAGGCGACCAGCGCCCGGATGGCCCTCGGCCTGGCCTCCCACGGCTTCAAGAATGTCCATCCTCTAAGCGGGGGATTTGAGGCCTGGCGCCAAGCCGGCTTCGTCGTCGAGCCGGTCGTGCAGGTGCCGTCTCCCCGACCTGGGTCACAGTCTCTGGCTCGACAACATCACACGCGACCGGCTCGATAGCGGTCGGCTGAAGCGCTACGTCGACGAGCTCCCGGTCAGCGGCCTGACGTCGAACCGACGATCTTCGATCACGCCATCAAGGAGAGCGTAATCTACGACGCCACCATCCTCGCGAACACCGCTGCGACTAGCGCCGAGGGGGGAGAAGATTAAGCTCTTCCGCGATCCTCACTAACTGCGCGACGGAGTCCGCTTCCATCTTGCGCATGAGCTGTGCCCGATGAGCCTTCACCGTGGCCTCGCTGGTGTGGACCTGCGCCGCGATCTGTTTGTTCAGCAGGCCCGTCACGACGAGTGTCATGACCTCACGCTCGCGTTGCGTCAGCGATTCGTACCGCCGTCGCAGCCCGGCCACATCCGCCCACTGACGTCGTGCCGCGCGGTCACGATCGATCGCCTGCCGAACGGCGTCCAGCAGCTGCTGGTCACGAAACGGTTTCGTGAGGAAGTCCACCGCGCCCGCCTTCAGGGCCTGCACCGTCATAGGAATATCACCATGCGCGGTGATGAAAACGATCTGGACCGGTGGATCGGTATTGGCAAGCTCACGCTGAAGATCGAGGCCGCTCAATCCCGGGAGTCGCACGTCGAGGACGAGGCAGCTCGGTGCTTCAGGCCGCTTCGTTTTCAAGAATTCCTGGGGTGTCTTGAACGCCTCCGCTCTGAGGCCCACCGTGCCGAGAAGCCTCGTGAGGGCTTCACACATCGATGGGTCATCGTCGACGATGGAGACGACCGACTCATCGCCGCTCATGGCCGATCCTTCCACCCCGGCAGGACGAATTGAAACGTCGCTCCGTAGCTGCCGTTCGACGTGCCCCACAGGCGCCCTCCATTGGAGAGAATAATCGTTCGGCTTATCGACAAGCCCATGCCCAGACCGTCGGGCTTCGTCGTGTACAAGGCCTCGAAGATTTGATCGACACGAGCCCGCTCGAATCCAACCCCTGCATCCTCCACGGCGACCAGCACACCGGCGTCGGGGCCGATATCGTGTCGACGAGCACTGATCAGCAGCCCGCGCGTGCGGCCGGTGACGTCGCGCATCGCCTCAATGGCGTTGGTCAGCAGATTCAGCACGACCTGCTGAAGCTGTACCCGATCGCCAAGAACCGGCGGCAGATCGTCCGCCAGCGACGTCACCAGCTCGATCCGATGCCGCGCAATCTCCGACTGGACCAGGGCGAGCACGTCTCGAATCACCTGCCCGAGGTCGAGTGGCCTTCTTTCGAGGTCGGATTTCTTCAGAAGTGCGCGGACGCGGGCCACGACGGCGACCGCCCGTCTCGCATCCCGGATAATACTGTCCACCGCGTTCCGGCTCTCGCCCAGATTCGGCGGCTCGGTCGCGAGCAGTCGCAAGCACGCATCGCCGTTGGTGACGATCGCCGCCAACGGCTGGGTCACCTCGTGGGCGATCGACGCCGCCAGCTCCCCGAGGGTCATCACACGGGTGAGGTGCGCGAGCTCGGCCTGCGCCTGGCGCAACGACTCCTCGGCGCGCTTGCGCTCGGTGATGTCATTGTTGGTTTCGAGAACCGCCGCGAGCCGCCGTTCGTCGGCTTTCTGCAAGGACCAGCGGCTGGCCACGATGACGGTCGCCCCATCACGCCGTGTGTGGACGAGCTCACCCTCCCAGCGGCCCGTGCGGGTCAGCTCGGCCATGATCTCTTCGAACGGCGCCGGGAACACCGTCCGCAGAAGGTCGTGGGACACCATGCCGACAGCCTCATCGGGCGTCCAGCCGTATCGATCAACCGCACCGCGGTTCCAGTAAGTGATCACGTCCTTCGCGTCACGCACGAAGACGGTGTCGTGTGTCAGATCGAGAAGCTCGGCCTGGGCCCGGAATGCCTCTTCTGCGCGCCGTCGCGAGGCAATCTCGTCGTGGAGGTGCCGGTTGGTCCGCGTGAGATCCGCGGTGCGCTCGCGGACCCTGGCGTCCAGCTCAGCGTGCGCGCGCTGGACAGCATCCGCCATGCGTCGGCGCCTCACGGCCAGCCAGCCGACGAGCAGGGCCGATAGCGCAAAGAGGGCCAAGCGTGGGAGATAGTGCAAGTCCAGCGTCACGTCATAGAGCGGGGGGGGTGACGAAATAGTCGATCGTCAACACAGCAAGCACGACGGCGAATAACCCAGGCCCGATGCCGCCGAGCCAGGCACTGAACACCACCGCCGCATGCTGAAGCGTAACGGTATCGATCAGCCGCTCGAGCGGGTCCGCAATGAGCTGACGGCCAGGCGGGCCCGCCACGAGGGCGGCGGCGGCGACGCTGGTCACCGCCAGGGCATAGCGCAGCGCTGCAGATCCCACTCGCGGCAGGGCGGATGGCTCTATCATCATGGCGAGAGCCTCAGGGACGCCGCCCATTCTGATCCGTCCAATTTTCCTGATGCCAATGGGTGCTACCTCTTCCTCGGTTGTATCGGGTGACCGTATCCGGATCGTCACAAGCACCGTGGAAAATGGCGTAATCTGGGCGACGCTTATCGCAGGCTGGGGATCGGCGGAGGAGCCGTGACGTCCGAGACGCGCCTTGAGCTCAAGCTTCTTGGCGGATTTGAAGCACGCCTCCAAGCCGGCGCTACGCTCACCCTCCCGACCCAAAAGACCCAGGCGCTCGTAGCCTATCTCGCCCTGCCGCTCGGCGAATCGCATCCGCGCGAAAAGCTTGCAACTCTTCTCTGGGGGGACATGCAGCACGCGCAAGCCAGGGGCAACCTGCGCAACGCGCTGTCGAGAATCAAGAAGAGCCTGCCAACGGCCGTGCGCGGGAGCCTGGTCGTCGACGGCGCGAGGGTGTCTCTCGACCCCTCGGCCGTGGACGTGGATGTGGCGCAGTTCGAGCGGCTGCTTGCCGATGGCAGCGTGGACGCACTCGGGCAAATCGCTGTCCTCTATCGAGGTGACCTCCTGGCTGGATTGGTGTTGTCCGAGGGCCCGTTCGAGGAGTGGCTCATGGCGGAGCGCGTGCGCCTGCACGAGCTGGCGATCCAGGGCCTGGGCCGTCTGTTCGCGTATCAGCAGCAAGCTGGCGATCACGAGTCGGCCATCCAGAGCGGTCTTCGTCTCCTCGCGCTGGACGCGGTCCAGGAACCTGTGCACCGCGCCGTCATGTCGCTCTATGCGGGGCTTGGTCGCCGACCGGCGGCCCTGCGCCAGTACCAGCTCTGCATGGATGCGCTCAAGCGCGAGCTCAACGTGCAGCCTGAGGCGGAAACCACCCGTCTGTACCAGCAAATCTTGAAGACACCTCTCGTCCATCCCGGCCGAGCAGAGGAGTCCAGGCCTGCAAGCGGCGCGGCGCCGCCGCCGGCGACACCCCCGACAAATCTGCCGGCGTCGAGCTCCGAGCTCATCGACCGCAAAGCCGAGACGCGCGATGTCTTGGACTTGGTGACGCGGCACCGGCTCGTTACGCTGACTGGCGCCGGGGGCATCGGGAAGACGAGGCTTGGCGTGGAGGTTGCGCGTCACCTGGTGCCGGACTTCGTCGACGGCGTATGGTTCGCCGAGCTGGCGCCGCTCTCCGACCCTAGCCTCGTGCCGGTTAGCGTCGCGGTTGCGCTCAAGCTTGCCCTGCCCGACCGTGTGGAGTCGGCTGAGCGGGTGGCGGCGGCACTCGGTGACAAGCACCTTCTGCTCGTTCTGGACAATTGCGAACACGTGATCGAGGCAGCAGCGCGCATGGCCGAAGCGGTGCTGCGTGCCGCTCCGCACGCGTGCGTGGTGGCGACGAGCCGCGAGCCGCTGCGTGTTCCTGGAGAGTACGTGTATCGGGTTCCGTCGCTCGAAGTCCCCAGTGAGGACACGGACGATCGCGAGAAGCTGCTCCAGACCGCCGCCGTCAGCTTGTTCATCGCCCGGGTGCGGGCGGTGGAAGCTCGCTTCTCGCCAGACGCGCGAACCGCGGCGATCACGGGCGCGGTCTGTCGACGCCTCGATGGGATCCCGCTCGCAATCGAGCTGGCGGCGGCCCGGACCGCTACGCTCGGATTAGACGAGCTCGCTGCGCGTCTCGACGATCGGTTTCAACTCCTCACGGGAGGCCACCGCACGGCGCTCCCGCGTCAGCAGACGTTGCGGGCGACTCTCGATTGGAGTTACGAGCTCCTCCTGGCGATCGAGCAAACCGTCCTACGCCGCCTCGCCGTTTTTGCCGGGGGTTTCACGCTGGAGGCGGCCAGCGCCATCGTCACGGCCGACGACCTCGACGCGCCGGAGGTGGTGGATATCGTGACGAACCTGGCGGCGAAGTCGCTGATCGTCGTCGAGATCGCGGATGGCGACGCGCAATACCGATTGCTCGAGACCACGAGGGTCTACGCGCTCGAGAAGCTCGCCGACAGCGGCGAGCTCGACCAGGTGGCCCGACGCCATGCCCAACACTACCAAGGCGTCTTCGAGCGAGCCGAGGCGGAGTGGGACCGGCCCACGCTCGAGTGGTTGGCCGTGTACGGCGGTCATATCGACAACGTGCGGACGGCGCTGGACTGGGCCTTTTCCCCGAGCGGGGACGGGTCGATCGGAGTAGCGCTCACCACCTCGGCGCTGCCACTCTGGTTCCACCAGTCGCTCTTGCTCGAATGCCGCGGCCGGGTCGAGCGCGCGCTGGCCAGCCTGGCGGAACGCCCGGGGCGGGACAGGCGACGCGAGATGCAGCTCCGGACAGCGCTCCTGGTGGCGCTGATGGAAACGAGAGGAGCGACTCCCGACGCGATCGCGGCCTGGACCACCGTCCTCCACATCGCTCAAGGCCTCGCCGATCCCGAGTATCAGCAGGCGGCCCTCTGGGGCTTGTGGCTGGTCCACATCACCCGTGGCGAGGCCCGCACGGCACTTGTGCTGGTCGAAAGATTTTGCAGCCTGGTGACCAATCCGGTTGATCGGCTCCGCGGCGAGAGGATGATGGGCGCCTCGCTGCACTACCTCGGGGACCAGCCGAGCGCGCGGCAAATCCTCGAGGGCATACTCAACCGCGACGTCGCCCTAGCCCGCCTATCGCGCGCGGTCCCCTTTCAATATGGCCGACCGAATGCCAGCTTGATTCTGTCGCGGATCCTGTGGCTGCAGGGATTCCCCGATCAGGGTCTGCGGCTCGCCGAGCGCAACGTCGAGGACGCGAGGGCGATCGATCTGGCAGTGGGGGTGTGCTATGCGCTGGAGATCGCATCCCTGATCTCCATCTGGAGGGGCGATCTGGTGGCCACCGAACGCTACGTGACCGAGCTGCTCGACTATTCGGCTCGACACGCGCTGGCCGCCTGGAATCGACCGGCTCGGTGCTACGACGGAGTCCGGCTCATCAAGCGTGGCGCGGTGGGTGAGGGGCTCGAGCTGCTCCGTACTACGCTCGACGAACTTCGGCGGACGAGCTTCGTCCCGTACTACCCGGTCGTGCTCGGCGCGCTGGCGCAAGGTCTGAGCAAGGCGGGGCACGTCGCTCAGGCGCTCGCGACGATCGATCAGGCGCTCGCCAAATGCGAAAGGGACGAGGAGCGTTGGTGGATCGCCGAGCTCTTCCGCGTCAAGGCTGAGGTGATGTTGTCAACGGACGGCGCGGATGCTGCTGCTGCGGCTGAGGCCCAGCTTCAGGACGCCCTCTCGTGGACGCGCCGCCAAGGCGCCTTGTCCTTGGAGCTGCGCTGCGCCACCGACCTCGCCCGGTTGTGGCATCGCCAAGGACGGGCCGCGCTGGCGCGTGACCTCCTGGCGCCGATCTACGCCCGCTTCACCGAGGGGTTCGCCACAGCCGACCTCGAGGCCGCGAAGGCACTACTCGAGTTTCGCCCAGACCGACACTAGCGGCGCCCGTGGAGTATCTCGCACCAGCGCCGGTTGTCGTCGCCGCCCGCCTCAGCACTTCCCGAGAGGTATGTAGAGGCGGTCACCACCTCGTCGTCGGCGCCATGTCGCGACGGAGAATGGGATTCGCACCAGCGCACATCGAGAATTTCGTCGCTGGGATCGGCTTCGGGCTCACAACCCGGACAGTACGCACGGGCCACATAGGGGGAGTCGGGAAGGTAATCCGTCACCGCTCCACTGCTCATGTCACTACACTCCTGCCAATAAGATGCCGGGGGCGGGCGGGCAGGTTCGGTCCGTCGTCTGCATCCTCATCGCAGCCATCCGCCCCACAGTCCCCAATCCATCCCGTCGTTCTCGGCCCATAGCTCGCCTTCAGCGGTCTCCTGTTCTGTCACGAGCCGCTGATACTCCACGTACTCCCGGGGCCCACCGACATAGAGGCAGTGGCAGTTCACCGGATCCGCGTACGTGTACGCCATGTCGTGGCCCACACTGCGAGCCACGATCTTGAACGGCGGCATCGACGCGAGATTGCGGGCCTGCTCCGGGCTGTCGGCGTTTCGCTTCTGGAAGCCGGCCTTCACCAGAAGCTGCTCCGTGCTGAGGGCGTCCCGTCCACGCAGCGTAGCGCAGCCGGACAATGCCGTCAGCGAGCTGGCGATGAGACACGCTGCGACGATGACTCCGAAGCGGGAACGAAAAGGCATCTTGCTCATCTCCCTCCGCGGGCCTCCCACGCTTTGGATGGCGTCTGGGGGACAGGCGTTACAGCGAGCCACGCCTGGCCCGCCTGGCATCACCTGGTCCGGTATCCCCCCGACCGCCGTGCGTGTCCTAAAGAGTGGGAGAAGGAGAACCACGATGAGTGCCAAAGGGCGATCGATCCTCTCAGCCACACTGCTCGCGTTGACGGCTCTCGGTAGTTCGGCGTGTGGATCCGCGATGAGTGCGGCGATCACGCCGTCCGAGTCGACCACCACGTTGATGCAGGGCTGGGAGCACTGGTTCAAGCTGGAGTGGTCGACCGAGCGCGAGCCCGACGGGGAAGCGCGAATTCGCGGATATATCACCAATGAATACGGGGAGGCCGCCGAGCCGCTACGTCTGCTCGGTCAGGCCCTGGACACATCGGGCGCCGTCGTCGGCCAGCGGATCGCCTGGGTTCCCGAGGGTGTCGGCGGGTACGAGCGCGCGTATTTCGAGATCCGGCATTTGCCCGCGGCCGACCACTATCGGGTCTCAGTCTGGGACTATTCTCGCCTGCAGGCCGAGGTCGACCTGCAGAGCCCCTGAGCTCCTGGCAAAACGTGCCGCACCGGATCCGGTTATACGTCGCCGGTCATCATCTTCATCGCGTCGCCCAGCCGGTTTCGCAGAAATAGTCGAGCGCGGTGCACGCGGGTCTTCACGGCAGGGAGAGTCAGGCACAACTGCTCCGCGATCTCGGTATGCGACAGGCCCTCGACGTCACGCAGCACAAGCGCAACGCGGTACAGGGCCGGCAGGTCCTCGATCGCAGCCGTCAGAGCCAGCCGCAATTGCTTCTGAACCGCGGGATCGTCAACGAGCGTCGACCAGTCCGCCATGGGCATGAATTGGCAGCCGCCTTCAGCGAAGGCGGGCAACACCTCGTCGAACGACACATCTCGACGCCGGCTGTATCGTCCGCGAAGTTTGTTATATGCCGCATTTGCCACGATCCTGAAGACCCACGAGCCAAAGGCCGCTTCGCCTCTGAAGTCGTCGATCTTCCAAATCACCGCACAGAGTGCGTCCTGTACGACTTCCTCCGCGTCTTGCACATTCCCCGTTATTCTGAGCGCCAGGCGATAGGCCCGATCACCATACGCGTCGATGAGGGCTTCTGCCGCTGTCGGCTCTCGCTCGAGGAGGGCCGCCAACAGGTCTCGGTCCCGGTCTAGTTGCGTTGGCATCTCAATCTCCAGCGTTTTGGTCTTCCAGAGTCCGACGCGCGGCGAGCACCGCACTGTCCACCTGGGCGAGGGCCTGCCGCGCATGTTCGAGAAAGAGTCGACCAGCGCTCGTCAACCGCACCCATCGTTTAGTGCGATCGAACAACTGGACCTTGACCTCTTCCTCCAGTTGTTTGATCTGTTGACTGAGAGGCGGCTGCGAGACGTGGAGGCGCTCAGCGGCCCGGCGGAAATTGAGCTCTTCCGCTACGGCAATGAAGTACCGCAAGTGACGCAACTCCATACCGGCCCTCCTTCCTCTCGAGCCATCGCGTCAGCACGGGAGAACGCGTCATCGACCACGGCGATGCCGAGAACCCCACGCGGCAACGCACCCATCTGCTTGCACCCTAGCGGGGTCAGTTGGGAGCGGCTAGACCGATCTTCGTCGTTCTAGCTAGACGTTGGTAGCGGCCGGCTAGCGCGGAGGGGGGAGGAGAACGCCACTCCCAGGTATTTCATCCCTCGCCCACCACTCTCTGCACCACGCGAAGTAGCATTTGCTGATCCACAGGTTTTGGGAGGATCGCGATCGCGCCGGCCGCCAACAGGTGTGGCCGCATCTCGTCATTGGCGTTTGCCGTGACGAACACGGTCGGGATTCGGAGACCGCGTGCCCCCAGCTGCTGTTTCACCTCGAGACCGCTCATTTCCGGCATCACCAGGTCCAGCAGTAGGCAGGCGACGACGGCCAGCTCGCGAGACTGGAGAAACTCCTGCCCGGATGGAAACGTGCGAACCCGAAATCCAAACGTCCCCAGGAACCTTTCGAGTGCTTCTCGGAAGGATTCGTCGTCGTCGACGATAGCAATGACTGGAGCGTCACGCGACATCGCTGGCAATGCTCAATTCTGACGTGACTGATTCACGCATCGCGCTTCTTCCAGACAATAGCCGCGCCGGCCTTGGGCCGGCTAGATGACCTTCGTTCGGCGAGATTCGACCTTGGTAGAAGCGGCTAGCGCCAACGGGGAAGAAGACTAAGTCTTTCCGCGATTCTCACTAACTCGGCGACCGACTCCGCTTCCATCTTGCGCATACGTTGCGCCCGATGGGCCTTCAGCGCTCTGCCTCGCACCACGCAACAGATCACCGCCCTTACGCCTATCGTTCCGATGCGCGGCAGCCGACCGCACCGGGCATCGCTTGTAACCGGACGTCGCAGCGGTCAGTCCTAAAGGTCAGAGGCGAGGCGCCGTGGGCAACACGTCGGCGGAAAGAAAACGGAACGGTAAGTTCGCGATGGATGAGGCAGCGGATCCAAAAACCAGTTTGACTCAACGCACCAGGAGAGCCGTCATGAAAAACAAGCTCGCATACGCGATCGCGATACTCGCCGTCGGGGCGGCTACCACCGTGGTTTCTGCCCAGCGACAGGAGACGAATACCGCCCCGGCGCACGGACGGTACTTGCCTGAGTACACCAAGGAAGGCGATCTGATCCTGCCCAAGAACTGGCGCTCGTGGGTATACGTGGGATCACCGTTGACGCCCGATGCGCTGAACAACGGCATGGCGGGGTTCCCTGAGTACCACAACGTCTACATCGAGCCGGGATCCTACGAGATCTACAAGAAGACCGGCGAGTTTCCCGAGGGCACGATCTTCTTCAAGGAATTGCAGCGGGTCCTGAAGCCCGAGCAATTCCCCGATGGTTCGCGCATGGAACCTTCGGGCAGAGGCTATTTCCCAGGTGAGTTCAACGGCGCCGATGTGACCGTCAAAGATTCCAAGCGGTACGCGCAGACCGGCGGCAGCTGGGGGTACTACAACTTCAATCATCACGAGCCGAAGGCCACGACCGCCAAGCTTCGGCCGAAGGCGGAGTGCGCATTTTGCCACCAGGCCAGCGCAAAGAAGGACGAAGTCTGGACGCAGTTCTATCGCCTGCTGGACAACTGATCGATAGGAGGCCGCGGGGAGATCTCGGATGAAGGAAACAAGATCATGAATCGCAAATTCAGCGCCACTGTCGGGCCACTATTGGCGGCGGCCGCGATACTCTGCGTGGTCGCTCCGGCCAAAGCGGCGGAAAAGCAGCCCAATATTGTCTTCATGCTCATGGACAACTTGGGCTACGGCGAACTAGGCGTTTACGGCGGTGGCATCCTTCGCGGTGCGCCCACACCGCGTATCGACAAGCTCGCAAGCGAAGGCTTGCGGCTGCTCAACTTCAATGTCGAGGCTCAGTGCACGCCCACCCGGTCGGCGCTCATGACGGGCCGCTTTCCCATCCGTTCTGGCACCTACAAAGTCCCGCTTGGCGGCATTCCGGACGGGTTGACGCTGTGGGAGGTCACCATCGCCGAGTTGTTGTCCGCGAGAGGCTACGCGACCGGGATGTGGGGCAAATGGCATCTCGGTAGCGCCGAGGCGCGGTTCCCCACGCATCAAGGATTCGACGAGTGGTATGGCATCCCGCGCACCTACGACGAGGCCATGTGGCCGTCGCTGAACGAAACAAACAGCGTGTGGCCGTCGGTTGGCAACCGGCAGGGCTGGAGCGCAAACGTCCATCCCCCCGAATACATCTACGAAGCTCACAAGGGCGAGAAGGCCCGGCAGGTTGCGGAGCTGAACGTCGATCGCCGCCGAACCATGGAAGCCGAGATCACGAGACGCGCCGTGGATTTCATCAAGCGCAACGCCAACGCGACCAAGCCGTTCTATGCGTACGTTTCGTTCTCGCTGGTCCACTTTCCGACGCTACCAAATCCGGAGTTTGCCGGCAAAACGGGCAACGGCGATTGGGCCGATTGTCTGGCCGAGATGGACTACCGCACTGGACAAATTCTGGATGCGATCAAGGCAGCAGGCATCGAAGAGAACACGATTGTGATCTTTGCCAGCGACAACGGTCCAGAGGCGACCCACCCCTGGGAGGGTGACGCCGGACCATGGCGCGGTACGTACTTCACGGCGATGGAAGCCTCACTACGTGCGCCGTTCATTGTCCGATGGCCGGGTAAAGTTCCAGCGGGCGCTGTCAGCAACGAGATCGTTCACGTCGTCGACCTCTATCCGACCCTTGCCAGGGTGGGTGGAGCGGAGGTTCCGAAGGACCGCCCGATCGACGGTGTCGATCAATTGGATTTCTTCCTAGGGAAACGCGAGCACTCCAGCCGCGAAGGATTTCCCGCCTACGTCGCTGATCGATTGTCTGCGGTCAAATGGCGAAACTGGAAGGTCCATTTTGTCTGGCAGGTAAACATGTATGACCCGCCGTTGATCCTCCCGCTGCCGAAAGTCATCAATCTCCTCACCGATCTGAAGGAGGAGCGCGACGGTGTTCCCTGGACCAACTCATGGGTCGTCGCGCCGGTTACGAAAATCGTCGATGACTTCTTGGAGAGCCTGAAGAAATATCCGCCGATCGAACTGGGCACTCCTGACCCATATTCTCCACCACGATAGACAGGCCTGTAGTCATGGAGCGCAGTTTCGATCTCGTAGTCGTTGGAACAGGAGTGACCTCGGCGGTGGCCTCTCGGTGTCGAGAGGCCGGCTGGACTGTCGCCGTCGTCGACTCGCGCCCGTTCGGTGGCACCTGTGCGCTGCGCGGCTGCGTGCCGAAGAAGATTCTAGTGGGCGCAGCCGAGGCGATCCATCACGCACGAAATATGGCGACCATCGGCGTACCGGCCGCCCAGCTGACGATCGACTGGCCCGCACTCATGAGCTTCAAGCGGTCGATGATCGACGCGACGCCACAACGCACCGAGGAGGCATGGGGGAAGCTGGGGATCGAGCAGTTCCACGGGCGCGCGCGCTTCGTCGACTCAGCCACGCTCGCCGTCGGCGACGATCGCCTGATCGGCCGCCGCGTGCTGATCGCCGCGGGCGCCATGCCGGCGCCGCTGAAGTTCCGCGGGGCCGACCGTCTGGCCACGAGCGAAGATTTCCTGAACCTCGACCGGGTCCCGGCCCGCATCGTATTCGTGGGAGGCGGCTACATCTCGTTCGAGTTCGCTCACGTGGCCGCGCGCGCCGGCGCAAACGTCACGATCCTGCACCGGGGCGCACGGCCGCTCGAGGGTTTCGATCCCGACTTGGTCGACCTGCTCGTGCACCGCACGCGCGAGCTCGGGATTCGGGTGGAGCTGGACCTCGAAGTTCTCGATCTCGACAGTGGTGGCGGCGGTCTAGTGGTCCACGGCGTCCAGCGTGGCGCGGAGCGACATTTCGAGGCCGACATGGCGGTTCACGGCGCCGGACGTGTGCCCGAGCTCGATGATCTCGACCTCGATCGGGCGGGCGTCAAGCGACACCAGCGCGGCGTCATCGTGAACGAGTACTTGCAGTCCGTCTCCAACCCAGTGGTCTACGCCGGTGGCGACGCGGCCGCGAGCGGGCCGCCGCTCACCCCGAAGGCCGACCACGATTCAGGCGTGCTCGTCGGCAACCTCCTCGAGGGCAATCATCGGACGGTGAACTACGAGGGTATCGCCTCGACCGTCTTCACCACGCCGCCGCTGGCGTCGGCAGGCCTCACGGAGAACGCTGCGCGCGCAGCCGGCCTGAAGTTCCGCACGAGCAGGCAGGACACCTCCGGCTGGTTCAACAGTCGCCGGGTGGGCGAGACGGCATCCGGATTCAAGGTCCTCATCGAGGAAGGCACCGGCCGTATCCTTGGAGCGCATCTTCTCGGACCCAACGCCGATGAGGTCATCAATCTCTTCGCCATCGCGATCCGGCTTCGGATTCCTGCCAATGACCTGAAAGAGGTCCTCTTCGCCTATCCGACTTACGGCTCTGACATTCGCTTCATGCTGTGACGAACCCGCGTGGCCTCTAGCGCGCCGGCCCGATCGTGACATCGATCGAGGCGCGGTCACCCTTCTTGGTCGACGCTACAGCCAACGGTGGCAAGATGACTTGGACTTTCGAACCGTCAGATGCTCGGATATCGACCTTTCCGCTGTTGCGATCCACATCCGTGATCTCGCCGGTAACGACGTGATGCACGACCCCACCAGTGACGCTCGGGTTAGCGGGCGCCCCGGGTGAACTCATGACGACCGGTGTTCCAGTCGATGACGGTAGCGTTGTCGTCGTCTGCCCTGGCGTCGTGCGGCTGGCGCATCCAACGGCGACGAGTAGAAGTCCGACGCTCAAGACGGTTAGCTGAGTCAGAGATTTCATGGGCGAGTCCTCCTAGTGAGCCACTCAGCATTCGGCGTGCCACCGAAACATCTCGGAGCACAATCGCGGCGTCGTGCTTTGGTTCAGTCCCAAGTGCTGGATAATCGCGACGAACTTGTTATGCGGCGGCCGGGGCATGATTAGCTGAAAGGCAGGCCGGCGGGCAACTTCACACTTACCGCTATGGAACAAGCTCGGGTGCAGCGTGTAAGTTCGCTCTTGCGTCCTCTTGGGTTATGGGAACGCTCGCCTGGCACGCGACCCAGCGGCGGCGTGGGAGGCGTTGAGACGCGCGGATGATGTTCTCACCGGTCACGCCAGATCAGGAGTACGAATGGCGCGGATAATCAGCGTTCACGAATACGATCTGAAGCCAGGGAGCAGTCCCTCTCAGTTTGAGCGGGCGTTCCGCGATGCCGAGGGGCGCGGTCTCTTCGACTTGCCCGGCCTCACGGCGCATCATTTCGTGAAGGGTGTGAAGGGTGCGCGACGTAATGCCTATGCTGCCGTGTGGATCTACGAAAGCCGCGAGGCGTGGGAACGGCTGTGGGGCACTCCGGAGCAGCCACGAGCACCGAGAGAGTATCCGGAGAACTGGCGAATCTGGGAGGAAGAGCTGCTCGCGCCCATCCTGAGCAGCCATCCCGACGCAATCACCTTTACGGCGTATGAGGAGCTGCAGCAGGTTCCGGCGTAGACCTCACTCGTGATCGTCGACATCGGTCTGCGTGTACCCGAAGAAGATCAGGAGCGTGTACTTGTCGAGCCTTGCGCGACCGACCGCGATCGGCGGAGCGGCAACGAACTCCTCCGTCTTGCCGTCGAACTCGAAGAGACGAATCTCCGCCACGCCGTGGTTGCGCTGCCACTTGAAGAACGCGATTTCCGGGACCGGGACGTTGACGATCGGCGCGTAGAAGGCCGGAATCCCGAACAAATCCTGGTCGGAATCGGTGCCGAGCACGCTCGCGAAGGCCTTGACCTTCAGGTCGGGTAATCCCTCGACGATCCGGACCCCGTGAGCCCTGAGCCAGGCGGTCACGAACTCCCTGATCAGCACGGTCGGCACGGTCGGCCCGACCTGACTGAAGATTTCGATAGTGATGGTCTGCTCTTTCAAGCGCTCGATGCTGAGACGTCCGAGCGCACGTTCGAGCGAGCGCATCATCAGCTGCTGTGTGATCCCGGAGGGATCGGTCGGCTTCGGCACCGGCGACAGCGAGCAGCCGTCGAGCACGAGGAGAGCAAGAACGACGGCAGCATGGCGAGCGCGCGAGACCGGGAACATCGATCCGTACCTAGCTCTGTGCTTGAAGTCTACAACCGCCTACTAAGATCTCTCAATGCATCGGGATCGAACGATCGCTCTGAACGATCAACCGGCCGCAGTGCGCGCCTACCTCGTCAAGATAGGCGCCAAGGGTGTCAAGCACTCATCGGGCGCCGCCACGATGCGCCGGCGCCACCACCCGCGCGGCTTCTCTCTCGTCGCCGAGGCGCGGCGTAATCGCGTCATAACTGACCGATCGGCAAAGATCGGTCGCACTCTGACCGCCGTGGTGTTGTCAGATGCGAGGGGCAACAGAATGGGATAGCGACCCTGTCCCGGCCCGTATCATTCAGACCTCGTTGGCCAGCATCTGGTCCAGGCTCTGCCGCTCCCGGAGGAGGCGGAGCGTTCCATCGGGCTCGAGCATGATCTCGGGCGCCTGGGGGTACGAGTTGTAGTTGATGGTGGACATCGCCGCGCAGTAGGCGCCAGCGCCACCGACGACGACGAGGTCCCCCGTCTGAGGTCGCGGCACCCAGCGCGGACCGAGCGCCTCAGGATCGCCGGGCGCGGGGGTGAGGATGTCGCCCGACTCGCAGCACGGTCCGACGAAGACGACCTCGGCGGGCTCCCGGCCTGTGGCGAGGACGTCGATCGGATGCTGGGCTCCGTAGAGGGATGGCCGAGTGACCTCGGTCATTCCGGTGTCGAGCTTGGCGAAGAGGTAGCCATCCCGCCCGGTGTCCACGACGTCCACGCACGTCGCCACGATCGCGCCCGCCTGCGCCACTAGATACGTGCCGGGCTCGATCTCGAGACGAAGAGCACGGCCGTCCCGTTGGCGGAACGCCTCCAACTCCCCACGCACGTGGGCGGCAACTTCGTCCATGTCCACCGACGGCTCCTCGGGCATGCGGCCCACCTTGAAGCCGCCTCCGAGGTTGACCACGGCAACGTCGGGGAACTGCGCCACGAGGTCGAGCGTCATTCGGGTTGCGCGCTTCCACGCCTCGGGGTCGGTGCCGGAGCCGATGTGCGTGTGGAGAGTGCCGATGGTCAGTCCGGAGCGAGCGGCTACCGTCTTCACCTCAGCCGCGTAGTCGTGCCAGATGCCGAAGCTCGCAGAGGGACCGCCGGTGTTCGTGCGCTTCGTCGAGCCGCTGCCCAGTCCGGGATTCATGCGGACGGCCACCGCGCGTCCGGGCGCGGCGCGGCCGAATGCCTCCAACTGGTGCAAGGAGCAAGCGTTCAAGAAGACGCCGCGGCGGACGTGCTCGGCGATCCGGCGCGAGGGCATCTGAGATGTGAGGAGGATCTGCTCCGGTGCGAACCCGGCGCGGAGCGCTCGCTCCACTTCCCAATCACTGGAAGCGTCCACGTGGAGCCCGAGTGCTCGAAACACGGCGAGAATCCCGCGGCTCGGGTTCGCCTTCATCGCGTAGCGAAGCGTGAAGCCGTACGGGGCCGGAAACGCGAGCGCACGGCGCGCTGTGGTTTCCAGCGTGGCGCGGTCGTAGATGTAACACGGCGTGCCGAACCGCGCGCGCACCTCCGCAGCCTTCTCGACCGAGAGGAGCGGTGTCCGGCCGCCGGCCTGTGACGTGGTCATGCGGAACCCCTCCTGCTGGAGAACGCGAGCACGCCGCGCAAGGTGGCCAAGTCAATCAC
>Ga0075434_100002253_pt1 | contig 16860 bp, 14 predicted proteins | sample RhiMethybrSRZTD3_FD_75298 | JGI IMG/M metagenome (GOLD analysis project Ga0075434, IMG submission 75298) | Populus rhizosphere microbial communities from Tennessee, USA - Rhizosphere MetaG P. TD hybrid SRZTD3 | ecosystem: Host-associated > Plants > Roots > Rhizosphere > Soil | place: USA... | reverse complement strand
CTGCGAGAACTCGCTCGGCCAGAAGGTCAGGGTGACGGCTTCGCCGTCATCCTGCAGGCTGGAATCGTCCGCATCGTCGGAGATCTCGTAACGGCCCCCGATAAACCAGCGCTTCGCCAGCTGATACTCGGCCGAGAGGAACCAGCCGTTCGCGGTAACGGTCCCCACGGATTCCTCCTTATGGCTGTGGATGTATTCGCCTCGCACGTTGGCGGAGCGGTAGGTGGCGGTGCGCAGCGGCTTCCAGCGGAAGGTCGTGTAGATGTCCTCGAGGCGTGTCTCGGAGTATTGCGTAATCCCGTTCGGCCCCTGGGCGTAGGAGAGCCCCACGTCCAGGTTCGTCGACTCCGACAGATCGCTGAAGATCCGGTACTGACCGTTATAGGCCAGATCGCTGCGCTTGGGCGCCTCGAAGAGTCCTTCGGCGTCGCCGTCGAAAACCTGCAGGATGAGCTCCGAATAGACATCCTTGGGGAGCGGAATCAGCTTGGATACGGAAACGCCAGTTCCGATCCACCCTTCCTCCGATCCGAGGAGGTTGTCGATCGGGAGTGGCTCGTCGGGCCAGGGCAGAACGTGCAGGTGCAGCGTATTGATCTTGCCGAAGGACGTTCGCATCCGACCCACTTTGGCCAGCAGCCCCCACGGAAGCGCGGTGAAGGTGGCGAATCCCTCTTCCACGTCGACCCCCGACTCGGCGAACGACAGGAAGAAATCGGCGCGGGCGTAGGGATCGACGACGGCCTGGAACGCGACCTCCGACTCGCTCAAGCTGAAAGCAGGCTCCGGCTGAGTTTCGTTCGTGCCGGCGACGGAAAGGAAGTTGCCGATGACGCTGATGCTCGGGTTGAAGTAATTCGAAGTCTGGGAGGGCGCGGAGACCGGAGGGGGCGCCTCGGGGGCCGGCCCTTCCGGGGGAGGGGCTCCCTCGGGAATGCTTGGCGCCGCCGGCGCGGTTGCCTCTGAGGGGCCCGGGACGGCCGGAGCTGCAGGGGCCGCCAGGGCATCGAGCTTATCTTGAAGCGCTTTCATCTGCTCCTTGAGTTGCTGGAGCTCGGCGCGCAGGGCCTCGACCTCTTCCGCCGTTGCGGGTTCGGGGGCCTGTTGCGCCAGGAGCGGGACAAAGAGGGCAAGTGCGGAGATCAGGCCGGCGCTCGCCCGGACGAATTTTCTCGACATTCTCATTCCTCCTTCAGCCTGAAAGGCTGGAATCGCCGGTCCCAGAATTACGGGGACAGCGGGCGTTCATGCTCGTCGCGGGGAACTTGGAATGAACGGCGAGTTCAGGCTGTAGGAGGAGCTCGCAGGCCCGCCGGCCGCGAGTGAGGAGCCGGTGGAGGGACCGCGGGAGCGGCCGGTGGAACCTCGGGCAGGACCGCAATCGGGCCCTCACCCAGGCCATCCGAGGAGCTGACACCATAGGTGCGATGGTGCAGGCAGGCGACGCAGACGACCGGCCGGTGCGTTTCCGGAAAGGGAGCTCTCCGATCGAGGCTCTCGCCCCGGGGCGAGCCGCTGAAGGAGATCAGCGCCTCTTCGGCACCGGAGTGATTGTGGAACCGATCGGCGGCAAGGCTCAGAAGGAGGATGGAGATCAGCAGCGCGACGGCGGGGAGGCGACGGCGGAGAACGCTGCTTTTCCGGGTGCTTTTGCTCACCGCGACCGTCTCCCTTCCTATGCTATAGTGCGACAAGTCCCTGAATTCTAGGAGAGGGCTTCTCGCGAGTCAAACCAGCCTTGCTGATTACCTCGGCCTTCGAAACCCTGCAGCGTTTCAGTCCCCAGCTGATTTACCCGGGGATGTACGGGCTTCTCCTCCTGTCCGGCCTGGGGATGCCGCTGCCCGAAGACCTCACTCTGGCGGCGGCGGGGTACCTTATCAGCAAGGATCTCATGTCCCCAATCCCTGCCGCGCTGGTGGGAATCCTGGGGGTCATGACCGGGGATCAGTTCGTCTATTCGCTGGGAAAGCACTTCGGGCCCAAAGTGGTGGCCCACCGCTGGTTTTCGCATGTGCTGAGTCCCCAGCGGTACCAGTGGATCCGCGGGCGGTTCTCCCGTCATGGAAGCAAGATGGTCTTCTTCGCGCGCTTCGTGTCGGGGCTGCGGGGCCCGGTATTCATCGCGGCGGGCGTGCTGCAGATGCCGCGTGGGAAGTTCCTCCTCTACGATCTTGCGGGGGCCCTCCTCAATGTTCCGCTCTTCATCCTGGCGGGGTACCTTTTGGGACCGCATCTGGAGTCGGTCATCCTCCACGTCCACCGCGCCTGGCGCGTGGCCATAGCCCTGCTCCTGCTGATCGCGGCATATTTTGCCATGCGATCGCTGGCCAGAAAGCGGCTGGGAATCAATGGGACCGAGGGTGGATAAAACGCGGGTGAGGGGATGGAATCAGGCTCAGCGGGCCGTGGTCGGGCGCGATCGTTCTTCCTCCACCTGTCGGATGAGCTTGCGTGTGGCTTCGAAGCGCGGCTGGAATTGGTCTCCGAGGTAGCCGTCCAGCCTCATGCGAATCACTCCCTTGTAATCGGTCACCACAATCATCGGCAACGCGCCGGCTCCGAACTTTCCGGCCACGTCCGTGAAATCCAGCGCGATCGGCAGGCTGTTCTCGAGTCCCACCCAGAAAGGCTCCGTCAGCGGATCCGTTTCAGGCGACATCACCACGAACTGAACGGCGGAATAAACTGGATTGCGGTGCAGCTTTTCCAGCTCCTGGAGGAGGATGGGGACCTCGGGTTGCCCCGGTCGGATGAAGACCATCACCAAAGTCTTGCCCTGGAAGTTGGTGGACGGGAACGTCCGCTTGTGGACGCTGTGAAAACTGAAATAGGGAGAGGGCTTTCCCACCATGGGGTCGTTGGGGAGGGTAAAGGTCCCCGGCGTGCCACAACCCGTCAGGCAGACGGCGGTAATCAGGGTGATCGCCGGGACAATCCCTCTTGCCAGCCAGCGTGACATGAAGCTCCATTTCATCGGGAAGTCGAAGGAGGTGCGCATTATAAGAGGCGTCTGAGGGGCGGGTCAAACGTCGCACAGTTCCCGGAGGCTCTGAATTGCGAGGGCCATAAAACGGTGCTAGACTCCGCGCCCGATGAAGCCGGTTGAAGCAAGCGACGCGACGAGAATCCTCCGGATCTCCGTGGGAGTCATGGGATCCGCGGGCGGCGACCTGAATCGCGAGACCCTGGATAAGGCCTTCCGCATGGGGGAGGAAATCGCCCGGCGCGGCTGCGTCCTGATTACCGGCGCCTGCCCCGGCCTGCCGCATCAGGCAGTGCTGGGGGCCAAGAAGGTGGGCGGGACGGTGGTGGGAATCTCACCGGCCCTGAATTTTGAAGAGCACGCCATGAAATACGCTTCCCCTTACCACGGCTACGACGCCATCATTTACACCGGCAGCGGTCTCATGGGCCGCGAAATCGAGAACATACGTTCGTGCGACATGGTGGTGTTCATGGGCGGGAGATCGGGAACGCTGGGGGAGTTTGCCATCGCCTACGACGAGGCCAAGGTCATCGGCGTCCTCAAGGGGACAGGCGGGATCACCGACAAGATCGAGACCATCCTCTCCTTCATCCAGAAGAACACCGGAGCCCAGGTCGTCTACAGCGAGGAACCCAAGGATCTCCTGGAGCGCCTGATGGAGGTCTATAACCAGAGCCTCCTGCCGTACTACAAGACCATCCTCGCCAATTCCAGCCCCGACGGCGACCTCGAACCCTGACCACCGCTTCTCCACCCACCGTCGTGGAGCGCTCCCGGGACGCCTCGCCACGCGGACGCTTCCGCCAAGCGAAGGCTGGCCGGTGCCGATTCCCTATGTTAAGATTCGGCTCCTTCGGAGCAATCATCCATGAAGCGAGCCGTACTTTCAGCGGTCCTAATCTCCATGTTTGCCATCCCGCTGGGGGCCGTGGAGGTCAAGAAGGAAGGCTGGCTTTTCCCGAATCCGGCACAGGCAGAGAAGCTGAAAATTAGAACCCAAGACTACACGCCTCGTATTCCGGGCCCCGAGACTCAAGTCAAGATATACAAGCGCAAGAAGGACGGGGTCGTCTTCGATACTTTCGAGATCGACGGGGAAATCTACGCGTGCCAGTTTCACGTCAAAGGGGAGGGCGATGCGCCCCCCACGGTATACGCCATCGTGGACACCGATGGGGATGGAATTTTCGAAAGCAAGTACGAACCCGGTGAAAAAGCCCAGCCGCCCGAATGGGTGATCCTCAGGTACTTCAAGAAGCATCCGGACCAGACCGACCCTGGACCACCCGCTTCCGGTTCACCAACAGGGAAATAAAAAAGCCCCGGCGGGTGACCGCCGGGGCTTCATTGTGGACTCTGGTCGAAAGGAGCTAGGCCTTAACGACGTTCTCCGCCTGGAGACCCTTGGGTCCCTGGGTGATGTCGAACTCCACCGTCTGACCCTCTTCGAGGGTCTTGTACCCTTCACCCTTAATAGCAGAGAAATGGACGAAAATGTCGCTTCCGTCTTCCTGCTGGATGAAGCCGTACCCTTTGGCGTTGTTGAACCACTTTACTTTTCCTTTGGGCACTACTGTTTCTACCTCCTTTCGCTAGATTACAAGGCCTTGCCTTGGTTCGGGGCGGCTATCGCACCGCCGTGACTGAAGACCGGCCTGAGGACAAAAAAAAACCACCAAAGCCGAAGAGCGCTTTCGTGGTTCTTGGGTCACTCAAGCCTCAAAACGAGTACTCCTCACAGGCACGCGGTGAAGAATACAGTCCCACCGGGTGGATGTCAACAGGTATTTGTGGGGTTTTGGGAGGGGTGACTCAGGGTTCCAGGAGCTCTGACTTTCGGCAGCGCATCTCTTCCAGGGATTGTTGCAGGGCTTCCGCCAGGGCCCGGGCGCGGGTCGGGTTGCCCTGATCGTGCTCCTTGATGAGCTCACGGGCCTGGCTGGAAAGTCGCCCAAGCGCGGCAATCTCCCCCTCGGTGCGGGTCCGCAGGGTGGACACCGCGTCGTTGAAGGCCTTGTCCAGCTCCGGGAAATTATCGTGGCGTCGCAGCTTCAACTGCGCCACCAGCCGGCCGGCGCGCAGCTCCTCCAGGCGCCTGCGCAGGTTTTGGAACGCTCCCGCGGTCCGGTGGGTCTCCATGAGCTCCAGGATGAAAACACCCCCTAGAAACACGGCCCCCCCAAGGATGAGGGAGAGAAAGGTGATCTGATCCCAGCGATGCAATCCCTGCCTCATGAACGGCGCCATTTGCTGAATATCCCTGGAAGTCTCCTGGTTGACCTGGTTGAGCACGAAGATCAGAAGCCCCACCAGGAGGCTGGTTCCCAGCACGCTGCGCAGAGCGGTCTTGAGCTGGTAGCTGCGATGAACCAGGAGGCGCCGCCGGCGGCCGAAGGCCTTCAGCCGAAGCGTGTGCAGGAGCCCGCGATGGGAGGCCCGGGTGGATGCTCGCACAGTGCGCGCTGCCGGATTGGGCATGTTGCCTGCCAATCTATGTTCCACATCCATCACGGTCAATGACCGCGTGCGAAAGAGACTTGCGACAACTCGCGCGTCAAAATCCCGACGCATGGCTACGTTGACATGGCTTCGAGAACTCTTCTATTCTCCGCGCCGCCGGGGAGAGAGGATCCCGCGGGAGTCCACACGTGCCTTACGCCGAAAACAGTGTCGCCAGGCGTTTGATGGAAAACGATCCGGAGGCGCTGGGACTGGTCATCCGATGGATATCCACGGCTCTCGCATCACCCCGGTTCTGGCTCCTGAGAGGGGAGTGGCCCGATCTGCTCCAGGATGTGCTCGCTCGGGTGGTGGAGAGCTTGCGCAGCGAGCGTTTCGACGCGTCGCGGGACCTCCGTGTGTACGTCCAGGGAATTGCACGGTTTGCCTGCCTGCAGGCGTTGGGCGATCGCAGCGAGTCGGTGAATCGTGCCAATCCGGGAGATCTGCCGGAAACGGGATTGCCGGACCCGGTGAAACGGTTAATCGACTTGCAGCTGGTACGGCGGGTCCTGGATCTCGCCTCGGAGGATTGCCGGGAGCTGTTCCGCTCGTACTATTTTGATGGGCTGAGTTACGAGGAGATTGCGGTGAGCCTGGGAATTCCCGTGGGCACGGTGAAATCCAGGCTGTTCCGCTGCCTCGAGAGCGCTTCCCAGGCTTTCACTTGATCGGGATTTCAGTTCCGTAACCCGTCGCGATTGTGATTCTTGGGTAATTTGCGAGCCCGAGGGAACCGGTTGGCGTTGGCGCCGAATACTAGGAGTGGGGAAGCCATTGAACGACCACGAAGATTTCCAGCTGGATCTTCCTGCCTATGCCGCCTCGCGACTCGAGGGCGCGGCGGCGAAGCGTCTCGAGGATCATCTCAAAGGATGCGCGAGCTGCCGGGAAATGGCCGACACGCTGAAGGAGTTTGCAGGGTCCGTCCGGGAGGGGGGCGAAGCGCTGTTCGAACCGCATCCGGCGGAATCGAAGCTGATGAACTACGCACGCGGCAGCGCGTCCGTCGATCGAGATCGAATCGAGAGACACCTCAGAGTTTGCGCAACCTGCTCGCTGGAGGTGGAGTCCTGGAAGCGGCACGCCGATCGAGCGGGGGCCAGGGCCAAACCGATATCGGGCGGGTGGCATCGCTGGCGGATTGTCGCACTGGCTTCCGCCGCCGGCCTGGTGATCGGATTCTCAATGGCCAGGATGCTCCGCGACGCTTCCGCCCCTGCCCCTGCGATCTCCGCGCCACCGGACCATCGAATCGCGGAGCCCTCTGCCGGAGCTCTGCTCATTCTGCCCCGCGCCCTGCGTGGGGGGGGCGCGGCGGTCAGCTACCGGATCGATTCGCAGCAGGACTTCGTGGTCATCGCCTCTCAGGCTTCAATTCCGGAACTGGCGGGGCCCGAAGAGAGATTCCGTTTCGAGATCCGCACGGCGGACGGGCAAGTCATCTGGTCCCGGGAGATGAGCGCTGCGAACCTCCGGGAGCAGCTGGACGGCGCGGCCGAGGCGGTTACGCTCCTGGTTCCGGCCCATTCGCTGCAGCCGGGGCGGTACGTGTTCAAACTCTCACCCGCCGATAAGTCTGACGAGGTTCTCTATCGCACCGATCTGGAAATCGTCGGATCCCCATAGCGCCCGTACCGTCGCTAGTGCCAATCTCCTGCCGCAACGAACGCGCCCCAGGTATAAGGGTTAGTGCTCTTTCCGCGAGAGCGCCGAAGTTTGAGCATGGCCAGACTGGCATTTTGCACCGACTCCGCGGTGGTCATCCCCCGCAAGCGCGCCTCGTAGAGGTAGCGCATCCATTCCCGCGTCGACTCGTCATCCACTTTCCACAAGCTCATGATTAAAGTCTTCGCCCCGGCGACGTGGAATGCCCGGCGCAACCCCAGGACTCCCTCCCCGGCCTGGATTCGCCCCAACCCGGTGTCGCAGGAGGACAGCACCGCCCAGCCCACGCTGGACAAGTCCAGGGACGCGATCTCCTCCGCAGTGAGAATCCCGTCGTTGCAGGAATTGCAGCCGGTTCCTTCCAGCCGCAGGTTGGCACCGGCCAAAGCCAAGCCCGACAGGAGCAGAGGACTCTCACCGAATGCGGGCTTGGGCTCCTGACCCGTAAGGCGACCTTCGCGCGCCATGCGATGGGCCTCGGATACCCCTGAAACGCAGTCGCCTTCATAGAAAAAGCCGTGGGTGGCGACGTGCAGGAGCGTCGATTGTGGAGCCAGCTCCTTGAACGATTTCTCATCCGCGTCGGCGCCGGTGCGTTGCTGCACGCTCAATCGCGGGTTGGGCGCCTTGCTCCCGGCGCTTGTCGTCAGAAGCTCGGCCAGCGCTTGGGCTTCCTCCCGGGCGCCGGGCAGGCTCTCGAAGCGGGCGTGCTGAAACTGCTCGCAGGCTGTTGGCGAGCTCGCGAGCGTGCCGGGGGGCGCGCCTCGGGTCGATCCCGGGGGCATGGCCTCTCGGGAATCGGTGGCAAGTTGAGCCGCAACGACCTCCGACGAATTATCGAAATCCGGACCTCCGAATATCAGCGGATGCTCCAGCGCATCTGCCGCCGGCCTGCTGGAAGCGAGGTCGCGCTCGGCGGAGAGGTAATGGACCCGGGGGCCTCTTTCCACGAGATACTGAGCGGCACCGGTGGGAAGCGCGCTGAAATTCACCAGGTGCAGAGCGCCGTCAGGGACGACGAACACCTGTTTGGCCCCCTTCAAAGAGGACTGCAAGGGGTCCCAGACCCTCTGGCGCAGGCGTACTCCCGCCGAGCGGGCGTTTTGTTCCAAATCGGCCTGGGATGCGGGAAGCCCCGCAGGCGCGGCTCCGGCGCTGGCTCGCCACGCTTCCACCAGCTTGTCTATTTCCGAAGCGCTTCCCAAAAGGCGGGCCCGGACCACTTGTCCCGGGGCCCAGACAAAGGCCAGATAGGTCGGTGTTGAGCGGAGAACTGCCTGGCGCTGGTCACCCTCGGCAGGGGGGTCGGAGAGGCGATCGAAAACTACGTACGAGACCAGGGCCGTGGTTTTTGGAAGTGTAGTCAGGAGCGCATCCAGACTGAACTGCCTCTCTGCGGCCAGAACCCGATAAGCGGCACTTTTCTCCACGAGGCCCCGCTCGGCTGTTTCCCTGACGGATCTCGCCTTAGCAAGTTTTTCCTGGTACTCAGCGGGCCCTCCGGGACCCGGACCCTTCATCTGCAGCGAAGCCAAAGCGTCGCGCGCCTTCTCAAATGCGACGATCAGATTCCGGACTTCCGGGGATGGACCGGCATCCAGCTCCCGGTGGCGGGCCGCCAATTCACTGAGCACGAGAGCCCTGGAGTGCACCACCTCGTTCCAAGCGGTGACAGGATCGCTTCCTTGGGAAGTGGAGAAGGCTTCGGACATGAGCACCGAGAGGCTCATGTCCAGTCCCTGGCGAAGCACGGCTTCAAATCGCATCGCCTCTCTCTCGGTCAAGGCGGAGGCGGTGCTTTCGAATTGAATTCGAAGGACCCGACTTTCTGCCAAAGCATTCGAGATGGCGGCAGCTCGATCCTTCTCGGCCCATGCGATCCGCGCCAGGGTATCGAGCGGCCGATTGCTTCGGGGGCTGTCCGGTCCCAGGGCGCCGTCGAAAATCCGCAATGCCCGCTCCGCGGCGGCGCGCGCCTCGGCGCGCTGGCCGGTCTGTTCCAGGAGGGCAGCGAGGCTGGCGAGCGATTCGGCCACGTTCAGGCTTTCGGTACCCTCCGCTTTTTCATGGATCCGCAGAGCCTTCTCCAGGTTCTCCTTGGCTCCGTCCCAATCTCCCGCGGACTGCAGCAGGAGCCCGAGGTTGTTCACTTCCATCGCGAACCGCGGATCCTCGGGGCCATACCCCTTCTCCATGATCGCCACGGACCTCCGCTGGATGGGTATCCCCTCTTCAGCATTTCCCCGAAGGTAGAGGATGTGTGAGAGCTGCGCCAGCGTCGAGGCGATTTGCGGGTGTTCCGGCCCCAGTGCCTTTTCCCGAGCCGCCAACGCCTCTCGGGCGAGGCGCTCGGCCCTCTCATAGTCCCCGAGATCGATGAGGATGTTGCAGAAGTTCGTCTTGGTCCTGGCGGTGTCCGGGTGGTCCGGACCCAGTGTCTCCTCGCGGATCGACAGGGCGCGCTCCATGAGCGTCTTGGCTGTGGCCAAATCCTGCTCGAGATACGCAGCCCGGGCGAGATTGCTCACGACGGTTGCGGTCAGGGGATCGCTGGGTCCCACCACCTTTTCATAGATGGCCAGGGACCGCGACCAGGGAACACGGGCCCCGGAGGCATCTCCCTGGGCCTCATGGAGCCTTCCGATATCCACCAGGCTTGAGGCCACCGCAAGATCTTCCGGACCGAGAGCCTTCTCCCGAATCGCCAGCGCCGATTCGTAAGCACTGCGCGCGCCGTCGAAATCCCGGTTGTCCAGCAGGATGTTTCCGAGGTTCGTGAGGCTTACGGCCCGCCTGGGATCGCCTTCCGGATAGGCCGCATCGGCCGCGGAAACCGCGCGCTGCGCCAGCTCCCGGGCCTCGGGCGTGCGAAACTTGCCACCTCGCCAGAGCGCTTCGACGAGCAGATCCAGCGCCTGGGATCTGGCAATCGGATCCTGGGGCGAGACGGAGTCGACTCGGTCGAGAAGCTGCCTTGCCGACTCCTCTGCTTCGCGGTATTTCCCAGCCTTGATCAGGGCGCGAATGGACTCTGAAGTCACCGGCGGGCGGGGCTCACCAGGGGATTGTGTCCCCTCGTCCTTGAGGCCCTGGGAACTCAAAGCAGGCTCCCAAATCCCGACCAAGCTGAAGAGCCCGAAAATCAGTGTTGAACCGAGGAGCCCCCTCGACAGGTACTGGCGCTTCGAGCGCATGCGACCTCCTCAAGGTGTTGAACTGAGCGAGAGGAGCTCTTCTTGTGCCATGAGTGGGCTCCCGAGGTCAACTAAGGTCGGGGTTCCCGGTTTTTTCCCGGCAACCTTCGAGGTTCAGGCGGCGCGATCCGCGACCACGACTTCCAGGCGGCAACAATCCATTTAGCCAATCCTCCGGGGCACAATAGCGGGCCAACTGAGGACCGGCTTCTCGGCGGAGAACGATGCGGTTCTGAGCACCAAGGCCAGTGTGCTATTCTGCTCTTTCACATAGCCGAGCAGGGGAGGTTTGGCGGGATGGGTTCTTCGAAAGAACGATGGCACTGGATCGCCTCGGTCCTCCTGTGCGCTTGCGCGGTGGTTTTTGGAACACTGTTGTATCCGCTGGTCCTGCTGTTTTTTTCCCTGATTGCCCTGGTGTATCCGCTGTTCCGGAGGGAGTATCCGGATAAGCCCTCCAGCCCACCCGATGCTCCGCTCGAGCGCAGCGGGGCATGAAAGGGATTAGCCCATTACTTCCCGCCGTCCTCCTGGCGGTGCTTTCCGCCTCCTGTGGCCGTTCTCGCCAGGATGCGGGTGCCCCCGCCGGCAATCCCCCTGCCTCATCCACCCCCCTGGGGCCCGACGCCCCGCTCGTCCTACCTGGTGCCGCGGCCGATTTCGTGAATCAAGGCGTCGCAGAGTACCGGCAGGGGAGGTACCACCAGGCGGCAGCTGCCTTCGAAAAGGCCAGAGACTTGGTGCCGGCGGACCTTCGGGTTTCGATGCTTCTCGGGACGGCCCTGCTGCAGGCGAAGCGATACACTCCGGCGCAGGACGAGTTCCGCCGCATCCTGACGATTCATCCGGAGGCGGTGGATCCCCGCCTGGGTCTGGCGCGGATTGGCATTCGCCTGGGGGACTACGAATCGGCCACTGCCCAGTTTCGGGAGGCGCTCCAGCGTGATCCCAAAAACGTACAGGGGCTCTACAACCTGGGGCTGCTGCGCTACCGCGCGGCCGATTACAGCGAATCGATCGAGCTGCTGGAAAGTGTCGTCGCCCTGAAGCCGGATCTCCCGGAGGCCCATTACACTCTGGGCCTCGCTTACTCCCGGCAGGGCCAGGACGGCAAGGCGGAAGCCGAGCTTCTGAAAACGATCGAGATGGCTCCGCAGAACAGTCAGGCGCATTTCAACCTGGCGAAGATCTACCTGCGAGCGGGAAAGGGGGACGAAGCCGCGCGGGAGCAGGCGCTTTTCACGAAGCTCTGGGACCGCCAAGCGGCCGATCGAGCCGCCGAGGGAAACGCCCGGGGGCGCTTCCTGGCAGGAGACCTTTCCGGAGCGCTCAAGGAGTTCGACCGCCTCGCGGAGCTCTATCCCTTGTCGGGACGCTTCCAGCTGGGCCGTGGGCAGTGCTTCCTGAAAATGGGCCGGAAAGATGAGGCCCTGGCGGCCTTTCAGAAGGCGGCGGAGCTGGATCCGAAGCTTCCCGATGCCCACTTCCACCTCGCGGTCCTGTACCAGGAGAGGGGTGAAGCCGAAAAGAGCGAGCAGGAGCGCCGTGCGTTCGAGGCGCTGGAGACCATCGGTGAGAACAAGACCGGTTTTTAGAGTCGCGGCGATGGCCGCTGTCGCGCTCCTCGGGGCTCCATCTCGACTCGTCCTGGGATTTCCCGCGCCCGTGCAGGAATCGCCTGCGTTTATCGAAGTCGCCGAGGCGTCAGGGGTGAAATTTCGGCACATCGCTGGACGTACGCCGGACAAATACATGATCGAAACCATGGGATCGGGAGTCTGCTTTTTCGACTACGACGGTGATGGGGATGCGGATCTCTACTTCGTGCAGTCGGGCCCCGATCCGGGAACTCCGGGGCCCCGCCCGGGCAATATTCTTTACCGTAACGACGGCCATGGGCGCTTCACCGATGTCACCGCTTCGGCCGGGGTGGGAGATACGGGATACGGCATGGGGTGCGCCGCCGGTGATGTGGACAACGACGGCGACGAGGATCTCTACGTCACCAACTTCGGCCCCAACCGGCTCTACAGGAACAACGGGAACGGGACGTTCACGGAAATCGGCAAGAAGGCGGGCGTGGCAAGCCCCCTGTGGAGCACCAGCGCGGCGTTCGCGGATTATGATTCCGATGGACGATTGGACCTGTTCGTGGCCAACTACGTCGATTTTTCGATGGACAACAACAAGTGGTGCGGCGATTTCCAAAGGAAGATCAGGGCCTATTGCCACCCGGATGCCTACGAGGGGCTCCCCGACATCCTGTACCACAACAACGGCGACGGCACCTTCACCGATGTCACGCTCAAGGCGGGGCTGACGGAGCACTGGGGCAAGGGCCTCGGCGCGGTCTTCAGCGATCTGGACGACGATGGCGACCTGGATCTCTATGTGGCGAAGGATTCGGTGCCCAACGCGCTGTATCGGAACAACGGCAATGGCACGTTCACCGACGTGACCCTGGATTCGAGCACCGGATACAGCGAGGACGGAAAGCCTGAGGCGGGCATGGGGACCGACGCGGGGGATTACGACGGCGACGGGAAATTCGATTTGTTCGTTGTCCACCTCTCCGGAGAGGTGAACGAGTTATACCGCAATCTCGGCCGCCTGCGGTTCGAGGTGGCCACCTACCCGGCGGGCATCGCGTCGGTGGGCGTGCTCTGGGTGGGGTTCGGCACCAACTTTTTCGATTACGACAACGACGGAGATCAGGACATCTACGTGGCCAACGGCCACATCATCGACAACATTCCCCAGTTCAACGACGCGCTTTCCTACGCCCAGCGGGATTTTCTCTATGAAAACATCGGGGGAGGGAAGTTCCAGGAAGTGGGGCGCCGCCACGGCGCCTATTTTTCCCAGGCGTTCGTCGGAAGAGGCATGGCCCTGGCGGACATGGACGGCGACGGGGACCTGGACGTGGCGGTGAGCAACAGCGACCAGCGCGCCGTGCTGCTGCGCAACGACGGTGGAAACGCCCGGCACTACCTCCGGCTGCGCCTGACCGGGACCCGTTCCAATCGGGATGCCATCGGTGCGAAGGTTACCGTGACCGCCGCCGGAAAAAAGCAGATCGAAGAGGTCCGCAGCGGAACTTCTTACCTCTCGCAGAATGAGCTGGTCCTTCACTTCGGGCTCGGCGGGGCAACTATGGCGGAGAAAGTGGAGATCCGGTGGCCCTCTGGAAAGGTGCAGGTCCTGACAGGGGTCGAGGCAGATCAGACGCTTGCCGTGCGGGAGCCGGCGGCTCCCTGAGCCCACTCAGGGGCCGGTCCCTGAGAAGCGGACGGCGAAGCCGGCCAGCATCCCAACGTCCACGCCGTTGTTCTGATCAAAGATGTTTTCGAGCAGCGCGGTCTGAAAGCACCAGCGCCCGGCACTTCCTTGCCATTTCGCCCCCACCAGGATTTCGGTGCTGAAATCCGCCAACGCCCCGCTCACATCGGCGCTGCCTCGAAAAACGCTGGATTGGGTTTGCAGCTGGCCGATCCAGGAAAGCCTCGGGCTCCAGGCGAACTCGTAGGACGCGCCGAGATTCCAGAGATCCGCGGGATGGAATTTCGGGAAGAGGCTCCAGTTTCCCGCGTGAACCCATCCTGCTGAGCCATGCAGGCGCTGGCGCCCCCAGCGAAGCGTCCCCTCCAACTCAAGCCCCGCATCCAGGCTGCCGCTCCCCCCCAGGCTCTCCGGGTCACCCGTGGGGAATTTCATCCCGACTGAAAGGGCCGCCGCTCCGCGCGGTGCATCCGCCAGCGGAAATCGCCCGATCAGCGAAACGTCACCAATCTCGAAAGTCGATGGGGAATGGTCCATGAAGTACTCATCATGATCCAGCGTGAGCACCATTTGAACGATGTCCTGCACGTAGAGATCTCTTCCACCGTTGGCAAGCCCGAAGTTCCGGTGATACCACTCGATGGCAGGGTCGAACATGCCTCCGCGGTAGGAGAGGAAGGGAATCTCCACATCGACCTCGATGTGTCGGGAGGTGCCCCATCGGTAGATGAGGGCCGTGCGATCCTGCTCGGTGTCGACGAAAAACAAGTCCTCTCCAGGCTCCATGGATTGGGCGGTGTCCACGGAGGTGGAAGTGAGGCGCACGCGCTCGTCGGTGGTGAACGAAGTGAAGATGTCGCTCCCCGCGAAGGTGTTGGCGTAATCGGTCACCACCAGCAGCTCTTTGGCGTGAGGGGCAAGGACGGCGCCGCCGCGCGCCGGAAATGCCAGGAATAACAGGTTGAAGGGAAATTGATTGCGCTCGGTGAACGGTCCTTGCTCGGGCGGAGACGGCTCCGCTTCTGCAGCCAGCGCAGCCCCGCCAGAGAGCAAGACCCACAGGCCCAGGATCCCGGCCAAAGCCAGAGCCGGCCGGCGCTTCACGGTCGAATCCTCATTCCTCGCCCTCAGGCAAAGGGCGCATCTTAGCCGCCCTGGCGCTGCCGAGTAAAGAATCCTGTAGAAGAACTGGACAAGTCTGACCAAAAGCGCGCCAGACAGCTCCAAGTCCTTCACCTGCCACGATCTCCCAAGTGTCGCCGCCGATTCTGCTGCTGGATGTGTTCACAAGCCCGACAGACCCTCTCTCCCCACAGGTCTCAGGCGTGCCTCCTTAAAAATCGATTTACCTCTCCAAGGCGCTGCATCGGCGTCGATTACATCGACTGTCAGAGGCCTGGCGACATTGTGGCCTCCAGGTTGCAATCCTCCCTATGCGCTGCCGAGCTTCCGCATAGTCGCAATGGGAAACTTAGGCGTGCAACGACGGGGGATTTGGACATGACTCACACTCGAACCAGAGGACGGATCGTCACTGCAATCGCTGCCCTTCTACTTTCCACCTCCTTTGGTAACGGCTTCCTGTCGGCCCCTGCGGCTACTCCTCCTCCCGAGGGTTCCCGGCTCAGCCCCCGCCTCCTCCGAATGCTGGAGGGGGCGGGTGCGGACCAGATGATGCCGGTCATCGTCATGACCAGCAATCCTATCTTGGACTCGGAGGAGGCGGATGCCCGCGCGGCTGGCGCTCAGGTGCATCGGCGGTTCGCGAAACTCTCCGGATACGCCGCCCATGTTCCGGCCGCCTCCCTGCACAAGCTGGCACAGCTGCAGGGAGTCCTAGGCATTTCCTACGACGCCGAAGTCGCCGGCGCCAACGACTTGAATTATGTGACTGTGGGAGCCGACATGGCGGCTCGGGAGTATTCCGGCTCCGCCCCGGGCCTGGATGGAAGCGGCGTGACCATTGCGGTGGTCGATTCCGGGGTGGCGGCCCATCCTGATTTGGGCAGCCGGCTCCTGGAGGAAGTGGAAATCGTCGGACACGAAAAGGGGTTTGCCGACCCTTACGGTCACGGCACCCACGTGGCCGGAATCATCGCGGGCGACGGCGCCGCCAGCAGCGATTCGAAGTCGTTTCGCCGGTTCAACGGAATTGCGCCCAAGGCGCGGATCGTATCGGTTCGGGTGCTGGATCGAAACGGGAGCGGCCGAGTCAGCGATGTCCTCTCGGGCATCGACTGGGTCCTCGGTCACAAGGACGAGTACGGGATTCGCATTCTGAACCTGTCGCTGGGACATCCGGTGGAGGAGCCTTCCCAGAGCGACCCGCTCTGCCGGGCCGTGGAAGCGGCCTGGAAGGCGGGAATTCTGGTGGTGGCCGCGGCGGGCAACGCCGGCGCCGAGGGCTATGCCAGCATCCACAGCCCGGGAAACGACGCGACCATTCTGACGGTGGGGGCCTCCAACAATTTCCAGTCGGCCTCCCGCTCCGACGACATCCTGACCACTTACAGCTCACGCGGGCCGACGCCTCTCGATCATGTAGTCAAGCCGGACCTCGTCGCTCCCGGCAACCGCACCCTTTCCCTGCGGTCCGTCGGCTCCACGCTGGACGAAGCTTACCCGTCGCTGCGGGTGAAGCAGGGCCTGTACCGCGATGATCCGGTCTCAGCCAACGAGGACTCCCTCTACTTCCAGATGAGCGGCTCGAGCATGGCGGCGGGAGTCGTCTCGGGCATGGCGGCGCTGATGATTCAAGCGAATCCCTCGCTGACTCCTGACACCCTCAAGACCCGCTTGATGATGTCCGCGGAAAAGCGACTGGTCTACGACCTGTTTTCCGAAGGCGCCGGCTTCGCCGATTTGCACGCGGCCCTGGCGGAAGAGGGGATATCCCAGGCCGCGGCGCTCTCTCCCAAGGTGCAATGGACCGTGACCGGGCTGGCCCTCAAGAGCGCGGGCAGCGCCTGGCTCGGTGTCTCAGATGATGACTTTGCTGCGGTTTACGGTTCCGAGCCGCTGCGCGGCACCACGGGCGTGTGGGCCGATCCGGGAATCTGGAGCGACCTCACCTCGGAAAGCTCGCCAACCGCTGTCTCCGGCCACTCTGTGGTGTGGGGCGGAGGGAGGAACTCCTCCGGCTCCTCGTCGACCACGTCCGATTCGGTGGTCTGGGGCGGAGGCCGGAAGGATTCGACCACGACATCCGGAACTTCCTCGGTAGGCGCCGAT
>Ga0075434_100002251_pt1 | contig 16876 bp, 22 predicted proteins | sample RhiMethybrSRZTD3_FD_75298 | JGI IMG/M metagenome (GOLD analysis project Ga0075434, IMG submission 75298) | Populus rhizosphere microbial communities from Tennessee, USA - Rhizosphere MetaG P. TD hybrid SRZTD3 | ecosystem: Host-associated > Plants > Roots > Rhizosphere > Soil | place: USA... | reverse complement strand
AACCTAACCGCGATCGTGCGCAGGCTGGCGATCGTACTGGCGGAGCTTGTCAGAATAGCTGGCCACCGATCAAACGCCTGCTTCGAAGTTAAATTGGCACGACCGGAGAGATTTGAACTCCCGACCCCCTGGTTCGTAGGACGATTTGGAGACTTAGGGACTTTTGTAAATCAACTACTTGCAGCGCCTGCCATCCCACAGTCCAGCGTGCCCCAGCCACACCTCAGTCACATCCAATCTGGGCAAGGCGCACTATTGGCACGCAATAGGCAATAGGAGTGGATGGGAGGGGACGCTGATGAACCGCATGGCGATTCTGTGGACAGTCGTGTTGCTCGGTTCGGCGGCCAGCGTATCCGCACAAACGCCCGGGAACATTGTTCAGGCAACGTCGGGCGAATCCGGGCAACGTACCGCTGAGATTTCCACCGAGCAGCTCCGGGGCATTCTTGCGGACAAGAGCGCCGTCGTCCTCGACGCGCGGCCCTTTCGAGAGTTCGCGATCAGTCACATCCCCGGCGCCGTCAATGTCGCGGCGAAACCCGGAGTCCCCATGTCGTCCTACGTCTCCGATGTTGCGGAGATCGGTCGATTGCTCAATGGAAACAAAGCGAATGCACTTGTTCTCTATTGTAACGGTCCCTTTTGCGGGAAGAGCAAGAGGCTCGCCGACGAGCTTCTCGCCGCCGGCTATACCAACGTTCGCCGCTATCAGCTAGGCATACCGGTCTGGCGAGCACTCGGTGGAGTAACGGAGATCGAGCCGGCCGGTTTGCGACACGTGGTGACCAATGACGAAACAGTCGTTCTCATCGATACTCGTGAAGCGGACGATTTCCGCAGTGGCACTCTCGCCCACGCTCGAAACATCCCGCGTAGCGGCGTATTGGAAGGGAAAGACGTTGGTGATGTGAAGCGGGCCAAGGACGACGGGAGACTTCCGATGGATGATCACAATACCCGTTTGATCGTCTTTGGGCGGGATGAGGCCGACGCCCGATATGTCGCTGAAGCCCTGACGCGCGAGGCGTTCCATAATGTCGCGTACTTCCGCGCGAGTTTCGATGAGGCGCGTTCCGCCCTGGCGCCTTGAATTGCTGATGACCCGAGCCACGGGCGGAATCGAATCAACGAAACTCGGATTTTCAGGCCGCTGCAAATTCTTCAGAGGCGAGATGTTCACGTGCAAGCTGCGATTATTTGAAGGCGGACGCGCCTGCTAAGATAGGGACCTGACAGGGAGGACATCCGCATGTCCCCATTGCGTCGCCGCATTGGCCTCTTCGCCGTTCTGGCCTGGGTCCCGTGGATTGCCCCGGCAACGCCTAATCCGCACGGCAGTGACACGGTCGTTGTAGTCGAAATCAAGGACGCGATCGGGCCGGCGACTAAAGAGCACTTTCTGACTGCGTTGGAGCATGCCGAAGCGTCCGATGCAGAGCTTCTTGTGCTCGTGCTGGACACCCCGGGTGGGCTCGACGTCGCGATGCGCGAGATGATTCAGGGCATTCTCGCATCTAGGATCCCGGTTGCGACTTTCGTCGCGCCTTCTGGCGCCCGCGCGGCCAGTGCCGGCACGTTCATCCTCTATGCAAGCCACATTGCGGCGATGGCGCCGGGCACCAATGTTGGCGCGGCCACTCCGGTGCCGATCGGCGGCTCGCCGCCCGCCGACGAGAATGACCCCGCCGCGCGTGATAGCGACCGTCAGAAGCCCGAGGGCACGCGCGCCGGTAGCGCATCCGATCGCAAGGCGGTTAACGACGCTATCGCCTATATCCGCAGCCTCGCAGACCTTCGTGGCCGGGATCCTGAGTTTGCCGAGGAGGCGGTTCGGGATGCGGCGAGCTTGCCGGCCCAGAAGGCGCTCGAGCGTGGCGTCATCGACCTCATTTCAACCGATGTACCGGCGCTGCTGGAAGCGCTCGATGGACGCGAGGTCAGACTGGGGCGCGAGGCGCGCACATTGAAGACGAAGGGCGCCGTCGTCGAGCGCATAGAGATGAACTGGCGCATTTCGTTGCTTGCCGTGCTGACGAATCCGCTGGTCGCCTACGGCCTGCTGATCATCGGTCTGTACGGCCTCATGTTCGAAGGCTATAACCCGGGAGCTGTCTTGCCTGGGGTGATCGGCGCAGTCTGCCTGTTGCTCGGGCTATATGCTTTGCAGGTGCTGTCGGTCAATTTCGCGGGTCTAGCGCTCGTGATTCTGGGCGTCGCCATGATGATTGCGGAGTTCTTCGTACCTAGCCACGCTGTGCTCGGTCTCGGTGGACTGGTCGCATTCGTAATTGGCTCCGTCATCTTGATGGATACCGATACACCGGGGTTCGAAGCTAGTCGCGGGATGATCGGCGGGATCGCGACCTTCGCAGGCATCGTGATGCTCGCCACGCTGTGGATGGCGATGCGCGCACGGCGTCGGCCGGTCGTGACCGGCGCGGAGCAGCTGATCGGTGACCTGGCAGAGGCCGTGAGCGATTTCAGCGGGGAAGGTCAGGTCCGGATTTACGGCGAGCAGTGGAAAGCGATCAGCCGCGTACCCGTGACTCGCGGACAGCGTCTGCGTATTGAGCGCGTGGATGGACTGACCCTCCATGTTTCCCCCAATGAATGAGGGGTGAAAAGTGATGACTTCTACGCCAATTTTCTGGGGTGTAATTGCCGTACTCGCATTCATACTGCTGAGTAGGGCCATCAATGTCTTGCGCGAGTACGAGCGAGGCGTCATTTTCTTTCTTGGTCGCTTCGACGGCGTGAAGGGGCCTGGACTCATTCTGGTGTGGCCGATAATCCAGAAGATGGTTCGGGTGGACCTGCGCACGATCGTGCTAGACGTTCCGAAGCAGGATGTCATCTCGCGCGACAACGTCTCGGTCAAAGTCAATGCTGTTGTTTATTTCAGAATCGTGGATCCGAGCAAGGCCATTATCCAGGTTGTGAATCCATTCGAAGCGACCAGCCAACTCGCGCAGACCACGCTGCGTTCGGTGCTAGGTCAACATGAGCTCGATGAGATGCTGTCGGAGCGCGAGCGGCTGAATGCCGACGTCCAGAAGATCCTTGATTCCTCGACCGACGCTTGGGGAATCAAAGTGTCGCATGTCGAAATCAAGCACATCGATCTTGACGAAACCATGATCCGCGCAATTGCCAAGCAGGCAGAGGCCGAGCGCACGCGGCGCGCCAAGGTGATACACGCCGAAGGCGAGAAACAGGCGGCTGCAACGTTGGTCGATGCCGCGAAGCTGCTCGGCGCGGATCCGCGGGCGATACAGCTGCGCTATATGCAGACGCTCACGGAGCTCGGAAATGACAAGAGCACGACAATCGTATTCCCGATGCCGATGGATCTGCTCGCTCCGTTGGTGAAGAAGGTCGGCGGACCTGACTGATCCGCGCCTGCGAGCGGATGTTCAGTATTGATGGGAGCTCGAAACAGCAGTAATGCTGTGACAAGCATTCTTGCTGGCATTTCTGCCGGGATACTGGCGACGCTGGCGCAAATCTTGTTGTGGGTTGCGGTGGGCGAGGATGCCTGGACGCTGCTGCTGCGCGATGCTCGGCTGACCGCCGCGTTGATGCTGAGTAAAGCGGCGCCCTCGCCGTCCGCCGGTTTCGATGCGAACACCATGCTGGCCGCGACGGGAATCCACTTTGCGCTTTCAATTATTTACGCCACGCTACTGCTGCCGGTGGCGAAGCGGTTGCCTTTCTTTCCGTCCCTTCTGGCGGGAGCGGGATTCGGTGCATTGATATATTTCGTCAACCTGTATGGTTTTACCTTCATTTTCCCGTGGTTTGCGCAAGCGCGCGGCGGCGTCACGCTGACGGTGCATGTCGTATTCGGCATGGCGGTGACGCTGACCCACCGTTGGCTTGTCGTGCATGCCGATCGTAGCGCTGGTCCGTGAAACACACGCGCGTCATCGTTACTCACTACGGCGGGCCCGACGCACTTCAGGTGGTCGAAGAAGTGTGCTCCGAGCCGAAGGACACTGAAGTGCGGGTCAAAGTGCTGGCCGCAGGTGTCTCCTTGCCCGACATAATGGCGCGTGAGAGCGTCCATCCCGAAACGCCCCTGGTGCCCTACACGACCATTTGATCATTGGGAGGTTAGATGGAGATCTTGATCGTCGTGGTCCTTGTGCTGGTCTTACTGGTAGTCGATTGGCGACTAAACAAGATTCACAAAGAGCTCAAGCGTCACAATGAGTTCATGGAGAGATCAGCAGCACCGCCTGGACGCGCCGGAGGTTGAGATTGCTTCTGCGCGGAACGCTCAACGCGGATGTTAGGCGTCATGGACCAGATGGTTGCGGAGTACGCGCGCGTCCGGACCTTGGACCGGCTTCCTAGTCACTTAGGCTGGCGGCACCGATATCTCTCGCTATCCCGTCGATTTGGGCGCACCGTGAAAGCACGAGAATGCTATGGCCAGGACGAGCTTCCGGAAAGGTCAGACAATGAAAACGAGAACCGTGCGCGATGTAATTGGCGAGCCTGAATCGTGGCCCAACGACCTGCAGGGCGAATTGACGGATTCGCCAGATATGTTCGGAGCAAAGGTATCCGCGTCCTTTACTTCGGGCGATCAACTGGCAATCCAAACCGACGGGTCGGCAAGCGGGACGACTTTCGTGACTTTTAACGTCGCAAACGCCGATCTGTGCGCCCGCATTGTCGCCGCTATGTGGCCGGGAAGAGATCTGTACACGGCCCTCGCCGCGAAAGTCTGAGTCCGCCTTCGGCCCACACTCAAGCGGGTGTATAACCTGCTCATCTGAAACGGAGCGGCGACATGCATTCCTTCACTTGCAAAAACTGCGGCAAGAAAACCAGATCGTCTGGCATTCAACAGTCAGAGGGCTTGAAGTTCGTCACATGCGAGTACTGCAAGGCTAAGAACGAGTTGCTTCAATTGCCGACCGCAGAGGGCGCACCGAGTCAATTCGAAGTTGTTCGAGTGTTGAAGTAGCTCATACCTCGAATACGAAGTGTCTCCGCGAACTGCATTGATAGGTTTCATCGGGATAGTTGTACTTGGGGCTTGCTCGCTATCTCAAACGGACGCGCATCGGCAACCCCGGAATAAAACAAATCGCGCCCTCGCTACCTCATTTCACGCTGCCTTTGTCGGTTCGCAGCACGGCTTGGAACGCGCGCCTTCAACGGCGTCGCTACCGGAGACGGTGCTTTCACCGGTAGTCAGGAAGGTCTCCCACTGCACCCCTTGGGGGTCCTCGACCCAATTCTTCTCGCTCTTGGCGTAGCAGCACGTCGTCTTGCCTTCATTGAGCATCGGACGCTGCGTGTGCTCAATACGCTTGAACACTTCCGCCAATTCGGCGTGGTCCTCAACCTGGATCCCGAGGTGCCGGATGCCTGTCACTTTCTCGCGCTTACTGACGGTAAAATTCACCCGCGGGTCTTCGAGCATCCACTTGGCGTAGTCGCCCTTGTGGACCGTGGGCCGCGCGGCAAACAGTGTTGAGTAGAAGCGCACCGACTCGTCGAGGTCAGTGACACTGACGTGAACGTGGAGTCGCTTCATGGACGTACATCCTTTGATTGATACTTACGCCGCTTTGGGCGCTTTCGTCTTTCGTGTTGGAGCGCAATCCGGCGCGCGGGTAGAGCTCGCGACGCAACATTCGTCGGTGAGATAGACAACCAAATCGTTCATGGCGGCGAAATCCGCACTGTAAAAAAGCTGTCGGCCAAGCCGCGACTGCTTGATGAGTCCAGCACGCTGTAGTGCCTGCAGGTGGAACGTAAGGGAAGAAGGTGTGAGCCCAATCCGGCTGCCAACAGCAGCTGCGGGGAGCCCTACCGGTCCTTGTTTGACCAGCAGCCGGTAGATGTCCAGCCGATGCTCATGGGCCAAGGCTCCCAATGACTCAACTGCGTTTAGTGTCTTCATAGCGAGACGATATTACAAGTAATATCGTACTGTCAATTCTGCCGAACGAGACCCTGTCCCGCAATGACAGGTGTTATCTGCGTGCGAGATCCGCCAACTCGTCTAGTAGGCTAGCAACCCGGCGAACAAATGAGCTGCCATACGATTTCAGCCGTCGCGCGTATGCGCGTTTTGGGCCCTCTGTCACTCGATCATGCAGCCGGCGCCCGCGTAGGGTCGCCGGGGCCGCAGCCTTCTGCTTCTCGTTGCTGCTCTGGCGAACCGCCGCGCGACGCGAGCAAGAAGCCAACAGGGATGCACCGCGCGGCGAGCTCAGCTAACTATTTGAGGTAGTTGGCGCGCCCGGAGAGATTCGAACTCCCGACCCCTTGGTTCGTAGGCAGATTCGAAGTACTCGAGACTCTTGTAAATCAACTACTTGCGGCGCTTGCCCAATTCGAGTCCAGTCTATCTAAGGCACAAGTCGGTCACAGTCAGCTTGAATTGGGCGCAATCAAGGTACGTTCGTTGACCGGGACGGCGAGAGCCTTCAAATGAGTTAGCCGCCACCGTCGCTCGCACCGTGGCGGATCCCAAATTGCGCGAGACAAACCGGGCGATAGGCATCCACCGGAATGTCTCCGGTGCCCTAGAGCATGTAGCTGTGGAAGCCCCCGCTCGTGAACCTTTTGGAGACGGAACGGAACTCACCAGACGGGATCCTCCTTCCATCGGGACGTGCGGTGAGCTACTCACCGGGTTGAGCTAAAAGAAAAAGGGGCGCACGCTAAATTTACCAAGCCAGTCTTTCCGCTAACAAGTTGCGCAGCCAGCGGCGTCAGACTGGCGAGGAGCAGAATGTTCCTAACAGGTCTCGGCACCGCCACACCACCCAAGCGGTATACCAAGGAAGAATGCTGGAACGCGTTCCAATCGTCTGACTGGTTTGCGCGACTGGACCGACGCTCGCATGCGATTGGCGAGGCCGTCTTGCTGCGCGACAACGGAATTTCCATGCGACACCTGGCGCTCGATTCACTCGCCGAGGGATTTACGATAGATCCTGACACGCTTCAGCGCCGGTTCGTGACGCACGCGCCGGCGCTCGCCACTGAGGCGGCTATCGAGGCGATGCGCAGCGCGCACATCGATGCCGGTGAAATCGATGCCATCGTAATTAGCACATGCACGGGCTATCTGTGCCCCGGCCTCACCAGTTACGTCGCTGAGAGGCTTGGCTTACGCGGAAATGTGCAGGCTTTTGATTTGGTCGGCCAGGGCTGCAGCGCCTCGATGCCCAACCTGCGGCTAGCCGATGCGCTCATTTCTGCCGCCGCCGGACAACACGTGCTCTCCGTATGCGTCGAAGTTAGCAGCGCGGCCATGTATTTAGACAACGATCCCGGCGTATTGATCAGCGCGTGCCTCTTCGGCGACGGAGCAGGTGCCGCGGTCCTCAGCGCACGACCAGCGTCGCACCAACGACACATCGCATGGCGCAGCAGCAGCTCCGTGCTCGAACCTCAGCAACGCGACGCATTACGCTTCGAACATCGCGGCGGCATGTTACGCAACATCCTCACTCGCCCCGTGCCCGCCCTGGCGGCCGAGTATGCGTCAATCGTGCTCGAAGCCGAGCTCACGCGGGCGGGGTTGAAAAATACCGACATCGTGACCTGGATCATGCATGCGGGTGGACGTGATGTTCTGCAAGCGCTGCGCGAACGCATCGGGCTTTCGGTTGATAACCTGCGGTACAGTGCAAAGATCCTCAATGACTTCGGAAACATGAGCAGCGCCTTTGTCTACTTCGTACTCAAGGCTGCGCTCGAGGATTGCGCACCGCAGGGATGGTGGTGGATGTCGGCGTTCGGCGCCGGATTCACGTGTCACGGCGCGTTGCTCGAGGTGGGTGACCCATTGTGACGTACGCGGTCTTCACGCGATGCGTGGAAGCGGAAACCCTTGACAATCTTCGGGAGGATGACCCGCATGCGATTCGCTCGCGACTCGACCTGCAACGGATCAATCGAATCATGGGCAACGTCTCCATCATAGATTCGCTCCTGAATCAAACCCTGGAACGAACGCCGTCACAGATTGCCGAGTTGGGGGCCGGGGACGGATCGCTGCTTCTGCGACTCGCGGAGCGACGGGCGCGAGAGTGGCCCAAGGTCGCACTTTGTCTTACGGATCGCCAAAATCTCGTGGCTGAATCAACCCGTGCGGCATTTGCAAGTCTCGGCTGGACCGTACGCACGGTCACCATGGATGTCTTCGCCTGGCTCGAACTGAAGGATCATCCACGGTATGACGTCATCGTCACAAATCTATTCATGCATCATTTCGAGGCTCGTGCACTTTCACGCCTGTTTCGTGCAGTTGCGCAGATGACCGACTGTTTTGTCGCATGCGAGCCGAGGCGGACACGAAAAGCACTGTTAGCCAGCCATCTTGTTGGGGTCATCGGAGCCAACGCAGTCACGCGTCGTGATGCTGTGCTAAGTGTGCGCGCTGGATTCCGGGATCGAGAGCTTACAGCCTGTTGGCCCGACTATAGGGAATGGCAACTCAGTGAAACGCGCGCCGGACTATTCTCTCATGCCTTCACCGCCAAACGGCAGGTGCACGCGTGCTAGGCAGTTACGACGCCATCGTCGTGGGTGCGGGGCCGGCCGGCAGTACGGCCACAATTCTACTTGCGACGGCAGGCTGGTCAGTCGCGTTGATTGAAAGGCAGGCTTTTCCGCGGCGCAAAGTATGTGGCGCCTGCATTGGCGCGGGTAACATTCCGTTACTGGACACCTTGGGAATCGCTGAGGAATTTGCACGAGTGGCCGGTCCGGAACTGCGCGAAGTCGCTCTCTACTGCGACGATCGCGCAATACAAGCTCCATTTCCGGCGGTGCGCAATACAGCCCATCCGTGGGGACGCGCTCTCGGGCGTGAAACATTCGACCTGCTGTTGCTTGAGCGCGCCAAAGAACTTGGCGCCACAGTTTGGCAACCCTGGTCGCTGCGCAGGATTCACGGGCGGGCGGGCGCGTTTGCCTGTCAAATTGAAGCACGGTCTGAGCCTGAATCCCGCCTACTACGCGCACCAGTGGTCATCATGGCTAACGGGTCATGGGAACGTGATCCTGCAGGCACTCGACCTGTAGTCAAAAGGGCAAGCGACCTTTTCGCTTTCAAGGCAACTTTCAATCATTCGTGTCTCCAGCCTGGAGTGCTGCCCGTCATTTCATTCGCAGGTGGTTATGGCGGGCTTGTAATCGCGGAGAACGGCGTACTGATACTTGCGGGGTGCATCCGCCGCGACGTCCTCAAGGCCTGCCGGGCCCTTGCTCCAGGTCTGACTGCGGGCGAAGCGTTCGAAGGTTATCTGCGCCGCAACGCCGGCCCGTTGCGGGATGTTCTTGGCGGCGCGCGGCGCGAAGGTCCGTGGCTTGGTATCGGGCCGATTCAAACTGGCTTCCGTACCCCGTGGCGCGGCTCTGATGGACTGTTGACGATCGGCAATGCGGCGGCCGAGGCCCATCCCATCATTGGCGAGGGCATCAGCATGGCTATGCAGTCGGCGTGGCTTCTGTGCACACGACTTATCGACGCCGGTCGCGCGAGTGTGTCGGCCAATGCGCTACGACGCGTGGGTATCAATTACGCAAGTCAATTGAAACGCACGTTTGCACCGCGCGTGCACCTGGCCGCGACGCTTGCGCATCTGGCCATGAAACCATCGCTGGCGCCCCTTGTCCGGCGGCTCATCGGGCACGCGCCGCGGCTACTGACGACACTAGCTCGCGGTGCTGGAAAGGCGCGGGTCGCGCCCGGCCTGCGGGACGCTCCGCCGCCGTGCAGACATTGAATGCCTGGAGTACCCAATTGAACTCGTCAGAAAACACTACTTTCGAGCGGCTGCGGGGCATTCTGGCGAACGAGTTTGAAGTCGCCACGCAGGTCATCACGCCGGATGCGCGCCTGGATTCACTCGGAATTGATTCACTTGCCGTCATCGAAGTGATATTCCGGCTGGAGGACGAGTTCAAGATCAGCTTCCCTCAGGATCCCGGTGAACTGTCGACAGTTGGCAATCTCGTGTCCTCTATTGACCACCTTGTGGCGCAGCAGCGTGAAAAATCTACTTTGAAAGCGGAGGCGCCTTGAGGCGAGTCGTCATAACCGGTCTCGGAGTCGTCTCGCCGCTTGGTAACGGCGCGCGCACATTTTTCGACGGTCTTGTGCAAGGACATTCTGGCATCACGCGATTGCCGGATCAGTTGCATCCTCGCCTGAATTGTCGCGTCGTTGCGCCGGTCGCGTTCGATTCCGCGGCCCATTTCGGCCCGACGCGGCTTCGCATGCTGGATCGCGTCAGCCAGTTCGCTCTCGTGGCTGCCAGCGAGGCCATTGCGGATGCCGGTGCCGTGTTTGAAAAAGGCGATCGTGAAACGACTGGCGTATTCGTCGGAACTGGCATGGGCGGCGCCCAGACGACCGACGACGGCTATAAGAGCTTCTATGAAGAGCATTCCGACCGAGTCAAACCTTACAGCGTGCTGCTGGCGATGAACAATGCCGCAGCGGCGTGGATCGGCATCGATCATCAATTGCTTGGCCCGAACCTCACCTACTCCAGCGCATGCTCGTCCTCGGCCGTCGCGATCGGAGAGGCCTGGAAGCGCATTGCCGCCGGAGAGCTGGACGTGATGATCGCGGGGGGCTCCGAAGCGCCGCTGAATTTTGGAACGCTAAAGGCGTGGGAGGCGCTGAAGACGCTGGCAACTGAAGATCCGGAAGATGCTTCTGCGTCATGCAAACCCTTCGCAAAGGATCGGAGTGGCCTGGTATTGGGCGAAGGCGCGGCGATGCTTGTTCTGGAATCGAGGGACCGGGCAGTTGCTCGTGGCGCACGGATCCATGCTGAGCTTGCGGGATATGGTCTCAGCACGGATGCCGAGCACATCACACGGCCAACCGTGGCGGGTCAGGCGCGTGCCATGGAGCGAGCGCTGGAGTGCGCCCATGTATCGGCCGCCGAGGTAGGCTATATAAACGCTCACGGTACAGCGACGTTGGCAAACGACGCCGTCGAAACCGCCGCGATCAAAAGGATCTTCGGCGGCGAAGCGCAAACACCGCCAGTCAGCTCCACCAAATCCATGCATGGGCACCTGCTCGGAGCCGCGGGCGCACTGGAGTTCGCGGCGACCGTTCTCGCAATCGAAAATCGCGTGATTCCGCCGACAAGACACCTGTTGAATCCTGACCCGGAGTGTGACCTCGATTACGTGCCGGAAACTGCGCGCACGGTCGCCAACTTAACTACAGCAATGTCGAATTCTTTCGCGTTTGGTGGAACGAATGTCTCACTTCTCTGCCGCGCAATCGCACAATGATATTGCGGCCGAGCACTGAGCAATAGCGTCGTAAACTCAATTGCAGATGCGCGACGCGGTTTTCTGGTTCGACCGTAAAATAGAAGCCCTTCCGCGGCTGCAGCAAATCGCAAGCGCCGACGTAGTGGTGGTCGGCGGCGGCATGATGGGCCTCATGTGCGCGAGATCGTTGTCGGCACGCAAGCAACGAGTTTGCGTCTTGGATGCCGTTACGTGCGGTGCCGGAGCTAGTGGCCGTTCCTCCGGCCTCGTTACGCCTGACTCCGAACTCGAACTATCTGATCTCGTACAGGCATTCGGTACCGAACGCGGACCTCGGCTATGGGACTGCGCATTGGGTGGCGTAAGCGCGATCCGCCAGGCGGTCTTGGAGGATCAAATTTCCTGCGATATGCAGGTGCATGACGCGCTGTTTGTAGCGGCCAAGCCGGGCGGAGAGAAATTGATCGCCGCCGAGGTTTCGGTTCGGCAGCGCTTCTCCTACCCATGTACACATTATTCGCGCGAGAACCTGCCCGACATACTGGGTTCAACTGCTTATTTTGGCGGACTTCGATTCGGAAGCACCTTTAGCATCGACGGCTATCGATGTTGCGCCGGCTTACGCCAAAGGCTGCTCGAGTCCGGCACGCGGATCTTCGAGAACAGCCGAGTCACGCGCATCCTGGAGAACGGCGTCGAGACGGCAGGAGGGTCCGTGCAAGCACCCGTCGTAGTCATCTGTACCGACCGTTTGCTTCCCGAACTCGGGTTGGCCAGACGCGAGATTTACCATGCGCAGACGTTTCTCGCCATTTCCGAATGCCTGACGAGTGCAGAAGTCAATCGCGTGTTTCCGGCAGAGCCGTTCATGGTCTGGGACACCGACCTCTTTTACAAATATTTCCGGCTTACGGGCGACAGCCGATTGCTCATTGGCGGCAGCACGCTGGCAGATACATATTCCCGCCGTGAACAGCACCGGCCCCAGCGGGTCGTGCGACGGTTGACGCATTACTTGGCCGAACGATTCCCTGGTCTGGTAGTTAAATTCGTCGCATGTTGGCCCGGACTCATCGGGATATCAAAGGACTTCGCGCCAATCGTCGGGCGCCATCCAAGATTTCCCTCGGTGTATTTTGCCGGCGGGGCAGCCGGTCTACCGTGGGCTGCGGCGCTGGGTCGCTATTTGGCAGAAAGGATCCTCGATGGCCGAACTGACTTGGAGGATGTGCTTGGCGTAGATCGCAAATTTCCGATCGGTCCGCACCTGCAGGCTGTGATGGGCGCCCCATCAGCCTTTGCAGTTTCTCACGGAATTCGGAAGTTCTTGCGCAATTGAACAGCACCTTGTCGGAGCCATGTTGTTTATTCGGGCGCGCCGGATGATTCAGTGATAGACAGTGCCATTTGCGAACGAGTGACGTCGAAGACTATTGATCTTGCCAAACCGGACTGGCCAGATCGATCCGCCAACTGGGTCCGCCCGCGAAGAGCGGACCTTCCAGCCTGATGAAGGCCGGCGCACTGCCCCCCAGAACCCACGCATGAGAATCCTGCGGCTGCTTGCCAACCAGCGGTGCAAGTAATCCGAGGACGCCACCAATCTCAACTTTGAGCCTATATTTTGTTGCCTTGAGCGTGGTTCCGCCCGCCAGGATCTTGGCCTCGCCCTCTGGAGAAATCACGAATTTCACTAGTCGTGGTTTTGGGGTCGCGGCAATGATCGATAGGGTCGTCTGTGTCGCATTGTCCGGAATATTTTTCAGCAGGATAGGGACCATACCGTTCGCCAAATCGGATGGAAGTTCGAATCGTTCGCTTTCTTCTTTCTTGTCACCATCCTCGTCGACGTAGCGGATCAGGACCTCGCCCGTCGATCCGTCGATGCGTACGTCCATCGGGACTTTGAACACGGGGCCGCTTTGTACAAGATGGTAATTCAAGACCTTGAAAACGCGTTGCTGTGAAAATTCAACTGTTTCGTCGTGGACCGAGCCGTCCTTGAAACGGAAGACGAGATGACTGCTCACATGTTTCCCGTGCGGTACCTGCGCCAGATCGCCGTGCGCAAGTAGCTCTCCGTCCATCCCCCGCAACTCCAGGAAGCCGTGCACCAAGCCTTCAGCGTAGGTGACTTCAACTGGCATTTGTGCTTGCGCCGGAAATGTCAGAAGGAGCGACCATCCGATAAAGATGCCTGAGGCCCCGCGCAGCAGGCTAAATGTGATTCGCACCGTCCACTGTACTGCTCTGTACTCTTTAATCCGCGCTCGAACTTCCGACACGTCGGGCTCGTATCGCGACATATCTAGTAGTCGCGACTGTGACACACAGAACTCGACTTCCACACCCGTAATTCGGTCAAAGCTCCATCCCTTGAAGTGGCGAATCGAGCTAAATCACTGGGGGTTTGGCGCGCCCGGAGAGATTCGAAGACCCGACCCCCTGGTTCGTAGGCAGATTCGAGTGAAATCAGAGCTTTTTCAATCAATGACTTGCAGCGCTTGCCTTGCTCGAATCCAGTCTACCCAAGGCACAAACCTGTCACAGGCAGCATGTGTTTGCCTCAATCCAGTCACGCCGGTTGTTCGGAGAACCAACTACCGACACGCGGCTTTTTAGTCGTCTGCTCTACCAACTGGGCTAAGTGCCCATACGCGGGGCTACGAATTAGGCAGGCCCGGGCCGCGGGGCCGTCAATCGGCGGCGCCGCGCGCGGAAGATGAGGTCCGCGCGCGACGCCGACGGCTGCGAGGATGCCGCGTGGCGGCCGCCTAGGTCGCCTGGATCTCGATATGCCGCGGCTTCAGCTCCGCCCGCTTCGGGATACGAATCGAGAGCACGCCATCTTTCATTGACGCTTCGATGGCGTCCGCGTCGAGCTCATTGGTCAGCGTAAAGCTCCGGCGATAGTGAGCAGAGCGGATCTCTGCATACGCCGCCTCCATGCCCGTGGGCATGTCGATGGACGCATCGCCCTCGATCACCAGCTCGCTGCGGTCCGCCTTGACCGTGAGGCGGTCCTTCGTGACACCGGGCATGTCGAGCATGATCCCGATGCCATCGGCGTCTTCGAAGATGTCGGCGGGCGGTGCGAGCGCGTAGCTGGATTCGCGAGCCCGTTGAGCCTGGCCCTCGGCGGGACCCCGGACGCGGGGGTCGGTCGACGGGCGCTGCGCCATTTCCTGTGTCTTTGCCATGACTGCACCTCCTCCGTCAGCTGATCTCGATCTTGCGTGGCTTTGCGGATTCCGGCCGCTCGGCCGTCACGTACAGGATGCCGTCCTGGTAGCGTGCCCGGATGCGGTCGGACGCCACATCCTCCGGCAGGTTGATCACGCGCCGGAACGGGCCTTCAAAGCGTTCCTTGCGGAACCAGGTCGTCTCCGTCCTAGCCGGGACCTGGCGCTCGCCGAAAATCGTCAGCACGTTCCGCTGCGCCGACACCTCAACCGATTTCGGGTCTAGGCCTGGCGCGAAAAAATAGATTTCGACATTGTCGGGGGTCACCCCGATGTTCATCGGCGGAAAGGTTCCGCGCGCCGTAGAGCGAATGCCGAGCGGCCATGCCCAGCGGCCCAGCATCTCGTCCATCTCCTGCTCGAGGCGCCAGAACTCCTGGATCAGTCCGCCATTTCCCGGTTGGCTGCTGAACATTGCAGGAACTCCTGTGGCTACCCGCCAAGCGGCGGGACGGCAGGGAATCTGGTGGCTTTCTCCAAGAGATCAAGAGGACAGTGCACACTACGACGCGCGCCTTAGAGTCGTCATGGCCCCTGTCTGGCGCACACCCGAAGTTTCCTACACATGAGCGCAGCCAACACTTTGAGACCGCTGGCGCGCCCGGAGAGATTCGAACTCCCCGGGTTCGTAGGCGGATTCGAGCTTTCTAGTGGACTTATATTTCAACGACTTGCAGCGCTTGCGTAGCTGATTCCATTCAATTCCAGTCACATGCATAGCACGCTCGGTTTATCCACGACACATATCCGGCACGGGCAGCACGACGGCACAAGAACATCACCCACACCGTGCGATACACGGAATTGGCAGCGGATAGATTCAAGAGCTTTTGGAAGGACTGATTCCGATGCCAAATTCTTAAGTTGCAGGTTCAAATCGGGCGCGCGCTTCAGCCCTTCTCACTTGTGCGGTAATCCTTGAAGAAGTCGGCCTAGGCCGCCCTCACCCTCTCTGCTGATCAGGCCCGGCACCTCGCGAGTAGCTCACTCCAAAAGCGAACCCCGGCGCTGGGCCGGGGTCTCATCGAACTTGGTAGCGAAGGCGCCTTCAGCCCTTCTCGTTGCACAAGCGTGCCGTGTAGGACCGGATTACGCGGTTAACCTGACCTCCGCCCTGCGTCCCCACTGGCTATCGTGCCATGGGTAGCTGGCTGCCAATACAAGCGATCGGTGTTGATTTCAGAGTGCATCCTGCCGCCAATTCTGAACAATCTTTACAAACTGGCTCATGGTCTGTTCATGTTCAACCAAGGTCTTATGCGTATCCATTGTGGCCGCGACTAAGGCATCGATGCTCTCGACGTCAGCCAACCGGGCCCTGCTCTCTTCTAAGTCGTAGCAAACCTCTTCAACAAACTGAGTAATGGAATCGCGAGGCCCCGACAGTTGGGCTTGAGTCTGCGGGGCGGACGGAAATATCGGTGCGTCCCTCATTGCTTTGACCTCCGTTTTGTAGCTTTTTTCGGCTTGTGCTTCATAAGCAAGTCATCAACAGCTTCACGCATCAATACGGAACGTGTAATACGCGTCCGAGCGGCGAGATCATTCAATTCGCCGAGCTTGTCCGCGTCCAAATTCGTTAGAAACCCTGGTCTGGTCGTCTTGCCCATGTGAGCTTATATAAGCTTAGTCATTGACGTCGTCAAGCCCCCAGCCCCGCCCCCGACTTTGTCCCACCTGGCAGTCCTCGGGATCAATGGCGGCGCGGCACTATTCCCTGAAGAAATCGGCCGAGGCCGCCCTCGCCTCCCTGCTGACCGGGCCCGGCACCTCGCGAGCAGCTCACTCCAAAAGCGAAACCCCGGCGCTGGGCCGGGGTTTCATCGAACTTGGTAGCGGGGGCGGGATTTTGCGCCTATAGACAGATCCGCCAGAAATGACCATGGGGCATAAGAGTCGGTATCGAATGGAGCAAGAATTCTTCGCATTTCGCGACACATGCCCCCGGGCGCCTTCGGCAGGCGCCACCGCGGCCCATGATAGCGGCGACTCGCTGGCGCGGCCGGTCGTCCTCAGTGGAAGACGACGATCGGCACTTTCCGGTTGTAACCGGCCAGATTCTTCTCGCCCACGACAAACGTGACCCGGTTCGTCGGCTCGGGTACGTCCGTCGTCGAGCGACGAGTGCGGACAATACTCACTGAGGAAGTTGGCGCGCCCGGAGAGATTCGAACTCCCGACCCCCTGGTTCGTAGGCAGTTTCGACTGAAATCAGGACTTTTACATTCAATGACTTGCAGCGCTTGCCTAGCTCGAGTCCAGCCTATCCAAGTCACACCCCAGTCACACCCAATCTGGGAAAGGCGCAATATCGGTACACGGTAGGCTTTTGGCGCAATAACAGCTCATCCGAT